>Ga0181537_10005006_pt1 | contig 10823 bp, 11 predicted proteins | sample PEATcosm2014_Bin_39_FD_119765 | JGI IMG/M metagenome (GOLD analysis project Ga0181537, IMG submission 119765) | Peatland microbial communities from MTU Mesocosm Facility, Houghton, MI, USA - PEATcosm2014_Bin23_10_metaG | ecosystem: Environmental > Terrestrial > Soil > Wetlands > Peat | place... | reverse complement strand
GTTGACTGCCTCGGCTCCCCGGAGCGCGCCGCCCTTTGGCTCTCCAGCCCGCAGATACTGTTGAGCGAGGCGACACCCCTCGATCTTTCCGGAACGCCGGAAGGAAGGGAGAGGGTGCTCCGGCTGCTCGCGCGGCTCGTTAGAGGGATGTTCGACTAGGCCCGTGGGCGCGCCGATCGGCGATAATCTCATTGTAAGCTCGCTGTCGTAGCGCTCGCCGTCTGCTACGTGCCGGCCCGCCGCGCGGCGGGGATCGACCCGATCGAGGCGCTGAGGACGGAGTAGGCCCCCGCCGGCGGAGGCTCGGCGGGCCCGGGGGTTGCCGGACCCGGAGCGTGTTGCATGAACGGACCGCGCCCCATAGGTTCTTCCTCCGGTCCCAAATCCCGTGTCCCAGACGCTTCAAACGACAGTGCTGATGATGGTGGCCGCCCTCGCGGGCGCGCTCGCCTGGGCGCTCCTTCGCGAGCGGCGGCGGTGCCGGCGCCTCGCCGAGGAATACCGGGAGCACAGGCGCTCGGTCGCGGGCGTCGGCCTGACCCTCAACCGCATCCGGCAGGCGGTCGAGAGCGCCTCGGATGCGATCGGCATCGGGGACATGCACGGGATCTCGCTCTACCACAACCGGGCCCACGTCGCGCTCTTCGGGTACACGGTCGAGGAACTGAACGCGATTTCGGAGGACATGGTGCTCTTCGCCGACCGCGCCGTGGCGGCGGCCATCCACGCCTCGATCCGGGCCGGGTATTCGTGGGTGGGCGAGACCGAGGTCCGCACCAAGGACGGCCGCACCGTCCCGTGCCTGGTCCGGGCGGACATCATCCGCGACGACCTGGGGCGTCCCGCCGGGATATTCGGCGTGTTCACCGACGTGACGGAGCGCCGCCGGATGCAGCAGATGCTGGACCGGAAGGCCGCCGAGACGGCCCGCGCCAACCGCCTCGAGGCGATGGGCATGCTGGCCGGGGGCATCGCGCACGACTTCGGCAACCTCATCATGGCGATGGTCGGCAACGTCGAGCTCCTGAAGATGGAGCCCGGCATGCCGGCGGAGGGCGCGCGCAGGCTGGTCGAGCTTGAGCGGGCGGTCTGGAGGGCCAACGACGTGACCAAGCAGCTCGTGAACTTCGCGAAGGGGGGCGAGCCGAGGATGGGCCCCGTCAGCCTGGAACGGCCCCTCAGGGAGGCCGCCACCTATGCGGTCACCGGTTCGTCCGTGGAGCTTGGTTTCCAGATCGCCCCGGACCTGCGCAAGGTGACGGGCGACGAGGGCCAGCTCGTCCAGGTGGTGAACAACATCGCGGTGAACGCCGTCCAGGCGATGCCGGGCGGCGGCAGGCTGACCATCGAGGCGTCGAACCAGGACGCCGGGCCCGACGGCGACGCCCCGGCGGCGGGGGAGGGGTGGGTGCGCGTCTCGATCTCCGACACCGGGTCGGGCATCGCCCCGGAGAACCTCGGGAAGATCTTCGACCCGTTCTTCACCACCAAGGACAAGGGGACCGGGTTCGGCCTGGCGACGTGCTACACGATCATCAAGAAGCACGGCGGCCGGCTCAGCGTCGAAAGCGAGCTCGGCCGGGGCACGACGTTCCTCATCCTGCTGCCGGCCATTTCCGCGTCATCCTGACGGGCCGCCGGGATAGGGGTGGGTGGAGTCCGGGGTCCGGTACTTGGCGATCCACGAATGCAGGGACTCGTCGGAGAGGTGCCCGAGGGCGTCGGATATGGCGGACACGGAGCGCGAGATGTAGTCGGCCGCGCGGGCCCTCTCCTGCGCGTGCGCCTCGCGCAGGTCGGACATGGCGAGGATGACGGCGAGCTGGTTGTCGATCACGTCCCTCAGCATGGCCTGCGCGTCCGCGATCACCGCGCGGCGCACCTCCCGCTGGCGCCGCCGGACGAGCCAGAAGAGGACGCCGTGGATGACGCCGACGAGGGTGGCCGCGATCGCGGCCACCTGCCACGGGCTGGCGCCCGACGGCGCGAACAGCAGGACCGCGAGGAAGATGACCGCGAGGCCGGCGAGGGTGAACAGTATCTCCAGGTATCTGAGGATGAATTTCATGGTGTTGCCCGGGGGCCTCCTACCGCTTGCTGGTCGCGAACTTGATCGCGCCCCGTCCCTTGTCGGCCTCGCCGTCAAATATCGTGAAGTAGCCGTTCATGAGCGGCAGGCCGAGGATCGTGAAGCCGTCCGTCCCCTTCGCGATCGCGGCCGTGGCCAGGCCGGCCTTCGGCGCGTTGACCTGCCAGTAGTCCCCGGGGGCGACGGCCAGGGTGACGTCTCCGGCGTCCCCCTCGAGGACGAACGAAAGGGCGGGCCATTCGGGAAGCCTCAGGTCGGCGACCGGGACGGGGCGGTTCTCGACGATGCCCGGGGTCAGCTGCGCCTGCTGCGACGGGCTGAACCGCGAGACCAGCTCGGCGAGGAGCTTCGGCCCGAAGCTGAGGGTGTTCGTCCCGCTGTCGACGATCGAGTTCGAGGGCATCCCCTGCGGTCCCCGCGCGCCCACGGCGATCGCCGCGGTGTCGCCGACCCTGATGGCCTTCAGGTTCGTGTTGTACCAGTCGTCCGCCATGATCTTCACCGTGTGGAAGGCGCCCGCGTAGAGGTCGGTGCTCTCCTCGCCCCCGCCCACGATCATCCATCCCTGGTTGAGCGGGTCGCCCGCCCCCCCGGAGCCCTCGTGGATGAAGGACCTCCTCGTGTAGAAGGAGATCCTGTCCGAGACGGGGCCCTCGGCGGCAAGCTGCGTCAGGTACGGCGCGACGGGCACCTTCTTGCCCGTCGCCGTGATCTGCTGGGCCGTGTGGGGACCCGGCCAGGTCGGTCCCGGCATCTGGTAGGCGTCGTCAAGCGGCGCGTAGGCGAGGCCGAGGATCCCGTCGGCCGAGCCGAACACGCCCGAGGACTCCGCGCTCGCCACCGCGACGTTGGCTGCGGCGACCGTGACCTGCGCTCCGGCCTGGCCGACGGTGACGCTGCTCTTCAGCATCGCCCCGGCCCAGGTGCTCCCGTCGCCGTACGTCGCCGTCTGCGCGAGGCTCGTGACCTGGTCTCCGCCGGCGACGTCCGGGGTGTACTTGCGGCCGTCCACCGCGAGGAGGCTGCTCCCGGTGTCCAGGATCACGTTCATCGGCCTCCTCTTCGGGCCGACGAGGATCAGCCCTGTGTAATCGCCGTCCTTGTAGACGTTGGTGATCGGGATGCGCGCGATTTTGGCCATGGAAGCCGGGTGTCCGGGGCAGCGCGCATGATCCCCTTCCCGCGGCGAATGGCCATCCCTTTCCGCCGCGGCCCTCCCGGGGCTCCCGGAATCCGCCGAGTGCGATTGCCTGCGGGCGCCCGGGAAGCCAGAACCTCCCTCCAAGCCATGACCCCCACGACACCGACTTCCCCCTTCCCGTACCGCACGCGCCGCACGATCAAGCCCGCCTCGATGGACGGCGGACGCGCCGTCCCGCGCGAGCTGCTGGCCGAGATCCTCGAGGACGCCATCTGGGCGCCCACGCACGGGCTGACGCAGCCGTGGCGCTTCCATGTGTTCACCGGGGACGGCCGCGTCCGGCTGGCCGACGCCCTGCAGTCGCTCTACGACCGCACGACGCCGGAGGGCGAGATCCGTCCCGACAAGAGGGCCAAGCTTCGCGAGGGCGTCCTCCAGGCCCCGGTCTGCATCGCCGTCTCGGCGCTCACGGACAGCGGGGGAAGGGTTTCACGGCTGGACGAGATCTGCGCCGCGGCGTGCGCCGTCCAGAACCTCCTCCTTTCGTCCCACCAGCGCGGCGTCGGGTCCTACTGGTCCACGCCGCCGGTATCCTGCAGCGCCGAGTTTGCCTCCTGGCTGGGCCTCGACTCCAGGCACACGCCGATGGGCCTCGTCTATCTCGGCTACGCCAGGGAGGGGTTCGCGCCGACATCCGTGCGCGCGCCACTTGCCGAACGCGTCACGTACCACGGCACCTAGGAGCCTGCGCCGCGGCGCCGGGCGCATCAACCCCGGGCGCGCGCCTCGTCCGGGAGGGCCCAGCCCCCGGGGAGCCGCGTGCCCGGAAGGTTCGCCAATCGCCACCCGGCGACCGCCGCGACGCGCCGGCCCGCGCGCCTCCCCCGCTCGGTCAGCTCGTAGCGCGCCCGCCGGCTTCGGATTGACCGCCGGCGTGAGAGTTTCCATCCTGGGTCGCCGCCTCCAGCGACCCAGCCGCCCCGAAACGCCGCGCCAAAAGAAGGAGATTCACCATGACCCTCGTGCACGCCCTCTGGCTCCCGATCCTGCTGTCGTCCGTCATCGTGTTCATCGCGAGCACGATCATCCACATGGCTCTCCCGTGGTGGCACAGGGACGATTACCTGTCGCTGCCGCAGGAGGACAAGGTCATGGAGGCGCTGCGCCCGTTCGCGATCCCGCCGGGCGACTACATGGTCCCTCAGCCCTCGAGCTTCAAGGAGATGGGCTCGCCGGAATACCAGGACAAGGTGAGGAAGGGCCCGGTGTTCGTCGCCACGGTGATGCCGAACGGCATGATCAACATGACCCGCAGCCTTGTCTCCTGGTTCGTGTACCTTGCCGCGGTGAGCCTCTTGTCGGGCTACGTCGCGTTCCACACGCTTCCCGCGGGGACAAGGTACACGGCGGTGTTCCGGATCATCGGCGTGACGTCGTTCCTCGGGTATTCGGCGGCGATCTGGCAGATGTCGATCTGGTACCGCCGTTCCCTGGGCACGACACTCAGGGCGACGGTGGACGGCGTGATCTACGCCGCATTGACGGCCGGCACGTTCGGCTGGCTCTGGCCGAGGTAGGACCGGGCCGCCGCGCCGGCCTTCCCTGTCTTCAGTGCGGGGGCGCCTGGGCCGCCTTCATTGCGTCCCGCGCCTGCGCAAACGCCGCGGCGTCCTGCGGGTTGGTGAAATAGGGCGTGAGGGCCTCCGGGCTCGGCGGGTTCTGCCCCTGGTTGCCCGCCCGGTACGCGGCGAGCGCCTGCTGCAGGGCCGGCGCGACGCTCTGCATCAGCTCCTGCGCGTGCTCGGCCGGGGTCGGCGGCTCGGTGATCTGCGTCGTCTGGGCCCCCGAGGGATCGTAGGTGACCACCGTCCCGTCGGGCGTCGTGACCGTCAGGAGCTGCCCGGCGCCCATGGACAGGCCGGAGTAGTCCTCGCCGCCGACGGTCCGCAGCCGCCGGATGTAGCCACCGTCGCCGACCAGGTCCTCGACGGAGGAGGGATCCGCGTTCTTCTCCAGCCTGTACTGCGCGCGGGCCGCGTCGATCTGCCGGAGGTTGCTCATGATGGTCTGCTTCAGCTCCCTGGGACTCATGCCGATCGAGAGGTTCCGGGGGGGTGTGGCGGGCGCGGACGCCTTGGCCGCCGCGAGCTCGGCGAGGTTCGCCTTCAGCTTGGCATTCGCCGCGGTGAGGAGCTCATTCGCGGCGTCGACGCGGTCGAGATCGGCCTGCAGGTCGGCGTTGGACTTTCGGAGTGCGGCGATCGCGATCGCCTGCTGGGGATTCTGCCGTTCGGCGATCGGGGCTGCGGCCGGGCGGCCGGCGCCGCCGTAATACGCGCCGATGCCGAAGGCCACGATGCCGGTGACGAGGGCGGTGGTGATGGTTTTTGTGGTCATGAGGGTGGTGAGGGGAGCCGCCAGGCCCGCGGCCCCGCCTGCGAGCGAGGCGGCCGCGAGCGCCGAGGCGATGCCGGCCGGAGCGGAAACCAGCGGTTGGTTGGCGACGACGGCGCCTAGGGCGGCGGCGGTCGACGTGACGCCGCGGCGCGCGAGCATCGCGCGCAGCTTATCCAGGGCGCGCTCCGTCCGCATGCGGGCGGCGTCGGCGGAGACCCTGAGGGCGAGGCCGATCTCGGAAAATTCCCGGTGCTCGAGGAAGCGCAGCACGACCGCCGCGCGGTCCGCCTCCGGCAGCTCGTCGATCGCCCCGTCGAGGAGCGGCCTGATGCGCTCCCAGTCGGGGTCCGGCTGGCTCCCGGACAGCGACGCCTCGAGGCGGACAGCCTCGGCCTCCCTCGTTTTGCGCCGGTGCTCGGAGGCCATCAGGTTGAGCGAGGCGTTGCGCGTGGCCGTGTGCAGCCAGGCCTCGAGCACGGTGTGCCCCGAGAGCCTGCGCGCGTCCCGCGCGAGCGCCGTGAACACGTGCTGCGCGACATCGGCCGCGCGGTGCGCGTCCCCGCCCGTGCGTCGCAGCGAGGCCCCGTAGACCAGGTTGACATGGCGGCGCACCAGCTCCGTGAACGCGGGCTCGGACCCCTCGTCGGCGTAGAGGCGCAGGAGCGTGGCGTCGTCGTCATCGTTCATCGGCTACGCATGATAAACAGCGCCGAGCCCGAAACCGAACAAGGAATCGCGCGCCGGGGCGGCGCGGATCTCTTGCCAAGACTGCTCGAAATCCCGCCGATTTTCCCTACATTCGGCACTTCATGTCGATCCTGACCAAATTGGAGCGGCACCTCGGGCGCTTTGCCATACCCGGGCTGGCGCTCTACCTGATCATAGGCCAAGTCGGCGTCTACCTGGGGTTTGTGATCGGCCGCATCCAGCCCGGCTGGATCGTCTTCGTCCCGCGGCTCTTCCTCCTGGGGCAGTGGTGGCGCATAGGCTCGTTCCTGCTCGTCCCGCCGACCTCGAACATGATCTTCATCTGCTTCGCCTGGTGGATGTTCTACCTCATGGGCAACGCGCTCGAGCAGTACTGGGGAGCCTTCCGGTTCAACCTGTTCATCTTCCTCGGGGCCGCCTTCACGGTCGGCCTCGCCTTCCTCGAGCCCGACATGGCGACCAGCAACGGCTTCCTGGCGGGCTCGGTCTTCCTCGCATTCGCGTACCTCAACCCCGAGTTCGAGCTGCTCCTGTTCTTCATCCTGCCGGTCAAGGTCAAGTGGCTGGCCTGGTTCACGTGGGCGCTCTACGGATACGAGTTCCTGGTGAGCGGATGGTCGGGCCGGCTGCAGGTGGTCGCGGCGGTCGGCAATTTCCTGGTCTTCTTCGGTCCCGACCTTGTGCGCACCGCAGGGTACCGCCGGCGCACGCTCGCCCGGTCCGTGGAGCGCGCGGCGGCCGCCGGGCAGGCGCGCCACCGCTGCCGCATCTGCGGCAAGACCGACGTCACCAACCCGGAGCTCGATTTCCGCTACTGTTCCAAGTGCGCGGGCGACGAGTGCTACTGCCCCGAGCACCTGCGCAACCACGAGCACGTCGTCGCGGCGGGCGCCCCAAAGTAGCGGGAAGTGCGCGCCTTTTGTTCCGGCCCCGGCGCAACATTTTTTCCTTCACACCGGCCGAACAAGGGGGCCATCCGTATGTCGAAGAGCGCGGCTAGTCAATGACCTACACACCTCCGCCAGCCTCGACTCGAACACGGCCCATCCTTTTCGCAGGGGTCGCGCTCGGCCTCGTCCTTGCCGCGGTCAACGGCCGGGCGCAGATAGACCCCGTCGACCGGAACCTGCTCGAGGTGGGATGGGACCAGCCCCTCGCCGGGCACGGGCCGCAGGCGGAGTACGCCTACTACTACTTCAACGACCCGGATTTCTTCAACCCGGACACGGCCCTGCGGATGGCGCTCGCGCCCGCGTACCTGGACAGCGAGATCGGGTTCAAGCACCTGGTCTCCCCGGACACGGACGTGGGCGTCGGCATCTCCGGCGGGGCCTACGGCGACAACTACTACGAGGTCCGCCAGGGAAAATACTACGAGAACGAGAGCTTCTACGGGAACGGGGGCGGCGCGTCCCTCAACGTGTACCAGCTCCTCGACCCCGGGATGAAGATCCCGCTCAACCTGGTCGCGCGCGGCGGATTCCGGTACTCGAGCTTCTTCGACACGCCGCAGACCGACCGCACCTTCGAGCTGCCCGACGCGCAGCTGGACACCTACTCGATCGTCGGCCTGCGCTTTGCCGGCAACCAGCCCATCCTCTATCCCGACCTGGGCCTCGAGCTTTCCGCATGGGCCGAGCGCCAGTGGCACCTGAACAACGACCCGTACGGCTTTCACGACGACCGGGCCATCAGCCCGGCCACGAACCTCTACTGGGTCTACGCGGGCCTCGACTATTCCTTCAAGCAGAGCGGCAACAAGTTCTCGCTCCACATCACCTCGGGGGGATCGACGGACGCGGACCGGTTCAGCGCTTGGCGCCTGGGCGGCGTCCTGCCGCTGATCACGGAGTTCCCCCTGGAGATCCCGGGGTACTACTACGAGGAGCTGACCGCCATCCGCTTCACCCACTACTACGCCTCGTACAGCATCCCGGTGGACCACGAGCACCGCTGGGACCTCCGGTTCGAGGCGGCCACGGCGCGGCTCAATTACCTCCCGGGCTTCGCCCAGCAGAGCGACTGGCAGACCGGCGCGGGCTGCGGCATCGACTTCACGCCCAAGAACAAGGACTACCAGATCGTGCTCCGCTACGGCTATGGCCTCAACGCGCTGCGGCACGGGGTCGCCGGGGCGCAGAGCGTCGGGATCCTCTTCCAGTACGACTTCGAGGCGCGCAAGAGGCGCAAGGCCGGGCTTCCCCCGAGCCCATAGCGGCCGTCACTTGCCGTCGAATTTCGGGTACCAGAGGCTGAAGCCCGCCCGCAGCCCGGTGTCCCGCACGTTGTAGTCCCGAAGGTTCTCGCCGTAGCCCGTGAAGTACTCGATCTGCAGCGTGGGCTCGAGGTGCCACTCCTTGAGATCCATCCGGAAATCCAGGGTGGTGCTCGGATGGGTGCCCGCGTCGCCAAGCTCGTACCTTGCGGACAGCTGGTAGCGCCGCCACGTGAGGAAGCTCCGCAGGCTGGCGTAACCGCGGTAGTCGGCGAGGTCCTGGTCATACTTGCCGACGCTCAGGTAGTACCAGACCCGCGGCTGCAGGGTGAGGTGGAGCCCCTGCTGGTCCCCGACCGTCAGGGTCGGCTGGAAATAAATCGTGTTCAGGCTCCGCTCCATCGTTCCCCCTTCGCCGTTGGACTCGTGCTCATACCCGTACTGGACGTCCAGCTCGGACCTCCTTCCCGCCACGTCGGGAAGCTGGACGTCCGTCTTGGAGAAGAAGAACGACGGCTTGTAGCTCGTGTCGTAGAACTTCGGGTCCGAGGTGAGGAGGTCCCAGAACGAGGTCTGGGTGTAGCCAAAGTAGACGTTGCCAAAGGGCGAGTCCGTCTTGTCCGGATCGAGGATCCTTCCCTTCACGCTGAACTGGAACTCCACCGAGGGATGCGTCCCGATGACGAAGAAGATGGGCTCGTAGGGGGAGATGCGGGAGTTGAGCACCTTTCCGAACAGGGGATTGTCCTGGGCGACGAGCGGCTTTCCCTGCTGTCCCGCGGCCGCAGACGCCGGGGCCGTCGCGGCCGGCGCGGGCGCGACACCGAGCGTGAGCGGGGGCACGTCGCCGACGGTGAGGGTCACGGAGCCCGAGGCCTCGGCCGGAATCGTGAAGACGTACTCCTTCTTGGCCAATGCGCCGATCGGGATGACGCAGTCGGTGTCGTCGGAAGCCTTGAGAAGGAGGTCGACCGAAACCCTGCCCGGGTTGAGCGAGAGGCTCCCCTCGAGCTTGCGCCGGAACCGCTGGGTCAACTCGCCCGAGGAGGCGTTGATGCAGTAAAGCCAGACCCCCACCTCGCTCCCGGCGGCTGCGGGGCCGCCTGTCGGCGCGAGGACGAAGGTCGCCGTCTGCGCCGACGCCGCCGCCGGAAGCGCAAGAAGGGGGAGGAACAGGAGCCTCAAGCCTGCGGAGCTGCGGAATGGGTTCATATCAGCGGGAAGGCGTCGTTGCCAGCGTCGACAATCCACGGGCCCGGCATGCCGGCGACACCCGGGAATGCGCAAAAATACGGGGTCTTCCCAAGCTGCGGCCATTGAGAAAAGGTCGCGGCTTGCAGACGCCGGGCCTCGCCGCCTATCTCGTCGCGTCCCGCATGCCCGAAACCTCACCCGATCCGGCCGCCGCGCAGGGCGTTCACCCCTTTCCCTCCCACGCCCCGGAACCGCCGGATGCCCGCTCCCCCCGAAGTTGAGGCGCCTTGGCGGGCGGGCCTGCGAGGCGCGAGGGCCAACCTGCTGCCGGCCGTGGTCCTGCAGGTCGCGGCCCTCGGCCTCGTCCTCGGATATTACCGAATGCCGGCAATCCACGCCGCGCTCTCGCGGCTCGTGGACATCCGCAACGAGGCGGGCGTCGGCCTCGGGATCGCGTCGACCGCCTTCTTTGGCGGGATGCTCCCGTTCCTCTACATCCGCCTCGCCCGGCCAGGCGGCGCCGCCCCCCGCTACGGATGGGCCCAGGGCCTCAGCCTCACGGCGTTCTGGGGGTACAAGGGCCTCGAGGTGGACCTCTGGTACCGCCTCCAGGCCCACGTCATCGGCTCCGGCCACGATGCCGCGACGATCGCCATCAAGGTCTTCCTCGACCAGTTTGTGTATTGCCCCGCCTTCGCGATCCCGGTCACCGCCGCGGTCTACGGGGCCGTGGAGACGGCCCCGGACTGGGGGCTCCTCCGCGCGGATTTCCGGGCCCCGGCCTGGTACCGCCGGCGCGTCCTGCCGGTCCTGGTCTCGAACGTCGTCGTGTGGGTGCCCGCGGTCGCCGTGATCTACTCGCTGCCCACGCCGCTGCAGCTCCCGCTCCAGAACATCGTGCTCTGCTTCTACACCCTGATCGTCGCGCACCAGACGCGGCGGGACCTCCCTGCGGGGCAGGGCGCCGCCGCGCCTCAGGCGGCGGGCAGGTTCTTGTAATAGATCGCGTTCTTCACGGGAACGCCGCCGCCCGGGTCGAGCGCGTACCCGGGTATGCCGCCCGCGTAGGCGTAGCCCAT
>Ga0181537_10005004_pt1 | contig 10825 bp, 8 predicted proteins | sample PEATcosm2014_Bin_39_FD_119765 | JGI IMG/M metagenome (GOLD analysis project Ga0181537, IMG submission 119765) | Peatland microbial communities from MTU Mesocosm Facility, Houghton, MI, USA - PEATcosm2014_Bin23_10_metaG | ecosystem: Environmental > Terrestrial > Soil > Wetlands > Peat | place... | reverse complement strand
GAGCGATCCGCAGCGCGTGATCGAGGGGATGGCCATCGCAGCCTACGCGGTGGGCGCCAGCAAAGGTTACGTCTACGTGCGCGCGGAGTATCCGCTGGCCATCAGCCGGCTGACTGTCTCTCTGCGCGAGGCGCGCCGCCGCGGATTCCTGGGCAGCAATATCTGCGGCACCACCTTCGCCTTCGACATCGAGATCCGCCTGGGCGCCGGTGCATTCGTCTGCGGCGAGGAGACAGCGCTGATCGCTTCCATCGAGGGGCTGCGCGGTCAACCGCGCCCACGGCCGCCGTATCCGGCGGTCTCCGGTCTGTGGCAGTCGCCCACGCTTATCAATAATGTCGAGACCTTCGCCAATGTGCCTCCTATCATCCGCAAAGGACCGCAGTGGTATTCGAGCATTGGCACCGAACGCAGCAAGGGCACCAAGGTCTTCGCCCTGACCGGCAAGATCGCCAACACCGGCCTGATTGAGATTCCCATGGGCATGACGCTGCGCGAGATCATCTTCGAGATCGGCGGCGGGATTCCCAACGGCCACACCTTCAAAGCAGTGCAGACCGGCGGGCCCTCGGGAGGCTGTCTGCCGGCGGAGCACCTGGACCTCTCCGTCAGCTACGACGCGCTGATCGGCGCGGGATCGATGATGGGTTCCGGCGGCATGATCGTGATGGACGATACCTCGTGCATGGTGAATGTCGCTCGCTTCTTTATGGAATTCTGCATGACCGAGTCGTGTGGAAAGTGCGTTCCCTGCCGCGCGGGTACGGCGCAGATGTTCGAACTGCTCAGCAAGATCTGCGACGGCGAAGCGACCCTTGCAGATCTGGACCTGTTGATCGACCTGTGCGACGTGGTGAAGAACACCAGCCTATGCGGCCTGGGTATGACCGCTCCCAACCCGGTGCTGAGTACGCTGCGCTACTTCAAGCACGAATACCTGGAGCACATTGACAACAAGTATTGCCGCGCCGGCGTCTGCGCCTGTGCCGGCGTGGCCCCAGTCATGGAAGAGGTGACCGCATGATCGCCGCCGTAGATGTAAAAACCCTGGTCATCGACGGTATCGATGTCAGCGCTCGCGCCGACCAGACGGTTCTCGAAGTGGCGCGCGAGAACAACATCTTTATCCCGACTCTGTGCCACCTGGATGGACTTTCGGATGTCGGCGCATGCCGCCTCTGCCTGGTGGAGGTGAAGAACTCGCCCAAGCTTTTTCCCGCGTGCGTGCTGAAGGTCGAGGAGGGGATGGAGGTCGCCACCCGGTCCGACCGCCTGCTGCACTACCGGCAGACAATTTTGGAGTTGCTGTTCGCGGAACGCAACCATGTCTGCTCCGTGTGCGTCGCCAACAACCACTGCGAACTACAAACGATAGCGCAGTCGCAGGGGCTCACCCACGTTCGCCTTCCCTATCGCAGCCCCAGGCTGGGCGTGGATGCATCCAATGAGCGCTTTGTGGTCGATCACAACCGCTGCATTCTGTGCACGCGCTGCGTGCGTGTCTGCGACGAGATTGAAGGCGCCCACGTTTGGGACGTAATGGGCCGCGGCATCGACTCGTTGCTCATCACCGATCTGATGCAGCCGTGGGGCGAATCCTCCTGCACGCGTTGCGGCAAGTGTGTCAACGTCTGTCCGACCGGCGCGCTCTTCGACAAGAGCAAGGTCGGCTCGGACCATCCCAAGTATCCGGACTTTGTACCGTACCTCAACATGATGCGAGAAGGACGATGAACAAACTTAAATTGGCAACGGTATGGCTGGACGGCTGCTCGGGATGCCACATGTCCTTCCTCGACATGGACGAGCGACTGCTCGAATTGAGCAGCCAGATTGACCTGGTCTACAGCCCGTTGGTCGATTTCAAGGAGTATCCGGAGATAGTGGACGTGGCGCTGGTTGAGGGCGCGATCTCAAGCGTTGAGGATGAGCACAAGATTCAGCGCATCCGCAAGCACACCGCCCTGCTGGTCGCCATGGGCGACTGCGCGGTCACCGGCAATGTTCCGGCCATGCGCAATCCCTTCGGGCCGCTACCTATTCTTGAGCGCGCCTATCACGAGAATGTTTCCGCCCAGCCGCAGACGCCGTCCATGTTCGTGCCGGCGCTGCTGGAGAAGGTGCGTCCCGTGCATGAGTTCGTCAGCGTGGACCTTTATCTGCCTGGATGTCCGCCGGCGGCGGACACCTTCTTCAGGGTGATTACTGAATTGCTTGCCGGCAGAGTTCCGGACGTCGCAAGTCTAACCCGCTTTGGCGCGTAGGAGAGAGCAGCATGGCGCAAACGATTACCATCGACCCGGTGACCCGGCTTGAGGGCCACGGCAGGATCACGCTGAAGACCAACGACCAGGGCGAGGTCAGCGAGGCATACTTCAGCGTGACCCAGGTGCGCGGCTTCGAGAAGTTCTGCGAAGGCCGGCCCTACTACGAAATGCCCTCGCTGATGGCGCGCATCTGCGGCATCTGCCCGGTGAGCCATCTGATCGCGTCCGCCAAGGCTTGCGAGGCCATCATGTCGGTGGAGGTGCCTCCAACCGCTGCGAAGCTGCGCCGCGCGCTGAACCTGGCGCAGATGATTCAATCGCATGCATTGAGCTTCTTCTACCTGGCGTCGCCTGACCTGCTGCTGGGCATGGACGCCGACCCCGCCGAGCGCAACATCTTCGGCGTCGCCAAGGCGCATCCGGAGCTGGGACGCGCCGGCGTCGGACTGCGCCGCTTTGGCCAACACATGATCGAGCTGCTGGGGCGAAAACGCATCCATCCCGGCTGGGTGATTCCCGGCGGCGTCACCCAGCCGCTGGAGCAAGCCAAGCGCGAAGAGATCCTGGCGCTGCTGCCTGAGGCCTACGCGAATATAAAGATGGCGTTGACGGCCTACAAACAGATCGCCGGCCGCTTTCAGGATGAAGTGGATAGCTTTGCCAACTTCCCCGGCCCGTTTATGGGGATGGTCAGTGAATCGGGCGGCCTCGAATTCACGGACGCGAGGCTGCGCATGATCGATGCCGAAGGTCTCGTCCTGGTGGACGGCCTGGAGGCCGCGGGCTTTGACGACTGCATCGGCGAAGCGGTCGAACCATACTCCTACATGAAGTTCCCGTACCTGAAATCGCTTGGTTATCCGCGCGGGGCTTATCGCGTTGGACCGCTGGCGCGGCTGAATATCGCCAGCCATGCGGGCACTCCCCTGGCCGACATTGAAGTGAATGAGTTCAAGAAGCTGGCCAACGGGCCGGTGCTCGGCTCATTCCACTACCATCACGCGCGCTTGGTTGAGATTCTGCACGGGCTTGAGGCGATCGAGCGGTTGTTTAGCGACAACAGCATCCTCGACAAGCACGTACGCGCCAGAGCGGGCGTGAATCGGCAGGAAGGCGCGGGTATCGCCGAGGCGCCGCGCGGCACTTTGATGCACCATTACAGGGTGAATGACAACGGCCAGATCACCTGGGCCAACCTGGTCATCGCCACCGGCCAGAACAATAACGCCATGAACAGAGGCGTGCTGCAGACGGCGCAGCGCTTCGTGAAGGGCGACAAACTGACCAACGGAATGCTGAACCGGGTCGAGGCCGTGATCCGTACCTTCGATCCATGCCTCAGCTGTTCCACGCACGCCTATGGCGAGATGCCGCTGGCGATCGAATTGTTGGCGCCGGACGGCAGCCGGCTGGACCAGATCCAAAGGCCCTGATGGCTAACGAGCCCATTCCGCAGCTGTCGTCTCAGCTACCGCACCCGCCCGGACGCGCGCTGCTGCTGGCCTGCGGCAATACTCTCCGCGGCGACGACGGCATCGGTTGGCGCATTGGCTGCGCGGTGGCGCAGCGCCCGCCGTGCGAAGGGCTTACCGTGGTGTTCACCCAGCAGTTGCTCCCGGAACATGCCGAAGCGGTCAGTGCTGCGGAGATCGTCGTCTTCGTGGATTGCTCCGCGGTCACTGCGGGAGGGACCATCTCCGCCGTCGACATCCGGCCGGCGGATAGTCTTCCGCGCATTCTCACGCATCATCTGGACCCGGCTGCGCTGCTGCGGCTCGCGCTTGACCTCTATTCGCGAACACCGGCCCGCGCCGTCGCCGTCACGGTGGGCGGCGCGTCGTTTGCCGTGACGGACCGGCTTAGCAAAGCGGTACGCTCGGCCGTCCCCAGGGCGTTGGATGCGGTGCGCGCTGCGCTGTTGGCGTAGACGCTTGCGCATGCGCCGGATTCGACTAAGATTAGCCTTCGATGCCTTCCGCTCAGCGACACACGCCGCGCAAGCCCCTCTCGCCAAAGAATAGCGCTCGCGCGGAGACCGTCGATCCCGTCTGGCTGATCAAGGCGCTCGCTCTCAGCCTGGTTGCTGCGCTGCTCTGTGGCTATGCGACGGTCTGCCTGCTCTACTACCAGGGCGAGTGGCAGCTCATCCTGCACCCCGGCCACAACGTCGATCGAACTCCGGCCGCCGCCGGCCTGCTTTATGCGGACGTTCAATTCGACGCGGCTGAGACCGGCCAACCGCGGCTTACCGCGTGGTGGATTCCGGGACCATCCCAAGACCACGCTGCCATTACCGTCCTCTATCTCCACGATGGTTCCGGCTCGCTCGCGGACACCGTTCCCATGCTGGGCAACCTACACGGTGCCGGCTTCAATGTCTTTGCCATCGACTACCGCGGTTTCGGCGCAAGCGACAGCTCCGTACACCCCAGCGCAGCCCGGATGGACCAGGACGCCGACGCCGCGCTCGACTACCTGACCTCCACGCGCCACATCCCTGCCCGGAGCATCGTTCCGTACGGGGTAGGCCTCGGCGCGTTTCTTGCGGCCGACCTCGCCCGCAACCACCCGGAGGTTCCCGCAGTCGTCTTCGACAATCCCGACCCCGATCCGCTCTCCTCCGCCGCCGCCGGGCAGTCGCGCTTCATTCCGGTGCGGCTGCTCTCCGGCCATCCGTTCGACATTGCGAAGCTCATCTCAACCGTGGCCGCACCCAAACTCCTGATCGCCGGCGGGCCCGGCGCAACCGGCGCGACCCATGACCCAGGTCGTGTGCAGGCGCTCTTTCAGCTCGCCGCCGGGCCGAGCCTCACCATCACTCTTCCAGTCGCCGGCGGCGAAGACGCCTACCGGGCCGCACTCGTGCGCTTTATGGGGCAATACCTTTCTGCCCAGCCTTAGCTTTCCCGCCTTACCGCTCAGCTTAAAGGAGTGAAGGCCCCCGGTGTTCTGGGGGCCTTACGTATAGGTGGGGAGGGGTAGTGCGGATAGGGGAAGCCAGGCCCGTGGGAACTGCTGGCCCGACAAATTGCTGTTACATCCAATAAGACGCAAAGCCGAAACAAAAGTTGCCTAATTATTCCACAAAATCGTATTTAGGAAAAGCAAGAATCCTGAAAACTGAATAAAATCGCCCATCCAACAGTCTCGGTCCGCGAACATATGCTGATTCCATTGGACTTATGCATTAAGCCCTCGCTCCCCTCTTTCCATATCCGATTTCTGAGTTTGGGTAGGAACCGTTTTGGGTGAGAAGCGCTCGGCCGCCGGCAGGTTGCATGCCCTGCGTCAAAACAGGCCCTTCAATCGTAACTAATAGATATGGCGGATGCTCTCCGCGGTCCTTGGGTCCCAGATTTCTCACCTTCCTCAATCAGAAAGCCTGCACACACATGTCGATAAAGAAAGTTACGCGCCGCCAGTTTGTCGAGAATTCAGCCTTCCTCGCAGTAGGCCTCCCGGTTGTTCTGGGACGTGGCTACCCCGCATTGGCGGCCGGTCAGTCGGCAGCGGCACCGTATGCCGCGCCGAGGTCCCCGCGCACCACCCTAAACTTTAATTATGACTGGAAGTTCGTGCGCGAGGATGTGGCGGGCGCCGAAGCTCCGGCTTTCGACGACTCCCAGTGGACCACGGTCGCCACGCCGCACAGCTTCAACGACGTGGACTCCTTTCGCAAGCTGATCTCACATGGCGGCGGCGACACAGGAACCTACAAAGGCCTCTCGTGGTATCGCAAACACTTCAAGCTGCCCGCGGGTCTCTCCGGCAACAAGGTCTTTCTCGAGTTCGAGGGCATGCGCCAGGCGGGCGAGATATTTCTCAACGGCAAGCAGGTTGGCCTGTACGAGAATGGCGTGACCGCCTACGGAATCGACATCACCGACGCATTGCAGTTTGGCGGAAAGACGAATGTACTGGCGGTGAAGTTGGATAACACCACGCGCTACCAGGAACGCGGCTTCTGCATGGCGAATCCCAAGAATGCGGATGGATCGCCCTGCATGCCCACGGGTTACGAGTGGAATGCGAACGACTTCAATCCGGACCACGGCGGCATCAACCGGCGGGTGTGGCTGCACGTGACGGGGAAGATCCACCAGACCCTGCCGCTGTATTACGGACTCGAGAGCCAGGGAGTCTACGTGCATGCGGCGAACTTCGACATCGCAAAGAAGACGGCCGATGTGACCGTGGAATCGGAGGTGCACAACACCTCGGGCAACCGCGCGAAGGTTGGCCTGTCGGTTGCGATCGTGGACCATGAAGGCCGCGTGCGCGCCCACTTTGACGGCGACCCGGTGGAGATGGGGGACGGCGAGAAGAGCGTGCAGTCGGCGAGCGGCAGCTTGAAGAACGCGCGCTTCTGGAGCCCCGATGACCCATACCTATACGACGTCTACACCATCCTGAAGGTGGATGGGAAGGTAGTCGACGTCAACCGCCTGGAGACGGGATTCCGCAAGACGGAGTTCAAAGGCGGTGTGGGCACAGGCGGCGTGTACATCAACGAGAAGTTTATTTACCTGAAGGGATTCGCGGAGCGGTCGGCCGATGAATGGGCCGCCGTGGGCGCAGGGTATCCGGACTGGATGCATGACTTCACGGCGAAACTGATCCGCGACTGCCACGGCAACTACATGCGCTGGATGCACATCGCGCCGCAGAAGGTGGATGCGGATTCCTTCGCGCGGTTTGGCATCATCCAGATTTGTCCAGCGGGCGACAAGGAGCGTGACGTCACCGGACGGCAGTGGGACCAGAGAGTCGAGGTGATGCGGGATACTATCATCTACTTCCGCAATAACCCGAGCGTGCTGTTCTGGGAGGCCGGCAACACGGTGGTTGCGCCGGCGCAGATGCAGCAGATGGTGGACCTGCGCAAACAATGGGACCCCGCCGGCGGGCGCGTGATGGGGACTCGCGGCGACGGCAACAATACTGCCAATACGGCGACCACGCCGATTGCGGAGTACTACGGTGTGATGATGGCCCAGGACCGCGGTGTGGAAACGCTGGCAGGACCGACGGCGATGTTCCGCGCGTACTCGAATGAGCGACGCGATCGCGCGCCCCTGGTGGAGGCGGAGGACCTGCGCGATGAAGGCGCGCGCCGCTACTGGGACGATTATTCGCCGCCGTACTATGGCTTCAAGAAAGGGCCGAACGACACCTGGCAATACACGTCGGAGAGCTTTGCGGTGCAGGCCGTCAAGCGCTATTGGGAGTACTGGGAGAACCGCATTTCCAACACCGATCCGGAGCACTCGCGGTGGTCGGGCTATTGCTCGATTTATTTCACCGATGAAGATGCGGACGGGCGGCAGGACTCAAGCGAGGTTGCGCGCGTCAGCGGCAAGGTGGATGCGATGCGCCTGCCGAAGGAGATCTACTACACGTATCGCGTGATGCAGAATGAACAGCCGGATTTGCATATTCTTGGCCATTGGAGCTATCCGCTGAATCCAACCGGAGGCCCAGACGCAGGCCAGGGAAAGACGGTGAAGACCATCTACGTGATCGCGAATACGGAGTCGGTCGAGTTGTTCGTCAACGGCAAGTCGCTGGGCGTGAACTCAAAGCCGGACAACGGATGGGCGTTCTCCTTTCCCGCGGTTGAATTTGTTCCGGGCAGCCTGAAGGCAGTTGGCAGGAATGCGGGGAAGATCGCAGCGCAGCAGGAGTTGACCACCGCGGGTCCGCCGGCTGCGATCAGGCTGACTCCAATCGTTGGCCCCAAGGGCTTTCAGGCCGACGGCGAAGACGTTGCGCTGATCGATTTTGAGGTGGTGGACGCCAACGGTCAGCGCTGTCCCACCGACGACGCGCGGGTCGACTTTACCTGCACCGGGCCGGGCATCTGGCGCGGCGGATATAACAGCGGCAAGATTGACTCGACCAACAATCTGTACCTGAACACCGAATGCGGGATCAATCGGGTCGCGGTGCGGTCCAAGCGGACAGCGGGAACGATCACGGTGACGGCCAAGCGGGACGGGCTGAAGCCAGCCCAGCTTCTGCTTGTGACCAAGCCGGTGGTCGTGACCGACGGCATTGCGACCTTCCGGCCGCAGCAACTGCCGGGACCCGCGGAGAAGTAGCGGGGGGCGCGACGCGTCATTCCCAGGATCTCATTCCCACGATCGCTGCGCGAGCGTGGGGCACCCGGCCTCCAGCGGGAGGCGCATGATGAGCGCATCCTCGTCCGGATCGCGGTAGTATCGCGGCCGGCGACCGGCCGGCATGAATCCAAGCCCGGCGTAGAGGGCGATTGCACCCGCACTGCCGGCGCGCACTTCGAGGACGACCTCGGTAGCGCGGTTGGACCGGCACCAGTCGAGCACGGCACAGCAGAGAGCGCGGCCGATGCCGGCGCGCCGCGCGGAAGACGCCACTACCACGCTCTCCAACTCGGCGATACGGTCGCCTCCGTCGTCGCGATTATCGGGATCGGACATCGGGATTTGATGCATCAGGCCGACCGCGAAGCCGGCCAGCGCAGCGTCGGTCGCGGCTACGATGAGGCAGCGTTGGCCGGGAGAAAGCGGGTCGCCGAGAATCGCCTCGTAGGTTGCCTGCGGCCAATGTGGCGCGCTGTCGGTGGCGCGCTCCAGGGCGATGATCGCGGCAAGGTCCGACGCTGCCGCGGGACGCAGTTGCATTGGCGATGCACTCATCGAACCGGCGTCCGGGCCGGTTGCTGCGTGGCGGGTGAAGGACCAGTGGCGCTGGAGCGGGGCTTGGCGAATATTTCTGCATCGGTGCGGCGCAGGTAGTTCGCGTCCAGGGTTGCGGCATCGTCGAATGCCCGCTGCTCGATGCGGCGCAGCGCGAGCGGAAGCGCATCCTCAGCGCGAAGTGGGGCGACGAGTTGTGGAGTGAGCACGGCCAATGACTCAGCGACCGCAGGTTCGCAGGCCACGGTGATTTGCGCATGCTGCGAAGCCCTGACTGCCGCAGCCGCGGCGAGGACCTGTTCGCGAGTCAGCATCGCCTCGCGCAGGCAGATTCCGCCGAGATAATCGCCCGAATAAAACTCGCCCCGCCCGGCGTCGAGCAATGCGTTGATGCGCGCGGAAGGGGAACACTCGACCCGGTCCGCGAGCACGGCAAGACGGGAGATCGCAATCAGAGGCAGACTCAGGGCCTCGCACAAGCCCTTCGCCGCGCTCAGTCCTACGCGCACGCCGGTGAATGATCCCGGCCCGTGGACCACCGCTATCGCGCCGAGCGAGTGCAGCGGGATGCCGCCCGACACGGCGAGTTCCTGGATGGAAGGAAGCAGCCGTTCGGAGGCCGAGCGGCCTGCAAGTGTGACCGCCGTCGGCGCGGCAGCTCCTGGGTCCGTGTCGGCGAGTGCAACGCTGCCGATGTCGCCGCAGGTATCGATCAGCAGAATCTTCATGCGGGACCGGCCAGTCGCGGGGCGTCCGGCCCGGCCGAATCGCCGACGATCTCGATCAGCACTCCGCCGGTGCTTGCGGGATGAATGAAGAAGTAGCGGTGGCCACCCGCGCCGGTGCGAATGCAGTCGCTGGCCAGGCGAACGCCCTCGGCGCGAAGCCGGTCGAAGAGCTGGTCGATCCCGCTTAGGCGGACCGCCAGGTGATGCGGGCCCGGGCCGCGCCTGGCCAGGAAGCGGCCGATGGTGGAATCCTCGGCGGTGGGTTCGAGCAGTTCGATGCGCGTGCCGCCCAGCGGGAGCATGGCTGTCTTTACCTGCTCGTGCTGGACCGTCTCTTCGTGCGCGGCGGGGATGCCGAGCGACGCATAGAATCCACTCACCTCAGCGATGCTATGCACCGCGATTCCGATGTGATCGAGCTGGGGATGCTCCATCAGGGACTGCACGCTGCTTTTGGCTGCGGGCTCTGCGGCTCCGCCTCGCCGGCGGGAAGGCGCGGCCGCGACGAATTGTTCGACCTGGGCGATTAATTGGTCTACTCCTTCGCCAGTGGTGGCCACGGTGCGGACAACCGGCGGCAGCCAGACCTCAGTACCCTGCCGCGGCCGCTGCTTCCCGAGCGCCTGCGTAGCGACAATCTCTCTCTCCGTGCGTTCCGCGCCGTCCAGATCGGCTTTGTTCACGACGAAGATGTCGGCGATTTCCATGATGCCTGCCTTCAGGCTTTGCACCTCGTCGCCCATGCCAGGTACGAGCACGAGCATGGTGACGTCGGCGAGCGAGGCAATTTCTATTTCGGATTGTCCGGCGCCGACGGTCTCGATCAGCACGATCTGCCGCCCAGACGCCTCCATCAGCTCGCAGACCTCGGCGGCGGCGGCGGCAAGGCCGCCGGTGGCTCCGCGCGTGGCCATGCTGCGGAAGTAGACGCCCGGGTCGCCGGCGTAACCCTGCATGCGGATGCGGTCGCCCAGCAACGCGCCTCCGGTGTACGGGCTGGAGGGATCGACCGCCAGTACGCCAACCGACTTGCCCTGTTCGCGGAAGCTCCGCACCAGGCAGTCGATCAGGGTGCTTTTGCCCGCGCCGGGCGGCCCGGTAACGCCGATGCGCAGCCCGCCGAACGGGAAGGAGCGGCAGGCGGCCAGCAGTT
>Ga0181537_10005002_pt1 | contig 10826 bp, 8 predicted proteins | sample PEATcosm2014_Bin_39_FD_119765 | JGI IMG/M metagenome (GOLD analysis project Ga0181537, IMG submission 119765) | Peatland microbial communities from MTU Mesocosm Facility, Houghton, MI, USA - PEATcosm2014_Bin23_10_metaG | ecosystem: Environmental > Terrestrial > Soil > Wetlands > Peat | place... | reverse complement strand
GGATGTAGTCAGGATGATGGTTGGAATAGTCATCAAGTGTTCGTCTCTCTTGATTTGAGCTAGAACCTCGCGGCCATCCATCATTGGCAAATTGAGATCCAAAAGGATGAAGTCCGGACGGGGAGCATTCATATGGACTCCTTCATGGCGTAAGAATGCCATTGCCTCCAGGCCATCGCAAGCCACATGCAACTTGATCGCGCCGTTTGCATCGCGGAATGCTTCTTTTGTCAGTCGGACGTCGCCGGGACTGTCTTCCACCAAGAGAACTTCAATCGACAGGTTACTTCTCCTTCGGCCTTCATGAATCTTGTTTGATCGCCGCAAGGGTAAAGCTGAACTTCGATCCCATCCCTGGCTTCGACTCGACTGAGATGGCGCCGCCGTGCCGCTCAACAATTTTCTTGCAGATGGCTAAACCCATGCCTGTGCCCTCGAACTCGTCCCGCTTGTGCAACCGTTGGAACATGCCGAAGAACCTTTCAAAGTACTGCGGGGCGATTCCCAACCCGTCGTCCTCCACGGAGAATATCCACTTCGCCGCGTCGTTCCTGATTGCAGCGATGTGTACGTGTGGGATACCAGGACCTTGGTACTTAATCGCGTTGCCAACCAGGTTTTGCATTAACTGGACCAGTTGTGCCTCATCCGCGATGACGTTGGGCAATGGATCATGCGTTACAAGTGCACTGCTCGCTTCTATTGCGCCCCTCAGATTTACGAGGGCCTGCCGGAGAGCCCGATCGCTGGAGATGTCGACCAGTTCCAAGCCCCTTTTCCCCACGCGCGAAAAAGTCAGCAGATCCTGGATGAGCCGTTGCATGCGGTTGGCTCCGTCCACTGCGAAAGCAATGAACTCGTCGGCATCGGAATCCAGCTTTCCCTTGTACCGCTTGGACAGGAGCTGTGTATAGCTGGCCACCATCCGGAGAGGTTCCTGCAAATCGTGCGATGCAACATAGGCAAACTGTTCTAGTTCTTCATTGGAGCGGTTCAATTCTTCGATCTTCTGCACCAAGTTCGCTTCGGCTTGTTTGCGCACCGTGATATCCCGAATCGCTGCCGTTACCAGGGTTTCCCCGGCACTCTCCAGCGGACTGAGCATGATCTCAATTGGAAACTCGATTCCATCCTTCCGCAGCCCGCAGAGTTCAATCCCCATTCCAATCTGCTGCGCCAGCGCCTCGGCCGCAGTGCGAGTCCCGTCAGCGATTAACCGCTCCGCGAAGCCCTCCGGAATGATGTTCGTTACCTTTTGACCTATAAGCTCGTCGCGGCTGTATCCAAAATGTTTCTCCGCCTGGGCATTCAGCAGGAAGATCCCTCCGGCTTGATTTACCACCACCATGCCATCCGGAGCCGCTTCAAGCAGTCCACGATATCTCCCCTCCATCTGCCCAAGGTGATTCTCCGCCTCTTTGCGCACAGTGATGTCGCGGATCGCTGCCGTTACCAGGACGCCCTCGTTGCTTTGCAGCGGACTGAGCACGATTTCGATCGGGAACTCGCTTCCGTCCTTACGCCGTCCTGTCAGCTCGATTCCGGTACCGATCTGCTGCGCGAGCGCCTCAGCGGCCGTGCGGGTCCCGTCGGCAATCAGCCGCTCTGCAAATCCGTCTGGAATGATGCTCTTCACTTTTTGGCCGATCAGCTCATCGCGCCAGTAGCGAAACTGTTTTTCAGCGTGGGCATTCAACAAGACGATCTCGCCGCGCTGATTCACGACGACCATGCCGTCTGGCGCCGCCTAAAGCAGTCCGCGATAACAGGCATTATGGGCAAAGCGAGGACAAAGGCATGAGGCAGCATTTCGGCCAAACTCGCAATGCTCGGCTAGCAGTTTCGTCCAGGCCCATGTACTTCACGTTACGGCTCGACGCCGCAGAGGGAGGAGTACAGTCAGTTGTGGAGCGCCACCCCAAAACGACGGTCTTCTTTGGCAATATCTCTGATGCGTGCATTTGCGCTGCTCGAAATCACGCTGCAATCGGAGGCACATGGCGATACAAACAGAAATGAGCAGGAACAGAGTTCAGGATAGTCCAACAAAGAGAGCCACCTCACTGGTTCAATCGCAGACTCCACCAGGAGCCAACCTCTCCAGTCGCCTGTCGGCGAAATGCCAGCTTCTCCAAAAGATCGTTTCGCCGCGTTCCGGAAACAGATCCCCGAAGCTCTTCTGATCTATGAACCCAAACCATCAAAGGCCCTCTTTGGGAATCCGGTGGTCAATGTGCATGGTGCCGCGGGGCAGCTTGGTGTGTCGCAGGAACTCCTAAAGAATTGGCGGCAGCGCAGCTTTGGGCCGAATTACTTCCAGTATGGAAAAAGCGGGCCGATCCGATACGAATTGATTGAACTGACTGAATTTCGAGAAAGCCACGTTGTTCTGGTCAGGGCCAAGAAATGAACGATGTCAGTCCCGGCATCGCCGCTCCCCGACCCCGGCGGCATTTGCTTTTTGTCTTGACCAGGCGAAGGCGGTTTAAGAGGCTATTCGGTGGATCGCTGATCTTCATTCAATCGCCGGCTTTCTCGGGTCCGAGCGGATCGAGCAAGATCGAACGCAGTCGCCGCTGAGTCTGGACTGAGGCTTGCCCACTGGATTTCGCCGGAGATTCCCTAAAGCGGGAAGCGGGCCAGGGCTCTTGAATAGGCACACATTGGATTGCTCATTCGCATGGCCGATTGAGATTGAATCTCGTCGAGGATACAGGTGACTCTGCGCGAGCTTGACGGCACTAACTACTTGGTGACCAAGGCAGGGCGCATAACAATGCCTACAGCCCCGTGACACGAGGCTCTAAATAGGATTTGACGCAACCGGTGCCAACGTAAAACGATGCTTGGCCTCCCCGAATCCGCGAGTACCAACTCTGGGATCTCTGTTATTGCCGCTGCGCTCCGCACATCTGAACTAGCACTAATCCTGTATTTGTGTTCTTCGTGGCGCGATCAAGTGATCGGGTGTTGACAGTTCACTGTTAGAATCGCTCGTTTTTGCGAATAGGCCTGGTCCAAAAGCCGAAGTCAGGCTCTGTCAGCTGAGCGGCCGTGATCTGCGCAATATGCTTAAGAGCGAGATTCCTGAAGTTGATCAAGAGCAGCAGCCCAAGCCTGCATCATCTTTGTACGTGGTTCTAAATACTTCGCATATTTGTATGCTCCGGACACTTTGTCCTGCTTCGTGTGGGCGAGTTGCAACTCTATCTGTTCGTGCTCGAATCTCCAACCTTTTCTCAACGTTTCTCGCATATCTCGGGTTCTTGTCTTCCTTCCACCATTTGAACCACTGCCGCGTAAGGGTCTCGAAAGTGAGATCCTTTGGCTGTTCGACCGCGGCTTGCGCCAGCTCAACCTTTCTCTGCTCCTTTTCCTCTTTCCGAATCGCCATCGGATCAACGCCATTTGCCAACAATTGCCTTGCCTGGGCGTGGCGCTGTCGCGCCGCGGCCAATGACACGTCGGGGTATTTGCCGAGAGCCATCTGCTTCATTTTCCCCGAGAAGCGATATCGCCAGCGCCAGAGCTTCCCCCTTCGGGGTCACCAGTAAGGCAAGGCCGCCCCGAGCAGCGACTCGTTAAGGTTTGCTCTTCGGTTTTGCTTTCTGGCATTTCAAGTTCGATAGTTCGATGTCCGCTCTCATCTTCCCCGCTTCGATGTGGTCATTTCTCGTTGCTGTTTTGCGGGATCACACCTATTTGTGGTCACTTTCGAAAGATAGGCTCCAGAATGACCGCAGTAAAGTGTCGGTTGGCAGGTGCCTCACTCTAACCATCTTGGCGCTGTTTCCCCAAGAGCTGGCCGGATCTACTCGCGCAAACTATTGATTTTAAATGTCTAGAAGCGAAGATAAGAGTCGAGACACGTCGAGATAGGTCGAGAAACGTCGAGGTTATTTCAGGTTTTTTGGCTGCCCCCCAGGGATTCGAACCCCGATAGGCTGCTCCAGAGGCAGCTGTCCTGCCATTGAACGAGGGGGCAGCAAGCGCAAATTAAGCAGCTCCCTTATTGAGCCGCATCGGTCAGGCTCACAGCAGGGCGCCGGACACCGCAAACCAACCTTCCCATCATAAGAGGATTCCCCTCCTGGGTCAAACACAGCAAGCTGCTTCCGGCCATGTGCGGCCAAGCATGAAGGATCCCTCAAGGCCGTCGAAAATATCAATGAAGTATAATAGCTTTATCAAGTTCTTTAGATGATCCTTACCAACCTCTTTATAATCTCTCTTCAGACCAAGCATCATTGCGATCCTTGATGCTGTATGTTTACGAGGCGGAACCAGGGCTAAACATGGAGCTTTTCCTCAATCTCGCTTGGGGGCTGTCGGCCATCGTGATCGTCTGCCTGTGGTTCAGGTATGGACATCGGGCTGAAGCTGTCAGGCGCACCCAGATCGTCGCATTGGCCGTGCTGATTCTGATTCTGTTCCCCGTCATCTCAGTCACAGATGACCTGCTGGCGATTCAGAATCCTGCGGAAGTCGACTCCAGTCTTCGCCGCAGCCATGTGGTCTCGAACACACACTCCATTTTTCCTTCAGTGGCTGCCCTCCCATTGCCGGCCTTTGCCGAGCTTCCTTTCGCGTTCTTGCAGGTGGTCGCTCCGGGGCATCTCCCCGCACCCGTTGTCGACCATCCCGGTCTTCGCTCCATCCAGAATCGGCCCCCGCCTGTGGCTTGATTCCCTGTTCAGTACCTCTAGATCTCGATCCTCTTTTTATCCAGTTTCCGCCGTGCAAACCACGGCCTAAAGGTTGTGTATGAAGCGACTCCTTAACTCTCCGTCCGCCCGAGCAATAGCCGCACTGTGCTTCCTTGCTTTGGCGCCGGCTCTTGTCCCGGCGCAGCAGGCGCTTACATGGGATGAACTCAGGGCAAGATTCGAAGCCGCCAACCCCGCGCTCCGTGCCGACGCCCTCAATATCGATGAGATGAAGGCCGAGGAAATCACCGCCTACTTGCGGCCCAATCCTCAGTACACCTTAACCGAAGACGGCACACAGATCGCTCGCCACAACGGTGTCTGGGCGCCGCTCTCCGGCACTGATATTCAGAACAGTTTCAGCTATCTTCACGAGCGCGATCACAAGCGCGAACTCCGGCTCGAGAGCGCCAAAGAGGGCACCCAGATCACCCAGTCGCAGCATGAGGACCTTAAGCGAAACATGATCTTCACCCTGCGCTCGGCATATGTCCAGCTGCTCCAGGCCGAATTCGTGCTCGATCTGGCCATAGAAGACATCAAGTATTACGACAAGATCATCGAAATGAGCCGAGCCCGTTTCAACGCTGGTGACATCGCTCAAATCGACCTGGACCGCATCGAGCTGTTGCGCGTGCAATACGAATCCGAGATTGAGACGGCCACGGTCAATCTCCGCACCGCAAAAATCCAGCTTCTGCAATTGCTCAACGACCGCACGCCCGTTGATCAGTTCGATGTGTCCGGCGCCTTCGATTTCTCTGACGCCCTCAAGCCGCTCGACGAGTATCGCCAGGCCGCCCTCGATGCACGCCCCGATCTGCAGGCCGCCGTCGAGACTCTCCTGCAATCGAAGACCAACCACAAGCTGGCGCAAGCCAACGGGTCAACCGATCCGACCGTCGCCGCATGGGAAACCCACAACCCCTCGTTCGCCAACCCCAACGATTACGAGACCCTGGGCTTGAGCGTCAGCATTCCTTTGCGCATTTTCGATCGCAACCAGGGCGAGAAGAAGCGCACGCTTATCGATATCGACCGCAGCCAGCAATTGACTGACGCCGCGCGCGCCCAGGTCTTCAGTGACGTGGATTCTTCATACGAAATCGTTCGCAGTAACATCGAACTGCTCAAACCGTACAAAGAAAAATACAACGCTCAGGCCCTGCGGGTTCGCGACACCGTCAGTTACTCCTACATGCACGGTGGAGCGTCGCTCATGGATTTTCTCAACGCACAGAGCGACTATCGCACCGTGCAGTTGGCATACGCTCAGCTCATCGGCGCCTATCTCACCGCCGCTGGACAACTGAATCTTGCAGTAGGACGCGAGGTAATTCAATGAAGTCGCATACTTTGATGAAGAATCTTCCCAAGGCTGCGCTCTCCCTTGCGCTCGCCATCACGCCTTGTGTCACTCTCTCCGGCTGCAAGGCCAAGGACCAGGGCGATACCGCGCCGCCTCCGGCGCAGGTCATCCCAGTCGCAGACATGAACGTCATCACCATCGATAAGGATGACGTGTCCAAGTTCCCCGTTGTCGCGGCCGACCAGGTTCAATCCGCGTCTGAGCTGACTGCCACCGGCTCCGCCTTCCCCGACATATCGCGCGAAGTTCCCGTCATCACCCTTGCCAACGGCCGCGTGATCAATCTCAAAACCCGGCTCGATGACAATGTCAAAAAAGGCCAGTTCCTCTTCAGTATTGAAAGCCCTGACATCAGCACTGCTTTCAACGGATATTTGAAGGCCGTCAACGATGAGCAACTAGCCAACAAGGCTTACCTTCGCGCCAAAGATTTGCTAGAGCACGGCGCCATTTCCGGAGCCATGGTCGAACAGGCTGAAGACGCCGCAAAGAACGCGAAAGCCGATCTCACTGCCGCCGAAGAGCAGTTGAAAGTCCTCGGCGTCGATAAAGATCATCCCAGCCCCATCGTCGATGTCAAAGCTCCCATCTCCGGCGTCATCATTGCTCAAAACGTAACCAACGCCGCCGCCGCCGGGGTCACCCTCTCGGGCTCGCCTAACGCCTTCACCATCGCCGATCTCTCCACCGTCTGGATCCTCTGCGATGTTTACGAGAACGACATTCCCAAACTGAGTCTGGGTCAGCAGGCGAAGATCAAGCTCAATGCCTACCCTGACAAGCCGTTGACCGGCCGCATCAGTGACATCGGGCCCGTCCTCGATCCGTCTCTCCGCACGGCCAAAGTTCGCATCGAGGTTCCCAATCCCGGATTCATTAGGCTCGGCATGTTTGGCACAGCCACCTTCACCAGCAGCACCAAAGAAACGCACGCAGTTGTACCTGCCGACGCCGTCCTTCACCTCCACGACCGCAACTGGGTCTACCTCCCTGCAGGCGGCAACCAGTTCAAACGCACCGAGGTCCATGCCGGCAAAATGCTGGATGGCAACCGCCAGGAGATTCTCTCCGGCATTCAGCCCGGCCAACAGGTGGTCACCAACGCACTCTTACTCGAAACCGCGGGGAACCAGTAATGATCCGAGCACTCGTCGATTTCGCGCTTAAGAGCCGCTGGCTCGTTCTCAGCGGTGCGGTCGTGCTCTTTGGTTGGGGAGTCATGGCCTTTCGGTCCCTGCCAATTGAAGCCTACCCCGATGTCGCCAACAACTACGTGCAGGTCATTACACAATGGCCAGGACGCAGCGCCGAGGAGATTGAGCGCCAAGTCACCGTCCCTGTTGAAATCCAGATGGCCGGCATTCCCCACCTCACCCATCTCCGCTCCACCACGCTGGCCGGCCTTTCAAGCTTGATGCTTGTCTTCGATGACGACTCAACCAGCGACGTCAATCGCGAGCATGTGCTAGAGCGCCTCAGCATGGTCAGTCTTCCGGCCAATCTCGTTCCGCAGATGGGTTCCGATTGGAGCCCCGTCGGCCAGATTTATTGGTACACCCTGGAGAGCACAAATCCCTCCTACGACGTCATGGAGAAAAAGTCCCTCGAAGACTGGTTCCTTGAAAAGTCTTTCAAGGGCGTCAAAGGCGTCGTGGATGTGTCCAGCTTCGGCGGCCCAACCAAGGAGTACCAGATCAAGCTGGACCCTGAGAAGCTTGTCTCCTACGGCCTCTCCATCAGCCAGGTGGAAAACCAGATCGCCGCCAACAACACCAATGGTGGCGGCAGCTTCATCGAGCAGGGCGCGCAGCAAATCAACGTGCAGTCCGTGGGCTTGTTCACCAACGTTCAGGACATCGAAGATACAGTTATCAAAAGCAGTAATGGAGCGGCCGTCAAAGTCAAAGACATCGCCGTCGTCGAGCAGGGTCCCAAGATTCGGCTCGGACAGATCGGCAGGGCCACCCACAGGCCCGATGGCAAAATTGTCGACAATCCAGACACCGTCGAAGGAATCGTGCTCTTGCAGAAAGGCTCTGACTCCGACCCCGTCCTCGAAGGCATCCACAAGGAAGTCGACGACCTGAATCAACATATCCTGCCCAAGGGTGTCGCAGTCGTGCCATTTCTCGATCGCTCAAAACTGGTCGCCTACACAGTTGAGACCGTTGAGCACAACCTCACTGAGGGCATGGTCCTGGTCGCGATCATTCTCTTCCTGTTTCTGGGTAACGTGCGGGGCGCCATCATTGTTACGCTCACCATTCCATTCGCGCTGATGTTCGCCTCCATCTGCCTCGATCTTACCCACATTCCCGCCAACCTCCTCTCTCTGGGAGCACTTGACTTCGGTATGTTGGTCGACGGTTCCGTGGTCATGATCGAGAACATGGTCCGCCACCTCGCCAACAAGGACAACACCCACACCCCTCTCCAGAAAATCCGCGACGCTTCCATCGAGGTGCAGCGGCCCGTCCTCTTCGCTCGCGGAATCATCATCACCTCTTACCTCCCGATCTTCACGTTGCAGGCCGTCGAAGGCAGGCTCTTCAAGCCAATGGCCTGGACTGTCACCTTTGCCCTCATCGGCGCACTCGTATTCGCTATTCTCATCACACCGGTGATGGCCAGCATGCTGTTTCGCAAAGGCGCCAAGGAGTGGGAGAACCCGATCATGAATTGGCTGACCGTCCGCTACCGGTCAGCCGTTCGCGCAGCCATCGAGCACCGCCGAACCACGCTCACTATCGCCACCGTCCTGTTTATAATCGCCATCTATCTTGCCTTTGGAGGGCCTATTGGTTCCGAGTTCCTGCCCCACCTCGATGAAGGTTCTATATGGGTGCGCGGAACGCTGCCGTCCAGTGAAGGCCCCACCGCCAGCATCGATTTCACCAACAAGGCCCGCCTTGTTATGGCCTCCTTTCCTGAGGTGACCCAGGTCGTTAGCCAGACAGGGCGCCCCGACGACGGCACCGATACCGCCGGCTTCTTCAATACCGAATATTTCGTTGACCTCAAGAGAAAAGAAGATTGGCGTCCAATCTTCCACCGCAACAAAGAAGAATTGATCGCCGCCTTGGACAAGGAATTGTCCAAATTCCCCGGCGTTCTCTGGAACTATTCCCAGCCCATCTCCGACAACATGGAAGAGGCCGTCTCCGGCGTCAAGGGTGAGTTAGCCGTCAAGCTTTATGGAGATGACCTGCGTACCCTCGAGCACAAAGCCGAAGAGATCCAGACGCAAATGCAGGTCGTTCCCGGCATTGCGGATCTCGGTATCTTCCGCATTATCGGCCAGCCCAATCTTAACCTTTCCATCGACCGCGCGGCCGCTGCGCGTTGGGGCATCAATGTTGCCGACGTGCAGGACGCAGTGCAAACAGCCCTTGGCGCAAACGCCGTAACCCAGTTGCAGCAAGGCGAAGCCCGCTTCGACGTCACCCTTCGCTATCAGCAGCAGTATCGCGATACCCAGGAGGCGATTGAGAACATTCGCCTGCTCGCGCCCTCAGGAGAGCGCATCTCTCTCGCCCAGTTAACACATATGTCAACTGACGACGGCGCGGAAGAAGTCTACCGCGAAGTCGGCCAGCGCTATATCGCTATCAAGTACTCCGTGCGCGGTCGCGACCTGGGATCAACCGTGGAAGAGGCTATCAAGAAGGTCGAGCACAATGTGAAGCTGCCTCCCGGCTACCACATCGAGTGGGCTGGCGAATACGAGAGCCAGAAACGCGCGAATGCCAGAATGGCTGTCGTCGTCCCGGTCACAATTATGGCCATCTTCCTTATCCTGTACACCATGTTCCGCTCATTCAAATGGGCCATGCTCATTCTCGTCAGCGTCATCATGGCCTCCATCGGCGGCCCGCTGGCGCTATTCATCACCCATACAAACTTTTCTGTTTCTTCGGCTGTCGGCTTCCTTGCTCTATTTGGCGTCTCGGTTCAGGCTGGCGTCATCATGATCGAGTTCATCAATCAATTGCGCGCGGGGGGCTACACCGTTGAAGAGGCGGCCATCCGGGGAGCGGTCCTGCGGCTTCGTCCCATCATGATGACCATGCTGGTAGCTACGCTGGGCCTGCTACCCGCCGCTCTTTCCCACGCAATCGGTTCCGATTCTCAAAGGCCATTTGCCATCGTCATTGTGGGCGGCCTTCTCGCCAACCTCGTCATCGGAATCTTCCTGCTTCCCACCCTGTACGTGTGGTTCGCCCGCGATGACGATAAACTCCCCGAAGTCGAAGCGTCCATTGAAGTCTAATCATCAACCCCGGTAGCACAGTGCCCCATTCGTCGGTCGCCGCGGCGACCGATGAGTGGGATTGAATCACCTTCGATCCGCAACCCAAGTCGGGTGCCCCATCCTTACCACGTTCTTTGTGGCAAGGGTGAGGACTCTAATCCATATTCCCTATTCCCTGTTTCTTTACTCTTCCCGCAAAACTTCCAGCGGCCTCAACCCAAGAATCCGATAGCTGGCAATCCATCCCGTAGCCGTCGCCAGCACCGCCGTCCCCACCAGCGCAACCAGCGTCGCCGACCACTCAATATGGAATCCCACTTCCAGCTTACTCAGCAACACCCGCGTCAAAATATTCGCAAACACCACGCCCACCGATCCAGCCAGCAATCCCAGCACACTAAACTCCACGCTGAAAGTCCGCACAATCCGCATTCGTGTTGCCCCCAGCGTCTTCAGCACAACAGCCTCCCGCATTCTTCGGAACCGCGTACTCGCAATG
>Ga0181537_10005000_pt1 | contig 10827 bp, 8 predicted proteins | sample PEATcosm2014_Bin_39_FD_119765 | JGI IMG/M metagenome (GOLD analysis project Ga0181537, IMG submission 119765) | Peatland microbial communities from MTU Mesocosm Facility, Houghton, MI, USA - PEATcosm2014_Bin23_10_metaG | ecosystem: Environmental > Terrestrial > Soil > Wetlands > Peat | place... | reverse complement strand
CCTCAACCAGAAGCGCGCGACCCTGCAGCAGGCCGAGGCGCGCTTTGGCTTCCGCGTCATCGTCCGCAGCGACGAAACGCTGATCCCGCCCGCCTTCAAGCTGGAAAGGCTGCGGGCGCTGACACCGGCCGAAATCGCGGCGCTGCCGGTGGCGCCGCCGCCGATGCCGATCGAAGACGAGGAACCGATCATCGCCGATGGCGATGTGTCGTCGGTGTCGCATGCCGAGCCCGGGCACGAACACGGCCACGAATCCCAACCGGAGCATGCGCATAACGCGCCGCATGCCGGTCCGCATGGCGAAAACCGTCCCGAAGGCGAACGCGGCCATGACGGCGGCGAAACCCATCCCGGCGGCGGCAAGCGCCGCCGCCGCGGCAGACGGGGCGGAAGAGGCCGTCACGGCGAGAACCGTCCACAAGGCGAGCCGCGTCCGCAAGGCGAAGGCCAGCCGACCATCCCCCATGCCGCCCATGAGGCGGAGCGGCCCTATGCTCCGCCGCTACGGCCGCGCTTCGACCTGTTGCCGGGCGAGCCGGGTTACATTGCTCCAGAAGCCGGGGCCGAAGGCGGCGTTTCGGCCGAGCCGCATTTCGATGACGGCTTGCCGCAGCTGCAGCAACCCTATCCGCAAGTTCCCGGCGGCCAACCCCAAGCCGATGGTGAACGCAAACGCCGGCGGCGCGGCAGGCGCGGCGGCAGACGCCGGCGGCGCGGTGGCCAAACCGGGCCCAGTGGAGAAAATATGGGTGGAGAAAATATGGTCGGCGGAGAGAATGGCGGCGAGCCCATGAGTGGCGTTCCTCACGCCGCGGAACCGTCCTATCAGGCACCCGCTTATCAGGCACCCACTTATCAGGCACCGGCGCAACCGAGCGTCGCACCCTCGCCCGCTTCCACGGCTCCCGTGGAACCGGCCTATCAGCCTAGGGCTGAGGCACCGCCGGCTAAACCGCCCGAGCCGCCGCGCGTCGAGGCCGAACGCGCGCCGATTCAGCACAACGTGCCGCCGGTGGTGGAAGTCTCCGGCCCCGCGCCCAATCCAAAAAAGGGCTGGTGGCGGCGCTAGAACGAGCCGTCTTCAGGGACGCCAGGATTTGAGCCGCGCGACCGCTTGTTCGATGCTCGAAGTCGAACCGGCATAGCACAGGCGCAAGGTCGAACGGCCGCGACCCCGATCGAAATCGATCCCGGGCGTCAACGCCACGCCGGTTTCGTGCAGCAGGCGGTGGCAGAGTCCTTCGCTGTCGTTGGTGATATGCGCCACGTCGGCGTAGAGATAGAACGCGCCGTCCGACGGCGCGAAGCGGTCGAACCCGGCCTTGGGCAATTCGCGCAGCAGCAAGTCGCGGTTCTCGGCGTAGCGCCGGACATTGGCGTCGAGTTCATCCCGGCAATCGAAAGCCGCGACCGCCGCGTATTGCGACAGCGCCGGCGGCGATACCGCCAAATTCTGCGCCAGGCATTCGACCGCGCGCAGCATGTCGGCCGGAACCACCATCCAGCCCACGCGCCAGCCGGTCATCGAATAATATTTGGAAAAGCTGTTGATCACCACCGCCTGGGGATCGAATTCGAGCGCGCTCGATGCGGGATCGCCATAGACGATGCCGTGATAAATTTCGTCCGATACCAGGCGGATGCCGTGTTCGCGGCAATAGCGCGCGATCGATGCCAGATCCGCAGCACTTATCATGGTGCCGGTCGGGTTGGCCGGACTTGCCAAGATTAGGCCGTCGATCCCCTTGCCGTGCGCGCGCAGCAGATCGAGCGTCACCTGATAACGTTCCCCCGCCCCCGCCGGCAATTCGACCGGAACCAAATCGAGCGCGGTCAGGATATTGCGGTAAGCGGGATAACCCGGCGCCGCCAGCGCCACCCGGTCGCCGGGCTCGAACGCGGCGAGAAAGGCGAATACAAAGGCGGCGGAGGAGCCGGTCGTGACCACGATCCGCGACGGATCGACGGACAATTTGTGGGTTCGGGCGTAATGCGCCGATATCGCCGCGCGCAAAGCGGACAGGCCCAGCGCGTCGGTATAGCCCAGCACTTCCCGCGACAAGGCCGCGCGCGCCGCCTCGATCACGCCACGGGGCGCGCCGGTGGAAGGCTGGCCGACTTCGAGGTGAAACACGTCCTTGCCTTGGGCCGCGCGCTCATTGGCGTCGCGCATCACGTCCATCGCGATGAAGGGCGGGATCTGCCCACGTTGCGAAATTTTCAGGACCATGCGGAAAGCCGCAATCCGGGACAAATGGCAGGTTGACGCCGCCCCTCGGCATGGCCGAGATTACGCCGGGGAACGGAGCCACATCGATTGCGCTTGCGCATTGCCCTCAAGGTTTTCTGTCTGGCGCTGGCGGTCAATGGCATATTGGCCCCCTACGCATTGGCCGATGATTCACCCGACATCATCCGCGACGCCGAGATTGAAAACAACATCCGCGCCTGGGCGACGCCCATCTTCACCGCCGCCGGGCTCGATCCGAACGCGGTCCACATCTATATCATCAACGATCCGACGCTCAACTCCTTCGTCTCCGGCGGCCAGAACCTGTTCATGAACACCGGCACGCTGATGCGCGCCGACCGGCCGAACGAGATCATCGGCATCATGGCGCACGAAACCGGCCACATCGCCGGCGGCCATCTGGTGCGCTTCCAGGAAGAAATGCACGACGCCACCGTCAAGGCCATCATCGGCATGGTGGTGGGCGCGGCGCTCGGCGCCGCCGGCCAGAATGGCGGAGCCGCGGGTGCCGGCATGGCGGCCGGCGAGGATGTCGGTTTGCGTTCTTATCTCTCCTTCTCGGTGGCGCAAGAAGCCTCGGCCGACCAAGCGGCGTTGAAATTTCTCGACGCCACCCATCAATCGGCCCAAGGGCTGCTGGATTTCTTCAACATCCTGGAACAGGAAGAAGTGCTGTCGGCGCAGCACCAGGATCCCTATCTCCGCACCCATCCGCTCACCACGCAGCGCATTCAATACGTGGCCGAGCACGTGGCATCGTCGCCGTGGTCGAAGGTGCCCGATCCGCCGCAATGGGTGTTCAATTTCAACGTCATGAAGGCCAAGCTCGGCGCCTTTCTCAATCCGCCCAGCGATACCCTCGCCCTCTACAAACCCGACGACACTTCGGTGCCGGCGCGCTACGCGCGCGCCATCGCGCTCTATCGCATTCCGCAATTGAACGACGCGCTCACGATCATCAACGGGCTGATTCACGATTACCCCGACAATCCGTATTTCGAGGAGTTGAAGGGGCAGATGCTGTTCGAGAACGGCCATGTCGCCGACGCGGTGGCGCCTTACGCCATGGCGGTGCAGCTCCAGCCCGACACGCCGCTCTTGAAGATCGAGGCGGCGCAGGTTGATATCGAAACCGAGAACCCGGCCTTGCTGCCCAAGGCCTTGGCCATGCTGTCCAGCGCCGTGCACTTCGAAACCGACAACCCCGACGCCTGGCATTTCCTCGCCATCGCCTATGGCCGCAGCAACAATCTCGGCATGGCGGCGCTGTCGCTGGCCGAGGAAGCCATGGCGAGCGGCGACTACAAATCCGCGGGCCAGCAGGCCGACCGGGCGATCAAGATCCTGCAGCCGGGAGCCGACCGCCAGCGCGCCGAGGATATCCGCGACGAAGCCAAACGCATGCGAGACAAATCATGAAATTCATCCGCCCCATTTTCCACAGGTTCCTTTTGCTCGTCCTGCCGCTGGCATTGGCCTTGGCGGTTTTCGCCGGCTCGCCGGACGCCAGCGCCCAATCCGCCTTCACCCCGGCGCAGCAACAGGAGCTGCAAAAGATCATCCACGATTACATTCAGGCTCATCCCGAAGCGGTGATGGACGCCTTGAAAGCGGAAAAGCAGAAAGAGGACGCCGCGACCGCCGATAATCAGCGCAAGGCGATCGCGTCATTTCGCACGGCACTTCTGTCGGACCCGGATTCCGGAATCGGCGGCAACCCCAAGGGCGACGTCACCCTGGTCGAGTTCTTCGATTACCGCTGTCCCTATTGCAAGCAAATGGAACCGACGGTCCAGGCGCTGCTCAAGGAAGACGGCAGGCTGCGCATCGTCTACAAGGAATTCCCCATCCTCGGGCCGGTTTCGGTCTATGCCACGCGTGTCGCCATCGCCGCGCGCAAGCAAGGCAAATACGAGGAATTCCGCAGCCGGATGATCACGCTCAAGGGCAATATCGACCAGGATGCGGTGATGCAGGTCGCGGCCGCCTCCGGCCTCGATATGGCCAAACTCAAGACCGACATGGCCTCGCCCGATATCGACAAGATCATCAAGAGAAATTACGCGCTCGCCGAGGCGCTCGGCATCGACGGCACGCCGGGTTTGATCGTCGGCAATGAAATGAACGTGGGCGCCACCGATATCGATGGCTTGCGCAAGATGATCGCGGACGCGCGCAAGGGTGGCTAGGATTCCGCTCCGGAACTAACGCTCCGGAACTAACGCTGGGGCAGCGCGGTTTCGAGCGCCGCCACGGAGGCACGCGCTTGCTGCGCGGCCTGGGCGTTCGGCAAGCCCGCCGCCGAGGCCAGATTAGGATCGAGGCGCACCGCTTTTTCGAAATCGGCAGCCGAGCTTGCGGCGTCGCCGAGCTGCGCATCGGCGAAGGCGCGGCCGAGATAAGCCGAGGCGTAATTCGGCTGCAATGCGATGGCGCGGTCGAAATCGCTCAGCGCGCGGGCGTAATCGCCCAGCAGCCCCTCGGTCACGCCGCGGTTACGGTAGGGAAAGGGATCCTGCGGCGTCACGATGATGGCGCTGTTGTAATCGTTCATGGCCTCGGTGAATCGGGCCTCGGCGCGGAATGCGTTGCCGCGATTGTTGTAGGCGATGGCCGCGTTGGTGGCGCTTTCGCCCGCGGTATTGAGCACCTGGCTGCAGCCCATGATCACGGTTTCGGGCGGCACGCCCTGCCCGCCATTGCACATGTTTTCCCAATCGGTCAGTTGCGCCGAGGCGCGGCCGGGCGCGAACAGGAAAGCGATCGCCAATGCCGCCAGAGCATAGCCACGCAACGAAACAAGCCTGGAATTGAGCCGGAAATCGCGGCGCCGCGCGATCAACAATGCCACCGGCAACACGAGCAAGAGGATCGCCAAGCTGCTCGGCTCGGGCACCGCGTTCGGGATGCCGCCATTGCCAGTGCCGGAATTTCCGTCACCGTCTCCGTTGCCGGAATTATTCCATGAGCTATTCCAGGAATTATTCCCGGAGTTATTCCACGAGTTATTCCAGGAATTATTCCCGGAGTTATTCCACGAGTTATTCCAGGAATTGTGCCAGCCATCATGGCCGGAACCATTGCCAGAATTATTGTTGGCATCATTGCCGGAATTGCCGGTGCCGGAACCATTGCCGGAATTATTCCCCGAGCTGCCGCCGGAGCCGTTGCCGGTAAGCAAGCCGCCCGAAGCGGGCGAGCCGCTGGAAGCAGACGAGCCGCCCGAAGCGGACGAGCCGCCGATACTTCCCAGGCCATCCGGCGAAGACAACGACCCGCCGTCGATAAGCGCTGACGGATCGAAGGCGTCATAACCGCCGCCATAGCCATTGCCGCCATAGCCGCCTTCATCGACGGGTCCGCCGATGCCACCGAAGAACTCGCCGGAGATCGCGGGCGCGAAGGCGCGGCCCGAACCATTGTCGTCCGCCGCGCCGTTCCACGCCACTTGGCGGTTGGCATCGGTCACGCCGTGGACGATGGCGCGGCCGTCGCCGCCCCAGGTGCCGAGCGCGAAATAGGGATCGCCCACGATCCGGTTGTCGGCAATGAAGGCTGGGGCGCCGCCGCTGCGCAACCAGATCGGCGCGAGAAAGGACGGGTTGGGCGAAGGCGTGTTGAAGCCGTGCGGCAAGCCGGCCGGATCGGCGTTCATCGGCGTGGCCCAGGCTGGCGCGAGTTGCGCGGAAAAACCCAGGGCGAAAACGAGAATGGCGATGAGGTGTTTCATGCCAACCAATTTGAATACTTCGCATCAAATCTCAAGCTGTTTCGTTTAAACTTTGAGACGAAATCTTCCCGTATTCGCCCCGTATTCATTGGGCATTCGTCGCGTATTTACCGCGCATTCATCGCGAGATCGCGCGAATTTTTATCGAGCGGAAAAAGCCCGGCATCGGCGCGGTTTTACCGGCTGACGGTTTCCGGGCCGGCGGGATCGGCTTCGCGATACAAGCCGCTCATGGGAAGAAGCCGGGGTTAAAGAGATAACGGACCGGAAATTCCCGAGTGATCACGGACGAATTTCGATCGGCGTTCCATCGTCGACCTTCTCCCAGATTTCCCTGATCGCGGTATTGCCGACCGAAATACAGCCATCCGTCCAATCCTTATAAAAGCGGTCCGGATCGTTCGGGCCGTACCAGGGCGGCAGGCCGTGGATGAAGATATCGCCGCCCGGATCGGCATGCGCGCTGGCCGAACGCGCCCGGTCGTCCGCGTTGGGATAAGAGATATGGAGAGCCAAAGTATAGGCCGAATGATCGTTGCGCCTGTCGATGACATAAATGCCCTCGGGCGTCTTTTTATCGCCACGCACCCGCTTCGGTCCGATCGGATTGCCGCCGAGCGCGATCGGATAAATCTTGAGCACGGTGCCGTGATAGAGCAATTCAAGTTCACGCGCGGATTTCAACACAAGAATGCGGTCGGCCTTGGCGACGGGCTGCGGGCTGCGCGGGGCCGGCGTGCAGCCGGATTGCAGCCCCGCGAGAAAGAACAGACACATCGCGGCAATCGCGCCGCGAATATGAATATCATGCCTGCCGGCAAAATCTCCGGCGCTATCACGGTCCATTGACGACGACCACCCAACTTAAAAAGAAATTCACGTCCGGGACGTTTGAATTTTAGAGCAACATTACCAACGCGCCGCACATAAAAATTGTGGCAAACGGGCCGTCAACGAGCCAATCAATTGACGCATTCCCCTGACATGGTCGAGACGCTGAGGCTCGGCTTTTTAGCGATCCCCGCAATTTCTCGCTTCGCGAAAGGCGCGCCTTCGGCATGGTGTTACGAGATCCTTTGAAATCCAGAAGGAGGTTGAAAATGGTTCGTAAGCTATCAACCCTGCTGCTCGTGTTGGCTCCGCTGGCGCTTGCGGCATGCGCGCATGACGACAATGCCGCGAACAGCCAGAGTCAGCAGGCGCTGGCCACTGCCCAGCAGGCGCAAATCACCGCCCAGCAAGCGCTGACAACCGCCAACGAAGCGAAGCAGGAAGCTGATCGCATGAATCAGGAAAGCCTGAAGAAATAACTTTCCCTCGGAGTCGGGCCTGCCGCGCCGCGGCGGCGTGCAGGCCCGCTCTTTTTTTCAGGTTCACGGATTTCCAGGTTCACGGACTGGGCCATGGTGAAGCCGATGCTCAGAGGTGCGACGCTTGTGGTCGCCATCGTTATCGCAAACGGATGGGGCGGGATTTCGCACGCCTCGGAATACCCGCTTGAGCGCGGCCAAGTCGCCGTCGGCAATCTCGATACCGTTGCCGTCAAGGACGGCGTCAATCTGCTCGACCTCGCCCGCCAATCCGACGACGGCTATGTGAATTTCATCGCCGCCAATCCCGGCGTCGATCCGTGGAATCCGGGCGCCGGCGGCAAGCCGATCGTCATCCCCAACCAAATCATTTTGCCCGATGCGCCGCGCACCGGCATCGTCGTCAACCTGGCCGAGCGGCGCGTCTATTATTTCCCCCCGAATGGGAAATCGGTCGAAATTTATCCGGCCGGAGTCGGCGTGGAAGCCGCGGCAACGCCGCTCGGCGTTACGCGGGTCGTGCGCAAGGAAAACGGGCCGGCATGGATTCCGCCGCCTTCAATCCGCGCCGAGCGTCCCGATTTGCCTCTCGCCATTTATCCCGGTCCCGATGATCCCTTGGGGGATTACGCGCTGCGCCTGGGTTGGGACAACTATCTCATCCACGGCACGAACAAGCCCGACAGCGTCGGTCGCAATGTCAGCCATGGCTGTCTCCATCTCTATCCCGAGGATATCGAGCGGTTGTTCCGTGAAGTGCCGGTTGGAACGCAGGTGCGCGTGATCTCGCAGCCGGTGAAGGTCGGATGGATCGACGGGCGGCTCTATGTCGAGATTCACCCCGACAAGGATCAAGCCGACGAGATCGATATCAGCCAGCCGATGACTCCGGCCATTCCGGACGACCTGACGCAGCGCGTCGCCGCCGCGGCCGGCGACCGCATCGACGCGGTCGATTGGGATGCGGTGCGCCAGGCGGGGCTTGCCGCCAGCGGCGTTCCCACGCCGGTTACCGCCCCCGCCGATATCGCGGCGAACCGTTGAATCTTTCCGCTCTTGGCTCCTGGCGCTTGCCGGCTCAGGCGGCGATCTCCGGCCCCGTGGGCTCGGCCAGGGCGGGCTCGTCGATGCGCGCCGAATTCACCCGCTTGCTCACCGGGAAATAGCGCAGAAGGTGGTTCTCGGCCGGCGCGAGAAGCTTTTTCAGGCTTTCGCTTGCAGCGTCGAGATCGAGCCAAGCCGCATAATCCTTTTCGGCGAGTATCACCGGCATGCGCGCATGCAGCGGGCGCAGCAAGTCATTGGCTTCGGTGGTAACGATGGTGAAGCTGTCGATATGGGTTTCGTCCTTGCCCGGATTTTTAGACGTCCAGCGTTCCCACAACCCGGCGAAGGCAAAGGCCGCGCCGTCGCGGCGCGAAATCAGATAGGCCTGTTTCCCCTCGCCCTCGCTTGTCCATTCATAGAAACCATCGGCCGGCACCAGGCAACGGCGCTTGCGGAACGCGGCGGCGAAAGCCGGTTTCTCGTCCAGGGTTTCGGCGCGCGCATTGATCAACGACGAGGCGATTTTTGTATCCTTGGCCCAGGACGGGATCAGGCCCCAGCGTAAATTCTGCAACGTGCGCTCACCCTTGGGTTCGCGGCGCTGGCGCAACACCGGCACTTCCTGGGTCGGCGCGATATTGTAGCGCGGCTCGAGATTGGGCTTCTCGATGAAGCCCAGGGCCTGCCGCAGCTCATCGGCCGGGGTCGACAGCTTGAAGCGCCCGCACATGCGTTTCTAACCCCGCTCCCCTGCAAAAATACACGTAAAGACCGGAAAAAATGAATTGGTCGAAGCAATCCCCTGCCTCTATCCTAGCCCGGCCTATCTTAGCGCTCCGCTTCCTCGGGACAGAGTCTTCTCCGCATGGGAAAATTCGGCATGGGTCAGCCGGTGCGCCGCACCGAAGACCCGCGTTTCATCACCGGCCATGGCCGCTATACCGACGATTTTTCGCAACATCGTCAGGCGGTGGGCTTTGTGCTGCGCTCGCCGCATGCCCATGCCCGCATTCGCAAGATCGACTCAGCGGCGGCGTTGGCGGCGCCGGGCGTCCTGGGCATATTCACATCCTTCGATCTCGCCCAGGACGGCATCGGCCGCATTCCCTGCGTCGTGCCGCTGAAGAATCGCGACGGCAGCCGGGTGGTGCTGGTCGAGCATCCGCTGCTCGCCGAAGGCAAGGCGCGGCATGTCGGCGATGGCATCGCCTTTATCGTCGCCGCGACCCTGGCCCAGGCCAAGGACGCTTCCGAGCTGATCGAGGTCGATTACGAAACCCTGCCGGCCGCGGCGGATACGGCCACGGCCAACGCGCCCGGCCAGCCGCTGGTCTGGGACGAAATCCCCGGCAATCTCTGTCTCGATTGGGAAAGCGGCAACCGCAAAGCCGTCGAGGCGGGCTTCGCCAAGGCCAAGCACGTGGTCGAGCTGACGCTCGTCAATAACCGCCTGGTCGCCAATTCGATGGAGCCGCGCGCGGCGCTGGGTTCCTACGATCCGGGCGACGGGCGTTTCACCCTGGTCACCTCGACCCAGGGCTCGCATTCCATCCGCCAGCTGCTGGCCGCCAACATTTTCAAGCTGCCGCAAAATCGCTTCCGCGTGGTGACGCCTGATGTCGGCGGCGGTTTCGGCATGAAGCTGTTCCTCTATCCCGAGCAAGGCCTGGTGCTCTATGCCGCGAGGAAGCTCGGCGTGGCGGTGAAATGGACCGGTGAGCGCGGCGAATCCTTCCTCACCGACGCGCATGGCCGCGACAATATTTCCCGCGCGCGGCTGGCGCTCGATGGCGATCTCAACTTCCTGGCGCTCGATGTCGAGACCACCGCCAATCTCGGCGCCTATCTCTCGAATTACGCCACCTTCATCCCGACCATGGCCGGCACCGCGATGCTCGCGGGCTGTTACCGCACCCCCGCCATCGTCGTGCGGGTCAAGGGCGTCTACACCAACACCGTGGCGGTCGACGCCTATCGCGGCGCCGGGCGGCCCGAGGCCAATTACGTCATCGAGCGCCTGGTCGATCACGCCGCGCGCCAGTTGAAGATTTCTCCAGCCGAGCTGCGGCGGCGCAATTTTATCCCGCCCGAAGCCATGCCCTACAAGACCGCCATGGGTCTCAATTACGACAGCGGCAATTTCACCAAGAACATGGACGACGCGCTGAAGACCGCCGATTTCGCCGGGTTCCCCGCGCGAAAAGCGCAGGCCAAGGCGCGCGGGATGCTGCGCGGTTTCGGCATCGCGACCTATATCGAGCAATGCGGCGGCGGCTTCGACGAGGCGGCGGAAATCCGTTTCGATTCCGGCGGCGGCGCCACCGTCATCATCGGCTCGCAATCCTCCGGCCAGGGCCACGCGACATCCTATGCCCAGCTCGCGTCCGACGGGCTCGGTATTCCTTTCGAGCGCGTGCGCGTGCATCAGGGCGATACCGACGTGGTGGGATTCGGCCGCGGCACCGGCGGTTCACGTTCGCTGCCGGTGG
>Ga0181537_10004999_pt1 | contig 10829 bp, 11 predicted proteins | sample PEATcosm2014_Bin_39_FD_119765 | JGI IMG/M metagenome (GOLD analysis project Ga0181537, IMG submission 119765) | Peatland microbial communities from MTU Mesocosm Facility, Houghton, MI, USA - PEATcosm2014_Bin23_10_metaG | ecosystem: Environmental > Terrestrial > Soil > Wetlands > Peat | place... | reverse complement strand
GCGCCTCGCCCCCTTCTTCATCGTGAGGAAGGCCTCGTCCCATCCCTTGATCACCTTGCCCAGGCCGATCTCGACCTTGAGCGGGCCCCCGTGGGCGTACGAGCTGTCGAACGGCGTCCCGTCGAGCAGTCGGCCGGCGTAGTTGGCGGAGATGGTGTCGCCCACCCGGGGCATCGCCGTTCCCTCGCCCGGCGAGCGGTTGATGTACATCAGGCCCGACGCCGTCGTGTAGGCGGTCGGGTAGTCCTTGCGGATGAGGTTGGCATCCGCTGTCGAGAGCTGAGGCGCGGTCTCGGCCATGGCCGCCCGCATGGCCGAGTTGAGCGGCTCGTCCTGGTGCTTGCTCGCGAGCATCCCCGAGCGCACGACGATGGCCAGGGTCAGCAGGACGACCCCCAGCAGGATGACGTAGAATTTGCTGCGCATGGGTGCAAACGGGGACCAAAGTCTCATTGAGCGGGATGGCAACACGCCTTTTTCGGAAAAAGACGTATTGCCTTCGGGCCCGGGCTGCCCTTCACAAGCCCGTATGCCGACCGCCCGGGACACTCCAACAGACGCCGGCGCGGCGGCGGTCTCCGTGCGGGCCCTGACGAAGAGCTACGGGAAGGTCGAGGCGCTTAAGGGCATCGACCTGGAGGTCAGGCAGGGCGAGATGTTCGCGCTCCTCGGGCCGAACGGGGCGGGCAAGACCACGCTCTTCTCGATCCTCGCGACCCTGCGGGCGCCCACCTCCGGCGACGCCCGCGTCCTCGGCCGCGACGTCGTCGCCGACCGCGACGCGGTCCGGCGCGAGATGGGGATCGTCTTCCAGGAGCCCGCGATCGAGCAGCGCCTGAGCGGGCGCGACAACCTGATGCTGATGGGGCTCCTCTACGGCCTCACGCTCGCGGGCGCCCGCAGCCGCGCGACCGAGATCCTCACCCAGCTCGGCCTCGGGGAATCCGCGGGCAAGCTCGCGCGCGAGCTCTCCGGAGGCCAGCGCCGCAAGCTCGAGCTCGCCCGCGCGCTCGTCACCGACCCGAAGATCCTCTTCCTCGACGAGGCCACCCTCGGCCTCGACGTCGACGCCCGCCGGGTGTTCTGGGGCCAGATCCGCGGGCTGGCGGACGCGGGCCGCACGGTCTTTTTCACCACCCACTACATGGAGGAGGCCGAGGTGGCCGACCGGATCGCCCTCATCGACTCCGGGCGCATCGTGGCCCTCGGGACGCCCCGCGAGCTGAAGGCCCGCGTGGGCGGCGGGATCGTGGCCTTGAAGACCGAGGACGACGTGCGCGCGCGGGCGTGGCTAAAGGAAAGAGGGTTCACGCCCGAGGAGGGCGGACACGTCATCACGCTCGTGCACGCAGACCCCGCGGCCATCCTTCCGGACCTGCTGCGCAACCTCCCGGTGCGCGTCGAGCGGGCGGAAGTCCACGCCCCGAGCCTCGAGGACGTCTTCCTCAAGCTCACGGGACGGGGCCTCGTCGAGGGGGGGAACAAGCCATGATCCGTGGAATCTTCGCGATCGTCATCCTGGACCTTAAGCGCTTCTGGCTGGACCGCGCCCGGCTGATCGCCGGCCTGATCCAGCCGCTCCTCTACCTCTTCGTCCTCGGAGCCGGGATAGGCGCGAGCTCGAAGATGGGCGGCCTCGACTACCGCCGCTTCATCTTCCCCGGGACGATGGGGCTGTCGCTGCTGTTTTCCGCGACGTTCGCGGCCATCACGATCGTATTCGACCGGCAGATCGGCTTCTTCAAGGCGGTGCTCGTGGCGCCCGTCCCGAGGCCGGCGATCGCGCTCGGAAAGATCATCGCGGGCGCCCTCCAGTCGCTCGCGCAGGGCCTCATCCTCCTGCCCTTCGCGCCGCTCGCGGGCGCCTCCCTGGACCTGCTGCAGACCGTGGAATTCATCGGAGCCATGGCGCTGGCCGCGCTCACGTTCTCGACGATCGGGGTGGGCTTCGCGTGCCGCTTCAACTCGACGACGGTGTTCCCGATCGTGAGCAACGCCGTGCTGCTCCCGATGTTCTTCCTGTCGGGGGGACTCTACCCGCTCAAGCTCGCCCCCGCCTGGATGCAGCTCGCGGCCCACTTCGACCCGGTCGCCTACGCGGTGGACCTGATGCGCGGGGCGGTCCTCGGGACGTACTTCTTCCCCGTGCCGCTCTCGCTGGGTGCGCTGGCGCTCACGATCAGCCTGCTCGTCTGGGCCGCCGTGAGGGTCTTCAACCGCGGCGAGGACGACTCGAGCCTCGGCGCGGCCAAGTTCAACTGGCGGCGCTAGGCGACCGCCCGCTCACATGTGGTAGGTGATCGTGCGCGTCCCGCCGACGCCGTTCACCGTGATGGTCGTCGCCTGCGTGTAGTTGGTGGGGTACACCTCGCTCGCGACCGTGTTCAGGACCTTGATGTACTGCGTGGGGCCGATCAGGTCGGTGAGCGCGGCGGTCGAGATCCCGGATTCGAGAAAATACTGGTCGGAGGCGGCCGACAGCTGGCGGGCGTTGTTGAGCACGGCCTTGTCCTGCGAGGCACTGGTCACGCGCTGGAAAGCAGGAATCGCCATCGTGGCCAGAAGGCCAATGATGACTACGACTATCATAATCTCCACTAGGGTGAACCCCCGGTAAACGGCAGGGGATAATCGCTTCATGATGTGAGGTCGCGCTTGTCGACCGGCAAAAGTATGCCACTTCTTGCCCCCGAACGCACGCATCGATGGCTGGCTGCTGCAAAGGGATGGCAAAAAATTGTAAAAAATGTGGTATTTTTTCTGTAGGGTATAAGGCTGCGCCTTAGGTAAGGGGCGCGGAAGGGTAGGATCTTAGGTCGAGTACGCTTATACAGGAAAAGAATGACAATTGTAAGTGTTTTTTATGAAGAGGTTTTCGCCAGTAATTCGTCGAGCATTGCATCGACCGAAATCTTAACCTCCATGCCCGGCGTTTGTAAAAAATTTGGTAAAGTCAAAACGGTCTGCGCTTCGTACCGCTGTTTACGCGCTTCGGAATCCGCCCAATATCGATCGAATGCCGCCGAGACGGCCTTCGCATTCGACGGAATCGCCGGGTCCCCGGTGATTCCCGCGAAGCGGGCGAGCACCTGGCTGCCGAGGTGGAGGTATCCCTTTTTCTGGTCCGCAACATAGACGGCAAGGGCGCCGTTGTCGCCGATTCCAAGCGTGCGCGCCATGGAGTCGACAAAGGCCTGGGGGTCCTGGCCGGCCGCGCCCGGCGTGAACTTGGCAAGGACCCTCGCGAACACGCGCATGCCTGTCGCGCGCTCCACGTTGCCCAGCTTGAAGTTGAAGGCCTTCGCGCGAGGGGAGTCCGTCGGCAGGAGCTTGTCGGGATCGTCGAAGTGCGCCCGCGGCCCCGGCTCCGGCTCCGCGGCGTAGCGGACCGCCTTCGCCTGGAGGGCGGCGAACGCCGCGTCGTCCGCCTTGAATGCCGTCGCGGCGGCGCCGACGCGCAGGATCCTGACCTGCATCGCGTCGCCCTCGACGATCCTCGCGGGGACGTCCGCGCCGCGGACCGTCCGGCCGAACACCGAGTGGAGGAAGTTGAGCCGCTCTACCGGAGCGAGCGTGATGAAGAACTGGGAGCCGTTGGTGTCGGGCCCGTCGTTCGCCATCGACAGGACCCCGGCGGCGTCATGGCGCAGGCCCGCGCCGAACTCGTCCGGGAACGAGTAGCCCGGGCCGCCCTCGCCCGTGCCGAGCGGGTCGCCGCCCTGGATGACGAAGTGCGGGACGACCCGGTGGAACTTCAGGCCGTCAAAGAACGGGCGCCGGGGGGCCGGCCCGAGGGTGCCCTCGGCCAGTCCCACGAAATTGGCGACCGTGAGCGGGGCGCGGGTGAATTCGAGCTCGCACGTGATCGTTCCCTTCGGTGTCGAGATCTCGGCGTAGAGGCCGGCCGGCAGCGGGGCGTCGGCTGCGGACGCGGCAAGCGGCAGGAGCAGCAGGGCCGCTCCCAGCCTCCTCAGTTCAGGAATGAGCAGATGTAGTGGCAAAGCCCGCTTTCTACCTCTATGCGGAAGCCGCTCTTGCCGGGCACGTCGAACTGCGAGCCCGCCGAGTGGACCCGCACCTCGGTCGAGCCGTCGAGCGTGACGCGGCAGGTCCCCTCGACGATCTCCATCCGCTCGGCGTCCCCCGTGTTGAAATGGTACGATCCCGGCCGGATCAGGCCGAGGGTCTTGCGCTCGTCGTCCGGCAGCTCGAGCGTGTAGCTGACAACGTTGCCGTCGAAGTAGACGTTGGCCTTGGTGAGGACCGAGACCCCGTTGAACCGGGTTGCTACTGCGGGCATTCTCGGGTCAGGGAATCTTGAGGGTGCTGCCGACGACGAGGCTCTTCTCATCCTTCAGGACGTCGCTGTTCGCCTTCAGGATGTCCTCCCAGCGGCCGGACGTTCCGTAGAACCTCCGGGAAATCTTCGTCAGGGTGTCGCCTTCGGCGACCAGGTACATCTTCAACTCCGGGGTGGGGGTGGGCGTGGGTTCCGCCACCGGGGCAGCCGCGACCGCGCGCTCGGGCCGCATCGGGATGGGCCTCGTGGAGCCCGGGCTCGGCGCCTGCAGCGAGAGGCGCGTCCTCAGGTCCCCGTTCTCCATCGAGAGCCGGTTCGCCTCGTCCTGCGCCTGGCGCAGCTGCGTGCGCAGCGGGTCCACCTGCGTGGCGATGGCCGCCTGCGCCTGGAGCGAGGCGATCGTGGCGTGCGCGGCGTCCAGCTGCTGGCCCAGGGCCGCCGCGTCGGCGTTGAGCTTGTCGATCGTGGCCTTGAGCTCGGTGTTCTCGTCCTGGATGACGGAGAAGCTGCGCAGCGACGTCGCGAGCTTGTCCTGCACGTCGGCGAGCTGCTGCGCGTCCGGTCCGGCGGCCGGCGCGGCATCGGGTTTCGGGGCCTGGGCCTTGGCGGCGTCCAGCTGCTTCTGGAGGTCGGCGGCGTCCGACGCGCTCTTTGCCGCGGCGGCCTGCGCGTCCGCGAGGCTCGCCTTCAGCTTGTCGCTCTCCTTCCACGACGAGGCGAGCTCGTCCGTCAGCTGCTTGTTGTCGGAGCGCAGGGTCGCAAGGTCGTCGGGGGCCGGCGCCGCGGCCTTGTCGTCGGCCCTGAGGGAACCGGCAAGCAGGAGGGCGAGCGGCAGTATCCCGAATCGTTTGAGTCTGTTCATGGTCTCGGTGGGCTCAGGCCATGAAAGCGCGTTTCATATCGGATACAATCCACAATTCCCGAGGGGAAGCGCTCACTTCCCGGCCCAGTGCCGCGCGGTGCCGACAGCTCGGGACCAGCCCTCGCGCAGGCCCCTGAGGGAGGCCTGGCTGCGGCGTGGCCGGAACGTGCGGTCCGTCCCCGCGAGGCCGGCGACCTCCTCCATGTCCCTCCAAAATCCCACCGCGAGGCCCGCGAGCGCCGCAGCGCCGAGCGCCGTCGTCTCGGTCACCCGCGGCCTCACGACGGCCGCGCGGGTCAGGTCGCTCTGGAACTGCATCAGCGCATCGTTCACGCTGGCGCCCCCGTCCACCCGCAGGTCCCGGATCCGCCTGCCGGAGTCCGACTCCATCGCGCCGATCAGGTCGGCGGTCTGGAACGCGATGCTTTCGAGCGAGGCGCGGGCGAGGTGGCCCGCGGTCGTGCCCCGGGTGACGCCGACGATGGCCCCGCGCGCCCCGGGGTCCCAGTGGGGCGCTCCGAGCCCCGCGAAGGCGGGGACGATGGCGACGCCGCCGTTGTCGGGCACCGACGCCGCGAGGGCCTCGACGTCCGAGGACCTGGCGATGAGTCCCAGGCCGTCGCGCAGCCACTGGACGACGGCGCCGCCCACGAACACGCTTCCCTCGAGCGCGTATTCGGTGCGGTCGCCGATGCGCCATGCGATCGTTGTGAGAAGCCGGTGGCGGGAGACGACCGGCCGGGTGCCGGTGTTCATCAGCATGAAGCAGCCGGTCCCGTAGGTGTTCTTGGCCATCCCGGGCCTGAAGCAGCCCTGGCCGAAGAGGGCGGCCTGCTGGTCCCCCGCGATCCCCGCGACCGGGACGCCGCGCAGCGCCTCGATCCCGTCGATCTCGCCGAACACGCCGCTGCTGGGACCGATCGCGGGCAGAACGGCGCGCGGGATGCGCAGGGAGCGGCAAAGGGCGTCGTCCCATTCGCCGGTCGAGAGTCCCGCGAGGAGCGTGCGGGACGCGTTGGACGGGTCGGTCGCGTGGACGCGGCCGCGCGTCAGCTTCCAGAGGAGCCAGGTGTCCACGGTGCCGAACGCGAGCTCGCCGCGCTCGGCGCGGCGGCGCGCGCCGGGGACATGATCCAGGAGCCACGCGATCTTGGTCCCGGAGAAATAGGGGTCGAGGAGCAGGCCCGTGCGCTTGCGGAAGAGGGGACCCGAGCCGCGGCGCTCCAGCGCCGCGCACGCCGGCGCCGTGCGACGGTCCTGCCACACGATCGCGCGGTGGAGCGGCTTGCCGCTCGCGCGGTCCCAGAGCAGCGTGGTCTCGCGCTGGTTGGCGATCCCGACGGCCGCGATGTCCCCGCGCGCGGCGCCCGCCTTCCGTATGACCGCGAGCGCCGTGCGCCGGGTCGTCCCCCAGATGTCCTCCGGGTCGTGCTCGACCCAGCCGGGCCGCGGGAAATGCTGCGGGAACTCCTCCTGGGCGGAGGCGACGACGCGGCCGCGCCGGTCGAACAGGATCGCGCGGGAGGAGGTCGTGCCCTGGTCCAGGGCGAGGACGCAGCGGTTCATGGCGGGGCCCCCGAGGCTCGCAGGCCGGACCGGCAGGGGCAAGCGCGGGCCGCCCCCGGCAAAAGAATGGTTGAACTTGCTCGCGGTGCCGCAGTCTGAGCGGATACCACCAAGCCGGACAATGAGCCTAAGCCACACCCTCAGGAGCCTTTCGGCGCTCTGCGCCCTCGCAGCGCTGTGCGGCTGCGCCACCGCGCCGGCCCCGCCGGCGCCGCTGGACACGACCAAGTTCACGGTGGAGAACACGGACCGCTTCGTCGCGCTCGACGCCGCGGCGGAGGCCGCGGTCAGCTGCACGGGCCTCCAGGAGCGGGCGCTCGGGGACGGCCGCCTCGAGGTGGTCGCGAACCTGAAGAACGGGGGGACGGCGACGGTTCACGTGAGGGTCCAGTGCACGTTCCTCGACGGCCAGGGCCTGCCGGTCGCCGCGGACGCGCCGTGGCAGCCGCTCGAAATCGCCGGCGATTCCACCGAGGTCATGCGCTTCACGGCGCCCGTCCTCGCGGCGAAGCGCTACGTGATCCGCGTCCGCACCGCGCGCTGAATTGCGCGTTATTTCTTGGGCGGGGGATCGGCCGGGAAGGTCACCGTGCCCGAGGCCGCGTCCATTTCCTTGACGGCCTTTTCCACCGCGGCCTTGTCGGCCGCGCCGTCCTTGACCTCGGCCGTCCCGCCTGAGAAGTCTATCGTCTTGCCGTCCTGGAGCGGGATGACCCCCGCGGCGCGGTGGGCCACCCGGGGCTGGAAGGCATAGGCCCAGAGCGCGGCCGCCGTGACTGCGGCGGCGAGGAGGAGGGAGGAGAGGCGTCGCGGGGCCATCGAAGGTATCGTTGGACATCGTGCGGTGGCGCGCAATAACACTCTTCGATGCAGGCCGTATTCAAGGAGGCGCGCGCCACGCTGGCGCTCGCGATCCCCATCACCATCGGGCAGATCAGCCAGATGCTGATGGGCGTCGCCGACAGCGTCATGATCGGGCGCACGGGCACGCTGCCGCTTGCGGCCTCCTCCTTCGGCATCAGCGTCTTCAACGTCTTCTTCATCATAGGGGTCGGGCTCCTGACTCCGGTCGCCGTATTCGCCTCGAGGTCGCGCGGGGCGGGGCGCCACGACGAGGCCGGCGAATACCTCCGGCACGGGCTCGTCCTCGCGCTGGGCGCGGGGATCATCGAGGTGGCCGTCATCGCCTTCATCAGCTTTCACCTCGCCTGGTTCGGGCAGCCGCCCGAGGTGCTGGCGAGGGTCAACCCCTTCTTCGTCCTCCTCGGCTTCTCGCTTCTGCCGGTGCTGGCCTACCTGGCGCTGCGCCAGTTCGCCGAGTCGATGGGAAGGCCGTGGGTGTCGGTGTTCGTCGTCCTGGGGGGCGTCGCCCTCAACATCGTGCTCAACTGGGTGTTCATCTACGGGAACCTGGGCGCCCCCCGCATGGGCCTGGCCGGGGCGGGGGTCGCGACGCTCATCTCGCGGACGATGGCCTCGGCGGTGATCTTCACCTGGCTGCGCCTGGATCCCGCCATGCGCGCCGCCTGGCCCCGGCGGTGGTTTGCCCCCCTGTCGTGGCAAAGGATCAGGCGCATGCTCGGGGTCGGGCTGCCGACGGCGGGAAGCCTGACCTTCGAGGGCGGGGCCTTCGCCGCGGCGACCGTCATGATGGGATGGCTCGGCGCCGTGCAGCTTGCCGCCCACCAGATCGCGATCTCGTGCGGGGCCCTCACGTTCATGGTGCCGCTCGGCATCTCCATGGCGGTCGGCATGCGCGTGAGCGCGGCGATCGGCGCCGGCGAGCGTGCGAGGACGCGGCCGATCTGGGTGGGGGGGGCGGCGGCCGGCTTCCTGTTCGCCGCCGTGCTCTCGGCGGTGTTCCTGCTTTGGGGCCGGCCGATCGCCGGCTGCTTCATCGACGACCCGGCGGTCATCGCCAAGGCGGCCATGCTGCTCGCGGTGGCGGGAGTGTTCCAGGTCTTCGACGGCGCCCAGGTCATCAACTCGGGCGCGCTGCGGGGGCTGACGGACGTGAGGCTGCCCGCCGCGATCACCTTCGTGGCCTACTGGGTCATCGCGCTCCCCACCTCCTACCGCCTCGGGATCCGCGGCGGGTTCGGCGGGGTGGGCATCTGGTGGGGGCTGGCGCTCGGCCTGGCCTTTGCGGCGATATTCCTCGGCGCCCGATTCGTAAGGCTATCGCGCCATCATCCCGAGCCCAGCGCCTCGGCGAGCGCCTGAATGATCTCCTCGGCCGGCTCAGTTCCCACGCACAGGCGCAGCAGGTCCGGGTCGAGGCCGTTCGCGTTCAGCTCGGCCCGCCCCTGGGGCGTCGTCACCATGTCGTAGTGGGCGAGGTACATGAAGGGGCAGATGAGCGTCGTGCGCATGCCGAAGCTCGGCCCCTTGGGTAGGCGCAGCCTGTCGTAGAACTTCTCCAGGCTCCCGCGCAGCGTGAAGGAGATCATGCCGCCGGTGGCCCGCGGGGACCTCGCGATCGCGAGGTAGTTGCCGCGGGACGCCGGCTCGAGCGCCCAGTATGTCGCCCGGACGGCGGGGTGCGAGGCGAGGAACCCGGCGACCTTCGGGGTGCTCTCCTCGATGCGGGCGAGCACGGAGCCCGTGTTGCCGACCTGCGCCGCGAGGCGCGCCAGGTCGCGCGCATAGGGGGGCTCGGCCGCCGCCCGGACGCCGGCGCGCAGCGCCTCCGCGTCCGGCCCGCCGGGGTTGACGGCGACCAGCCCCGCGATGATGTCGCCCTCGTTGCCGGTGTACTTCGTCAGGCTCGTCACGACCAGGTCGGCGTGGGGAAGGCAGTCGACGCTGAAGGCGGACGCGAGCGAGGGGTCGAGGATGAGCCTGACCGAGTGCCTGCGGCAGAGCGCCGCGAGCGCCGCCACGCCGGGCGTCTGCACGAGCGGGTTCGAGGGCACCTCCGCCACCAGGCCCGCGATCTCGCTCCCGCGCTCCGCGAAGAGGCGCTCGAGGCCCGCGAGGTCCATGACGTCGCGCACATGGATGTAGTCCGAGGCGGAGGCCGTGAACCTCCGCAGGATCGCGATCGTGTCGAGGTAGAGCCAGCCCAGCTGGACCCATGCGGTGCGGCCCCGCGGCGCCTGGACGGCGTTCACCGCGCTGAACGCGGCGTGGACCGCGTTCATCCCGCAGTTCGTGAGGAAGAGGTCGGAGTCGGCCGCACCGGCGAACTTCGGGCCGACGTGGCGGAGCACCTCCGCGGCCGCGTCTCCGGCGAAGGTGGGCTCGTGGTGGGGGACGGGCCCGGCGCCGAGCGCATGGAGGCGGTCCTCCGCCTCGCGCGACGAGAGGAAGCCGCCCAGGTTCTGGAGGTAGAGCTTGGCCCTCCGGTGGGTTTCCGGCGAGGGGGCGTGCGAGACGCCGTGGACGCCGTGCGCCGCGAAGGGGGCGGCGCCGGCCGCCGGCGGAAGGTGCGCGAGGAGGCCCGCCGCCATGCGCGGGGAGGACGCGAGCCAGAGCGTCCTGCCGGCAAGCCCGGCCTCGTCGGCGAGCACCGAGGTGAGCCGGCGCGCGAAGGGATGGACGACGAACCTCGGGTAGCCGCTCTGAAGCCGGGACGTGACGGCCGGGTCCTTCTCCTCGTAGCCGCGGACGGCCGCCATGGTCGGCAGGCTGCACGAGACGGCGTGGGGGCTGTTTGGTATCGGGGTCCCAAGGGGAAGATGCGCGAAGGCCTGCATGCGGCCCGCCAGTGTTGGCGGGCGGGCGGCCAAGGCAACCGGAAGCTGGACCGAAGCGTGTCATGGGGAGCCGTCGGTTTCCGCTTCAACTCGCCGGAACCCTGCGCTACGGTCCGCGCTCCGCAACACCCGACCCCCACTGAATCCCACTCCCGAAGCCGTCGCCGGCCCCGATCAGGCACACCTGCCCCTTCCCCGGCGCCGGGCGCCGAGCCCATGAGGATCGTCTCCTGGAACGTGAACGGGGTGAGGGCCGCGCTCAAGAAGGGGCTGCTCGGCTTCCTCGAGAAGGCCGACGCCGACGTCGTGTGCCTGCAGGAGACCAAGGCCCACCCGGGCGACGTGCAGCACGTGACTTGGCCGGGCGGATACGAGTTGCTCTGGAACAGCGCGCAGAAGAAGG
>Ga0181537_10004998_pt1 | contig 10829 bp, 8 predicted proteins | sample PEATcosm2014_Bin_39_FD_119765 | JGI IMG/M metagenome (GOLD analysis project Ga0181537, IMG submission 119765) | Peatland microbial communities from MTU Mesocosm Facility, Houghton, MI, USA - PEATcosm2014_Bin23_10_metaG | ecosystem: Environmental > Terrestrial > Soil > Wetlands > Peat | place... | reverse complement strand
GCATCGCGTGGTCTAACTCCACAAGTGCGTTAGGGTTGCGAACTCTCGCCGTCGAAAACCGTGTTGGGTCACGTTGTACCGGCAAAGAACGGGATGCCGAAAGTGGGCTGGATGAGTTCGGAGCCAGATACTACGGATCAAGCCTCGGCAGGTTCATGACACCAGACTGGGCAACGAAGCCCACGGCGGTTCCCTACGCCCACTACGGAAATCCGCAGAGCCTCAATCTTTACAGTTACGTCCAGAACAATCCAACCACGGTCGGCGACCCAGACGGGCACTGTCCTGAATGTTTAGCGGAGGAGATTGGTGAGGATGTTGCGATAGAACACCCGGAGGCAGCAGCCGCAGTAGTAGGTGCTGCAGAGAAAGTGGGGGAAGTTGTCGCGGCTGGGACGGGTACTGCTCTACGGTCGACGCTAGGAGTCGTCGGGTTTATTTTTGCAGCCTCTCAACAAACGGCAAACGAGCAACAAGACACGATCAACGGTCACGCCAATAGCAATCAAGAGCCGGAGCCGCAGACCTCTACAAATGGAGCAGGAGCTCGGCAAGGAAACGGCAACTCAGGGACGATCTATAAGGTCCCAGGTGAAGCAACAGAGAGCGGTAAGCCTTACATAGGCCGACACAATCAGCCTGATCCCGCGAAAACCAGAAAGTCAAACGATGGCCGTGACCGAACTAAAGCTGAAGTCGTTGACACATATAACGCCGCCGACAAACAAGAAGGCCGAACCAAAGAGCAACAGCAGATCGACCAACGCGGACTGCAAAATTTGGACAATAAGAGAAATGAAATCCGAAAAGACAAAAAACCAGACTCGAATTAACGAGTTTTGGAGCTGGTTCTGTGATATTGCTGCATCACTCGCTCGCAACGTTGAAAACTCAACGTCACTGAAGGAGCTTGATATTCGAGTGCGCGACCTTGACCCAAAGTTGTCATGGGAGATCGGGCCTGGACTCTCCAAGCCCTGGCAACTCGTAATCTCGCCCAACTTAGACCGGGATCTCCGCGAGGAAGCACGAGCGATTGTTGCGCGCGCTCCAGTCCTTCCTTCTTGGGAGTTCCACGCTGCGAGACAACCAAAGAAATGGCACTACAAGCTGGAACTGGGTGTCGACAAACTGCTCCTAGATGCGTCTGGGTGGACTTTCGTTCTCCTGCGATATCCAGATGGCGGTCACGAAATCCTGCTAAAGGGGAAAGGTCTTCCTCCTCTAAGTGACGACGAACGCTGGCAGGCGGCCGCAATCACGCTTGAGAGTATCCTCGGTGAAGACATGTTTCTCGACAAAGTTAACGAGTTCGAGCTTGTTGATGAGCTAGATCCCCGGTTCGCTGAAAGGGAAAGACCGATTCAGCAACTTCGCGAGGCAGTAGGAGGGGCCTAGGGAACAATTGGCGGGTGGCCCACCCTTTCGTGGGTAGTATCACCTAAACGTGGGTGCCCCATCCTTGCGTTTTTTGCAAGGGTGGGAGGCGACGCTGCGTAGAACAGTCTGTCACGTTGAGGAAGAACGGCGCGGTTGAGGTATGCGTTAAGGCCCTGCCATGACGGTGCGCACTCTTATCGTTGCCCTGATACTCGCCGCATTCGGCCTCCCTCTGTCCGGTTGCGGTGCAGGAAGTAGCAGTTCGGGCGGTAGCGGTGAGGGAGGAGGAGGCTCTGGGTTGTCGATCTCCTTGGTCTCACCCTCGGTAATCATGGTCGGGCTGCCGCAAGGTGAGGTATGGGTTTCCGGCACGGGCTTTACGCCAGAATCGCAAGTGTGGATCGATGGCGAACCCGCCTCGCAGACCATTCTTACAGCTCCCGGCACGCTAGAGGTCGAGGTTAACCTCTCGCTCAGCGCCACAGTCGGGGTGCATCAATTTGCTGTGCAGAACGGTACGCAGGTCTCCAACACTCTGCCTTACACAGTCTATGCGCCCCAACAAGGCCCGTTGGTGATGCAGGCTATGCCTGGTTTCCTGGTGGGCGGAAACATCACAGCTATCATAGTGTCTGCCGATGTTAACGGCGACGGCCTGGCAGATGCCATTATGGCCGGTCCGCCCCTTTCGAATTCAGAGAGCATTGCGATTCTTTATGGTCAGACCGACGGCTTACTTTCTCAGCCGCAATACATCCCCTTACCCGCGATTCTCTGGGCGCTCGCTGTCGGTGATGTGGATGGAAACGGCACGCCCGATCTGGTTGCGGTCACTGGCGACCCTGGAGCCTCAAGCATCAGCGTGGGCGTGTTATCGGGCGACGGTCACGGCAACTTTCAGCCACCCGTGGTGCAGCAGACCTTAACCGGCATCTTTCCTGGGCCAGCGTATTTGGTGGATATGGATGGCGACGGCCAACTCGATCTGGTATTGGCCGTTGAGCAGCTATCTGGGACTTCGACGAACATTGTCTGGCTGAAGAACACGGGCGGAAGTTTCGCTGCGCCGGTCACACTGGCTACAACCTGTTGTCGCGGCTTTGCGGTGGCAAACTTTAACGTCGATGGGGAGCCCGACGTTGTGTACGAAGCAGCGTCAACGCAGACGATGCACATTCTGCTGAATCAGGGAAGCGGCAAGTTTAAGGACCAAGCAGTTGCCGGGATGAACGGTGTAGCGGGCGTGCCGAATGTTATGGATTTTAATCTCGACGGCATTGCCGATGTCGTTCTTGAGGTGTCGGAGTCCAACGGGGATCAACTTTATTCATTCAAGGGAAATGGGGACGGTTCGTTCACGCAGGTCGCGGTTCTGAATACACCGCCTCTTACACAGCTTGTGACTGGCGATTTCGACCACGACGGATTCCCAGACTTAGCGGGTCCAGGCCCAGACGAACCATTTGAGCTTGTCTACTTCTTCGGAGACGGACAAGGAAATTTTGTGACGCAGGCCGTGGTAGGGCCCGCGGGAGAATATGCCGCCGCGGGTGATTTCAATGGCGACGGCATTCCAGACGTGGTTGTGCCGGACGGCTACGGCTTTGTTTCGTTATCACTCGGACGCACGAATCGTAATTTCCCGTCGCCCGTCGCTTTAAGTCCAGCAACCGTAACCAACGTGTCGGCGGGCGACATCAACGGGGACGGACTGCCGGACATTATGGTCGGAGGCGATGTCATCAACGACATTCCCGGTACCGTCTTCCTGAATCAAGGCAACAACTCTTTCCAACTAGCAGCCTATACGAACCCCTTTACCGGAGTGCTGGCAGACCTTACCGGCAAAGGGGTAGCTGACCTGCTTGGCGGCCCAGTCGCCGGTCTGGAAATATGGCCCAATAACGGCACCCCTGATTTTTCTTCTTCGCCAATCAGGATTTCGAACTCGACCAGCGGGCCGTTCACCGTCGTCGATATGGACCTCGACGGCTGCCCGGATATTGTTACCGCCGACGGGCAAGTCTTTTACGGCAACTGTGCCTATCAGTTCACGCCGCTCGTTCTTTCGAATTCGAATTGGGGACCGTATGTCGTGGGGGATTTCAAAGGTGACGGAACGCTGGATATCGTAACGAGTGCTGCCGGTACATTTCTCAATACGGGCGGTAGGACGTTTCAACAAGTGACGAACAACACTCTGCCGTTGATCAATGGTGCGCTGGCGGTAGTTGGTGACTTCAATGGAGACGGCAAGGACGATATTGCTGTAAATCTCCCCGGTGCTAATTCGATCGCGATTTATTACAGCAACGGCGACGGGACGTTCTACCAGGCGACGGTCCTTGATGACCCAGGAGGACCTGCTGCAATGGTCGCGGGGGATTTCAACGGCGATGGCCGGATCGACCTCGCAGTCGGACTGTTGGGGAGTGAGCAACTGTGCATACTGTTCAACGCCGGTGGGGGCGAGTTTACGCGGTCCTTTTTCGCATCCGGCGCGTCAACGGGCACAATGGCAACGTCCGACTTCAATAATGACGGCAAACCTGACTTGGTGCTCGGAAACTTTGTGTACGATTTTGCCCCGGCCAATGTGAATGTTATGTTTCATCAGTGAACATTAAAAGCCCTGTGATCCCTCAGCAAGGTCTCCACTCTGATGCACCGCTTCGCCCGTGAGCTGGTTTAGCGTGCTTCTCAAGCCCAATAGTGGCCTGCATGTTTGTTGAAATTTGCGATTCTAGGCGGATTCGAATCCCTCCTCTCCGCCACCGTCTTGAACGCTCAATGTGCTTTCTTCAATCAACTCAACGGTGCAGAAGCGGTAGCTCCGGTGAGGTCAACTTCGCTGCTGTCCACTGCGTGGTCTGGAAGTCCGCCGCCAGTTTGCGAACGCTAGTTCCTTTGGACCGCATCACCCTCATTCTCTCGATGTCAGATTGATGGAATTGACGCCGAGCTGGACGACCCACTCGCTTGCCCGCACGTTTCGCCTGAGCCATGCCTGCTCTGACTCGTTCTCGCAGCATCTCGCGCTCAAATTCTGCCACTGCGCCCAGCACATTGAAAGTTAGCCTACCCGCCGGTAGCGTCGTGTCGACATTTTGTTTTAGCGAAACCAAATCTACGCCCAGCGATTTGCAGTCGTCGGCAATGTTCAAGAGTTGCTTCAGTGATCTAGCCAACCTGTCCAAAGCCCATACAACAACCACATCAAACTTCCGCTTTCGCATGTCGCCTAGCAGTTGATTCAGAGCGGGGCGGTCGTTCTTGGCTCCGCTCTGTCCGCGATCCTTGTAGACGGTGCAACTCCAACTCCGGTTTTCGCAATACTCTTTCAGCTCCGTCTCTTGCATGTCCGTTTCTTGGTCAGACGTGCTGACCCTGACGTAAATCGCAGCTCTTTTTGTCTTCATCGCCCCTCCATTTTGAGAGACGATTTGAGCGAAGAATGGGCGTGAAATCAAGGTCCGCCCTCCTTTAACGCTCTTGAAGTCTTAATCGGTTCGTTGCATCGTAAAAGCCGCCCGTAATATTATCCACCGGGGGATGGACCCGCACCAACCACCGGGTTTCCCGGTGCAGCCTCAACCTCGACCGCTGGAAGAGCAAGCAGCCCTAATCTATGCTGAAAATAATTGCGTGGAACCTTGCGCATCGCGAAGAATCATGGCGCTTCCTCCTCAATACGGGTGCCGACATCGCATTGGTCCAAGAGGCGGCCGCGCCACCGCCAGATGTAGCGCAGAGGATTTCTGTTGATTCCGCTCCCTGGCAAACAGCCGGAGCTGGAAAATACCGACCGTGGCGTACCGCCGTCGTTAAACTCTCGGATCGCGTGAACGTGGAATGGATTGAAGCAAAGGCTATTGCCGATGCCCAGCCGTGCGAATTAGCAGTGAGCCGATTGGGGACGCTAGCTGCCGCGATCTTGACACCACCAACCGGAGAGCCGCTGATCCTCGCCTCAATGTACGCACCATGGGAACAATTCCACAAGGCGGCGCGAAGTAGAGAAATCTATGCGGATGCATCAGTTCATCGTGTGATCTCGGACCTTACCGCATTCATCGGCCACAACCACAAACACCGCATTATCGCGGCTGGCGATCTGAATATTCTGTACGGATACGGGGAGCACGGAAGCCCCTATTGGGCCTCTCGCTATGACGCGGTGTTCAATAGAATGACTGCGCTCGGATTGTCTTTTGTCGGACCGCAAGCGCCAAATGGTAGACAGGCCGACCCGTGGCCGCAAGAACTGCCGCAGACAAGCAAGAATGTTCCTACGTATTACACTTCTCACCAAAATCCAGCCTCTGCCACTCGGCAGCTTGATTTCGTATTCGCGTCCAAGACTCTGGCTGATCGTGTAGCCGTCAGAGCCGTTAGCGATCCAACCGAGTGGGGACCAAGCGACCACTGCCGCGTGGAAATTAAAATAGAGTGGGCATCCCCGGAGGTGGACAAAAAGTGCCCCATTCAAGTCTAATCAAGTTGTCGAGTGTTGAATTAAAACGAGTTGGAGGCATTGATTCAGGGTCTGCAAAACCTTTATGCGTCGGTTCGATTCCGACCCGCGCCTCCAGTCTTTTTAGTTCGTGAATCCGGAGCAGATTTCCTCCCGTTCCAGCCTGCCGCGTCGATACCCTCGTTAGGCCACGCCGTTTTCAGGCGACCAATCTATGCACTCATCTACACGCCCGCAGACTCGTTCGCGTCACAGTCAGAAGCTGTTCTTTCTTTTCGCGAGCGTGGTGTTGTTAGGGTGTGATGATTCTCTAGGACAGCAGGCGGAACAGCCGCTGCCGGAGACTCCGAAGACGAGCGCCACTGATTCGAAGGCGGCCGAGCAAAAGAATTTCTTCGCCCGCTGGGCGGACTTCTACCGGCAGGACTGGTATGGGCCGGCATCATCCTCACCGGCGCCACCGCGGCGTGGAGTTCCGTCGCCGCTGGATTCGCCTCCCTTCCCCAATTCAGATTGGTCGTATGGCGGTTCGCCGGTGATTGGAGAGCCCGACACAAACAGCTATCCGCTGATGATGGCCATCAACCAGGCGAACGGCCGGACGAAGATTTACGGATGGATCGATCCGACGCTGAACTTCAGCACGTCCAGCAGTCGCAACGCACCCGAAGCGAACGATGTGTACTCGAACCGGCTCGAGATGAACCAGATTGTTCTCTACGGCGAACGCCTGCCGGACTCGGTGCAGCGCGATCACGCCGACTGGGGCTATCACCTGACCGCGCTCTATGGCACCGACTATCGCTATACGACCGGGAAAGGTTACGGGAGTAGCCAGTTGCTGAACGACCACCGGCAATACGGTTTTGATCCCACGCTGGAGTATGTCGATATTTATATTCCGCAGGTAGCGCAGGGGATGAACTTGCGGGTGGGGCGTTTTATTTCTGTGCCGGGGATCGAGGCGCAACTGGCGCCGAATAATTACATCTTCAGCCACTCGCTGCTGTATGCGATTGATCCATTTACCGACGCCGGTTTGATCGCGACGGTAAAACTGGACGACCATTGGCTCGTGCAACTCGGAATTACTGCGGGCCACGACGTGGCCCCGTGGACGCCCGACGCGAAACCTTCCGGGACAGCCTGCCTGAGCTATACCACCACTTCGGTGAACGACAACTATTATGTCTGCGCCAACGGCATCAATAACGGGAAGTACGCGTACAACAATCTGCAGCAGTACGACGCCACCTGGTATCACAAGTTCTCGAAGACGTGGCACATGGCCACCGAAACCTGGTACATGTATGAGCGCGACGTGCCAGCGCTGGGCGGGACGGTTCAGCCGGAAGCGGGCGCGAATGCCGCGTATTGCCTGCCGGGGGAACAGCGTTGTACAGCGCCCGAGTATGCCATCGTCAATTTTCTGCAGAAGGAACTGTCGGCGCATGACTTCCTCTCGTTTCGCAGTGACTTTCTCGATGACAAGAAAGGGCAGCGCACGGGCTATGCCACTCGCTACTCAGAAAATACGCTCACGTGGTGTCACTGGATCGGTGGCACCATCCAGATTCGTCCCGAAGTGCGCTTCGAGCGGGCGTGGGATATGAAGGCGTACGACAACGGGCGGCGGCAGAATCAGCTGACAGTGGCGAGCGATCTGATCTTTCATTTTTGATTTTCACTCTGAGCCCTTAAAGTTTCTGATCTGCCTTGTAGGACAATAGATTTCATGAACGGCGTGCGCATGGACATCTGGCTGTGGGCGGCGCGATTTTTCAAGACGCGGCCGCTGGCCAAACACGCTTGCGAGCTGGGCAGGATCTTAGCCAATGGACAGCCCGCCAAGCCGGCTCGCGAAGTGCGGGCTGGCGACCGCCTGCGCATAAGTAATGAGGGCGGCGAGTTTCAGGTGGAGATTTTGTTGCTGAGCGAAGTGCGCGGGCCCGCCGCGGTGGCCCGGACCCTCTACCGCGAAAGCGAGGAGAGCCGGGAATTGCGCCAGAAAGTAGCGGCAGAACGCAAAGCGCTGCGCGAATTCGAGACGCTGCCGGAGGGCCGTCCTTCGAAGCGCGACCGGCGGCGGATCATTCAGTTCCGGGGCCGAGGGTAAGAGTCAAGAAATTCCTCCGTCTCCCCTGTCTCCTCCGTGGTTGATTTGAGAGGGCATTCACCGCAGAGGACACAAAGCCAAACCACGAGTGCAGGCCTCAGCAGGCCTTGCTGCGAGGCGATTCTGTCAGTACACTCGGGGGCGCAAATCATTACGCCGAACAACCCATGCGCCTAAAACACCTCCCGACCTGCAGCGTTTGTCTGATTCCCTTCTTCGTTTTCTTTCTTCCCGTGTGCGCCGGCGCGCAAACCGCCACGACCACGACAGCCGTCTCCGAGTACGTCAACGCCGAGATGCAGCGTCAGCACATCCCCGGCCTCTCGCTGTTAGTGGCGAAGGGCGGCAAGATCGTGCTGGCGGAAGGCTTCGGATTAGCCAACGTGGAGTTGCAGGTGCCGGTGAAACCGGAGACGATTTTCCAGTCGGGCTCCATGGGGAAACAATTCACCGCAACGGCGGTCATGATGCTGGTCGAGGAAGGCAAGATCGGCCTCGACGATCCGCTGACCAAGTATTTTCCTGACGCGCCGCCGGCGTGGAAAGACGTGACGGTGCGCGAGTTGCTCAGCCACACGGCGGGTTTGGGCGACTATCCCAAGGACTTCGACTTCCGCAAAGACTGGACCGAAGCCGAGGAACTGAAACTGATCGAAAGCATTCCTTTGGCGTACGCTCCGGGAACGAAGTGGGACTACAGCAATTTTGGATACGTGACGCTGGGAATTCTGATTCATCGCGTGACCGGCGAGTTTTACGGCGACTTTCTGCAGCAGCACATTTTTCAGCCGCTGGACATGCAGTCCACGCGCATTATCAGCGAGGCCGACATCGTTCCGAATCGGGCGGCCGGATACCGGATGGTGAAAGGCGAATTGAAGAATCAGGAGTGGGTCTCGCCGGTGGTGAACACCACCGCCGACGGCAGCCTCTATTTTTCAATTCTCGATCTGGCGAAGTGGGATGCGGCTCTCTACACTGAGAAGTTACTCAAGCGCTCCAGCTTCGATCTGATGTGGACTCCCGTGAAGTTGAAGAACGGCCAGCCGAACAAAGGAGGCTACGGCTTTGGCTGGTTCATCGAAGAGCGGCAAGGTCACCGGTGCATTCATCACGACGGATCGTGGCAGGGCTTCGAGACCGCCATTGACCGGTATGTGGACGATCAGTTGACCGTGGTCGCACTCACAAATCTTGCCGGCGCGGAGCCAGGAAAGATTACCCGACACGTCGCCGAAATGTACCTGACCAACAAGTAACGATAAGTAGCTAAGGCCGCGGTGCGCGCGCTTCCACTTGCATCTTCATGCCGTACTTGGGGCGCAGGGTGATGAGCGGCTCAGGTTCGACGCGATGACCGGGGACCAGTTTCAATCTCCATTTCTGCGCCAGCGTTGTCAGCAGCAGCACGCCCTCCATCCAGGCAAACGATTCGCCGATGCATTGCCGCGCACCGGCTCCGAAGGGAAAGTACGTCAGCCGGGTTCGGCGCGCCTTGGCTTCGGGCGAGAAGCGCTCGGGATCGAAGCGGAGAGGATCGGGGAAAAATCGAGCATCGCGATGGGCAATGAACTGGCTCATCAGGACGGTCGTCTTCGCAGGCAAGAAAAACTCGCCGAGTTGGAAATCGTTGCGCGCGTAGCGGCCCATGGCCCACGCGGGCGGATAGAGCCGCATGGATTCCGCCAAAACCATCTCCGCGTAACGCAGGCGGGGAAGGTCGTCGAAGGTGGGCAGGCGGCCTTGCAGTTCGCGATCAATTTCCTCGTGGAAGCGGCGCTCGCATTCGGGATTCTGCGAGAGCAGGTACCAGGTCCAGGAGAGCGCATTGGCCACGGTTTCGTAACCCGCCAGAAAAATCGTGATGACCTGATCGCGCAGGGACTGCTCCGATGCGGAGCTTTGATCCGCGGGTGATGCGGCCAGCATGAGGTCGAGCAGGCTGCCGCCGCGCGAGCTGCGCTGGCGGTGAGCCGCAATCATCCGATAGACGACGGCATCAATGCGTTTGCGCGCTCTGACAAAAGCGGCCAGGCCCGGAGGCCGGACGTGCACCAGCCATTCCGCAGCCGGCAACATCACCAGAAAATTGTAGAGGCCCATGATGCGGTTGATGGCGCTGGCGAGCTCGTCGGCCTCCTCACGAAGGTCGGTGGCAAACAAAGTTTGCGTCACCACGTTGAGCGTGAGGTGCATCATGTCGATCGCGATGTCGCGCTGCTCCCCGTGCCGCCAACGGTCGCGCATGCGGCCGGCCTCCCGGACCATGTCGCCGGCATATTCCGGAATGCGCTGGCGATGAAACGCAGGCTGCGCGACCTGGCGCTGCATGCGGTGCTGCGCACCTTCGGCGGTGATCATGCCCGCGCCCAAAAGCATTTTTGTGCGCTGCACGGTGCGTTCCTTGATGAAGTTATCGTTCTGCACCACCAGCACTTCGCGAATGTAGTCCGGGTGGTTCAGAAAAACGATGTGGTGCCAGCCAATTTTGTAGTGCGCGATGTCGCCATATGTCTCGGCGAGGTGCTGAAAGAGCAGGATCGGATTGGCCGGGCGAAATTTGCGGAACGCAAACCAGAGCAGGTTACGCTCGAAGCCCGGCGGATACCGGTACGCCTGCTTGCCAGCGGATCCGCGAACATCGTTGCTGGCGGCAGTCGCCATTTCGATAGTTTACTTCGTCGTCAGGGTTGAGCGACCGTCATCTAGCGCTTCCCTGCTTCGGATTTCTGCAGTACGTCGAGTTCCGCCAGGACTTCAGCACTGTGCTTGAGCGGATCGACGCTGGTATAGACCTTCGCAATCTTGCCTGTGGGATCGATCAGGAAAGTATGGCGTGCGGCAAACTTTACCAGACCG
>Ga0181537_10004997_pt1 | contig 10829 bp, 12 predicted proteins | sample PEATcosm2014_Bin_39_FD_119765 | JGI IMG/M metagenome (GOLD analysis project Ga0181537, IMG submission 119765) | Peatland microbial communities from MTU Mesocosm Facility, Houghton, MI, USA - PEATcosm2014_Bin23_10_metaG | ecosystem: Environmental > Terrestrial > Soil > Wetlands > Peat | place... | reverse complement strand
GCACCAGTCGAAGCATGTGACGAAGCACGAATGTTGGCGGCATAGTTGGCATCGTGGTTCGCATGATAGTTTGCAAACCTGAAAGCATGAAAGTGTGCATCACGCGTAGCAACCGATGTAGCGGCCATCCTCAAACTCACACGAAACTGTTGGCACTGGTGTTGGCATGAACCTGCGTAATTGCGAGCGGCACCATGTTTGGCATGGAAGTTTGCAGGCGAATGGCACCAGTTGAAGCATCTGACGAAGCGTGAAAGTTGGCGGCATAGTTGGCATCGTGATTCGCATGATGGTTCGCAAACCTGCAAGCACGAAGGTGTGCATCTCGCATCACATCAGATGCACCATTACGGCGGCGGATTGTGGTTTGTGATGACCAAGCACTGAACGGGCGTTCTGAAACCGGCAGCGAAACGGAGCAGGTCGGGAGTGGCATGAACGGACGACGGCGGAGTTGAGCGCGGTTTCAGAACGACCGTTGAGTGCGCAACCGTCTAGGTTTCCATCGAGGCGATTTGTCTGGCCAGTTTCCGAGTGCCCGCAGGAAAGCCGGCCAGTCAAAGCGCCGGTCATGTCACTATTCATCTCACCATTTACGGTTTGGTTTTGCTCGCGGACGACCATTCTTCAGCCAAGTATTTGAACATTGCCGATACGAGGTTTCTCGCCTCGTTCTCTGGTCGAAAGTAATGATCCGTGCCCCATGCCGGGAAAATTTCTCCAGGCCAACCAACCAAGTCAGACAATGAAGTCGTGCCATCGTTCGGTCCGTAAGCAGCAAGCGTGCGGTGGCAAAAGCGCGAGAAACGAGTCGTCATGTGCATTTTTAGAGGAAATCCGACAAGACTGAACATTTTCATCGAAGGCGGCAAAGGCGGGTGAAAATTGAGCGGCCCGGCAGATTCATGACGCAAGTCGGTGATCAATTGAAAATCCCGTTGCTGCCATCTGCATTTGGCGCGGAAGAACATGGTTCGCCATCGGCTCGCAAGAATCCAGTTTGCCATACGCGAACCGTTAAGCGGGCCACAAACATTAACCCATGCGATGACGTTGCGATACAAAGTTGGTGCGTCCGGTGCAGCCAAAGCCCTTTTCAAATCTGTTCCGCCTTTGCTCAAAGATACGAGAATCATCCGCTCTCCTGAATGTTGGTAGAACCAGCTACGAATAAGACGGGCGTTTTCCTTTACCGATCCGAAACTTAACAGTGGAATCACATCCGTCTTGTATCCGAATTTGGCTGCAACCTCGCGCACAAGTCGTCCATCACCGCCCATGTCGGGTCGCTCCTGATATAGCGCACCGGGGACGATTACGACTTTCGCGTCAATGGCGGCTGATGTAACCGATGAGCAACCGCGTAAAGACCCAATCCGCTGGATGAACTCTGCGTGCCTTTTGGATTTTGAAAAGCGTTCAAATAAAAGCGCCGTGGCAAAATCAACCCCCTCATTTTTCGTGATTTGTTGCAGCGTTTCGGCAGTCAGGCTTTCAATCGTCGCGTGACTTGGCCAATCCGCCGCACGCTGGAGCAAGGAGGTTTCACTTTCGGAATTTTGGTTTCGATGAATAAACATCGCCTATTTCAAGCGGTGCGTTTCCGGCATCGTCCCAGAAGCCATCCCACCACCAACCCGGCAACCAGACAAATTATCCCGGCCACGACGGCTTCTTTCTTGGCGAGATCGAGCATCACATTATCAAAAAGGTTTGTTGAGGCGTGCATACACGCAACGACCCAACGACCGTTTTCCTTAACTACCGTCGCACTCCAACGGCCTTTGACTTCAAGGTCTTTTCCGGTGGCTAATTTGAAATGTTCATCTGAACTTCCGTAGCAAATGCCCATGTTGTCGCCATAAAGTATCGTCAATTCATCCACTTTGACGTCGCAATGAAAACTTTCGACAATTTTGTTCGGCCCGGTCATCACTCGGTTGAAATAGTCACGGACACCGTCATGGCCACGGCTGACTTCCGCGTTGTGCCATGTGATGACACAATTAGTGCCGAGAAAAGCCAACGTGCCTTCAAGGTCGCCTTTATTCATGGCTACCAATAATCCATCGCGCAACTGCCGTAATTCCTGATGCGCCGGGTTTTCCGCTGCCGTTTTCTGGTCTTGGGCGAACAACGAAACTGGCGCGAACAGAGCGATTGCCAATGCGATGCCGGTTAGATTTAGTTTCATGGGTTTTATTTTGGTTGATGAATGTGAGTGGCAAATCCATTTGCCGGTGTGTCGTTGTTGGAATCTTTGACCGTCGGACTTTTCGGCAATTGCTGCGGCAGAGCGGCGAGCCAACGAAAAAAATCTACCATTTCCGTGTCCGCCGCAATGAATCGCCCTGGCCGATACTGTGTATCTCGAATTTGTGCCGCCTCAGACAAAAGATGCCCGCGCGTGAACCAGCGTCGTGCCGCCAAGCCAAGTTCTGGCAACCCACGCTGGGAAAACACGATCACGTCAAAATGGGTGCGGTCGTCTTCCAGCGGGCGATACAAAACAAGAAACCGGCTGCAAGCCCGTGGAAATTCCGCCTTCACTAGGTAAATTGCGCCGCCCCAATTGTGAACGGTCAACGTGACGGTATCACCAACAAGCATCCTCAAAATACGGTCGCGCCAGGATTCCCCGATTATTTCAGCATGATATTGATTGCGCCGCACGAACAGACCTGGGCTGGAAATCTCCGGCGGGCGAAGCAGTCGCCGCTCATGCACGGTTTCAAAATGTTGCCGGTCGAAGCCTTGCGCCGCAACCATGACCCAGCTCGCGTCCGCGACATAAGAAAATAATTTCCCCGGCGCGAAGTCATCTGGGCTTTCACCCTCGAAGAATGGCAGCGGGAACAATGCTTCCGTGCCGTTGAAGAAAAAAATAAAGCCGTGTCGCTCAACCACCGGATAACTTTGCTGACGCGCAAAAACAGGAATTTCCGACTGGCTCGGAATTTTCTCACAGCGGCCATCTCTGCCAAATTGCCACTGATGGAACGGGCATTGAATCGTTTCGCCCACGACTTCACCGCAACCGAGATTTGCGCCCAAGTGTGAACAGCGTGCATCCAGCACGGCGAATTTTCCGCTCGCAGTGCGGAACGCCACAAGGTCACGTCCCAAAATCTTCTTTGACAGCGGCCCTCGGCGCAAATCATCAGTGTGACAAAAAAAATACCACGACGCTGGATGCGCCGGGAAGCTGGATGCGGATGGAGCGGCGGGCACTTCAGTGTGACCGTTCTGTTCCTGACCATTTCCGCGCGTGTTCATTAAAGTTCTGAAGTATTGCTCCGACCAGTGTGGGCAGCCAGCAGAAATTGAAGTCGTGTCCGGCTTGCTTTCAGATTTAGGAGACCTAAACTGACCTGATGAATGTCGAGGCCGCAACATCTCAGGATGGGGAAAAGCCGATTTTCGCCACCGCGCCGCCGGATATGCCGATTCCAGACCGGCTAAACTTTTTCCTCGTCATCCTGGTATTCAGCACCGCGCTGGGATTGCTTTGGCTCGCGTCTCACGTTGGGAACTGGTGGTTGGTGGTTGGTGTTGGCGTGCTGTTTTCGTATTTGTTGCTGACGAATTACGCGCTGCTGCATGAAGCCAGCCACGGAAATTTGCAGAGTTCGTCGCGCCGAAACTACTTGCTGGGCGTGATTGCCGGGTTTCTTTTCCCGATGCCGTTCACGTTGATGCGCAGCACGCATCAAGGCCATCACGACCATAATCGCACCGATGTGGAGATGTTTGACCTTTACTATCCCGACGACAATCGCGTCGTTAAATACATCCGGTGGTATGGCATCCTTTGCGGATTCTTTTGGCCGATTGTGCCGGTGGGTGCGGTGATCTTCTCGCTCGCCCCGCGAGCCATTCGCGAACAGGTATTTGGAAAACACAAGCCAACGGGTTATTTGCTAACCGGCGTCCAAAACGCCGCTGTCTGGCTTGTTCGGGCGGAAACGCTTTTCATCATCGCCTTATTTACCCTGTTATTCTGGCTGCTGGACTTGCACTGGCAAAACACGCTTGTGCTTTATGCCTGTTTTGCGTTTAACTGGTCAACGCGCCAATACATCGGCCATGCGTTCAGCAACCGTGACCTGATTGATGGCGCTTGGAATCTGCGGCACAACCGCTGGATGAGTGCATTGCTGTTGCACGGTGAATACGATCTCAGCCATCATCGGCATCCGGAAATTTCCTGGTATTACCTGCCCAGACTGGGACCGAAAGATCCATCACAACCGAATTACATCAAACAATACTGGCGGCAATGGCTGGGGCCGCGTCCAGTTTCTGAATCTAAACCGACCGCGAGCAACTCGGCTGCTGCGCATCAATGATTTCTGCGCAGCGAGAACCGTTCTTTGCGTGGCCGGGTTGGGCGCACTTGCGAATCGCCTGGCTGCAAACGGTGCTGGTATCCGCGTGGTTCGCCTTCGTTTTTGGCGGCGCGAACTGGGCGACTGCCCAACGAGCGACGCGAGTCCGTGTTCATTTTGACGCCGAACTGCAAATCCCTCTCATTCCATCATTCACGCTCATCTACATGAGCATCTATGGGCTTTTCCTCGTTGCCCCGTTCGTGCTGCGGACCGGACGCGAAATTACGAATCTTGCTGTGGCGCAAACAATCACAATTACAGTCGCCGGTATCGGCTTCTTGTTGATACCCGCCAAACTTGCCTTTCCGGTCGCGACTGACTCTGAATTGGGAGTCTGGCGTGGAATGTTTCGCTTGGCCGACCGTTTGAATCTCGATTACAACCTGGTGCCTTCACTTCATGTCGCTTTAAGCGTTGTCTGTGTTGAGTTGTTTGTCCCCCATGCAAATCTTTGCGGTAAAATTCTATTGCGCACATGGGGCGTGCTCATCGCCGCCTCAACTGTGTTTACGCATCAGCATCATGTCGTCGATGCTGTGACCGGATTCTTACTAGCGTTGGCGGTTGTAAAAATTATGCGCCGGTAGCAACATTGAGTGGGACGGGTGTAACATCGAAATTATCAACGCACCACATTGTTAATTCGACTTGAAGCGCTCTGACATACGCCATAAACCTTGTTTCATAAATGCAGCCGTTGCCACATCACAAACTAAAAATCGCGCTCGTGTCGCCGAAAGGCCCGCTTTACCGGCATCGCGGCGGCATCTGGAAGAAATCGCTGCGCTACCAGCCGTTGACGTTGACCACGCTGGCGGCGCTGATACCGCCGGAGCTTCCCGTTGATTTGCAATTGTTCGACGAAGGCATTTCCGACGTGCCCTTGGATTTGGATGCCGACCTTGTTGGGCTGACAGTCATCACCGGCACGGCGATGCGCGCCTATGAACTCGCGGATCATTTTCGCAAGCGTGGCATTACGGTGGTGCTTGGCGGACCTCATGTGACGCTCATTCCCGAAGATGCCGCACCGCACGCGGACGCCATTGTTTCCGGCTACGCTGAGGATTCGTGGCCACAATTGCTCCGCGACTTCGCCTGCGGCCAGTTACAACCGCGCTACGATCAGTCACCCGGTTTAAGCCTCGCGAATCGTCCTTTTGCCCGGCGCGATTTGCTGCCGGGCAAGCGGTATCTGACCAACAATGTTTTTGAGGCGACGCGCGGATGCATTCATAGCTGCGAATTCTGCGTCGTGCCGACCGCGTGGGGGCGCAAACCTTACCTGAAACCGGTGGATCAAGTCATCGCGGACATCCGCCAGCACGGTGCGCGAAAACTTATCTTCGTTGACTTGAATATCATTGCCGACCGCGACTACGCGGTGCTGCTTTTCACCGCGCTGATTCCCTTGAAGCTTCAGTGGTATGGACTGGCGACGGTGCTGCTGGCCGACGATGCGGAATTATTAAAACTCGCGGAGCGAAGCGGTTGCAAAGGTTTGTTGATGGGACTCGAATCCATCTCACCTCAAAATCTTCGGCAGAATCACAAAGGTTTCAACTCGCCTGATAAATTTGCGCGAGTCGTGCAGCGACTCCACGAACACGGTATTGCGTTGCAAGGCTGCTTTGTGTTCGGTCTCGACCATGATGAACCGGATGTGTTTCTCAAAACGGCCGAGTTTGCCGTGCAAGCGCACATTGACCTGCCGCGTTATGCCATCGTGACACCGTTTCCCAATACGGCGCTCTACAAACGACTCGTGGCCGAAGATCGCATCTTGACGCGCAATTGGGAACTTTATGACGGGCAGCACGTCGTTTTTCGTCCCGCCAAAATGAGCGTTGAAGAGCTTCAAACGGGCGCGGAATTGGCGTGGAAGCACACTTACAGTTTTCGTTCCATAGCGCGGCGTATCCGACATTCACCTGCACCGTGGCCGGTAAAACTCGGAACAAATCTTGGCTATCGGTTTTACGCTCATAATTTGAGCCGGTTCTACAATTGTGATTGGATCATTGGACGTGCTTCGTCCCAGCCAAAAATTCAAACGGCTGAATCGCCGGAGTTAACCACCTCTTTGAGTGAGGGATGAGACTGACCATCATCCATCCGTGCATCGGACGAAAGCCGGGACAGGATTATATCCGCACCTGGCAGATGGAATCATTGCCAGCAGCCACGCTTGCCGGCCTCACGCCGAAGGATGTTGAAGTGCGCTTTTACGACGACCGCATGGAGACAATTCCATTCGACGAGGCAACCGACCTCGTGGCCATCAGCGTGGAGACCTACACGGCGAAGCGTGCGTATCAAATTGCTTCGGAATATCGTAAACGCCGCGTGCCGGTGGTCATGGGCGGATTTCACGCCACACTTTGCCCGGACGAAGTGGCACGTTACGCCGAAGCCGTCGTGTGCGGCGAAGCGGAACTGCTTTGGCCACGCGTGATTGATGATGCACGACATGGGCGGCTAGAAAAATTCTATCGGCAAACTGGTCGCCCTTCGCTCAAGGGATTGAAGCCCGACCGTTCCATCTTTCGCGGCAAGCGTTATCTGCCCATCGGCTTAGTTGAGGCCGGTCGCGGCTGCCATTTCAAATGTGACTTTTGCGCAGTGCAAACAGTTTTTAATTCCACACAAACACGCCGTCCCGTTGACGACATTATTGCCGAAATTAAACAGGTGAAGCGCGAGCGAAAACTTTTCTTCTTCGTGGACGACAACATCACGTCGAATATTGAACAGGCAAAAGAATTTTTCCGGGCATTGATTCCGTTGAAGATTCGCTGGGTTAGCCAGTCGAGCATCAATGCCGCACACGACGAAGAATTTTTGGAACTGCTCGTGCGCAGCGGTTGTCAGGGCATGCTCATCGGTTTCGAGAGTTTGAATCCGGCGAATCTCAAGGACATGAACAAGGCGTTTAATACGATGCGTGGTGGTTTTGAAAAAGCGCTTGCGAACCTGCGCAAGCATCGTGTCCGCGTCTATGGCACTTTTATTTTCGGATACGACCGCGACACGCTGGAGAGTTTTGCCGAAACCGTCGCATTTGCCCGGGAACATTCGCTCTACATTGCGGCGTTCAATCATCTCACGCCGTTTCCGGGAACGCCGCTTTACAAGCGGTTGCAAGATGAAGGCCGGTTGCTTTACGAGAATTGGTGGCTGGACGAGCGTTATAGCTATAACCGGATTCCATTTCAACCGCGTGGCATGACGCCGGAACTGCTCCAGCAAAACTGCCTCGCCGCGCGCCGAGAGTTTTATTCATGGCCTAGCATCGCCCAACGGGGCTTTGCAAAAGTGAACCGCAGCAATTGGTTCATGTGGCGAAACTTTTATTTGATCAACGGGCTTCACCGCAACGATGTGAGCCTGCGTGATCATTACCCACTCGGAGACGAATCATGGCAGGGACAACTCTTGACCGCCAACTGACGACTGCGCGAACCGCTCGCGTTCCATTCGCACTCGCCACGCAAGCCAACGACGCGGACATCCGCCGTCTGCTGCGCGAAAATCCCATGCCCGGCCAGATCACGCTCACACTCGAACGCGAGCCAGATTATTTTGCGGACGCCGGTTTGCCGGGAACGGAGAAACAAACCATCGTCGCGAATGAAGGCGGTCAGGTGGTCTGCGTGGGGAATTGTTCAATTCGTGAACGGTTCGTGAACGGCCAGCCGCGCCGCGTGGGTTATCTCGGCGGACTGCGGCTGGATGCGCGGACAGCCGGACGTTTTGATATTTTGCGACGTGGTTACGAATTCTTCCGGGAACTTCAAGCTGACAGGCCAGCCGATTTTTATTTCACCAGCATCGCCGCTGACAATGCCCCGGCGCGACAATTTCTGGAACGAGGATTGCCCGGAATGCCCGCTTACGAATTCATCGGCGAATTTGTGACGGTGTTGCTGCCAATGGAAAGTAGGACTTCAGTTAACACCGAGCCCGTGGCCAACGCTCTGGATTTCGGCGAACTACTTGATTGCTTGGATAAACATGGTCGCGATTATCAATTCGCACCGCGTTGGTCAGGGGACGAATTGTCCGCACTTCAATCACTCAACTTGAAAGCTGATGACTTTCGGGTCATGCGCAATGGCGGACGCATCAAGGCCTGCGCTGCGTTTTGGGATCAGCGTGCCTTCAAACAAACAGTGATTCGCGGCTACTCGCCGTGGATGGCACTGGCGAGACCAGCGATGAATTTTGCCGCACGCATCATCGGCACGCCGCGTTTGCCTAATTTCGGCTCAACGCTCGCGCACGCATTTGTTTCGCATCTCGCGGTCGAGCCGGAAAATCCAGACGCGCTCATTGCCTTGGTCGCCAAGTTGCGGATGTCCATGTCGGAACGGGGAATCGAATTTCTCACGCTGGGATTTGCAGCCAATGACCCGCGCCTCACTTTGCTTCGCCGCAAGTTCCATTGCCGCGAATATCGCAGCCGGATTTACGTTGTTCGCTGGCCCGGACTTGGCGGTTCAGCAAGCGAATTGGATGGGCGCTGTCTCGGCCCGGAGGTGGCCCTGCTGTGAAGATAATCGCCAACAATATTTTCGAAATTGTGCCGCGCGAAGAACTGACTCCGGCGCAGACGGATGAAATGTTCCAACTGCTCGCGCTGCATTTCGACGGCGTAACGCGGGCGCAGTTCACGCGTGACCTCGCCGAGAAAAATTGGGTGGTGCTCATCCGGCGTGACACACGGCTTGTCGGTTTCTCGACATTGCTGGTTTACGAGTCCTCCTTCGATGGTGAACCGGTGAGCGTTGTCTATTCTGGTGACACCATCGTCGCGCGGGAAGCGTGGGGCACGACGGCGTTAGCACGCGGTTGGATTACGGCGGTAAATCAACTGCGCGAGCGTTATCCGCGTGGGAAGTATTATTGGCTACTGCTGACATCGGGTTTTCGCACCTACCGTTTTCTGCCGGTCTTCTGGCGTGAATTTTTTCCTCGTTACGACGCATCGGCACCGTCCGGCATCAGGCGATTGCGGCAGCAACTTGCGACGGAGCGCTTCGGCGAACAATTCGATTCACTTTCCGGCATCGTGCGATTTTGCCATCCGCAGCGGCTCAGTGGTGAATTAAAAATAATTCCCACCGAGCGAATCGCCAATCGGCACGTTGCATTTTTCGTCACGCAGAATCCCGGGCACGCGCAAGGCGATGAACTTGTTTGTTTAACGGAACTCTGTCCCGAAAACCTGACTGCTGCCGGTCGTCGTATGACTGCTCCACAACTTTGTGAATCTTAAAGCGGCCATCGCAAATTCGCTCTGGAGCGCGACGAATCTGCCGTCGTTTCTCCGGTTCCGTCGCGCATTGCAGCAGCCGAAAGACACTCAAAACGGACTTTTGAAAACTTATCTTGGGAGCAACGCGCAGACGGCTTTCGGCCTGGCACATGATTTCAATTCAATACGCAGCTACAAAGATTTCACGAAATGCGTGCCGATGATGGATTACGAAGACCTTGAACCGTGGATTGAACGGATTCGTCGCGGTGAAAAAAATGTGTTAACCCGCGATCTGGTAACACGCCTCATCCCCACCAGCGGCTCGACCGGAGCGCGCAAGTTGATTCCATTCACAGAAGGTTTGCAGCGCGAGTTTAACGCCGCCATCGGGCCGTGGCTGATTGATTTATTGCGCCAGTCGCCGGGAATTGTAGGTGGCCCGGCCTATTGGTCGGTCACTCCGATCATGGTCAGCTCCGAGCCGGAAGATTCGGCTGTGCCAATTGGTTTCGATGCCGATACGGCGTATCTCGGCGGCACGCGCCAACGACTCGCCAGCACCGTCATGGTTGTGCCGGATGAATTGCGCTTGGTCAAAGACATGGAAGTTTTTCGATATGTGGCATTGCTCTGCCTGCTCCGACAGCGTGATTTACGGCTCATTTCTGTTTGGCATCCGTCATTCTTGACACTGTTGCTTGATGCGCTTTCCACGAATTGGCAGGAACTCCTGGCGGACATTCGCAGCGGCCAATGCAAACACGCGGACAAACTTTCGCCCGTTGTCCTCACCGCGTTGAAACTGCGCTCGCTTCCGCAGCGGGCTGATGAGTTACATTGCGCCGATCCGCAAAAACCGGAAACACTTTGGCCGCTCTTGAAATTGATCAGTTGCTGGGGCGACGGCTCGGCTGGGTTTGCCGCCGCCGGTCTAAAAAAACTTTTCCCAAACGTGATGCTTCAGCCCAAAGGTTTGCTCGCCACGGAAGCGTTTGTGACGATTCCCTTTGCCGGATTGCAGCCCGTTGCGGTGCGATCCCACTTCTTTGAGTTTGTTGACAATTCTGGCGCGGTTCACCGCGTCCACGAATTGCGCGCGGGACAAACCTATGAAGTCGTTGTCACGACAGCGGGTGGGCTTTGGCGTTACCGTCTGCGAGACAGCGTTCGAGTAACGG
>Ga0181537_10004996_pt1 | contig 10832 bp, 8 predicted proteins | sample PEATcosm2014_Bin_39_FD_119765 | JGI IMG/M metagenome (GOLD analysis project Ga0181537, IMG submission 119765) | Peatland microbial communities from MTU Mesocosm Facility, Houghton, MI, USA - PEATcosm2014_Bin23_10_metaG | ecosystem: Environmental > Terrestrial > Soil > Wetlands > Peat | place... | reverse complement strand
CGCTTCCTCAAAGCGCATCTTGGTGTTCCCCACTTCGATGATATCACCGGGATTTAAGGAAACAATACCGGTAAGCGGTTTCCCGTTAAGCATGCTGCCCTGAGTGCTCTTGTTCTCAACGAATACTGCGCCAGCTTCCATCCTGATTTCCAGGTGCCGTCGCGAAACCAAAGGGTCGTCGACCTGTAAATCCGCATTTTTTGACCGGCCCACGATCATCAAGGCCGAGGTCAAAGGCTTGCTGGTGCCCTTCCCGGCTCCTTCCAAAACAGTGAGAACATTTTTCATAATTTCATTTATGAAGATTCTGCAGCATCTGGATAATAACTGGCGCCAGAATCATGATAAATACCGAGGGCAAAATACAAGCGATCAGCGGCATCATCATCTTGACGGGGGCTTCCTGCGCCAGTTTCTCGGCCCGCTGTCCGCGGCGTATCCGCAACATTTCTGATTGAACGTTTAAAATCGGCCCGATGCTGACGCCCAGGCGATCGGCCTGGATCAAGGCAGAAACCACCGCCGTCAAATCCTGCAATTGCACCCGGTTGGCCATTTCTCTGAGGGCTTCACGCCGTGGACGTCCCAGTTCCGTTTGTTTGAAAAACCGTTCCAATTCCTCCCTGAGCGGCCCCTCGGGATGCTTTTCGACGACGCGCCGCATCGCGGACATAAAGTCCAGTCCCGCTTCCACGGAAATGGTCAACAAATCCAGCGTGTTGGGCAATTGCAGCATAATGGATTTTTGGCGTTTCTTGGCCTGTTCTCCCAGGTTCATCGCCGGGAACGCAAATCCCACCACCATAAACGCGAGGTAAACGAGCACCTGCTTTGGTCCCTCAACAAAATCGGAAAGGAAGGAAATTTTGTGGAAGATAAAGCCCCAGAAAATCGGAAAAATAACGGCGCACACTATTTGAATCCCAAAAAGCTGGAGACCAGTCATATCACCCGGTTCGCCCGCGGCAATAATGTTACGATTCAATTTTTCGACGTGGTTCTGGGCCACATTGCCGCCTAGCTGACGGCCTTGTTCGCCGACCGACACAAAGAATTCTTTTAGTGCAGGACTCATAAATAAATTAATATTCTATGCTGGCAACTTTACGGACCCAGAGATAACCCACCACATCGAGAATGATGACAAAAATCAAAGCGATGAAACCGGGCAGCGTTGTCCACATCACGCGCATCAAGTCCGGGTTGACTTTGATCATCGCAAACAAAAAACCGTAGGGAAGCAGGCCGACGACTGCCGCCTGCATTTTTCCTTCCGAAGTTAGCGCATCGGCCTTGCCATGCAGAATTTTGCGTTCACGTACCATGCCTACTATTTTATCAAAGACTTCCGCAAGGTTGCCGCCCAGTTGCCGAGTGATTTGGATGGCCGTCACCACCAGTCCCAAATCCTCATCCTTGGTGCGTTCAACACAATTTTTCAGGGCCACGTCCAAATCCACGCCCACTTTATACTCACGGCGCACCAGGTCAAACTCCTGTGACAGGGGCGCCGGCATTTCCTCAATCAACATGTCAATCGCCTGCTGCAACGTGAAGCCGGAGCGCATACCATTGGACATCATCACCAGGGCGTCTACCAATTGCTCGCTAAAGGCGGCGCGGCGGCGGCGGCGCAGGAAAATAATAAAAACCTCAGGCCCCCAATAGGCCAGAGCCCCCAAAACAATTGCCACTACAATGGGTCCAGGCGGAGCAAAATCCCACGCGAAAATCAGTCCAATAATGGCAGCGACCGTGGCGAGACCCCATTTTAACTTTTGCAGCCCATCCACCGAGATAAAAATAAACATCTGCTCCAGTTCACGGGACACGTGCTCTTTTTGGCGAAACACGTTCCTCTTCATCGCCTCCTGTATCGGGCCGGAAACAAAATAAATAATCGCCAGAACAGCCCCGAATACAGTTAGTAATATGATAGCGAGCATAATTATTATTCCTCTTGTAATGGAACAAACATGGACATGTCCACCTCAATACCTGCTTGCCGCAACTCTTCCACAAACGACGGAATCACTCCCGTTGCCGAGTGCTTGCCCTGAACCCGGCCATCGTCTCCCAAGCCAGTCCGGCGATGCGAGAAAATTTCCTGAAGCTTGATTTCGCCGTCGTGCATGGAAGCAATCTCCGCGATGGACGTCAGCTTGCGTGAGCCGTCCGAGAATCGGGATATCTGCACAATCATATGGACCGCGGAAAAAATCAGTTCACGGATGGCTTTGAGGGGAAGATCGGTTCCGGCGTAAAGCACCAAATTTTCGAGCCGGCGAACGGCATCGGTGGGCGAATTGGCGTGCACCGTCGTCATTGAACCATCATGTCCTGTATTCATCGCCTGCAACATATCAAGACACTCACCACCGCGACACTCACCCACCACAACGCGGTTGGGCCTCATGCGCAAGGCATTTCGAACCAGTTCACGAATAGTCACTTCGCCCTTTCCTTCAATGTTAGGCGGACGGGTCTCCAGCCGGACGACGTGTTCCTGCGGCAGCCGCAATTCGGCGGAATCTTCAATCGTTACGATTCGTTCGCCATCCGGGATGAAAGAGCCGAGCACATTCAAGAGCGTCGTTTTACCGGAACCGGTGCCGCCGGAAATGACCATGTTTTTTTCTGCCAGCACGCATACGCGAATAAAAGCGCCCATGGACTGCGACAAACTTCCAAAGCCGATGAGGTCCTCCACTTTGATGCGTTTTTTGGGAAATTTTCGGATGGTTATCGTCGGGCTGTCCAGGGCCAGAGGCGGAATGATGGCATGAACACGCGAACCGTCATGCAACCGCGCGTCCACCGTGGGACTGGATTCATCAATGCGCCGGCCAATCGGCCCGACAATACGCTCAATGGAAGTCAAAATCTCGTTTTTACTAAGGAATGATTTTGACGATTTCGTCAATTTGCCTTTACGCTCCACGTAGATTTTTTGGGGACCGTTGACCATGATTTCCGTGACCTCGCCATCTGCCAGCAAATCCTCCAACGGCCCGAGTCCCAGGGCGGCGTCCAGGACCGCCTTTTTCAATTCCTTGCGATCATACTGCGCGGGAATGTCCTTTTCACGATCTTCAATGAGCTTATCAAGCGCGTCGCTGGCACGCCGCCGCAACGATTGGTCAGCCATTTGCGCCAGCGTCAGGCGTTTCAGGTTCAGTTCGGAAATAAGCTGGGAATGGAGATTCTGCCGGATTTCCTCCATCGTCTCTTCAGCTTTTTCCGCGAAAGCTTCAGCGTTGTCGGCGAAAACAAACCGATAGTTCCCGATGTAAAACTCATCGCCGGACGTTAGCGGCTGCTGGACGATCTTCTTTTTTTTATAGATCGTGCCATTGCTGCTCCCCAGGTCCTGCAACCAACAGATGCGATCACGCACGACGAGTTGGGCGTGACGCGAGGAAACGTCCTTGCTCCGAAGAATCACGTCACAGTCAGCGGAGCGACCCAGTGCCAAGGTGTCGCCGGAGAGCTCAATATGTTCGCCTTGATATTCGCCGCCAAATATCACTAATACCGCGCTCGCTCGCTGGTCATCAGCCATGTCATTCCTTGTTATTCTGGTCCTGGAATAATTGGGTGTGCTGCTCGCTAAAGGGTGTTCCGGGGGCAACGGTCGGGAGAACCGCCTGCGGCGTCACCAAAATGACAAATTCGTCCCTCGTCTTGGTGGTAGACCGGTTGGCGAAAAACAAATCCAGCAGCGGAATATCTCTCAGCAAAGGTGCGCCGTTTTTCGAGTAGTTCGATCCCTGCTGGACCAGCCCGGAAAGCACCATGCTTTCACCTTCGTCGCACAAAGCTGTGCACTTGGTATCAAACGTATCCAGGCTCAACACCGCGCCGGCAGCATTACCGATCGGCTCACTGATTTGCAGTTCAACCGAATTCATGATCCGATGCTGCCCTTCGAGAGTCGGCTTCACTTTAACAATCACGCCGTAATTCACACTGGTCAGGCTGGAGGGACCGCCCACTGCGCCCGGCTCCTGGTAGTAGGAAGTAAATCCGTCCTGGAAGGTGCCTTCTTCACCGCTCTGGGTGCTGATATGTGGCTGGGCCACCACTTTGCCGGATCCGTTTCCTAAATCCGCAGTGATTTGCGCACTCGCCGAGGCACTCGCAGTCACGCCGTACGTAAGCGGAAATCCTCCGGGAATCGGTTCAGTGGGGATGACTCCATTTGTCCCATTGCCCGTTGCGCCGGGGACTACCTGTTGCTGACCCGCAATATGAGTTGCCCCATGTCCGCTTCCGTTTCCACCGATACTGGCCGAAACTGAATCCAGAACGTCATAACCCCAGTTAAAGGTATGGCTGGTGGAAAGATCAATAAATTCCATGTCCGTCTCGATCATCACGTTTTGCACCCGGATCAAATTGACGACATTGGGAATCCTCAACTTGGCCAGCTCTTCCGCCCGCTTCAAATCCTCCGGGTTATAGACGTAACCATCCAAAATCACTGTGTCTCCCATCACCCGCGCGGTAATCGTATCGATTCCGATGTCTTTCAAAATCGCCTGCTCGACATATTTGTTCATCTGGGTCTTGTCAAAGGTAGTCAAATTCACAACCACGCCCCCATAGATGCCGACGACTTTATTGATTCTCTCATAATCCGAGGTGGTCAGAACGTTTCCCTGCAACACTATTTTGTTACCCACGACCGAAATATTCAGGCCTTCCACATCGGTCAACAAACTCTGCACCTGCGTCATCGTTTCATTGAGGTCGACGCGGACCACAACATTGGTAATCAAATCAGCGCCTTGAAGTTTTTCAATCCGCAATTCACTGGTGCCCGATGCCGTGCCATTAACCACTACCGACAAACCATCCTCGGACGGACGAGCATCGATCACGGAAGGATTCCCTACATCAATCTTCTTGATTCCCTCGGCAACGTCCAGCTTCGCCGTGGTTCCCTGGAGAATGACCAAATCATCTGCCTGGGCCGACATGGCTCCGCAAAAAGCGGACAAAATCAAAATGCAGAATAACTTCGCGAACTGATTTGTTTGTAGTTGTTTCATGGGGTTTTTATTTGGGTTTGGTTTATTGGTTAATTTTTACTGGAACCGCTTCGTTGCCTTCACCACCTTTCTGCACCTCAATGCTTCGATAATTGCGCTGCTCATCCAAATCGCCGATGATTTTGTCAATGGAGTCAAAAGTAACCCTCGGCAATTTGTCCGGCGAAGTCACATCGGTCGCACCACTGCGCCGCAAGATGGCTCCCAATTGCCCGTTTTGTCCGGCGAACATCAATTCCTGCGCTTCCGGCAGCGTCAGCGCCAGCGTCAAATCGCCACCTCCCTGGCCCGGCCCGGATGACGATCCATTAAAATTCCCGCCAATGGCAAGGACCGTCACATTCTGCAATAAGACGACGTTTACCAAATCCGACGCCTGCCGCCAACTGGCCACCGTCCCGGTAGTCTGGCTTGGCTTTGGAATCGAAAAGGTCCCGATGATATCAATATGATCGCTCGGCTGGATTAAATCGGATTTGACGCCTTGAGAAATGGACACAGAGAAGGCGCCTTCACCGGTTGGAATAATCGAAGATAAGCCGCCGCGGTTTTCAGTGACCAAATCCGACCACAGAATCATCTGTCCGGCCTTAATGGCGACGCTGGTCTTGCTGCCGATAACGAGTTTAACCTGATCGCTGCCCTGAATTGCCTGGGCAGGAATAAATTGGCTGGGCACCTCTTTTGGATAAAGCATTTGTGGCGTGATTTCCGTTCCGGCGGGAATGTCCACATTTGCCGCGACCACCGATTGGCCCCTTAGCTGGGCAGCAGCAGCAGCATCTTGTTTTTTAACGTATTGATAAGTGGCAACCAAAGCCACGAGGGCAATAACAATAGCAATGATTAACGGAAATGTATTTTTCATGAGCAAAAATCCTGACTGCGGAATAAAGCTGAACGCTTTATCCGTAACCTGTTTTCCAAACTCCAACTACCTTACGTCAACCAACCGGCACTGCAACCGCTTCTCCGAGCCTGCCACACTAACGCTGGCGCCTTAGTGAGTCGAGGCAGCACTATTTTCAAATGTCCCCATGTTGTCCTGTTTGTCAGCGCCTTGCGAATTGCCCGCTGTCGTTGCCGCAGAGCTATTCCCCATGGACGACCCGGCGAGCGCCGCTGTATTCTCGCTGAACACATTTTTGATTTGCTGTCCAAACAAACCTACAATAAGGATTGCCGCCACTGCTACCACGGCCAAAATAATCAGATATTCGGTCATGGCAATACCCCGCAGATCTCTTTTAAGTGTTACGATTTTCATACTATTATTTACTTGCTACGTTTGCCTGTATACGATAACTAGCCTGCGTGAACGCAGAACTTACACCTAGGCAACCATTTAAACCAAATTTAATATCGAGCACAAGAAAAAAATCGCACTTTTAATCGCCTCTTAATCAGCTATTTATGAAAGATAAACCAGCCATGCTTGAGGTGTTGCGTGAAGGAGAAAGAGCCAGATTATTTCGCTTTACCGACCAGGAAATAAAAATTGGTTTTAATTCCCGCTGCAATTTGTCGTTGGAGCCGCATACTGAGAAAGGTTCCGAGCTTCTGCTGAAGCCTTTTGCCTCCACTCTCAGTGCGCTGAACAACCCGGGAACATTTCAACTTAACGGAACGCCGTGCAAAGATGAAATGCCCGTCAAGCCCGGCGATATTATCACCGGCGATTCTTATCGCATCACGATTCGCGATCTCCCCGGAATTTCTTCCGGCAGTGCTGAACCGGCTCCCGCCGAACCGCCACCCGCGCCTGAGCCCGCCCCAAAACAAGCTGAGGCCGAGGACGAAGATCATACGCGAGTCGCCTCCTCCGTAAACGAGAAAGCTCCCGAGAAAAAAGAAAATGAAAAGGGAAATCTTTCTTATCTTTATCTGTTTTTTGCTCCCGTGAAGGAATATTTGATGGATGACGATGTTTCAGAAATCATGATCAATGGGCCGAAGCAAATTTTCATCGAACGCAAAGGTAAAACGATCCATGTGCCTGCTAAATTTCCGAATGAGCAGGCGCTCCAGGCGGCGATCATGAACGTCGCGCGGAGCATTGGCCGTTTTTATGACCGGGACAATCCCCGTCTCGATGCGCGGTTGCCGGACGGCTCCCGCGTCCATGCCGTTATCCCGCCACTTTGCCGATCTGGAAGCATTGTCGCCATCCGCAAATTCCGGAAGGAAAAACTGACCATTGACCAATTGGTCAGCTATGGCAGCCTCACGAAAGAGGGCGCCCGGCTCCTCGACGTCATTGTCAAAATCGGCAGAAACCTCATCGTCTCCGGCGCAACCTCGTCTGGGAAAACGTCCGTACTAAATGTTTTAAGCGCCCTGATTCCCGGTCATGACCGCATTCTCGTCCTCGAAGACGCCAGCGAACTGCAATTGCAGCAGGAACACAAAGTTTGTTTTGAAACCCGCAAGGCCGATGAATATGGAAAAGGCGAAGTTTCCATCCGCGACCTCCTTCACTCGGCGCTGCGTTTGCGGCCAGATCGGATTGTCGTCGGTGAAATCCGCTCCGGCGAAGCGCTTGATCTGTTGCAAGCCATGAACACCGGCCACGAAGGCAGTATGTCTACCATCCACGCGAACACCCCGCGCGACAGCCTCTTCCGCATGGAAACCTGCGCCCTGCTCAGCGGGATTGATATTCCGCTTTCGGCCCTGCGTGAACAGGTTGGCTCAGCCATTCACATGGTTATCCAAACAGCCCGCCTGCATGACGGAACCCGCAAGATCACCGCCGTCACCGAAGTTTTAGGACTGAAAGATCAGCAATACCAATTGCACGATATTTATGTCTTCAAAAATGAAGGCACGGATGCCAATGGAAAAATTATCGGGAAGCACGTTTTCACCGGCTACAAGCCCAGCTTTTACCAGTCGGCGCAGCAGCATGGATTTAACCTGGACGGTTTGTTTGTCGCCTAATCCGGATAACTCCGGCCTTTCCTGTGCCTATTGACAAAGACCTGAAACGCGATGTCCGGATGGAAACCGGCATGAAGTTTGGCCGGAACACCCCCTCGCCCGCGCAAATCAAGGAAACCACGCGGCAGGTCCTGGAAACCAAGCTGAAACAAAAGCAACAGCAATTGGCTCCCGCCGAAAAAGAAACTGTCATCAATGCCATTGTGGACGACCTGCTGGGATTTGGCCCGCTGGAAGAACTCCTGCGTGATGAAAACATCACCGAAATCATGGTCAACGGTCCCGCTGGAATTTATATCGAGAAGCGCGGCAAAAAAATCCTTTCGACCGTGGAATTTGATGATGAAGCCCACCTGCGCACCATGCTCGAAAAAATGCTGGTCCAGGCCGGACGTCGTTTGGACGAAAGCTCTCCCTACGTGGATTTTTCGCTCAAAGACGGCTCGCGCATCAACGCCATCATCTCACCGCTCGCAGTAAACGGTTCCACTATTACCATCCGAAAATTTCTTGGCGGGCTCACTTCACTCGATCATTTGATCCAGCTCAAAACCATTAACGAAGCCATGGCCGCATTTTTCCGCGCGGCCATCAAAGCCAGGCTCAATATCGTGTTCGCCGGCGCCACTGGGGCCGGCAAAACCGCCACGCTTAATGTTCTCTCCCATGAACTGTCGCCGGACGAACGCATCATCACCATTGAGGACGCCTTGGAACTAAAATTGAGCCAGGACCATGTGGTCAAATTGCTCACTCGCCCCAACAATATTGAAGGTAAAGGTGCCGTCACCGTGCGCCAGCTCTTCAGCAACACCCTGCGCATGCGCCCCACGCGCATTATTCTGGGGGAACTTCGCGGCGAAGAAGCGCTCGATTATTTGCAGGCTGTCAATAGCGGCCACGACGGCACGCTCGCCGTGCTGCACGCCTCCACGCCGGCTGACGTCATTGGCCGTCTTGAAACGATGGCCATGTATGCAGGCCTGAACCTTCCCTCAAATGAAATCCGGCGGCAGATTGCGTCAGGGCTGAACCTGATCATCCAGCACGAGCAACTGGCCGATGGCTCGCGCAAGATTACCTACATCACCGAGGTTGCGGGGATGAAGGATGGGGAAATTATTCTCAACGATATCTTCCGATTTGAATTCGCCGGTCTCGCGGAAAACGGTCAAGTGCTCGGCGAATTCAAATTGGTTAACCGTCCCGTCAATACCGAACGTTTCAAAAAACGCGGCATTCGGATTGAGGAAATCATCCAGTCTGGCGCCGCTTAACCTGCTGAACTTCCGTTCTCAACCGTTCTTCTCATCAATTCGTCGGCGAATATAACCGGAAGAAATCAATCGGCGGCTGTGCAACTGAATTGGTCAGGAAATTTGGTCCCAACGCGCCGGTATATACATTCATCCAGGTGATTGGCGGCACCAGGTTCGTCGTGTTCTGCAGGATGAAATTGCCATTCCAGGAAATCACCACATTAGTGCCCGTCAGGTGGATGGACTCTTCCTGGGAGCAATTCTCAAATATATTCGTAATGGCCGCATACGGAGAACTGCAACCGTCGGTCAGATTTGTGTCATTATAAATAGCTGCGACCAGGTAAACGTTCGTCGCCGGGACACCCGGGGCTGCCGGGACGTAGGCGGTCACACCGTTGGTCAACAGATTCGTATTGGCATCAAACCAGATGGCCGTGAACCCATTCGGCACGCTCACAGATAGCGGGATCGGAATCGTAACGCAGCTCGAATTCAGGCTGCTTTGGGCCACTGGCGGGCCGTTCGTGTAAGGATCCACAATGACCTTCGCGGAACCCGTCAAATCGTTGCTGGAAGTGGTCGTGGCCCCATACATATCCGTTAAACGGACTATCGAATAATTAGTTATGATCTGCGCCAGTGTGCTATTTGTCGGCGTTAATATCCCACGGTTAAATGGACTGCTCGTCACCACGATGTTGGTAAAGCCATCGGACCACACTACATTAGTCCATGGACCAAACCCGCCCAGCGCGGCGGAAATCGTAACGAGATTTGTCGCGCTTCCGCAAGCGGTATTGGTGGTGTAAACCAGCGCCGTTGGGGCATCATAAACAAGCACATCGTAGCTATTTGTCGGAGCCTCAGAACAACCGGTATTTGTGCTTTGCACCGATTGGACGGAGAATGTGAAATTCGTGTCAGTATTGGTAGAAATTGTCTCCTGCCAGACATAATCCCCGGCGCTGCTAAAGAGGTTCGTGGCGGTTTTGCTGCCATCAGAAAGGATTACCTGCCACGGCCCAATTCCGCTGAAGGCCAAATGATTGGTAACACTCAGGGTCTGGGTGGTTACGGGAACAGGCGTTCCATTTTGCTGATACTGGAATCCAACCGTCAGGTTGTAAGTCGAACCGGAAGGATTGGCAACCGCCTCCAACAACCCGGAACTAACGCCATTGGTTGACACGGCAAAATCATTTGTTGATATCGTCAGAGTTACTGTGGGCAGCGGATTTATGACAATCAGATTTGTGCCCGTGATGTCTGCCGGCTGGCCGGTGCAAGTGCTGTCATATACTGACGTCACGTAATAAACATTATTGCTTGCTGCGTTAGCCAGCGAATTGGTCGGGAAAACTGTGCGTGTTAAAGCCACCGGTCCTGACCCGATTTGCGAGTTGGTTTGCATCAACCCGTCGTTCCAGGTAACAACCCATGGCCCGATACCATGCAACGTATCGGTCAGAGTAACCAAGCTTCCAACATTGCAATTGGTTGTGCTGACAGGCGTCAGGAAGGTAGACGTCGGACGCGGATTGATGACGATTAAATTGGTTCCCACAATATCCCCGGG
>Ga0181537_10004995_pt1 | contig 10833 bp, 5 predicted proteins | sample PEATcosm2014_Bin_39_FD_119765 | JGI IMG/M metagenome (GOLD analysis project Ga0181537, IMG submission 119765) | Peatland microbial communities from MTU Mesocosm Facility, Houghton, MI, USA - PEATcosm2014_Bin23_10_metaG | ecosystem: Environmental > Terrestrial > Soil > Wetlands > Peat | place... | reverse complement strand
CTCAGCGGTCGCCCAGAACGGTCCTCCATGGTTGCTGCGATTTCCCACAGTCAGCAAGACGCAAATTGTTTTCAACTACGGCGGCGACCTGTGGATCGTCAGCCGCGACGGCGGCGATGCCCGCCGCCTGACCTCGGGTGTGGGAGACGAAACCATGCCCAGCTTTTCTCCGGATGGAACGATGGTCGCCTTCACCGGAGAATACGACGGCAACCGCGACGTATTCGTGGTGCGGGCAACCGGCGGCGTGCCCAAGCGGCTCACCTACCATCCCGCCGACGAATATGTTCTGGGCTGGACACCCGACGGCAAGAATATTCTGTACAACTCCTGGGGCAATAGTTTCCGTCACTTCGAATTTCAGCTCTACACTGTGCCCGTCGAAGGCGGATTTCCCGTGCAATTGCCAATTCCGGTCGGGGCGGAGGCTTCGTTTTCTCCCGACGGCACTCACCTGGCCTACGTTCCTCATATTCAGTGGCAGCAGGCCTGGAAGCGCTATCGCGGGGGACAAACCAAGCCCATCTGGATTGCCGACTTGAAGGACTCCAGCATCACCAAGGTCCCCCGTGACAACTCCAACGATCACCATCCCATGTGGGTCGGCGACACCGTTTATTTCCTTTCCGACCGCAATGGTCCAGTGAGCCTTTTCGCCTACGACACCAAGACCAGGCAGATCTCCGAGGTACTACACAGCGACGGCCTCGACTTCAAGGGGGCATCGGCCGGGCCGGACGCTATCGTGATCGAGCAATTTGGTGGCATTAAGCTCTACGAGCTCAATACTCATCAAGCGAAGAACATTCAGATCCGCCTTTCCGGCGATCTTGACGCGGTACGTCCGCACTTCACCAAGGTGGACCCCAAGCGCATTCAGAATTTCGGCATTTCACCGACCGGAGCTCGCGCCGTGTTTGAAGCCTGGGGAGAGATCTTCACCGTGCCCACCGACAAGGGCGATATCCGAAATCTTACGCACAGCCCTGCCGTCGCCGACCGCGATCCCGCGTGGTCACCCGACGGTAAATCAATCGCGTATTTCTCCGATGAATCCGGAGAATACGAACTGTGCATCCGTTCCCAGAACGGCATGGGCGAAGTGCGGCACATCAATCTGGGCACTCCACCGTCATTCTTCTACACGCCGAAGTGGTCGCCCGATAGCAAGAAGATCGCTTACTCAGACAAGCGCCTGAACCTGTGGTATGTCGAGCTGGACAATCCCAAGCCGAAGCTCGTTGATACCGACTATTTCGGTGGATTCGGACCGACGCAGCTGAACCAGACTTGGGCGCCGGACAGCAAATGGGTTGCCTATAGCAAGCAGCTACCGAGCGGACAACATGCGATTTTCGTCTACTCGTTGCAGCAGGGGAAGTTTTTCCAGATCACCGACGGCATGAGCGACGCGCTCTATCCCGCTTTCGATAAGAACGGCAAGTACTTGTACTTCACCGCCTCGACCGACGTCGCACTTTCCACCGCCGGTCTCGATATGACCAGCGAAGAACATCGCGTCACGCGCAGCACCTACATCGCGGTGCTGAGCAAAGACCTGCCCTCGCCGCTCGCTCCCGAAAGCGATGAGGAGAAGTCGAAGGAAGAAAAGAAGGCCGATCTGGACAAAGACAAGGGTAAGGACGAAGGCAAAGCGGCAGACAAGTCTGCGGCTGACAAAGACGCAAAGGACGACAAAGACAAGAAAAAAGAAGAACCCGTCGTGGTCAAGATCGACATCGATGGCATCGGCCAGCGCATTCTCTCTCTGCCGATCCCCGCCAGGAACTACGTCAACCTGCTGGCTGGCAAGTCAGGAATCTTGTTTCTCTCCGAAGGACCGATGGTTATCACCGAAGAAAATCAGGAGAACCTGCCGCAGACCATCCAGAAGTTCGACTTGAGCAAACGCAAACTCGACAAGTTCCTGGACGAGGTTAACGACTATGCCGTTTCCTTCGACGGTGAAAAGGTTCTTTTCCGCAAGGGTGAATCCTGGGCGACAGCCTCGGCCGACGAGCCGTCCAGTCCCGGCGGCCCGCCCAGTCCTGGCGGCTCGCCGAAACCCGGTCTCGGCCCGCTCAAACTGGATGGCTGGCAGGTGTATGTCGAGCCCCGTGCCATGTGGAAACAGATCTACAGCGAGACCTGGCGTATTGAGCGCGACTTCTTCTACGATCCGCACTACCATGGTCTCGATCTCACCAAAGCAAAGAAAAAGTACGAGCCGTATCTCGATGGAATTGCGTCACGCAACGAGCTCACTTATCTCTTTGAGGAGTGCCTGGGCGAACTGACGGTCGGCCACATGTTTGTAGGAGGCGGCGAGCGGCCTGAGCCGAAGAAGGTAAAAGGTGGGCTGCTCGGAGCGGACTATAGCTTGGAGAACGGCCGCTACCGCGTCGCCAAAGTCTATGACGGCGAAAACTGGAATCCCGGCCTGCAGGCTCCGCTCACGCAGCCCGGAGTCAACGTCAAAGCAGGTGACTACATTCTTGCCGTAAACGACCGCGAACTGCATTCTTCCGACAACATCTACAGCTTCTTCGAGGGAACCGCCGGCAACCAGGTCGCGCTGAAAGTTGGCGCAAATCCAGACGGCAAGAACTCGCGCGAGGTCACCGTGGTGCCCGTCGAAAGCGAAGAGGGCCTGCGCCACCTTGCCTGGATCGAGAGCAATCGCCGCAAGGTCGATCAGGCCACGGGAGGGCGCGTGGCCTATGTGTACGTGCCCAATACTGCTGGCGGCGGTTACACTAGCTTCAACCGCTATTTCTTTTCGCAAGTGGGCAAAGAAGCGGTGATCATCGACGAGCGCTTTAACGAAGGCGGACAACTCGCCGACTATATCATCGATTATCTGAAGCGCCCGATCATGAGCAGGGTCGTCACCCGCGAGGGCCACGACTGGTCGAGCCCATCGGAAGCCATATATGGGCCGAAGGTGATGATCATCAACGAGATGTCCGGCTCCGGGGGTGACGCGTTGCCATGGTATTTCCGCAAAGCCGGTCTTGGCCCGCTCATCGGCACCAGAACTTGGGGAGGGCTGGTCGGCATTGGCGGTTATCCCGAACTCCTCGACGGCGGCCGCGTTACCGCTCCGCGTGCCGCACTCTACGGTCTTAACGGCGAATGGGAAGTGGAGAACCACGGCGTTGCGCCGGACTACGAAGTGGATCTCGATCCCGCGGCTTACCGTCAGGGACACGACGCCCAGCTCGACAAGGCCATCGACGTCGTGATGCAGCAGCTAAAAGAGCATCCGCTACCGCAATTTAAGCGCCCGGCATATCCGAACTACCACGAGCACGATGATTTAGGGAGCAACACGAGGTAGGTGCAAAGGTTTGCTTGCAGTGCCGTAGCGGTCAAGCAGGATGGCGATCCATATCGCAAGCGGGTGGTAGATGAAGTCAACAGTTCCGGGGGAAGAAATCCCTTCTCAAAGATCCAAAGACCGTGAAGACGTACACCGAGCGGTAAGTCGGGGAAGGTCCGTTCAGCACAAGGATTCCTGACTTGCCCGCAGCGCCTGCACTGGGAGCCAAAGTTGTAGCTTTGTCAGCCGAGGTCGAAAACCGAGGCACGCAGCCCCAGGGCCGCCTTCGAGTGCAACATGCGAACCGGACTACTGCACGGTCTGCGTCACCGTATTGCAGCCGCCGGGCTGAAAGTTGCTGTCGCCGCTGTAGCTGCAGCTAATGGAATGCGTCGTGCTGCTCAGTGAGGAAGTTGTGTAGCTAGCCGTTCCTCCGCTCAGTTTGACCGTCTTTAACGCAGTTGTTCCATCCGTGAAGGTGACGGTGCCGGTAGGTGTTCCGCCGTAGTTCCCGACAACGGTCGCCGTGAACGTGACCGCCTGCCCGGACATCGACGGGTTCAGCGACGAGGTTACGGTGCCGGTAACGGGGGCCGGCGTAATTGGAGTGGGCCCAACAGTGCTGAATACCGTGGCCAGAAAGTTCGCGTCTCCGAGGTAGTCCGCAGTGAAGTTATGCGTACCGACGCTCAGACCAGTCGTGGTGAAGGATGCCTGAGATACGCCATAACCACACGTTGGGCAGCTACCCAGCGTTGCCTTGTCAATGGTGCGGTTCCCGAACCAGACGCGCCAGCCTGTGTGGTCGTGCCATACAGGTTTCCCGACGCATCCATCACTAGGCCGGATGGAGTCGCTCCGTCCCCGCTAGAACCGGTGAAACTGTATAGCACCTTCTCGGTATAGGTCCCGGAAGAGTTGACCAGTTCGAACACAATTCCACAACCATCACTGCTGGCACATGTGGGGCCCAGGAAAATGCCGCCCTCCGTGGTGGTGCCGTAAAGGTTGCCGGATGCGTCCATTACCAAACCGGACTGGGCACTTAGCCCGTCGTTCTCACCGGACTCACCAAAGCTGTACAGCACTTTCTCGCTATAGGTGCCGGAGGAGTTGACCAGCTCGAACACGGTTCCTGTGTCGAGAGCGCCACCCCCGAGAGTGGTGCCGTACAGGTTCCCCGCCGCGTCCAGGATCAGGCCCGCGAAGGGATAGCCTCCGTCATTGCCCGCGGTGAAGCTATACAGCAACTTATAGCTGTAGCTCCCCGAGGAGTTGACCAACTCGAACACGGTTCCCGCATTCTTAGCACCGCCTTGGGGCGTAGTACCGAACAGGTTGCCCGACGCGTCCGTGACCAGGCCGGCATTGGTACTGGCGCCGTCCGGGCCGGAGAAGCTGTAAAGGACTCGGTAGGACTGAGCCGCGGCCCGCGGGCTCCCAAAGCTCACCAGCAGTGCGAAGAATGAAACAGCGATGAAAAACGAATGAGGCCAGTACCTCGGGCTCAAGATTGTTTGCTCTGGAAGACTTTGTAACAGGTCCGTGGCCAAAGTGTTCGATTCTCCGGTTACGTCAATAACATGCATATTGGCCCTCCCCCAAAGCCACGATTGTGTTGCGCACGGCTCAAAGCCCTACTTCACTGCGCCGATAGTGCCATGGTCCAGGAGCCAGCCACAGAGGGATTCGCCCCGTATACGCGGATGATGTAGAACGTTCCTGTTGCCGAAATGGTGGCTGTCCCCGTCGCGCCGGAGATTACCGGGTTCCCCGCGCACGACGTGTCGACGTCGAACTGGATGCCACTACCAGCGGTTAGAGTCAGAGTGAGTTGCGAGGCGCCCTCTAACGGCACGAACAACCACTCCGAATAGCCGGCTACCAGGGCCTCTGTGTAATTGATCGAATTACCGCTGGCCAGAGTGCCAAGAGTGGCAGCGTTGCCACAACTAGCGTTCGCCGGGGGTGGCGGAGGAGGGGTAGAAGGCAGGCTGCAAGTAATGGTAGCCACCCCGCCGGTCCCGAAGCTGAGGGCCACCGTTCCCGCAGTGCCGGAGATCGAGCACGCTAGACCACTCAGGCTGTTTAGCGATGACAGACCTACGGCCAGCAACTGCCAATCCGCCCCACAACCTGCCTGGGAGGGTTCGCAACTCGTGTTTGGAGTCGCCGTACTCGCGCTCGAGGGCACAAGCGCAAGCCAGTATGAGCCGGCGTCGGTTACAGCATCGTTGACGTTATAGCTGTTCGATGCGCTCCAATTACCGCGATTATTGATTCCGATCGGCCCTTGCGGTCCGGTGGCACCCGTTGAGCCTGGTGTTCCTTGTGGTCCGGTTGGTCCTGGCGGTCCTGCGGGCCCAGTCGCGCCTTGTAGTCCCTGCGGTCCGGTTGGACCTTGGGGTCCAGTCGCACCCTGCGGCCCTTGCGGACCCTCCGGGCCGGCTGACACCAGCACCAGATTCAGTTGTGCCGGGTGGCTGGTCAGGATGTTGCTGATGCTGTCGATCGCGGCCAGAATTGAGCTGCCGGAAGTGGGCACAAGTGCGATGCCGTTATTGGGCAGGGTCCCGTTCAGCCACGCCTGCACCGTCGAGGTCACGTTCAGCGAGAGATATCCGGTCGTGGTCACCGGCACTGCGCTGAGAATCTTGCTGCCTAGGGCGGGCGCGTTGTTATAGGTGATCGTCCCCTGGGACCAGGAACCATTCACGACGTAGACGTCCATGGTCCCGGAGGTGAGCACAGCGTCCACATAGACCACCACATTCGCCGCAGAGACGTTGCTGCCATTGAGACCGGCCGGCAGTCCGGCAAAGCCGAACTGCAGATAGGTGTTCGATCCAGAACCGACCACCAGCGCTATGCTCGCGCTGTGGTTGGTTTTGGGCGTAGCGGGACTGGTGAACGAGTTTCCAGTAAGCACGACCTGGCCGTAGGACCCAGCCGTGACGAGCAATGCAAACAGCAACAGCTTCGACAAAACGTGACTGGAATTCATGACCCCTCCCGGAGTGGATTCTGCGCGGGCGAACTCGGTCGGGCAGGCGACGGCGATTCGATCGAAGCGCCGGTAGCGAGCAACTTCGCTCGAAAGCCGGTCTAGCCCGCTATGGATATATGCGGAAAAGGCGGGGCGACTTGCGTCATCAATTCAGAAAAAATCCGGTTGCCATGGGCTGAAATTCCCGCGGGGCTTGCTTTTCGGCGCAACGGGGCAACCCCCGGTTGACTGCCAAACGAAGCCGAATTACGCTAGCGGGCTATTGGGGCTTCGGGGGGTTAGCTTGGACTCTGGGTCAAAACCGGTCACAGCGCTGTTGGCACGCTGGAACGCGGGCGATCAATCCGCCATGCAATCGCTTCTGCCCTTGGTTTATGACGAACTCCGGAGCCTGGCGCGCCATTATACTTCCGCGGAGCGGGGTGGACACACTCTGCAGGCAACCGCACTGGTGCACGAGGCGTATCTCCGGCTGGTTGATCAATCCCCATCGAGCATGGGGAACCGTGCCCAGTTCTTCGGGGTTGCGGCCCGGCTGATGCGGCAGATACTCGTCGACCATGCGCGGTCACGGCAAGCCGCGAAGCGCGGAGGCGACAACGTCATCACGCTCGATGAATCGGCGGACATAGCCCCTCCGCGGGATCTCGACCTGGTGGCCCTTGATGACGCATTGAACGGACTGGCCCGGCTCGATGAAAGACAGGCGCGCATTGTGGAGCTACGCTTCTTTGCCGGCCTGTCGATTGAGGAAACCTCACAGGTGCTCGCGATCTCTCCCGTGACCGTGACACGGAGTTGGATGACGGCTCGCTTGTGGCTGCAACGTGAACTGATCCGAGGTTCGCAGGCATAAAGTTCGCGACAGCCTTTCGATATGCCTACAGTGCCGATTTGTTATGCCCCCAAAACGGCTAACTAACGCTGCTCGCTTCCAGATGTAATCTGGCCCCAGCAAGTAAGGAACAAGTAGACCACGAGTTACGAATGACGCGGGTGGCGTCGGTGGGTTGTTTCTCTCCGAACACAACTGTCGTCAACAGATTTATCGAGCCTGCATAGCTAAGCGCGGCAGATGGCTGAGGGCGGACTCGCAAATCCCAAGCTGCCTGGACACACTTGCTGGATCGAGCCGGCCGAAAACTTCAGACTCGAATTGACCGGCTAGATCCTGCACTCGCTTCAGAGTACTCAAGCTGAGTCCATACCAACGCGCAGCGGATTGCCAGTGAGACTTTTTGGCGGCTGCAACTGCATTGCGAGCCTCGGAGACTTCGAGTTTGCCGAGGTCTGCATACGCGACCGCCGCCGAATATAGCGTTTCGTCGTTTACTTTATCGCCCTGGAGAAGAGGCTGCAGGTCAGACAGGGCATTTTGCAACTCGGCAGCGGCCCGCAACTCTCCCATTCCCATCTTCGTGTGCGCTACGGATATGCGGCAAACAAGCAGCCTTGTCTGAGCCGTGGTATTGTTTGGATTCGCTGCGACTAGTCGGCGATAAATATCGATTGCGGCCGTGTAATCATCTAACCCGCGCTTGAAATTCTTCCAATACAGAAAATTGTCGCCGCGCATTCCGATCGCCGCCGCGAGCATGCCCTGGTGCGATGTGTTCTCTGGATTCGCCCGGGCTATGGACTGCATCAGCGTAACCGCCTTATCCAGTAATCTTGCACCTTCTTTTTGGCCCAAAAATCCCAGCTCCGCACCCAGGTTAACATTACCGATGACGACCTCCTCTTTCAGCGCCACGTTCTGAGGATCCGCGGCATAGAGATTTTCGATGATCTCCACATAGTGCCGATGCTCTTCAGCGCTTTTGACGTGATCGCGCTGACCGTTGTACCACATGGCAATCCGGTTATAATCTTCGGCCACAGCCTGGGCGTGTTTTGGCGAGGGGGAACGCTCGTTTATCCTGGCATCAATTTCGAGAACATGTTGAAAATGCTGAAGCTTTTCGGCTTTCCAGGTCGGCGGGAGCACTTCGGCATAATACATTTCATCGGCACCCGCCACGAGTTGGAAATCCTCGTTGTTCGGGTCGAGTTTCAGTAGGGCCGTGTCGATTTCCATAGCCTTGCGGAAGCTCTCAAGCGCGGCAGCGTTGTCGATGGGTCCGCTTGCCTGAGTCCAACTTCCGCGCTGGATGTGTCCTTTCCTTTCATAAGCGGTCCTTAACTCAGCGAGGACCTGTTTGTCTTCGGGATGAGCAAGGCGAATGTTCTCGCAGATTGAAACCGCTTCCTGGGCGTTTTGGAACGCGGCGGGAAGATTCGCGGTGACCCGCATCTGAGTAGCGACCAGCCGGTAAGATTTGGCCAGCGCAAGCTGATCTTGCCAGGTCGCCGATGTAGATGCTGCCAGGCTTTTTCGTAACGAAAGAGCTTTCTGATAGTTGCGCAGGGCATTTTCCGTCTCGCCCAGGTTGAAGAAAATATAGTCACCTTGCACTTCGGCGACCCTCTCGTAGGCGGTCGCAAGCTCGCGTTGCAGCGAGGGATCGCCGGCAGCTTCGGAACTGAGACTGTCGAGATACTGAAGAGCATTGCTCACGATCAGCTTTCGCGCCGGTGTGGATCCGGGCAGATCGCGGACGGAATCATGAATCTCGAACAGGAGCGAATTGGCCAATCTGCGCACGTCGTTGAAGCGCTGCTCGGCGCGCAGTTCATTCCTTTGCGCGATGCGAGCCTCTCGCAGAGTTACCACCATGCCGATCACAAGAGTCAGGAAGACAAGCGCTACGCTCGCCACGGCGACTTTGTGGCGGAACACGTATCTGGAAACCCGGTAGGATAGCGTACCCTTACGCGCCGTGACGGGCAGGCCCTCCAGATGGCGTCGAATGTCTTCGGAAAGTTGATCCGCGGAGCTGTAGCGGTCGCGAGGTTCTTTGCGCAGCGCCTTCAGCGTGATGCTGTCCAGATCACCCACGAGCAGACGGCCCAGCTTTTCTCGCGGCCTGCCGGGCTCTTCGCCGGCTGAAGGCACGGCGGCCGGTTTTTGCCCTTCATCGAGCCTCCGTCGGAGCGCTTCACTCGGTCTCTCAGGCTCCATTTCCAGCACGCCGCGCGCAATTTCGTGCGGCATATTTCCGCGCCTGCGGAATGCCGGACAGCCGGTCAGCAGCTCATAAAGAACGAGTCCCAGCGAATAGAGATCCGTGGCGGTCGTGATGGGCTCGCCTCGCAATTGCTCTGGACTAGCGTATTCCGGAGTCATCATCAGCAACCCGGTATGCGTGGCGTTTTGTTCGATGGAATCAGGCCGTAGAATTTTCGCGATGCCGAAGTCCAACAGCTTGGGCGATCCATCTGCCGTCACAAGGATGTTGCTCGGCTTAATGTCGCGGTGAACCACCAGGTGCTGGTGCGCATAGTGAACCGCCGAGCAGACAGTGCGGAACAGTTTCAGCCGGTCGTTGAGCCGGAGTTTATGCTGATCGCAGTATTCAGTGATCGGCAATCCCTCGATCAGCTCCATCACCAGATAAGGAATGCCGTCCTCTGTAGTGCCACCATCGAGAATTCGTGCAATATTGGGATGCTCGAGACTCGCCAGAATCTGGCGCTCATTGCGAAAGCGCACCGTCAATCCTCCGGCATAACCGGAACGGACGACTTTTAGGGCCACTTGCTGCTCGTATTGCCCGTCAACCCGAACGGCGCGATAGACATCCCCCATGCCGCCGGAACCAAGCAGTGCGGCTGGGCGATACGGTCCAAACACCCGGCCGACTATGGGCTCGAATTTCGCTTCCTGCCAATCGCCTTGAGCCAACGACTCAAGCGCCGGTGTCTCCAAGAAATCAGGATCGTTCGACCCGCAAGAAAGAAGAGACTCAACCTCTTGCCGGAGTTCGAGATCGGTATCTCCGAGTTGGTGGAGAAACGAGTCACGCTCCTTCGGAGCCAGAGTGACCGCAATCTCCAAACTCTCCTGCACTTGTTTCCAGCGCTCCGGGGTCACGATCAGTCTGTCGCTTTCCGCCGGGAGAGCAATTCTAGGGATCGTGTCGACACAGGCCTGAGCTCCCCCATTGCCAGATAGCCGGATAGCGTAATGCGACCCCGGCAAGCAGTCAAACGGTTGGTTGAGTTTCGTTGAGTTTGGGCAGTGGGGCAGTTTGAATCCCTGGCTTTGCTAATGTGCGGATTTACTGGGGAGGTCACTGCCTCGATGAGAGCCACGCCGCTGCAGTCAAACATGCCGTAATCACGGTTGAAAAAGCGATCGGCAGAATAAAGAGATATTTCCAACTCAGAACCGTGATCGCGGCGAAGCAAACGGCGAATGCCCACCTGATTCCGGGAATGAGCGCCAAAGCCGCCGGTGGAAGCGTGCCTAGATCATCGTTCTCTAAACAACTAATCAATCGAAACCTCATCCATCTTGTACTTCCATCGGAATACCACCGGAGCTGCATTGACTTCTTGGAAATACAGGTGGATTCGCTGGATGAGTTCCTGTTTGCTCTGCACCCGGATCTCCCGGAGCATG
>Ga0181537_10004994_pt1 | contig 10833 bp, 12 predicted proteins | sample PEATcosm2014_Bin_39_FD_119765 | JGI IMG/M metagenome (GOLD analysis project Ga0181537, IMG submission 119765) | Peatland microbial communities from MTU Mesocosm Facility, Houghton, MI, USA - PEATcosm2014_Bin23_10_metaG | ecosystem: Environmental > Terrestrial > Soil > Wetlands > Peat | place... | reverse complement strand
CGAGCCGCTCAGCACGTTGCGGCCATGAATCGTCAGCGTGCCGCCCAGGATGTTGGCGCCCGGCAGCGTCGCGGTGGTGTTCTTCTTGGTGGTGGTGACCGCGCTCTTGGAGGCGTTGGTGCTCTCCTCGAGCTGGATCGTCAGGATATCGCCGACCCGGCGCGCCACCGCGTTGTCGAACAGCGCCTGATCGTGGCCCGACTGGTAGATCGCGCCATTGCCGGCGCTGGCCGCGGGGATCTCCTCCGGTAGCGTCGAGGCGAAATCGGCCGGCGGCGGATGCGCGGTATGACAGCCGCCCAGCGCAGCCAGGCCCGCGAGCCCCGCCAGTCCGACCAGGCGGCCTGCGTGGCGCACACCTTTTATAAGAGTGCGGTTGACAGGGGCGCGGCGGTTCACAGCGATGTACTCAGGTTCTGCAGCATCTGGTCGGTGGTCTGGATCGCCTTGCTGTCCATTTCGTAGGCGCGCTGGGTCTCGATCATGCTGACCATCTCCGACACCACATCGACGTTGGAGCTCTCGGTGGCGCCCTGCTGCAGCGTGCCCATGCCCGACAGGCCCGGATTGGCGGTCTGCGCGGTGCCGCTGGAGGCAGATGCGACCAGCAGGTTCTGGCCCAGCGGCTGCAGCCCGGCCTCGTTGACGAAATCCGCCAGCTGCAGCGTGCCGACCGTGGTGGGCGCGGTCTGCCCCGCGGTCAGCACGCTGACGGTGCCGTCGTTACCAATCGTGATGGATTGCGCGCCCTGCGGAATGGTGATCGCCGGTTGCAGCACATAGCCGCTGGCGGTGACCACCTGGCCCTGGGCGTTGGTCTGAAAGCTGCCATCGCGCGTGTAGGCCAGCGTGCCGTCGGGCGTCAGCACCTGAAAAAAGCCGCGGCCATTGATCGCCACGTCGAGCGAGTTGCCGGTCTGGTTGACGCTGCCCTGGGTGTAGAGCTTCTCGGTGGCGACCATCTGCACGCCGGTGCCGAGGTTCAGTCCGCTCGGCGACAGCGTGTCCTGCGAGGTCGAGCCGCCGACCTGGCGCACGTTCTGGTAATACAGGTCCTGGAATACACCACGCGACTCCTTGTAGCCGGTGGTATTGACGTTGGCGAGGTTGTTGGCAACCACCGCCATCTTGCTTTCCTGGGCATCGAGCCCGGTCTTGGCCGCCCACAGTGCGCTGTTCATGGCTTCATGCTTCCTGTCATCGGATTAGCTGCTGGTCTGCAGCAGCTTGGTTGAGGAGGTGTCATTGTCTTCGGCCGCCTTCATCGCCTTGAGCTGCATGTCGTAGTTACGCGCCAGCGAGATCATGTTGGTCATGGCGGCCGCCATGTTGACGTTGCTGGATTCAAGTGCACCCGGCACCAGCTGCACGCTGGCGTCGGAGGACGCGTCGGCGCCGCTGCGCAATCGAAACAAGCCGCCCTCGCTGCGCTCCAGCGAATCGGCTGCCGGGTTCACCAGCTTGATGCGACCGACTACCGCGACCGTCTGCGGCGTCTGGCCCAGAGGCACGATCGAGACCGAACCGTCGTTGCCGACCGCGATCGAGGCGTACGGGGGCACCGCGATCGGTCCCGAGTCGGACAGCACCGGGTAGCCCTGGGCGGTGGTCATCTGGCCGTTGGCATCCACGCGCAGATCCCCGGCACGCGTATAGGCCTCGCTGCCCTGAGGACTTTGCACCGCGATCCAGCCCGGCCCCTGCAGCGCGACATCCAGGTTGCGGCCGGTCTGCTCGATGGTGCCGTCGCCAAGGTCCGCGCCGGCCGAACTGCTGGTCGCATAGGCACGCGACGGCAGGCCGGCGCCTGAAACCTGCTGCGACTGGAACGCCGACAGGTCGGCCTTGAAGCCAATCGTGGCGATGTTGGCCAGGTTGTAGCTGTTGGTGGTCTGGGCGCGCAGGGTTTCCTTTGCTCCCGACATGGCCACGTAGACGAGGCGATCCATGGGCGCGCTTCCCTAAGCGGTTACGCCTGGGTCGGAATCTGGATCACGGTCTGCGTGATCTGGTTCTGCGTCGAGATCATCTGCGCGTTGGCCTGGAAGGCGCGCTGCGCCGTGATCATCGCCACCAGCTCCGCCGTCACGTCGACGTTGGACTCCTCCAGCGAGCCGGATTCGACCTGTCCCAGTCCGGCGGTGCCCGCCTGCCCGTTCAGTGCCTGGCCGGACGCCGCCGTCTGCGCCCAGTCGGAGTTGCCAAGCTGCGCCAGGCCGTTCGGGTTGGCGAAGTTGGCCAGCGCCACCTGCCCGAGCTGCACTGACTGCCCATTGGTGTACTGGGCTTCGACCACGCCGCTGGTATCGATGTTGATGCCGCTGAGCGTGCCGGTGGTCTGGCCATCCTGCTGGATCGAATTCACGGCGAACGCATCGCCATACTGCGTGGTCTTGCTGAAATTGAAATTAAGGTTCATCGCGGCGGCGCCGGTGGTGGGCGTATAGGCACCGAACCCGACGTTGCCATCGGCGGGCGTGGTGAGTGTGCCGTTGGCCGAGAAGGTCATCGGCACGGCTGCGCCGACCGCCTGCCCATCGACCGTCAGGTAGGCATCCCACTGGTTGGCGACCGCGGTCTTGGCGAAATAGACCGTAGCGGTATGCGCGGCGCCGAGCGAGTCGTACACCGTCGCGGTGGTGGAGTTGTTGTAGCTGTTGGCGTCGGTCGCCGCAAACGCCGGATCAGTCGGCGCGGTGGCGTTGGCCGGCAGGTCGAGCGTCAGATCAACGTTCTGCGTCGCCACTGGAGCGCTGTCGCCGGTGCTGATCTGCAGCCCGGTGGTGGTGCTGGTATTGAAGCCGCCGTTCGCGGTAGGCGCGTACACCTGCAACACCTGGCCCTGCGGGTTGACCACGTAGCCGTCGGCGTTGGTGGAGAAATCCCCGGCGCGCGTATAGGACAGCGCGCCGCCACTGCTGACGGAGAAAAAGCCCTGGCCGCTGATCGCGAGATTCAGGTTGTTGCCGGTGGTCTCCAGCGATCCCTGCGCAAAGTTCTGCGCGATCTGCGACACCTCGACGCCATTGCCGACATTGTCGGCGGCAACGCCGTTCTGGCCGCTGGCATACAGGCCGGAAAACTCGGCCACCGACTGCTTGAAGCCGGTGGTATCGGCGTTTGCGATGTTATTGGACACCACGTCCAGATCGGTCTGGGCGGCGTCGATGCCGGTTAAAGCAATGCCAAATGACATGGGTAGGGCTCCTGTTCAGAAATGCGGTGAGTGCGGGAATGCCGTAGTAAACAAGTGGTATCAGTCGACCTGCTGCACATTCGCCAGCGCAATCGACCCGAGCTGCGGTGTGTTGAGCGTGACGCCGCTGCTGCTGCCGGAATTGAGCGAGACGCTCGAGACCGTGCCCGACAGATAGACCGTCGGTGCCGTGGACACGCCGTTGACGTCGGCGATCGCCTGTACGTTATAGGTGCCGGACGGCGCCTGGGTGCCCGCCAGCGTGCTGCCATCCCAGCTGAACGAGGTCATGCCGGAGCTGGCGCCGAGCGTCAGCTGCTGCACCAGCGTGCCGGAGCCATTGGTGATGTTGACGGTGACGCCGCTGGTGCCGGTCGGCGCCTGCACCGCGCCGGTCAGCGACTGGCCGGTGGTGTACTGCGCCGAACTCGCCTGCGTCATCACTGAATGGCCGACCAGGCTGGCGCTCGACAGCGCCTGGTTCGACAGCAGCGTCGAACTCAACGAGGACAGCGAGCTCTGCATCGCATCGATGCCCGACACGGTCCCGAACTGCGCCAGCTGGGTAACGAACGTCGACGGGTCGAGCGGCTGCGTCGGGTCCTGGTTCTGCAGCTGTGCGGTCATCAAGGTCAGAAAGTCATTGACGCTCAGCGCCGCCACCGAGGCTGCAGCTGCTGCCGAGGCCGCATCGCTGCTGCTACTGGTGCTGCTAGCGCTGTTAGTGCTGCTGCTGGCCGCGTTGGCGGCGCTGACCGCGCTGGCCTGGGCATTGTTGTTCACACTGGGAATCGACATGTGGGCGCTCCGTGGTTAGGCGTATCAGCTCTGGCCGAGCTTCAGGGTATCGAGCATCATGTTGCGGGCCGTGTTCATGACCTCCACGTTGTTCTGGTAGGAACGCGAGGCCGAGATCATGTCGGTCATCTCTTCGACCACGTTGACGTTGGAGCTGTAGACATAGCCGTCGGAATTCGCCAGCGGGTTGCTGGGGTCGTAGCGCGCCTCGGGCGCCGCCGTATTGGACGCAATGCCGGAAACCTTGACGCTGGCGCTGGCCTGCTGCGACAGCTGATTCGCCGCAGCGCCCAGCGCCGCGGTGCCCAGTGCCGCCGTGCCCATCGCCGCAGCGCCCAGCGCCTGCACGCTCTGGAACACCGGGTGCTTGGCCTGGTAGACCTGGGTCGGATCGCCGCTGACGCTGTCGGCGTTGGCGAGGTTACTGGCCACCGTGTTGAGCCTGACCGATTCGGCGCTCATGCCCGAGCCGGCGATGTCGAATACCTTGAATGACGACATGGTGTTGCCTTCCGCGCCAGGAGCCGGCCCTAGGAGCCGGTGATCGCGGTCATGAGTTCCTTCAGGCGCGCATTCAGGAACGTCAGCGTCGCCTGGTAGCGCACCGAGTTCTCTGCGAACGCTGCCTGCTCCAGCTGCGTATCGACGGTGTTGCCGTCGAGCGCCGGCGCCATCGGCACGCGATACTTGAGATTGGCGCCGGGCGAGCCGCTGCCAGCGGCTGCCTCAGTGCCAGCGGCGGCGAGCGCGGCCTTGAAATCGATATCGCGCGCCTTGTAGTTCGGCGTATCGGCATTGGCCATGTTGGCCGCCAGCACCTCGGTGCGCTGCGCTTCCAGCGTCAGCGCCTGCGCATGCACGCCCAGGTAACTGTCCAGATTCAATGCCATGCCGCCCTCGTGTGAAATCATCGCTCGAGGGTTGCAGGAGCAAGGCGTGTGCCATGGGATGCGATGGGCAGGCATCAGCACCAATTGTGTGATGCAGTGCCGGGCAGCGATGCGCGAGCACCGGGCCGCCGCGCTGGTGGCGGCAAGCACTTGCCGCCGATCGGCAATGCGCGGCCGCAACGCGCGCAGCAGCGCGCGCTGCAGCGCTGCCTCGCAGTTATCGACCGCCGATGCGTGTGCTTGAGTGTCAGAATTCCGGCGCTGCCGCGTGGCACGGCAATTGCTCCCGATTGCTCAAGGTAAACCATGCACAAACCCACACGGACGATGCTTTCTGTGCCAGCGATAGTTGCGCTGCCTGTCATGCTGGCGCTGCCGGCAATGCTTGCGTTGCCGATGATCGCCAGCGCGCTCAGCGGCCCGATCGCCGACCTGCCGTCGCTGCAGGCGGCGGCGGAACACGCGGTGCGGCACGAAATCGCGCCTGGCGAGGGCGCGGCGATCGTGCGTGCACAGAGCCTGGATGCGCGCCTGCGGCTGGCTGAGTGCGATCGGCCGCTGAGCGCGGCTATCGCCGGCGACGGACAGCTGCGCGCCCACACCACGGTCGCGGTGCGCTGCGAAGGCACCGTGCACTGGACCATCTATATGAGCGTGACCATCGACTCGGAATTCCCGGTGCTGGTGGCGCGGCACGCGCTGGCGCGCGATGCGCAACTGACGGCGGCGGACTTCGAGCTGGTGCAGCGCCATCTGCCGGGGCTGACCAGCGACTATGTCACCCAGCCGGCGATGATCGACGGCCAGCGCCTGCGCAAGTCGATCGCCGGCGGCGAAGCGCTCAGCCTGGATGCGCTGACACCGAGCAACGCGATCCACCGCGGCCAGCAGGTCACGCTGATCGCCGGCAGCGGCAGCTTCGAGGTGCGCATGAGCGCCGTTGCGCTGTCCGATGGGCGCATCGCCGATCGCATCCGGGTGCAGAACCTGAGTTCGCAGCGCGTGGTCGAGGGTATCGTACGCTCGGACAGCGTGGTCGAAGTCCCATTATGACAAACCGCCGGCGCCTAAAGTTTGACGTCGGTCGGCCGATAGCGCCTATGAGGACTGCAAGGAGAGCGTCGTGACCGACCGGATCAAAGGACTGGGCAGTGGTTCCCTGGGCGCCAGCAGTGGCGGTAGCGCGATCGAGCAGATTCGCGCCAGCACCGCCGTCAACACGGCTACCAGCGCGCCGCAGCCGGGCGTGGACAGCGTCAATATCACTGATTCTGCGCGGCGTCTGCTGGCCCTGGCCCAGGCGGTACAGTCTGCACCGGATGTCGATACGCAGCGCATCGCGGAGCTGCAACAGTCGATCGGCAACGGCCAGTACGCGATCCAACCCGAGCGCATCGCCGACCGGCTGCTGCAGATGGAGCAGGACCTGGTCGCGGCGCACTAGCTGCGGCGCATCAGCCGCGTACCATCCAACCCGCACCGACATGACGCTCCAGCGCGCCGATGTTCAGCAGCTCCTGCAGCGCATCCTCGGCGAAGAGTCGCGACTGCTCACCGAGCTGCATGCGCTGTTGCACGATGAGGCGGCGGTCCTCAGCCGCAACGACATCGAAGGCATCACCCGCATAGGTTCCACGCGCCAGCGCTGCATCGATACACTCACCGCGCTCGACGCCGAGCGCGCGGCCACCTGTCGCATGCTGTCGTTCGGCCAGGGGGCCGGCGCCCTGACCCGCTTGCACCAATGGTGCGATCCGGGCGGCGCGCTTGAAGCCGCATGGCGCGCAAATCTCTCGATTGCCCGTCAATGCCAGCAACTCAACAACACCAACGGCGCGGTGGTCACCGCCAAGCTGTCGCGCGTACAGCAGCTGTTGATGGCCATTCGCGGCACGCCGACGCCGCCGGTGTACAGTGCCCGCGCTTCGCGCTACGGCGTGCTCGGTACGCGCGATCTGGGCCGCGCGTAGCACACGCACCCGCTGATTCTACGCGCCGAATTCCAGCCGATTCACTGCTGCCTGCTGCTCGACGAATTGCGCGGCGCGCGACAGTCGCGCCGAGGCTGGCGCCTGGTCGCATCTAACGCAAGACCAGCTTGCGTCCGTTGGGAGACAGCGCGAGTGCTTGGTGCCGCCAGCGTCGCCGGTCAGAGTGACACTGCGCGCGAATCACCGGTCGCACGATCGATCAGTGAACTGCCGTGGGTGGACTCGAGCGACTGGATTCGCAATCCGCCCCAATGGCTGCGCGACATAAAGGAAAGTCGCCGGCGCCGGGCATAGAACTCCCCGCAGCGTTTCCTATTCGAGTCACGCCGCCTCTGCGACAGACTTCCATTCAACCGGCGCTATCCTGGGCATCACCAGTACCCAGCCGACGAATCCGATGACATTGGCAATCCCGGCTACGACGAACGCCGAGATATAGGAACCTGAGGCGTCCACCAGTACACCGGTCAACGCAGGCGCGAGGATGCCGGGCAAAATTCCACATAGGTTCTGGATGCCAACCCAGCGCGCGGTTGCGCCGGGACCCGCGAAAATCTGAGCCGCGGCGTACAGACAGGGCGAAGCGAGTCCGGTGAACAGCTCATAGACATACAAACACGCAATGGAACCGCTGCGCGGCAGCAACGCCATACCAACCATTGCGAAAAGACTCGACACGTAACCGAGCACCATCAGCCATTTCTGGGCGCTACTCGATGAACCATCGACACGAGCACATCGATCGATCCACAGGCCGCCGATGATCGCGCCGATGGCGCACAGCGCATAAGCCGGCGCAGCTATTCGCGCCATCTCATCCATTGAAAAGCCACGTGCCTTCACCAGGTAGGTTGGCAGCCACGCGAGGATGAAGAAAAAGCTGTAATTCAAACCAAAGCTACCGAGCGAGGCACCCCACAGCGCTCGCTGACGCACGATGGCGCCAAACCGGGGTGCCTCTGCCGATTTCCCTCTGTCGCGACTCGTCGCCTCGTTAATCCGGACACGAGCCCAGGGCAGAAGCCAAAGCAGAGACAGGGCACCAAACATCACGAATACCGGACGCCAGCCGACATGCGCCATCAGCAAGCCGCCGGCAAATGTGCCGATCGCGGGCCCAATCTGATATCCAAACCCGACAACGCCGTTGGCGATGCCGATGCGACCGCTGCCCACCCCTGCGCGGATGAGCTTTGATGTTCCGGGCATGATGGGTGACTCTCCCAGTCCCAACAGGAGCCTCAGAACGAGCAGCGAAGCGAAGCCACTGACGAAGCCTGTCAACAACGTGGCGACCGACCAGATGGCGACGCCGAAACCGAGAACACTCTTGGCTCCGTAGCGGTCGGCCAACCAGCCCGCTGGCACCATGGCTGCCGCGTACGCAATGTAGAAGGCGGACAGCAGCGTGCCAAATTGCGTGGGCGAGAGCTTGAGTTCGTTCAGCAGCAGCGGACCGGCCGTAGCGAGGTTGCCGCGGTCGATGTAGTTGATGAGGAGCACCAGTGTCAGCAGGAACACCACCTGTTTGGGCGATGTCGGCTGCAGAGGTCTTGTTACCATAGGTGACTATAAACTCCCAGGCGTCAGGCCTCATCCTCCCAATAGTCCACAGCATGGTGTGTGCGCGTCATATGGCGCAGACCTCCGCCATAAGCCCCTATCTTATTGGAATCCGGGTATTCGCAGACTTCCGCCGCCCGCATGGTGCTTATCGACAGATAGGCGAGTTCGGCCTCCGAGTCATTTACAATCTGGTGCGCCGTTTCCGGGCCACCGGTCGGGCAGCAGATGACGTCGCCGGCGCGGATCTTCCTGGCTTCGTCACCGTAACGGAGTGTGCCTTTCCCCTTTACGATAAAGAACATTTCCTCTTCCCCACGATGACTGTGGAACGGACACGAACGCTTCCCCGGCGGAACCACATCGTAGGAATAGCCGAGGTCCTTTGCACCCAGGAGCGGTCCGATGCGCACGGCGTGGCACTCGAACTTGGCCCCTCTTGAGAAATGTTCGAGCTTCAGTTCATCGATGTTCACGACTCTGGCATCTACGACGCTCATCGATCTGCTCCTCCACACGCGGCGACGAATGGGAATTCCTGGGTATGCAGCATTTGGTCAGGGCGACCAGTACACCGTCAGCGGCACCTGCTGCTGGCGCAGCAGCGCGCGCACCGGCATCTCGTTGACCGGGCCGGCGCCGGCGGCGCGCTGGTACGTGGCCCATTTGCCGCTGCCCATGATCAGCAGTCCGATGCAGCGCGAATCCAGCAGCGCGGCGAGGTTCAGGCTCATGCGCGCCTGCGGCGCCGCCGGCGCGATCATCGGCACGCAGCCGGGAGGCGCCTGCGCATCGATCGCAGTGGCCAGCCCCGGCGATTGCGGAAACAACGAGGCGGTGTGGCCGTCGTCGCCCATCCCGAGCAGCGTGTAGTCGAATGGCCGCGGCAACCGCGCGATCGCCGACCAGCACGCCGCCTCGGCGGCCTCCGGGCTCACCGCGTCAGTCTTCATCCCGACAAAGTGCGCGCTGGCAGCCGCATCGCGCAGCAGGTGCGCGCGCACCAGATGCTCGTTGCTGTCGCTGCTGGTGGCGTCGACCCAACGCTCATCGGTGAGCGCGATCCATACCCGGCGCCAATCGAGCGCGGCCTGCGACAGCGCCTCGAACAGCGCGGTCGGCGAGCGCCCGCCCGATAGCGCCAGGCTCGCGCGGCCGCGGACACTCAGGCCCCGCTCGATCGCCCGGACCATATCGCTTGCAAGCGCGCGGGTCAGCGCGGCCGCGTCCGGGTAGCGCCGCAGATCCGGCTCAGGTTTCGCCGTGCCAGGCATAGCCGTCGCGTCCGATCAGCGAGCTTGCGGCCGCCGGCCCCCAGCTGCCGGCGGTATAACTTCGGGGGCGCTCATCCGACTGCAGCCAGGCTTCGCGGATCGGATCGATCCAGCGCCACGCGGCATCCAGTTCATCGCGGCGCATGAACAGCGTGAGGTTGCCCTTGATGACGTCGGTCAGCAATCGCTCGTACGCGTCCAGCTGCGGCGTCTTGGCACTCTCGGCCATGTCCAGCCGCAGGTCCACCGGTCGCAGGCGCATGGTCTCGCCCGGATTCTTCGCCAGTATCGTCAGCGTGATCGAGTCGCGCGGCTGCAGCGAGATCACCAGCCGATTCGCGGTCGAGGACGGCGTGCGCTCGAAGATCGAATGCGGCACGTCCTCGAAGTGGATCACGATGTCGGCGCGCTGCTCCTGCAGCCGCTTGCCGGTGCGCAGGTAGAACGGCACGCCGGCCCAGCGCCAGGTATCGATGTGCGCCTTGATCGCAACATAGGTTTCGGTGGTGCTGTCGGGCGGTATGCCCTTCTCTTCCAGGTATCCGACCACCGGCACTCCGCCGACGGCGCCGGCGCGGTACTGGCCGCGCACCACCTGGCTGTAGACGTCGGCGCCCTGCAGCGGCTTCAGCGCCCGCAGCACCTTGAGCTTCTCATCGCGCACCGCGTCCGGATGATCCGACACCGGCGGCTCCATCGCCATGATGCACAGCAGCTGCAGCAGGTGATTCTGCACCATGTCGCGCAGCGCGCCGGTCTGGTCGTAGAACGCGCCGCGCCCCTCGACTCCGAGTTCCTCCGCGACGCTGATCTGCACGTGACGAATGCGGCCGCGGCGCCACAGCGGCTCGAACAGCGAATTGCCAAAGCGCAGCGCCAGCAGGTTCTGCACCGCCTCCTTGCCCAGGTAGTGATCAATGCGATAGATCTGTCGCTCGCTGAAGATCGCACCGACATTCTGGTTGATCTGCTCGGCCGAGGCGCGGTCCTGGCCGAGCGGCTTCTCCAGCACCACGCGCGCCCCGGGCGTCACCAGTTGCGCGGCGGCGAGGTTGGCGCAGATGATTTCGAACAGCGCCGGCGCGGTCGACAGGAAGAACACCCGCACCGGCGCCGGATTG
>Ga0181537_10004993_pt1 | contig 10836 bp, 11 predicted proteins | sample PEATcosm2014_Bin_39_FD_119765 | JGI IMG/M metagenome (GOLD analysis project Ga0181537, IMG submission 119765) | Peatland microbial communities from MTU Mesocosm Facility, Houghton, MI, USA - PEATcosm2014_Bin23_10_metaG | ecosystem: Environmental > Terrestrial > Soil > Wetlands > Peat | place... | reverse complement strand
TTGGAGAAGGACCGAGATCTGCGTTACCAGTCTGCCGCGGACCTGCGCGGCGACCTGAAGCGGCTAAAGCGCGATGTTGAATCGGGGCGGAAAACCCCTGCGGCATCCGATTCTACCTCGATTCCGGTCGCAGTCAGCCCCTCGGCTCCATCTAATGCCATTTCGTCGACAGGCGAAGCTGTGCGACCAGCCTCGAGTTCGGCCGTGGTCGCTGCCGTGGGCCGGCACAAGGTAGGAACCGGAGTCACAGCCTTGTTAGGGCTTGTCGTCCTGCTGGCTGCGAGCTATGGAGTCTACGCGCTGCTGACCCGGCACCGCATGCGTCCCTTCCGGAACTTCACCGTCACCAAGGTGACGGAAGAAGGGAATGCGGCGCTGGCGGCGATCTCCCCCGACGGCAAATACATTCTCAGCCTGATGCGCGACAGCAACGGCCTTGCCAGTCTGTGGCTGCGGAACGTTCCCACGAACAGCAACACGCAGGTGCAGCCGCCGGCCGATGTTTATTACAACGGGCTGCGATTTTCGCCTGATGGCAACTATCTCTATTTTGTACGCAGCGATCCCGGAAACCCCGAGCTGAAATTCTTGTTTCGCGCGCCCCTTCTTGGCGGCACAGCAGAAAAACTCGCCGAGGATGTGGACTCCAACGTCACGTTCTCGCCTGACGGCAGCAAGGTCGCCTTCATGCGCTTCGATAATCCGGAGCAAGGAAAGTACCGGCTGATTGTGCGCTCGCTCGAAAGCGGAGAAGAAACGGTACTGACCGGGGGCGAGAACGCTCAAGGGCTCTACAATCCTTCGTGGTCGCCGGACGGCAAGACGATCCTGTGCGTCGCGAATCAGCCCGGCGATGCTCTGACTGGATTGATGGCAGTTGATGTCAGCAATGGTCAGCAACACCTGATTCTCGGCGCGGATTCGGCCCTCGCTAACCCAACCTGGCTGCCCGGCGGACGCGGAGTGCTGGTAGTAGATCGCGGCCGGTCGTCCAACTACACCCAGCTTCAGATTTCTTTTGTGCCTTATCCAGAGGCGCGAGTGGAACCGGTTACTCGCGATACGAATAATTATTCTGGTCTGAGCCTCTCGGCCAATGGCGAGATCTTATCGACCGTCATGAGCGAGGACCGCTGGAATCTGGAAATAATGTCGACCGCGTCTGCAGGTGTCGATGCGCACCCCGTCGCCTCTGCGGCCGCCTACACGAATTTCACCTTTACTCACGATGGACGGCTAATCTTCGATAAGGAGAACCGGCTGTACTGGATCAATTTGGATTCGGGCGCGAAAGGCGCATTCGCCACCGTGTCGGAGTCCGCCGACGGCGACCCGTGGGAATGTGCGGATGGGCACACGATAGTCTTTCTTTCGGGATTACGCGGTGGCAAGGGCAGTCAGAACGTGTGGCGCGAAGATGTTTCAGGCGGAAATTTGAAACAGCTCACCCAGGGGAAGTTGGATAATCTTCCCATCTGCGCACCAGATTCCCGATCGGTATTTTACGTCGACGGGAACGGCATCGTGACGCAGGTTCCGATTGATGGAGGCGCATCGCGAAAGGTTTCTAAAACTCCGGCAACAGGATTCTTCGACATTTCTCCGGACGGCCAGACCGTGGCATTTGCCGCCATCGACCACGCGGCGGGACACGAGGAGAAACTTGTTCTGGTCGCTGCCAGCACGGGAGTGACAATGAAGATGCTCGGGTTTCAGCGGCCGCGTTCGAACACTCTCATCCATTTCTCTCGAGACGGCAAGTCCGTAATTTATACGGCTCGCGAAAATGGCGCGGACAATCTGTGGCAGCAGCCGGTCGACGGATCACCGGGAAAATATCTAACTGCCTTCAAAACGGAACACATCTGGGATTTTCATTGGTCGCCGGATGGAAGCAAATTGGCGTTGGTCCGCGGGCATACTGATTCCGACGTTGTTCTAATTCGCGATATGCAGCAGCAGTAGTTAAGAGGAATCCATCCAAAGCATTCCTCTCCTGCTTCGTCATTCAAACAGCGTGGTGCAACGCTCGCATGGGAGCCAATTCGGATCGGCCCCATAGCCAGCCAACGATCGCGCCAAACACAAAATTAGAACTGGTTACTTCGCAGAAGTGCGCCCATCGGACGGCGTCCGGAAAAACGGGACTAGGAACCAGCAGGGGTGCCACGCCGCTCAAGATCGTGAACACAACGCCCACGGCCAAAGCCCCAGTGATACGCGGCAGTCCGAGCAGACGCACCAGCGCGAGACACAACAGGATGAAGACCGGCCCACGCAGCAACAGTTGCATTGCAAGGATTTGCGGCATGCTGGGAAGATGTTGCGTGGCGTAAAAATCCTTCACGTATGGGAAGACGATCGTTCCTGCGGCGAGGTAAAGGAACGAGTAGGCGATATCGGAGATCACGAACTTCCAAACCTTCTCACCACTCGACTGCGATGCAATGGGATGATAGTGGTCGGGCGCAATTTCGGACCGCTTCCCGAACAACACCACCCACACCGGTATGATGAGACCGGCCGAGACGAGCATGAACGCGAATAGTCGACCCCACGGGAAGGGATAATTCGTCAGAAAAAATATGCCTTCGATCGCGTTCACGCTGCCGATGATCAAGGGAATGGCGGCGAGCGCGGCTCCCAGTCGCCATCCGCGGAGATCGGCGCGAAACGCTACCACTGACAGCGCGGCAATCACTAAGGAAGTGGAGAACAGGGTCCACTCCATGGCATGCGGAGAGGCCGGAATTTTAGCTTGCGATAGCAGGAGCGCTCCTGCCAGAGTCTGAATGATGCAGGCCGCCACGAAGGCGGCGAACGCGCGCAGAATCGCAGTGGATAATCTCATGATGTACCCCCTTTTTTCCTTCCTTCTTTTTCGTAGGTTGCAATAGCGTAACTAGTCCACTCCAGAAGACATCCAGTTCCGCGGATACCGCACTCAAAAGCTAATCGGCCCGAGGCCGGCACCACGGACTTGATGATTTCGAATTCCTCGTGCAACGCGTCGACATAGGACGCGAGGGCGGCTTTTAACGATCGCAGCAAATCGAGGGACGCCGCCGGTCCAAGAACTGTTTCACTGAAAGCGAAGCGCAGCATGATTTCCTGCTGACCCCTGACCAGGTCTTCACGAGTGACTGGGCGCGTGATCCATTGCTTGAGTTCAGACACACCTTTCGGTGTCAGGCGGAAGACCTGCCGGCGCCTCAGTCCGGAGCCTTCTTCGACGGTGCCGCGTATCAGGCCTTGTTTCTCAAGGCGATTAAGCGCCGGATAAATCGCGCCGGGACTGTCGCTATAAGTTTTCATCGATGTTGAAGAAAACACCTTGCGCAAGTCGTAGCCGGAAGAAGGCTTCTGCAGTAAGCCGAGAAGTGCATAGCCGAGCGCGGGGATTTTAGTCGTACTCATGTCGGGGCACCCTCAGGGCACCAGGTGCAATTCGATCTGTCGCTGGATCTGGTGGTCTGTGGGCTGACTACAGTCGAGCAATGCGGCGTCGGAGCATTCGCGTCGGCGTGTTTGGACGAGATTGTTCATGGTGGCGGACAGGATTTTTCCGTCTTTCAAACTAATTTTGATTTCGACGTCAAACGTTTCCTTTCCCACGCCGACGTCATACTTGCCAGCCTGATTCTTGCTGATCTGAACCCAGTTGTTCGGAGTGTCCGCGGCGGGAGTTTGCATCCACTGCGCGGGCAATTTCACCTTTGACTGTGCCGGAGGGACGTGCTTCACGAAGATCGCCGCAGTCTCGTTTGCCGAATCGATCTCCTTGAAGGTGAGGTCGAAGTCGATCGAACTTTCCCCAAGAATCACCTGGGTGCCGTCTGCCCATGACGACGGAGTTCCGACTTTGACATACGCGTGGTCTCCCGGCCGCTTCAAACCATTTTGGTGGGCCGCGAGCCACAGATCGCTATAAAAAGTCAGTATGTCCGTAATCGGTCCAATCAGAAACGGCTGTACTTGACTGAGATTCGGGATCGAAGGCGGCAGTGCAGGATCGAGTGAAAGCGTCTGACGAAAACTCAAGCTGGCGGGAGAGAGCGACATGCCAGCATTCGACCTGAAATCAGTCCATCCATATTCTTCGACGAAGTGGCCGCCTGCGTTTCTGTTGACGACCCCGTTGGCCTGGACCTCATAGGTCCAGCCCTCGTTGTCGCCCTTCATGCGGTAAGTCAGCTTCTCGCCCTCGGTGTAGCTGCGTGCGAAGGGGGTCAGGATTGTCGAGGACGGAGGCGAGTTTTTGGTGAGGGACGTTTGAGCGAATGACGTTCCTGAGGTCAGGAATAGGCACAGCGTGCCCACCAGCAGCGGCGACGAGACACGCACGAAGCAATTCATTTTTCACGCTCTCGATAGTACGTAACGTACTATAACGCTGCGTATCATAAAAGGTCAATCGCAAAAAACTAAGGGCGGCCATTTCTGGCCGCCCTCATTGCGAATTGTTACTCGGAAGCGGTGTTAGACGCCCTTGACGTTCTCAGCTTGCCAGCCCTTAGGGCCTTTGACCACGTCAAACTGTACTTGCTGACCTTCCTGCAGACTGCGGAAGCCGCTCGCCTGAATCGCGGAGAAATGCACGAAGACATCCTCGCCATTCTGGCGGCTGATGAAACCGTAGCCCTTGGCGTCGTTAAACCACTTCACTGTTCCTGTTTCCATGTTGTTGCACTGTTCCTTTTTCTTGATGTAGCGCTGAAACTTTCGGGATTCTTCTGCAGGCAGGTCACGCGCTGGGTTAAGCGGAGATGCTTGTACTGCGAAGGAACTCTAAAGTCAAACGCACTTATATTTTAATCGAAAGTGCACCGAAATAGCTACAGAATTCCGCGCAGAGCCTGCCTAAACAATTGATCCTAAGAGTGTTATGTCGAAAGACCGAGCCGCATTCCCGGCCTGTGGATTTGCCACCTTTCGAGAAAACAATCATCATAAGCACAATGCGCTCAAGAATTGTTCTTACGTCGATCTTGCTCGTGTCTTCAGCGGCATGGGCGGGAATTGTGGATAACGTTCGCATCGCTCTTTCGCAAAACAACTTCTCCGCGGCAGAAAGCGAACTCAATTCCTATCGCAGCCAGCGCGGAGTCGATGGGGAATACCTGGAGGCTTACTCGTGGATGGCACGCGCCGCCCTCGATCAAGCCCAGTACGATCAGGCCGCGGCTTATGCCAAGGAGACGAAGACTCTCGCGATTGAACAACTGAAGCGGCGTTCGCTCGACGCCGAACCCCACCTTCCGATCGCCTTGGGCGCGGCATTGGAAGTTCAGTCGCAAGTGCTCGCTGTCCACGGACAACATGCGCAGGCTGTTGCACTGCTTCAATCCGCGCTTCGCACGTACGGGAATAGCTCGATCCATGACCGGCTGCAGAAAAATCTGAATCTGCTGTCATTTCAGGGAAAGATTGCGCCGGCCCTGAAGTCAGATCAGTCGCTGGGTGCAAATCTCCCGCTGGCCGCGCAACTCAAAGGTTCGCCCGTGCTTCTGTTTTTCTGGGCGCACTGGTGCGGAGACTGCAAGGCAGAGGCCCCAATTATTACGCAGTTGCGTTCGGAATTTGCTGCGAAAGGGCTGAGGGTGATCGGGCCAACACGCCTCTACGGATACACGGCGCAGATTGAGCATGCGTCGCCGAGCGACGAACTTCGCTACATCGACGCGGTGCGCCATCGCTTCTACAGCGGACTCCTCGACATGCCGGTGCCCATCAGCAAGTACAACTTCGAAGTCTACGGAGCCTCGACCACGCCCACGCTAGTGCTGCTCGATCGTGGGGGAAAAGTGGCGTGGTATCACCCGGGCGCGGTGCCGTACGATCAGTTGCGCGCGGAGATCGAGAAAGTTGTAGCGCGGTGAACCTCTAGCCGTGCGGAATCGGCATTGATGCAGGCTTCGCACGCTGTCGGGAAAGCGCTATTTCTTTTGCTGCGAGATACTGAGCGCTGAGGACGCGACAAGGAGTTTGCCCTCGTCTTCGTTTACGATATCCAAATCGATGGAGGCTCCCGCACCAGCCTTTCCACTCGTCGGACTGGCACTCGTTCGGACCCGAACATAGTAGACTGCGCCGCCCTCGGCAGTGAAGCTGTTCAGCGAGACGAGGCGGCCGTTGGGCACAAAATCAGAAATCCAGTCCGTGCACAAATGATGTTTGCCTGGCTCGACTGAAAAAGAAAAATACGAATTTCCACGGTTCGCCCCGACCCACGTGCCATCAACGCCGACCCTGGTAGTTACATCGCTCACAGCCTTGAATTTTTGATCTTCGACGACATAGACCAAAGCTTTCCCCGGATCGGGCTGTTCTAGCTGGTGATCTTTTTTGTTGGTCTTTGTGGAGAATTGGATGTTGCTGGGCCCGCAGGCTGATTCGGCGGTTGCGATGGATATATCCTGAGCGAACGCGGAAACTGCGAAGATCATTACCGCGAGAACCGTTTTCATATCTCGCCTCCCACTGAAACCGCGCGAGTTGTGCTGCTGTGCGGGGTGCTGAAACTGGAAAATGGTCAACGAACGTATGAGTTTGGTCAAGTTTTTGCGATGGCCAAACGCGGCCGATCACTTTAACTCGACTTCTGTTAGTCTTCCCGTCTTCACGTCGTAAACGAATCCTCGCACCGGAATATGCTTCGGAATCCACGGATGCGATTTCACGCGTTGGATCTGGATGCGGACGTTCTCTTCCAGATCGTCGAAGGCATGAAAATGCTCGGGTGAAGCCGATTCCGTTCCCATCTTTTCAGTAAGCTTCTTGCGCAGCTCGTTCTCCTTCACCTTGAGCAAGCCGCAGTCGGTGTGGTTGATGATGATGAATTCCTGCGTGTCGAGCAGGTGATGTGAGACGATCAGCGAGCGAATCGCGTCATCCGTAGCAATGCCGCCGGCGTTGCGGATCATGTGCGCGTCGCCCGGTCGCAAGCCGAGGCAGTGCTCAAACAGGATGCGCGAATCCATACAGGCTAGAACGGCGGCATGCCGTCGCGGACGCACCGAAAGGTCGCCCAGGTTGAAACTGCGTGCGAAGATCTCATTGGCGGCGAGAAGTTCATCAGCTACAGACAAAGTTTGCTCCCTGGATAAAGTAGTCAGTCGTTAGGCGAATCCTACGCCTTCTCAATCGGCAGTCGGAAGCCCCGACCAACGACAATCGACCAACGACGTTTTCCTAGTTTACCCGTTACAATCGCCGCGTGAATCTCCATGACACCATCGTCGCCATCGCGACGCCCCCCGGCCGCGGTGGAATCGGAGTGGTGCGCCTCTCCGGGCCGAGAGCGTTGGAGATCGCAGCGCCGATGCTGAGGCTGAAGCATGATCTGCAGCAGGGCCGCGCAGTCTTCGGAGAACTCATCGAGCCAGATGAGCAGGATGAGCGCGTAACGAATGTGGGGACAGCCGCCCTCGGCTGTCCGGCGGGGCAAAGCCCGGAGGCCCGCATCGACGAAGTCGTCGTCACGTACTTCGCGAAGCCCCACTCTTACACCACCGACGATGTTATTGAAATCTCTGCGCACGGATCACCCATAGTCCTTCGCCACGTCGTCGAGCTTTGTATCTCCGCCGGGGCGCGCCTCGCCGAGCCCGGCGAGTTCACCATGCGAGCGTTCCTCAACGGCCGCATCGATCTGACGCAGGCGGAAGCCGTGCGAGATCTCATCGACTCGCAGACCTTATATCAGGCCAAGATCGCCGCCCAGCAACTCGAAGGCGCATTATCTCGACGCTTGCAGCCGATCAAGCAAAAGTTAGTAGAACTGATTGCGGTGCTCGAAGCCGGAATCGACTTCGCGGAAGACGATGTGTCGGTCATGCCCGACGTGACGATTCTCGATCACATCGCGGCGGTCCGCACGCCGCTCGAACAACTCAGCGCCAGTTTTGCCTACGGAAAAATCGTACACGAGGGCCTGACGCTCGCCATCGTCGGTCGCCCAAATGTTGGCAAATCGAGTTTGTTCAACCGCCTCGTTCAACGCGAACGCGCGATCGTCACGGCCACTCCCGGAACGACGCGCGATCTGGTCAGCGAAACCGTTGCTATCGGCGGCATTCCGGTCAAACTCGTCGATACCGCCGGCATTCGCCATGCTCTCGACGAAGCCGAGTCGATCGGAATCCAGAAATCGATGGAAGCGCTGGCCGACGCTGATCTAGTGCTCGTTGTATTCGACGCATCGCAGGAGCCCACCGCAGAGGATGCGGAGCTACTGCAGCAAGCCGGAAACCGGCCAGTGATTGTCGTGGGGAACAAAAGCGATCTTGGTGTAAGCGACCTGGGGCGATTGGAGAGTAGCAAGGTGGTCCACACTTCCGCTGTCAGTGGGGACGGCATTGCCGGACTCCGCGCAGAGATTCTGCGTCACATTGGCGGAGATGCCGGAACCCAAGCTGAGGCCGGATTTCTAACGAACATCCGCCATCAGGAGTTGATTAAAGAATCGCTCGCCGCCTTGGATTTGGCGAAGAACGCCGTTTCTGGAAAAGTTCCGCACGAGATGCTGCTGATGGATCTCTACAACGCGCTGCGCCCGCTCGACGCCATCACAGGAGCAACCACCACCGACGACATCCTCAATTTGATCTTCAGCACATTCTGCATCGGCAAGTGAGTCTCGACCTAAGGCCTAACGGAATGTTCGGCTAGAAACGGTCCGCGCGTATCGACATCACGATGAGGCCGGCGACGACCAGAGCAAGGTATCCGACGGAGAAGATGTAATAGATTACTTTCACTTTTGGCCAGATAAAAGCAGGCCACTTGTCGGCGACCTTGTCGAAGAATGTGTCTCCCAGACGTGGTGGCAAGATCGCTTCTTCAGAGTCGGGTTTCCAGTTCCCGGCGATCCAAGTCGCACGAAGATTTGACAGCAACAGCCCGATCACGATGATTCGTACCACACCAATGCCTGGCGAGTTCAGCAGCAAGAACACGAATGAAGCCAGAAAGTCGAACAGGTAATAGATCAGCATCACCGCGGCCGCGAACGGATTGTGTTCACGAACGCCGACGCCTCCGAGGTGAAAAAGGAGGAACACGAGCACTCCCGTGACCGGAGCGTGCGCAATTGTTGAGAAGGTGAGCGATGCTAGTCCGACAATCGTACACACCCAAAAACCCTGCACTGCTAGATAATCGACGTCGGCGCCGCTCTGGATTGACGGCCAAAAGAGGCTCTTCAGGCGGCCTTCGGTGCGAGAAGTTGAATCGGACAGCCCGAGTGTTTGCATGGCGGCTGCATTAAATCGCAATCCGACCATCCTGTCTAGAGAAAATCCTTCTATTTCGAGAGCCGGCCTAGCACCGCACGAAAGATCTGATCGAACGACTTGGCATTTCCTTCTTTCACCACTGCCGCCAGAATCTTTTCTGCAGGGGCCCTTTGATAGCCGAGATTGATCAGCGCCGAAAGAACGTCTTCCTCCACGGCATTTAACGCCGGAGTCGCGGGAGCAGCAGGAGCGACCTCGGGCAGCTTATCCCGCAGTTCCAGCACCATGCGCTCCGCAGTCTTCCTGCCGATTCCAGGAATGCGAATCAGTCGGGTCACATCGTTACCGCGGATTGCTCCAACCATCTCATCCGCAGCCATGCCGCTCAAGATCGTAATTGCCAGTTTTGGACCAATCCCGCTCACTGTGATCAGCTTTTCAAATAGCAATCTCTCAGACGGGCGCAGAAATCCGTAGAGAGCGATCATGTCCTCGCGGACGTGCGTGTGAATATGCAGCGCAACGTTGCTGCCGACGGCGGGCAAATCTGAAAACGTTGGCACGCTGATCGTGACGTCGTAGCCGACTCCAGCCGTTTCGACGACGGCCTGGTTCGGATGCTTCGCCAGCAAAGTTCCGCGTAAATGGGCAATCATGCTCAACCCATTGTAGCCGTTGGGGCGACGGCCGTTCCGCCGGAAGTGGATAGGCTCTCGAGTCGTAAGAATTTGGGACTGGGCGAATTGATCGTTTACAACCGGAGTCCAAACTCGAAATCACAATTCGTGATCTCAAGCGCCGCGTCCATCTTGACAGGATACTTTTCAATAGATCAAAATTGACAGTGTCATGAATGACCTATTGCTTTTGGCCATGATGCTGGATGGTCCCAAGTACGGATACCAGCTCAAGCGCGAAGCCGGACGGATCATGGGCCAGGAACTGCATAACAACCTCGTCTATCCCATGCTGCGGCGTTTTTTGAACGACAAATGGGTCAGCAAGAAGGCCGTTCCCGGAGAGCGAGGGCAGACGCGCCAGCAATACATACTGACTGCAGAAGGGCGGCGCAGGTTATTCGACCGTCTGAATGCATTCAGTGAGGGCGATGCTGCTTCAGAGGAGGCGTTCCATCTCCGCGTGGGTCTGTTTCCGGCCCTTCAACCCCAAGCCCGCGTAGCGATTCTCCAGGCCCGCGAGAAGTACCTGCAGCAGCGCAATGAGAAGCTAGGAGCGCTGCAGGACAAAATGGACCTCGGTAAGTTCGGCGGAGAAGTCGTGAGCCACATGCGCAAGCAGATTGAACTCGAACTCGAATGGATCTGTCATCTACGCAGAATCGCGAAATAAACGCTGAAGAACGGCGCCTAGTCTGCGTCGTGGAACGACAGAGTTTTGAAGGTGACACATGAAACCACTCACGCCCTGGCAACTCGACATGATCCCGTGGTACGTCTTCGTCGCCTACTGGTTGATCTCGTGGCTGCGCGTGAAGCGCACCAAAGTGCAAGAAAGTCTCGGCGACCGCCTGACGACGATCATCCCCATGGTGATCGCATTCGAACTTCTTTTTTCTTCTGAGCTGCGCTTTGGCTTGTTG
>Ga0181537_10004992_pt1 | contig 10836 bp, 6 predicted proteins | sample PEATcosm2014_Bin_39_FD_119765 | JGI IMG/M metagenome (GOLD analysis project Ga0181537, IMG submission 119765) | Peatland microbial communities from MTU Mesocosm Facility, Houghton, MI, USA - PEATcosm2014_Bin23_10_metaG | ecosystem: Environmental > Terrestrial > Soil > Wetlands > Peat | place... | reverse complement strand
GGCGTGGTCGTGACGATCTTGTTGGCGTAGAAACTGAAACACCCCATCGTGCCGATGCCGCCGGCACGGCGGCCGTGATATTCCGCGCCGTGCGCTTCGGCGGCATCCTCGATGACGGCAAGTCCGAATTTTCGGCTCAGATCCATCAGCGGATTCATTTCCGCCATATGCCCATAAATGTGCACGGGCATGATCGCGCGCGTTTGTCCGGTGATTTTGCGTTCGACTTCCGCAACGTCGAGACACCAGGTATCAGGCTCGCAGTCCACCAATACCGGGCGGCAGCCGGTGCGCAGCACCGCGGCGACGCAGGAGATAATCGTAAAGCTCGGAAGAATGACCTCCGACCCGGCCGGCAAAGCCAGCGCCGCCATCGCCGCTTCGATGGCGACGGTGCCATTGCACATCGCAATGCCGTGGGTGACGCCGCAATATTCGGCCCAACGGCGCTCGAATTCGGCGATAAAACGGCCTTCCGAAGAAATCCATCCGGTGCGCAGCGCCTCTTCGACGTAGGCGAGCGCGTTATCATCGAGCAAAGGCTCGGAAACGGGTATCACGACGATTTCTTTGTCGAGCCGCCAGAGGGCTTCGCGTAGCGCACCTCTGCAGCGGCGATGCCCTTGAAGCGCGTTTTGTCGGCATCGCCGACATAAGGGCCCTGTTTGACTTCGACCATCTCGACTTCCTCGAGAGCCTCGAAGCCGTGCCCGCCGTCGGCGAGAAGAATAACGTCGCCCGCGCCCAGCTCCCTGCTTTCCAGGTACACGCCGGCGTCGGTGTAGAAGTCGACCCGAAGCCGGCCGCGGCGCAGGAACAACACCTCGCGCGTGAAATGCACGGCGCGCTGAACCGGATTATGGACGTGCGGCTCGATCACATGGCCGGCAGGATGCCGCATATAACCGAGCTGCTGGGAAAAATCTCCCGGCGTAAAAAAATGAATGCCCTGCTCGTGAAAGCTGCTGCGGAGAATGACGGCAAATTCGACGCCGTCGAACGCGACCCTCTCAATCATGACCGGCCACCAAAATATCGGGCCATCTCAGCGCCAAACACTTTGTCGGCAAGCGCCCGCTCTTCTGCGGTCAGCAATTTCTCGTAGCTGTCGCGGTAGCCCTTGTTAACAAACCGCTGGCCCTTGCCATATCCCGCGGCAAGGCTGTCGCGAAAAAAAATGCCCTCTACGCGATTTTCCACTTCTTTGCTTTCCAGCGCGGCCATGGATTTTATCGAACTGCGATCAACCGCAATACGCTGCCGCTCGATAGGAACGTCAACGCCGATAAAATCGAGAATGGATTTCAGTTCGCTGTCCGGACTATCGACAAGCTTCTCATAGAATACAAGATGGACTGGGACGTTGCGCTGGCTGAGCCATGAACGGACATGCCCGAGCCAGGTCCCGAACGGCGGATAATCGCCACCCGTCATCAACCAGCGCTGGACGAAGCCGCGCAATGCGGCGGTTTGGGTGCTGCGAGGAACGCCATCGATCAGACCGCCGAAATCCCAAGCCGACATCATGACGTCGATCGGATGGCGGATGAGATAAATTGCCTTACCGATCGCGCGGTTCACCGGGATCGATTGATTGTAGGGGAAATGAGACTTTATCAGGCGCGGCGCCCCCGGATCGCCGAATGCGGCATTCGGATAGGCATGAATATCGAGGATGTATTTGCGTTCCAGGTCGTGAATATCCCGATCGTCCGGGAACAGACTGTAGAACAGCAAAAAGCTCAGATACGTCACGCCCGATTTGGGAAAGGCCGACAAACTGGTGATGCCCTGCACGTTGGACTCCGCCAGCTTCAAGCACGTTGCCGCAGCGGCAGCGCCTGATTCAGATCAGGATATTTCGGCGTGCGCCCGCTCCTGACACGGTCGCAGGCCTCCGTCAGCACCGCGGCCACGCCGTCGACGAATTCGCTCCAGCTATAGCCGGCAAGCCGCTTCTTTCCGCGTTGGACGAGTTCGGCGCAAAGACCCGGGTCGTTCCATACCTGCTTCATCGCCTGCGCGAGCGCCTGCGGCGAGCGCGGATCGACGAGCAGGCTGGTGTCGCCGCATTGCTCGCGAATGCCCGGAATGTCCGAGGTTATGACAGGCTTGCCCAGATGCCATGCTTCGAGCGGCGGAATATTTGTCGGACCAAAAAAAGTCGGCATCACGAGACCGGCCGACAGGGTGTAGAGCGCCGCCATATCGGCGTCCGGAACCGGACCGAGATAGCGCACGCGGTCAGCTATGCCAAGCTTGGCGGCTTGCTCCATCAGGTCCTTGAAATTATGCGCCATGATGTAAGTCCAATAGGCGCCGCAAAAGACGATCGGTATCGTCTCGCCGGTTTCGTTGGCAATGAGCTTGATGGCCTGCAAAATCAACGTGTGATTCTTGTGCGGCCACAGTTGCGCCGGATAGAAGAAATAACGCGCCGGCAAATTATATTTGGCGCGCACGCTGTCGAGTTGCGGCTGACTGGGCGCTACCCTGCCCTCGATGGGAGGGTAATACGGCAAAATCCGAATTCGATCTTCGTCGATGTAATCGCCATAGAAACGCAGCACGTCGGATTTGCCGACTTCGGAATCGACGAGAAGCAGCGTCGCGAACCGGCAGGTGTTGATGTAAAAATACTCGCGGCTATTGGTTTCGCCGAATGCGCTGACCTCTGGGAATTCCGGCTGGAGTCTGTGATTGAGATCGAATACCGGGACCACAAACGGAATCCGATAGCTGAATCCCATGAGATTCGGGCTCAGAATGAAAAGCAGGTCGGCGCCGCTCTGGCGCATAAGGTCGGCGCCGGAGTCGTTGAATTTGACTTCCGTCGGATCGAACGGCGGAGGGATTGCAGGCTTTTGTCTGATATAAACGTCAGGAGGTTGCTGCTGCGGCGACGGTATGCCCAGGGGAACGATCGGGAGGCCGCGATAGGTTAGCGCTCCCGTCTTGGCGAGCGTGCTGACGTCGTTGCCATGGTAACTGAGATAAACGAGCTCCTCGGGATATCGAGCCGCAATTTCACCGAGCGCTTTAAGAAGAACCATTTCGTACTGAAAAACGCCCCCGGAAACGCTATCCGTCAAACTGCGGGCAATACCGATCCGCATCATCCCTATCCCGAGCGATTGTGAAAGGCGAATAGTGCTCTGGCCACCTCTGATTTGCAAGCCAGCGGCCCCGCTTTTGCCGCAAAACTGCACTTTGTGCCAGCCGTGTGTGCGGGTTAGGGTTTCTTCAACCTGACCAGAGATTCTCTGCAATTCATCGACACGCCCACCGGGAGGGAATGTGCCGGCTTTTCGCACCATCGTGCTGTTTGCTGCCGTCGGCATTTTGTCGGCCGGCGGGGTCTGCGCGCAGCAGTCGCAGCCCGTACCATTGCCGCAGCAGCGCCCGGCGGTCAAAATCGATAAGGCCGACAAAACTAATAAGACAGCAGCAAAAAACTCCGCTGCGCCAAAAACCGCCGCGCACAAATCAGCCCCGCTTCTGATCGCTCCCGTGACTGGCGCGGTTCCCGTCGCGGCGGCACCCGCCAGCGCGATGCTGGCACCTGGCTTTGCGGCGCCGGTTGCGCCCTCGCCTCCGCCGATCGTGCCACTTGCCCCGGCGGCGAGCATGGCGACCTCACCGATGGACCTTTCGGCGGTGAAGCAGGCCATCGATCTTGTGCGCAAGAACCGGCAGGACGAAGCAAGCGACGTCGAGCGCACTATCACCGATCCGGTTGCGCGCAAGCTCGTCGAATGGGTGATCCTGCGCAGCGACAACGGCAGTCCGGATTTCTCACGCTACGTCTCGTTCATCGCCGACAATCCCAGCTGGCCGGGGATCGAAACCCTGCGGCGCAAGGCCGAGGGCGTGCTGTGGCAGCAGCAAATCGATCCGCAGACCGTCATCGGCTTCTTCAATACCCAGCCGCCTCACACCACCAAAGGGCATTTCGCGCTAGCGCGCGCGCTCCTTGCCCGCGGCGACACCGCCGGCGCCGCAGCGGCATTGCGCGACAGCTGGCACAAGGACGACTTCTCCGACGATCTCGAAGAACAGGCGCGCGGCATCTTTGCCGGCCTGATCACACCGGCCGACGACGAAGCGCGCATGGAGGCGCGGCTCTACGACGATGACGACGACGCCGGCCTGCGCGCGGCGCGTCATCTCAACAGCCCGCTGGCGCTCCAGGTCGCCAAAGCGCGCGCCGCCGTCATCAATGACGAAAAGAACGCCAAGGCGCTGCTCGACGCCGTGCCCGAAGCCGGGCGGCGCGATCCGGGCTATGTGTTCAGCCGCGTTCAATTGCTGCGACGCGCCGACAAAATCCCCGAGGCGGCGCAGCTTTTAAACACCGTGCCGCACGATCCAGCGATCGGCGGCGTCGATCAATGGTGGGTGGAACGGCGGCTCATCGCCCGCAAGCTGCTCGATCTCGGCGATGCCAGACTGGCCTACGACACCGTCAACAACGCCGCGCCGCCGACTTCGGATAATTTTCGCGCCGAACAACATTTCACCGCTGGCTGGATCGCGCTGCGCTTTCTGCGCAGGCCGGAGCTTGCCTTACCTCATTTCGCCCGCGTCGCCGACGGCGCCACCAGTCCGATCACGCTGGCGCGCTCATTCTACTGGCAAGCGCGCGCCGAGGAAGCGCTGGGGCGAGAGCAGGACGCCGCGGCGCTGTATCAGGAGGCGGCGCGTTATTCGACCGCTTATTACGGCCAGCTCGCGCGGGCCCGGCTCGGCATCGGCGAGGTCACGCTGCGCACCTTGCCGGCGCCGCCCGCCGACAACCGCCCGCTCGAAGTCGGCCGCGCGCTGGAGATCCTCTACGCCATCAACGAGCCCGACCTTATCGCTTCGATGGCGGCCGAACTCGGCGACAAGGGAACCGATGCCGCGGGGCTCGCCGAGCTCGCCAACATCACGACACGCCACAACGACGCGCGGGCGACATTGTTGATCGGCAAATCGATGCTCGGACGCGGCTATCCGTTCGAGCTTTTCGCGTTTCCCGTCTTCGGCATTCCGAGCTATCAGCAGATCGGCCCGCCGGTCGAGCCTTGCGTGGTTTATTCGATCGCGCGCCAGGAAAGCGCGTTCAATCCGCAAGTGGTCTCCAGCGCGAACGCCATCGGCCTGATGCAGGTGACGCCGGAAGCAGGCCGCGACACCGCCAAGAAATTCGGCGTCGTATTCGACCAGCGCCGGCTGGCCAACGATGTCGTCTATAACGTGCAGCTCGGCACGGCCGAATTGGGCAACAACATCGCAAGCTGGAACGGCTCCTATATCCTCGCCTTCGTCGCCTACAATGCCGGCCCGCGCCGGGCGCGCGAATGGATTGCGCAATACGGCGACCCGCGCGACCGCAATGTCGATCCGATCGACTGGATCGAGCGCATCCCGATCTCAGAGACGCGCAATTACGTGGAGCGCGTGATCGAGAATATGCAAGTCTATCGCGTGCTGATTGAAAACAATCCAAAGCTCTCGATCGAGGCCGACCTGCGCCGCGGCGGCTAAAGCGCGCGGCGTCAGTTCGCGATGTCGATATGGTCCGGAGCCAATCCGGCGCGAGCGCGCTCGTACATTGCGGCGTAGGCCGCCTCGATATGCCGGGTGAAAGGCCCGGTGTCGAACAGCGGCGTTGTCAGACGACTATCGGCGAGTTTGCTTTTGATCGCCGCCAGTTTTTCCGGATGCGTCGCGAGTTCGACCGCGAGCCGTTCGTAGGCCTCGAGCGTCCTCGTTATCAGCTCGGGAAGGCCGACCGCATCGAGAAGGCTCGATGCCACCCGCCCCGGAAAAGTTGCGCCACGGCAGGTCAACAGCGGCAACCCGGCCCATAGCGCATCGCTTGCAGTCGTATGCGCGTTATAGGGCAGCGTATCGACAAACAGATCGGCGAGCCTGTGCCGCGCCAGATGATCCGCGAGCGGCATTCGTTTCGCAAACACCAAACGCTCCGGGTTCACTTTTCGCGCGGCCGCTTCTTTCCTCAGATTGAGCGCCGCGCCCTCGTTGTCTTCGAACAGCCAAAGTACGCTGCCGTCGACCCGGGACAGTATTCGCATCCAGCAATCGAAGATTTCGGGCAGGATTTTGTAATTGTTGTTGAAGCAAGAGAACACAAACCCGCCCTCCGGCAGCCCGCATCCCCTGCGGTCGGGCGTATTCTCCGCAATCGCCTTGTTGCGATCGTTCGCCTGATAGCAATTCGGCAAATAAGCCACCTTCTCGCAGTAGAAGCCCTTGTGCTCTTCCGGAATCACATGGCGGTCGGCGATGATGTAATCAATGTAACCGGCGCCAAGCGTGCCGGGAAAGCCGAGATAGTTCACCTGGATCGGCGCCGGCCGCCGTGCAAAAATCGGCATCCGGTGCTCGCCGAAATAGCCGTTGAGATTGACCAGAATGTCGATCTTGTGTTCGCGGATCGCGGCCACAGCGGCCGCGTCACCGAATTTGCTGATATCGACGATCTTTTGCGCGGCGGCATTGATGCGCTTGCGGATTTCGCTGCGGTCGTCCCAGCCATTATCGACGCAGAAGATCTCAAAGCGTGAAGGATCGTGCTTCTCTAAAACGCCGACGATGAGATGCGACGTCGCCTGCTCGCGAAATTCTCCGGATACATAACCGACGCGTATTTTTTCGTGCGTGATGAGTGACGGTGGCGGCGGCACGGCGACCGCCGGATAGCGGTCCGCGTTGTAAAGCTCGGCGCAGCGTTGAAGGCTTTGCGGCGACGTCGCGGCGGCCTGCCAGCCGAACGGCTCGGCCGCGGGCTTGCCGGCCGCGACGTCGCGATCGATATCGGCGATCAAGGGACCGATGCCGCTCCAGTCGCAGGCCAGCATCTTTTGATGCAGCAGAAACCCCTTGGTAAATGCGTGCTGCGGATCGATCTTGAGCACTTCAGCATAGGCGATGGCCGCTTCGCTGTGACGCTTGACCGCGGCGAATACGTTGCCGCGGCCAAACCGCGCTTCGACGAGGTTGGGGACAAGCGCCAATGCCCGGTCGAAGGCCGCAAAGGCCTCGTCGTAGCACTTGAGTGCATTGAGCACGTTGCCGCGGCCAAGCCAGGCTTCGGCGAAACCGGGCGCCAAAACGAGAGCCTTGTCGTAGGCGGCAAGCGCATCGCCATAGCGCTTGATCGCATTGAATACATTGCCGCGGCCGATCATCGCTCCGGCGAACTGCGGGTTAAGCGCCAGCGCCCTGTCGTAAGCGGCCAGCGCTTCGTGATAGCGCTTGAGTTCGGCGAGCACGTTGCCCCGACCGAGCCAGGCTTCAGCAAGATCAGGCTTTAGAGCGAGCGCCCGCTCGCAGGCCGCGAGCGCTTCCCCGTAACGCCCGGTCTCGAACAGAATGTTGGAACGTCCCAGCCATGCTTCGGCAAGGTTGGGCGCAAGCACAAGCAATTTGTCAATCCCGGCGAGCGCATCGTCGTAGCGGCGCAAATCGGCGAGCAGCTTTGCCCGCAATAGATGCGCCGGCACGAAGTCGGATCGCGCCGCGATCGCCCGTTCGAAATGCGCAATGGCCGCGGCATAACTCCCCGACGCGGCCAGCGCCATGCCCCGATTGAAGAAGTCCTGTGCGGAGTTCGGCAGCGGCGTCACTGAGGATCGACGCTGAAGCTGCGCGGACTTTCCCCGCGACGATAGGTGTCCACCATGGTCGCGTAAGCGGCTTCCATGTGCCGGGTGAAGCGCTTGGTGTCGAACAGCGGATAGCTCAAGCGGTTACGCGCGAGCTTGGCCTTCGTTGCGGCCAGCAGCGATGGATCGCGCGCAAGCCGCAATGCCAAGTCCTCGTAATCCGCAAGAGATGTGGTGATGAGCTCGGGCAAGCCGACCGCTTTGAGCAGACTCGCAGCAACCCGCCCGGCGAACGTCGAGCCGAAACAGGTCGCCACCGGCAGACCAGCCCATAGCGCGTCGGCTGTCGTGGTGTGCGCATTGTAATAGATGGTGTCCAGGAACAAATCCGCCTGACGCTGGCGCGCCAGGTGGTCGGCGACATGGGCGACTGACGGAGCAAAAACCAGCCGTTCCGGCGCCACGCCGCGGCGCTCGGCCTCAAGCCGCAGGTTGTGCATGGCGGTGACGCCGGCTTCCTTCATCCATAAAACGCTGCCGGGCGCCTCGCGCAACAATCGCATCCAGACGTCGAAGATCGCCGGACTGATCTTGAACAACTGATTGAAGCAACAAAATACGAACGCATCGTTGGGCAATCCGAGCTCGCGCCGCGACGGCGTGTGCTCAGCAATTGGCCGCGTCGCGTCGTTGACCATGAAGCTGTCGGGCAGCCAGACTATTTTCTCGCTGTAGAATTCGAAGTCCTCTTCCGGAATCACGGTCGGATCGGCGACGAGGTAATCGTAATAGTCAGCCCCCATCGTGCCGGCATAGCCGAGATAGTTCACCTGCACTGGCGCCGGCCGCCGCGCAAAAACACCGTATCGGCTATTGCGGGTGAAGCCGTTTAGATCGACGACAATGTCAATCTCCAGCCGCCGGATCAGATCGGCGATCTCCTGGTCGTTTTGACCGCTAACGTCGACAAAACGATCGAAAGCGCTTCTGATGCGCCGGCAGAAATCGGTGTTCCCTCCGGGCTCGAATGCGATCGCCGTCACCTCGAAACGTGATCTGTCGTGCTGCTCGAACAGGCCGGCCGTCAGATAGGCGACCGCGTGTTCGCGCAATTCCGACGATACATAGGCGACCCGAATCCGATCATGGGAATAGACCTCACCGCCCCAAATTGCAGTAAAAGTAGGACGGTCCTGGACGCGAAGCGTGGTGCATCGCAGTTGTTCGGCGGGCGACGACGGTATTGCCAGCAGCACAAAAGGCTCAACCAAAGTCTCCCGCGCCGTGATCATCGAATCCAGGCGGGCAATATCGCTCGCCAAATCAGTCCAGTTGCATAAGTGCAATTTCGCATAAAGCCTGAGACCCACGGCGTAGTCCAGAGCAGGTTTCAGCATCACCGCCCTGTCGTAAGCGGGAAACGCATCGTCAAATCGCTGAAACTCGGCAAAGATATTGCCGCGGCCCGACCACGCTTCGGCAAGATCGGCTTTCAAGGCCAACGCCTCGTCGTAAGCAGCGGCCGCCTCGTCGTAGCGTTTGAGTTCCTTCAATACGTTGCCGCGGCCAAGCCAAGCCTCCGCCATCTCGGGCTTTAGCGCCAACGCCTTGGTGAAAGCGAGCTCGGCATCGCGATATTGGCCGATTGCGAGCAGAACGTTTCCGCGCCCGAGCCACGCCGGCGCCAAGTCAGGCTCGATCGCCAGCGCTTTGGTAAAGGCGGCAGCGGCTTCATCGTGCCGTTTGACATAGTACAACACGTTACCGCGGCCGAGCCACGCATCTGCGCAGCCGGGATCGATCGCCAGCGCCTGATCGAAAGCGACAAACGCCTGATCGTAACGTCTGAGCTCGGCAAGGGCTTTGCCCCGGCCGAGCCAGCCCTCGAGCGAACCAGGTTCAACAGCCAATACCTTGTCATAAGCATTCAAGGCATCGCTATAGCGGCGGAAATAGAACAGGACGATGCCGGAACCGAGCCATGCGGCGGTTAAATCTGGCTTTATTGCCAGCGCTTTTTCGAAAGCATTCAGCGCTTCGTCGTAACGCCGCAAATAGACCAGCGTCTTCCCCTTGTTGCAATTTGCATCCGCGTAGTCAGGCTGCAAGACGAGCGCCTTGTCGAAATCGACGATGGCGTCTTCATAGCGCTTCAAATCGTTGAGCACGATGCCGCGGTTATTCCAGGTTTCCGCAACCTTTGCATTCAGGCGCAGCGCGCTGTCGAATTGTTTGAGCGCAAGCTCAGGTTTGTCGAGCCGCTTGAGGATCAGGCCGTAATTGTAGAACGAAACGTCCGAGCCGGGATTGAGTTTGACCGCCTTGGCAATATGCGTTTCGGCTTCGGCGAAACGCTCCATATTCATGAGCGCCACGGTCAAGAGATTCAACGCGCCCACATGTTTCGGCTGCGTCTTCAAAACGTCGGCGAAGAGTCGCTCCGCATCGAACCATTTTCGCCGATTGAGCGCCGTAAGGCCTTCTTGGAGCAGCTGGTCCGGTGTGCTCATTCGCCGTTTTGACTCGCGGAATTCGTGCCTAGTGTGAGCCGTTTTTGCGGGGAGCGGGTTGCAAGTCAAATTGCATTACCGCCCCTCTCTAATGCATTGATATTGCTAAGTTAATCACATCACCCCGGCGAAGAGAGACCGACGCTGAAGCTGCGCGGGCTTTCACCGCGCCGCCAAATCTCCAGCATGGTTTCGTAGGCGGTTTCGAGCTCGTGGCACAGCCGTTTGGTGTCGAATAGCGGCGTCGTCAGCCGGTTGCGTTCGAGCCTCGCTTTTATTTCCCGCAAACGCTGCGGGTCGCGCGCCAGTTCGAGGGCGATGCGCTCGTAGGCCGCAAGATCCTCCGCAACGAGTTCGGACAGCCCTATGTCGTGCAACTGAGTCATGGCGAAACGGCCAGCATAAGAGCGACCGGCACAGGTCAGCACCGGCAAGCCTGCCCACAGCGCGTCCATCGACGTCGATTGCGCGTTATACGGCAGCGTATCTAGGAAAAGATCGGCCAGCCGGTGGCGAGCAAGATGATCTTCCAGGGCGGGCCGGTGAGCTGCAAAGACCAAGCGGTCCGGATCGACCCCTCGCGCCCTCGCCTCACGCCGCAGATTGGCGGCCGCATGATCGTTGTTACGTGCGAGCCATAACACGCTTCCCGGAACCCTCTCCAGCAGCCTCATCCACACTGCGAAGAAGTCCGGCGTGAGTTTGTAACTGGC
>Ga0181537_10004991_pt1 | contig 10837 bp, 11 predicted proteins | sample PEATcosm2014_Bin_39_FD_119765 | JGI IMG/M metagenome (GOLD analysis project Ga0181537, IMG submission 119765) | Peatland microbial communities from MTU Mesocosm Facility, Houghton, MI, USA - PEATcosm2014_Bin23_10_metaG | ecosystem: Environmental > Terrestrial > Soil > Wetlands > Peat | place... | reverse complement strand
CAAGCTACAACATGTGACTAAGACGTACTGTACGCCGGCCGGAGATTATGCCGCACTACGCAATGTCGACCTCGAAATTGAAACGGGCGAGTTTGTGGCAATCGCCGGAAGATCAGGAAGCGGCAAATCGACACTGTTGAACATGATGGGAGGGATAGACCGGCCGTCCAGCGGCTCAGTTGAAGTGGGGGGGAGGGCGATCCATGAGTTTGGCGAGAACAAGCTGGCGAAGTGGCGTGGACGCAACGTCGGATTCGTTTTCCAGTTTTTTCAATTGCTGCCCACTCTCACCATCTCTGAAAATGTGATGTTGCCTATGGATTTTAGCCACGCGTTTCCAGTAAAAGAGCGGCGAAAACGTGCGCTTGATCTTTTGGACCGAGTTGGCGTTGCCCGGCACGCCGATAAGCTGCCGTCTGCACTTTCGGGAGGCGAGCAGCAACGCGCGGCGATTGCGCGCGCGCTGGCCAACGGTCCGGCCGTCGTTCTTGCCGACGAGCCCACCGGGAACCTGGACTCATCAACGTCGGGTGGAGTTCTTGCACTGTTTCGAGAAATGGCAAGTTCGGGAACAACCGTAGTGATCGCCACACACGAGCGCGACATTGCATGTGTCGTCGACCGAGGAGTGGAAGTGGCGGACGGCGTTCTGCTGGCTTCGACGAAGGTAGTGTCAGCGCGGGAAGTCCGCATATGAGGACGCCGTGGCGGAAAACCCTCCGTGATTTTCAGCGGGAGAGCACGCGAACAGTCTCGGTGATTGCGGCCCTTACGATTGGGATGGTCGGATTTACGGCGGTTCTTTCCACGTATGCGGTGCTCTCGCGCGAGATCAACAAAGGATTTCTCGGCAGCAACCCGGCCTCCGCCACTCTGGAAACGGATGCGATTGACGACGCTCTCGTGAATGCGGTCCTCTCCGATCAGGAAGTCAGCGACGCGGAGCCGCGGAGGGCGGTGTGCGGATCAATCAAGACCGGACCAGTGCAATGGCATGATCTCATCCTGTTTGTGATCAAGGATTATGGAAACATACACATTAGCAAGTTGACTCCGGACCAGGGCTCGTGGCCTCCGCAGACGGGCGAGATGCTAATCGAAAGAGATGCGTTGCACGTTGCGGGATTGCAAATCGGCGACACAGCAACCATCAGGATCGGGCATAGCAAAGAACAGAATCTGCGAGTAAGTGGCCGTGTGCACGACGTCGGCCCGCCACAGGCGCGGATGGAGAATTCCGTCTATGGGTATATCACGCTCGACACTCTTTCTCTATTGGGGGAACAACCCTACCTCGACGAGTTAAAGATTGTGGCTGCCAGCAATCGCTTGGACGAAAAACACGTGCGCGACGTTGCTGCGCATGTCAAGAAACTTGCCGAAGATCGCGGGCATACGGTTCGTGGAGTCGACGTACCGCGGCCTGGGAAACACCCCCACGCCGATCTGATGGACGGCTTTCTTCTGGCGATGGCGGGCTTCGGCCTGTTCATACTGGCGATGAGCGGAGTTCTCGTGGTCAACCTGCTAATGGCGATCATGGCTGCGCAAGTTCGGCAGATCGGCGTCATGAAGGCAATCGGCGGCACTCGTGGGCAGATCGCACGCATCTACTTTGCGCAAGCGATGCTGCTGGGAACTGCGGCGACTGTTTTAGCGCTTCCACTCGGAATGCTGGCAAATCGCACGCTGTGCCGGCCCTTCGCCGGCTTCCTTAATTTTGATATCACGAGTTTCGCTGTTCCAGTGTGGGTTGACGGGCTTGCGTTCACGGTTGGGATTGGGGTGCCCCTGTTTGCGGCGGCCTGGCCCATTTGGAAAGGAAGCAGAATTTCCGTGCGTGAAGGCCTGGCTGCCTGGGAAGTTTCCGAGGGCGCATTCGGAAACAGTATTTTTGATCGGGCCATCGCGGGGATCGGCGGAAATTTTCGTCCGCTTTTGCTATCCATTCGCAACAGCTTTCGCCGACGCGCGCGGCTGGCGCTGACCATGCTGACACTTGCCGTGAGCGGCCTCTTCTTTATGTCTGCCCTCAACATACGCAGCTCGATGAAAAACACTCTTGATCGAACCTTTGCTCTACGCAAATACGATCTGCAGATTTTCCTGGGGGATATGGACCCCGCGGAGCAGATCGAGCGCGCTGTAAGTAAAACTCCGGGCATCGTCATGGCAGAAAGCTGGTTTACGTCGAGAGCGTCGATACCGGGGAAAGAGGCTCGTGACGGCGACGATTCGCTCGATATTCTGAGCTTTCCGATCATCGCTTTGCCGAAGAATTCAAAAGCGATTGAGCTGGAAATTGTGGAAGGAAGAAAACTGCTACCTGGCGACGTAGATGAGCTCGTGATCAACAGTACGCTGGCCGAAGAATCACATATCAGAACCGGCAACACCATTACCCTGAGCCTCAAGGGGAGGCTGACCTCATGGCGCGTGGTGGGTATTGCCCGGGAGCCGTTTCTCCCTTCGACCGCCTATATCCCCGAGGCCTTTATAGACCACCGGTATCCGGCAATGAGAACAACGATCAATCTCGCGCTGGACAAGACGGATGATGCTTCGATGCACGCTGTGAAATCTGCCTTGGACAAAAACTTGGAGCAAGAAGGAATACACGTGGCAGGCAGCCGCAGCAAGGCTGACTTCCGATATGGCCGGGATCAGCATCTTCTGATGATTTACGTCTTTCTCGTGGTGATATCAGGCATCATCGCGACGGTCGGTGGTTTGGGGCTTGCGACAACCATGAGTCTTAATGTGCTGGAGCGCCGGCGAGAAATGGGTGTATTGCGCGCGATAGGCGCGTCGCCTTCAGTTGTGATGGGCATCATTGTGGCCGAGGGTGTGGTGACCGGCGTGATGAGCTGGGTTGTGGCGGGGTTGGCCGCATGGCCTCTGAGCTGGGTTGCTGGGAATTTCCTGGCCTTCCTCATCTTTAAGAGCAGACTGGATTCTGTTTTTCAGCTTCAGGGCTTATGGATCTGGCTTGCTTTTTCAGTTCTCTTGGCCGGGATGGCTAGTCTTCTGCCCGCACGATCCGCAGCAAAACTAACGGTGAGGGAGGCACTCGCTTATGAGTAAAAAATCCTCGCCCTCTGTCTGGGCTGTCGTTCTTTGTGGTCTGGCTGTGCTTCTCGCACTGGGAGGAGGCCGATGGCTTTGGCACTTTATTTTGAGAATGCACGGTTTGCAATAAAAGTCGAGCCTATCTCAAGTAAACCTTCTGCCAAAGGTTTCTTTGGATCGAAGACTCGAATGCCGGCGTGGCCGTCGAGCCCAGCGGCACAAACACCACATCCACGCAGTTCGTCGAATCAAACGTGGAGTTCGGAAACGTGCTCGTCGAAGCGTAGTAGCCAGCCTGCGGCTCATAATGAAGCCTGGGAGGTGCGCGCTGCATTTCCAATGGCTCTCAAAGGTCACGGAGAGCCAGATCGTTATGGTTCCGTTCTTTGAATCAACCCCGTCAGGCGCCGTTGTCGCCATCTCACATGTATTCGATTGGCTATAGCCGGGCTTCGCGGAAGTCTGGGCCTGGTCCGCATCCCGCCACACTCCATTTCCCGCAAGCGAACTTCTGCCTCAGCCATTAAGATCCTCACCGTGAATCCGCGGCGTTCACATTCTCCCCAACAAATACAAGCCGACTTCAAGTTATCTATCCGGACCGGAGCGTCACGGTCTACCAGGGATCGGGACCATCCTTGGAAAACGACTGTCCTGTGGGGCCATCGTCATCGATCAGCGCCAGGCGCGTCGCCTCGATGGCGCCAACCTCCACCGGTTGAGGTCCCTGGTTGTCGTTCAGATCTGTTTTTGTGTATCCCGGATTTGCCGAGTTCACCTTGATCTTCGTGTCCCGCACTTCGTATGCAAGATGAACCGTCAGCATATTCAACGCAGCCTTCGACGCGTTGTAGCCGATCAGTTTCACTTCGCGGCCTGTCCATGCCGGATCGCTGTTGAAGGTGAGTGAACCTAGGCCGCTCGATAGATTCACGATGCGTCCTGCCGCCGACCTGCGCAGCAGCGGCAACATCGTCTGGGCGACACGAAGCGCCCCGAAAAAATTTGTATCGAAAACCTTTTGCACCGCACTCACATCCGCCGCACCGGGCAGTCCATCGCCGCGTAGATTGATGCCCGCATTGTTCATCAGGATATCGAGGCGTCCGTATTCCCTCTCGATTTGTTTCGCCGCGGCCGCGATGGTTTCCTGCCTCGTCACGTCGATCTCAAGAAAGTGAACATCGTCGAGTCCTGCCCGCTTCAGTTGCCGCACAGCTTCCTGCCCTCGCTCCGCGTTGCGCGCGTCCAGCAGCACCGTGCAGCCCGCCCCGGCCAGATTGCGAACAATCTCCAATCCGATGCCTTTGTTCCCTCCGGTTACCAGTGCGATCTTCTTCGCGGTTGTCATTTGACTGAAATTCCTCCTGGCATTCGAGATTCTCTAAAGCGCCATTCCGCCCGACACTTCAATCCGCTGACCGTTGATCCAGCGATTTTCGTTAGAAAGAAGCGCCGCGATCATGGGACCGATATCGTCCGGCACACCGGCGCGCCCCAGCGCCGTCATATTCGCTACCATCTTGTTGACTTCGGGGTTGTCGCGCACCATGCCGCCGCTAAAGTCGGTTTGAATCGCTCCCGGAGCGACGACGTTCGCGGTGATACCGCGCGGACCGAGTTCTTTAGCCAGGTAGCGGGTGAGAACCTCGACTGCTCCCTTGGCGGCTCCGTAGACGGAACTGCCTGGCAAGGAGAAACGCGCGAGGCCGGAGGAGATGTTCACGATGCGGCCGCCATCGTTGATCAACGGCAACAGTCTTTGCGTCAGAAAGAAGACGCCTTTGAAGTGAACATTGACGACTGCATCGAAGTCTGCCTCGGTCACCTCGTCGAAGTTTATGTGCTGCGAGTTGCCGGCATTGTTCACCAGGTAATCGAAGCGGCCGCGTCCCCAGCTTTCGAGCGTTTTACGGACATCGGCGACGAAAGCGCCAAAGGCGCGCGTGTCGGCGGTATCGAGACGAAACGCTGCAGCTTTGCGGCCCATTGCCTCAACTTCGCGGATGAGGCTCTCAGCCTCCTTCTCATTGGCGCGATAGGTGAAGACGATGTCGGCGCCGCGACGCGCGACATTAATGGCTGTGTTGCGGCCGAGGCCGCGGCTTCCGCCCGTGATGATGGCGATTTTATCGGTCATAATTGCAGCTCCTTTGCTGCGGTAATTTGCGCCGGATTGCTTGTTTTATGTTCCCATTAGTCGGCTACCTGAACAATTACGATGGAATTGAAGTCTTCATAGGATCGCCCTGCGCCGCGTTCGAGACGTCTTCCCACGCCTCCCAGGTGGCGATACGATCCGCGTACAAGGCGCGAGCCCCCGGCAGAACTGTCGAACCGAGAACCAGCCGCAGCGGCGGATGATTCGCGTCCACGAGCTTCAGGATGGCTTCCGCGGTTGCTTTGGGATCGCCGCGTTCCAGGCTACTCAATCTCGCCCTGAACCGCTTTCGGAAGTCCGCATACGGTTCCAGAACGTCGGCGACCTTCGCGGACTTACCGAAGTCGGTGGCGTAGGCGCCCGGTTCGACGATCGTTACGCGGAGGCCGAACGGCTTGACCTCCTGCGCCAGCGCTTCGTGGAGCGCTTCCACGGCCCATTTTGTGGCGGAGTAGAAGCCGATGAGCGGCATCGACCCAATTCCGAGGCCGCTGGAGACACCGAGAATGTGTCCGCTGCCCTGTTGCCGCAGCAGCGGCAGAGCCGCGCGGAGAACACGGACCATTCCGAGAAAGTTCGCGTCGAACAGATCGCGGATCTGATCGTCGGTTGCTTCCTCCACGGCCGCGAGCAGGCTCACGCCGGCATTGTTAACCAGAACGTCCAGCCTCCCGAAGCACGCGAACGCCTGCTGAACGACCCGTCGCACCTGTTCGGGATCTGTGACGTCGAGGGCGAGGGGCAGCACCGCATCGCCGAAGCTCTCCGTCAGATCGGCGACGTCTGCCAGATTGCGGGCGGTAGCTGTGACCTGGTCGCCCCTTGTGAGCGCAGCTTCAGCCCAGATGCGGCCGAAACCGCGCGAGGCGCCGGTGATGAACCATGTCTTCTTCATTTCGATCTCCCTTTGATTGCCGGTTGCTCTGTTTGCAGATGCTTTTTGTCCGGAGCCGATTCAATCGCTCGCTCCGAGTTAGGAAAAACGCATGTTTTCAAGATCGGTGAGGAGCGTGTGCCCGGTTGGATTCCAGCCTAGCTCTTCCCGGGTTCGCGCGCTGGAGACCGGGCTATCTCTCCCTGCAAAGAACCCGAAAAAGCCAAAATGCTCCTGGGCCTGTTCCCGTGGAATGGAAGTGACGGGCACGTTCAGGCCGCGGCCGATGGCGGCAGCGATGTCTTTAAGCCGGACACCCTCTTCGGCGACGGCGTGATACCTGGCCCCCGCAGTGCCGTTTTCCAGGCAAGCCGGTAGAGACGGGCGACGTCGAGCACATGCGCGGCAGGCCAGCGGTTCTGACCATCGCCGACATACGCAGAGACGCCCTTCTCGCGGGCTACAGAGATCAGGGGGGTTACGAGACCCTGTTTTCCCGTGTCGTGGACCTGCGGCAGGCGCATCACGGAGGCATGAACTCCCTGCTCCACGAGTGCGACCGCCGTCGCTTCCGATACACGAGGAAGGGATGGGGAAGGGGACAACGGCGGATCGTCCTCGGTCGCGGCGCGGCCCGTGGCCACTCCGACTCCGGAGCTGACGATGAACGGACGGCTGGAACCCCCAAGCACGGCGCCAATGGTCTCGATAGCACGCTTGTCCAGTTCGCAGCTCTCCGCAAACCTCGACCAGTCATGCCGGAAGGCGGCGTGGATGACAGCATCGCACGCGTCCGCTCCACTGCGTAGACTTTCCAGGTCTTCCAGGTCGCCGCGATGCACCTGGGCGCCAGCCGAAATCAGCGACTGAGCACCAACATCGCTGCGCGTAAGACCATGCACGTTATGGCCTGCGTCAATCAGTTCTCGAACGACTGCTGTACCAATAAAACCTGTAGCACCTGTTACGAAAACACGCATAGTCTTTCCTCCTAAGGAAGCTGTGGTTCCAAGCAGTTTGTAGTTCAGTCGATAGGGACAAGGCGTTTACTCGGCCTGCCAGCCGAGCCGAAACTCTTGCAGTGATCTGTCGCCATTCGCGGATTGAAGCGGGAAGACCATCAACCGCCAACTCATGCAGCCAGTCTTCGGCTGCGATCTCGGCCTGCTGTGCCCCGAACAACTGGGTCACGGTTTTGAAGAATGCTGCCAACTCTCGCTCCGCCCTGGCGATCAATTAAGGGCAAGCCAAATTGTGATTTGCAAGTTTATTGAGGGTCCGATTCATAATCCTCCTTTTTTAGTGGAGCTCTTATCGAGGTATTTCGTAACTCCGTATTGACAGAACGCCGCGTTCCAACTAAAACGGAGAGTGTCTCCGAATCTCTACATAAGATAATCGGAGACGGTCTCCGTTTGCAAACTTTTTATGGCGACCAAAAAGCAGAAAATTATCCCGCGAAAACCGCGCACCGACGCGCAACGGAACCGCGAGCGCATTCTGGAGGTGGCGAAGGAAGCCTTTACGCTCTCCGGGGCGAACGCCAGCCTTGACGACATCGCCAAATCGGCAGACGTGGGAGCGGGAACTCTCTATCGTCACTTTCCGACGCGGGACGCGCTCCTCGAAGCCGTCTATCGGAGTGAAGTAGAAAAGCTCGCTGCGGCAGAACGGAAGTTCTCCGAGGTCATGCCTCCGGTAGAAGCATTGCGGGCCTGGATGCTTTTGTTTGTGGATTACATTGCAGCCAAGCGGATCATCGCCCCGGCACTGAATACGATGGTCGGAGGCCCCTCGAAGCTGTTTGAAGGTTCACGCAGTCAGATCCAGGGAGCGATTGATTCGTTAGTGCGGCGCGCCATTAAGAGTGGCGACATTCGTAGCGATCTGGAGCCATTCGATCTGCTCCGTGCGCTGATCGGCGTCTCCCACGTGGCGTCCGGTCCTGACTGGCAGCAAAGCGCCAGGAGACTCGTGGACATCCTTATCATCGGCTCACGTCGGTCAAAATAGATACCGCATCTCGCCGCTCCGGGGACCGATGAGATGTGAAGGTGACCCAGTCGTCTGATGCGTGGACCGCCTTGGAATCGGCGCTCGTAGAGCTATTTGCCTCCAGTCGGATCTCAACTGTCGCCAACAGCCCAAAACGCCCATCGAGAAGGTATTGTCTGGAGCGTGCTCGGCCCTAGAATCATGACTCCGGCGCTCATCGGTCGCTAATTCCTCCGCTTGGGCGGGCTGTCATCGAGGGGAAATCCGGTTGGACTTCAGTTTATGTTTCGATTTGGCACGCACCTTGCCCGCGTTCGACGCCAGCGTGTCCGACAATTCATATGCTTCGCGAAGCCAATCAGTAATGGGAGCCTCGACCTCGTCCCGATGCCTGATGTGAATGATGTGGAAGACCTTGGACTTCGTCGCCCGGTCAACACGTCGCACTTCAGGAGCCTTCAGCGTGCGACCGAGGAATACGCAGAGTTCCAGAAAGTTCTTCTTCGGGCGCACGAAGAAGTAGCAGGACTTGCGCGAGAACATGATCGATTTGTGCGAGGCGTAAATTCGCTGTTCGCCGAAGGAAACAGCGGTCTCGCGTAGCCGCTCCCAAGCGTCCCGCAATTCGTCCGAGAGTTCCTGCGTCAGAGCGACTTCGGTGGTCGTCCAACAGTCGTGTGCTTCACCGTCCTCGATCCACTGCTTGCAGTGGTGGCATTCTCGACTGGACATGCTTCAAATTGTAATGGCTACAGTTGAGGAACTGGCATCGCTTTGCCTCAGCCCTATATCATCTTTATCCGGATGGTAGTCGAACTTGTCACGAGCCTCTCAGCGGAGAACGACTGAATCGTGACAATTGTGAGGAGACAACGATGAGGCATGGCATTACACACGTGTTTGTGCCCCTTCTGATTCTGTGTGGTGGTATCCTGACGGCTCAAGTGCAGGCATCGTCCCCTGCGCTTTCAAATAACAAATCCGAATCAGAAGTGGAGCACGTCTCTTTTTCAACGGAGGACGGTGGGCTCATCTACGCTGATCTTTATGGAAACAATGATCGAGGTCTGGTGCTCGCGCATGGCGGTAGCTTCACAAAGGAAAGCTGGCAGCCGCAAGCGCAATCCTTCGCAAAAGCAGGTTTTCGGGTCTTGGCATTCGATTTTCGCGGATTCGGCAAGTCGCACGGCCCCGGAGAGTCAGACATGTTTACTGCGCCTGTGCAACTTGATGTGCTGGCAGCCGCCCGCTATCTCCGAAGCAAAGGGGCGAAAACAGTCGCAGTGATGGGAGGCAGTTTCGGAGGCGCGGCAGCAGCGGACGCATCGATTGCTGCCAGACCGGGTGAAATTAACCAGTTGATCCTTCTCGCCGCCGAAGGAAATGGGCCAGCGGAGCGCATCAAAGCTCCATTGTTGATAATCGTTGCACGAGATGATGCAAGCGCTGACGGACTAAAACTGCCCCATATCCGTGCATGGTTTGACAAAGCACCGGAGCCCAGGGAACTAATTGTGCTCGATGGTTCGGCTCATGCACAGTTTCTATTTCAGACGCACCAAGCAGATCGTGTAATGACAGAGGTTCTCCGCTTCTTGTCGGCAACCAAGTCCCCTAATTGACCTATTCTTCTAATTCGCTTTCTTCCGGCGCATCGGTGGGACTCGCGAACTCGATGCGGTAGCCATCGGGGTCGGTGAGCGGCACCACCCAAAGACGATTGCCCACGAATGGGCGTTGCCGCGTCTGTATTCCACTTGATTTGAACTCGCGATAGAGCGCCAGCGCGTCTTCGCACTGGAAACTGACGTTCACTCCAGTTCCCAGCGTTTCCTGTGGCTGGCGCTCCGGCAGGAACTCTTGAAGCATGATGGCGGCATCCCCAAGCTCAAGCCGGCACCAACGAATCTTCCCGTCTAGGTTGTGCTCCTCACGATTCGGAATCCACCTGTGCTGCATTTTGAACCCAAGTCCGTCAACATAGAACCGTAGCGAGGCTGCCATGTTGGTCACACCGAAAAAGGGCACCGCCTTCTTGACGTTAACGCTCGTAATGGATGCGACGGTCATGGTTCCTCTCCCCAACGATCAATGCCTATCGCAGCAATATAAGGTCTGTCGCTCTCGGATCGCTCGGAAGCCAGCCACCTATCTGATCATGCGGGCGCGCAACATTGAGATTAAGGCTTGCTCTGCCAGTGGAGCAAGAGCCAAGCAAAAATGTGTTCCTAGACAACACAATCTGGGGATCTATTCCCTGTAAGATTTGAAACACGATATTCCTTGCGACCGACCTTCAAGCCCCGTGCAAATCGGCAATCATCCTGAACGTTCGAACATCGAGCTTTCCGTCCAGAAGTGTTGCGGCGTCCGCAATGAAACGGCGGAGGACCGGATTCTCCCGATGTCTGTTGAAATGCTCTTGCGATTCGTAGCGCTCGTAAAGGAACCACAAGGCGGGATCTGCTGTGGAGCGGTGCAGATCATAGATCATCACTCCAGAGTCCGAACGGGACGCTACAACGAGCGCCTCAAGCCGACCCGCAAGCTCTTCTTCCTTTCCCGCTCTGCTGCGCAGGAACACAGCGTTAGCAATGGACTCTGTCATGTTCGTTCTCCTTATCAGTGATGATCGTCATCGATCTCGCCGCCCGGCGGGCACTCTCAAGCTGATCACTGAAGCTGACGTAGTTTTCATTGCGGCAGCGCTTCGCCGGACTGTTCTGCCACCATGTACT
>Ga0181537_10004990_pt1 | contig 10838 bp, 6 predicted proteins | sample PEATcosm2014_Bin_39_FD_119765 | JGI IMG/M metagenome (GOLD analysis project Ga0181537, IMG submission 119765) | Peatland microbial communities from MTU Mesocosm Facility, Houghton, MI, USA - PEATcosm2014_Bin23_10_metaG | ecosystem: Environmental > Terrestrial > Soil > Wetlands > Peat | place... | reverse complement strand
CATCCTGGTCGACGACGCCACGGTCGAGATCGAGAACATCGACCGAAACCTGCACATGAAGAAGACCCTCGTGCGGGCCATCCTCGACGGCGCCCAGCAGATCGCGGTGCCGGCGTTCGTCTCGACGCTCTGCATCTGCATCGTCTTCGTGCCGATCTTCTTCCTCCAGGGGACCGCGAAGTTCCTCTTCGGCCCGCTCGCGATGGCGGTCATCTTCGCGATGCTGGCGTCGTACTTCCTGTCGAGGACGGTCGTGCCGACGTTCGTCCACTACCTCCTCCTGGGGAAGCCCGTGCTCCACGACGACGGCAGGGGCCACGCCGACTCGGGCGACGTCTTCTGGCGCGTCCACGTGGCGTTCAACAGGCAGTTCGAGCGCTTCCGCGCGGCGTACCTCGCCGTCCTCACCAAGGCGCTCGCGCACAGGAGGGCGGTGCTCATCGCCATGGTCTCCACGGTCGCCGCGAGCGGGGTCGTCCTCTGCTTCCTCGGGCGCGACTTCTTCCCCAGGGTGGACGCCGGCCAGTTCCGCCTGCACGTGCGGGCGCCGGACGGGACGCGGATCGAGGAGACCGAGCGCTACTTCACGCAGGTCGAGAACGTCATCCGCGAGGTGATCCCGCCCGCCGAGCTCGAGACCATCATCGACAACATCGGCCTGCCGAACGGCAGCACGGGCCTCGCGTTCAGCGACACGGCGACGGTCGGAACGGCCGACGGCGAGATCCTCGTCGCCCTCAACCCGGAGAAGCACGGCTCGACCTGGGCGTACGTCCGGAGGATCCGGGCGCGGCTCAACCACGACATGCCGATGTGCACGTTCTTCACGCAGCCGTCGGACATCGTCGGCCAGATCCTGAACTTCGGGCTGCCGGCCCCGATCGACCTGCAGATCGCCGGCCAGGACAGCGCCGGCAACTACGCGCTCATCAAGGAGCTGGCCGGCCGGATCGCCCGGATCCCGGGCGCCGTCGACGTCCACGTCCACCAGGTCGTGAACGCCCCGGCCCTTGCCGTGAACGTCGACCGCACCCGCGCGGAGCAGCTCGGCCTCACCGAGAACTCGGTCGCCAACAACCTCCTGATCGCCCTCAGCGGGACGGCGCAGGTGGCGCCGAGCTACTGGCTCAGCCCGCAGGGGGTGCAGTACCTCGTGGCGGCGCAGGCCCCGCAGTTCTCGATCGACTCCGTCGAGGCCCTGAAGTCCGTGCCGATCGGCGTCGTCGGCCCGCAGAACACGCCCGAGATCCTGGGCAACGTGGCCTCGGTCGTGCGCACCGTGAGCCAGCAGGTCGTCGGCCACTACAACGTGCAGCCCGTCTTCGACGTCTACGCGAACGTCGACGGCACCGACCTCGGCTCGGTCGCCTCGGCCGTGAAGAGGCTCGTGCCCGAGTTCGAGAAGCGCCTGCCGCGCGGCAGCACGATCAAGCTCCGCGGGCAGGCCCTCAGCATGGACGAGTCGTTCTTCGGGCTCGGCGTCGGCGTCGTCTTCGCCGTCCTCCTCGTGTACCTCCTCATGGTCGTGAACTTCCAGTCGTGGCTCGACCCCTTCATCATCATCATGGCGCTGCCGGGCGCCCTCTGCGGGGTCGTCTGGATGCTCTTCCTCACGGGGACCACGCTCAGCGTCCCCTCGCTCATGGGCGCCATCATGAGCGTCGGCGTCGCCACGGCGAACTCGATCCTCCTGATCACCTTCGCGAACGACGTCCGCGTGGAGGGGAAGAGCTCCCTCGAGGCGGCCCTGGCCGCCGGGCACACGCGCCTGCGGCCCGTCCTCATGACGGCCCTCGCCATGATCATCGGCATGCTGCCCATGTCCCTCGGGCTCGGCGAGGGCGGCGAGCAGAACGCCCCTCTCGGCCGCGCCGTGATCGGCGGCCTCCTCGTGGCCACGGCCGCGACCCTCCTCTTCGTCCCCGTGGTCTACGCGACGCTTCGCACGAAGGCCGGGCACACGCCGGAGGCCGAGATCGACGAGGAGCTCCACGAGACCGCCTCCTGACGCCGCCCTTCGAGACACGCCTGACCCTCCCCCACCATGAAGACAGCACGCCTCCTCCTCATCGCCGTCCCGGTCGCCCTGGCCGTCGTCTTCGTCGCGGGCGTCCTCCCGCGGCTGCGCGCGTCCGCGGCGCTCGAGGAGAGGGCGGCCGCGGCCGCCCATCCGGTCGTTGGCGTCGTCGTCGCGGCGCTCAGCTCGGCCCCGGCCAGCGTCACGCTGCCCGCGGCGATCGAGGCCCTGCAGGACACCCCGATCTACGCCCGGACGACGGGCTACATCGCGAAGTGGACGGCGGACATTGGCGACCGGGTGAAGGCGGGCCAGGTCCTCGCCGTCATCGACGGGCCCGACCTCGACCAGGAGCTGAACCAGGCCCGGGCGAACCTCGCCCAGGCGAAGGCCAACCTCGAGCTCGCGCGCATCAGCGCCGACCGCTGGAAGGAGCTCGGCAAGCAGAACGCCGTGGCGCAGCAGGACGTCGACCAGAAGGCCGCCGACTTCGCCGCGGGCCAGGCGGCGGTCGTCGCGGCCCAGGCCAACGTGGACCGCCTGACCCAGCTGAAGGACTTCCAGCAGGTGACCGCACCGTACGACGGGGTCGTCACGGCCCGGAATGCGCAGGTCGGCGCCCTCATCAACGCCGGGGCCGGCGTCGAGATCTACCACATCGCCGAGACGGACACGCTGCGCGTCTTCGTGAGCGTGCCCCAGACGTACGTCCGCTCGATCCGCAAGGGGCTGGGCGCCGACGTGCTCGTGCCGGAGTTCCCCGGGAAGGTGTTCCACGGCGAGGTGGCGCGCTTCGCCGGGTCGCTCGACAGCGCGTCGCGGACGCTCCTGACGGAGGTGCGGCTCGCCAATCCCGACGGCGAGCTCTTCCCGGGGATGTTCGGGGACGTGCGCTTCTCGTTCAAGGCCGCCCAGCCGGCGATCCTCCTTCCCTCCAATGCGGCCATCATCAACTCCTCGGGCACCCTCGTCGCGACGGTCGACGCGTCCAACCGGATCCGGCTCGTCCACGTCAAGCTGGGCCGCGACTTCGGCGCGCAGATAGAGATCATCGACGGCCTCGCCCCCGGCGCGCGCGTCGTCGCCAAGCCGAGCGATTTCCTCTCCGAGGGACTGGAGGTCACGCCCGTCTCGACCGAGGAGCCGAAGAAGTCGTGAGGCCGGCGCGTTCCCCGCTCACTTTTCCGCTCCTGGCGGCGGCCGCCCTCGCGGCGGGCTGCGCCGTCGGCCCCGACTACAGGCGCCCCGCCGTGCAGACGCCGCCGGCGTATTCCGAGAGCGGCCCCTGGAAGGTGGCGGAGCCGAAGGACGCCCTGCCGAAGGCCGAGTGGTGGCGGGTCTTTGGCGACCCGGCGCTCGACTCCCTCGAGTCCCGGGCCGTGGCGGCGAGCCCGACCCTCGCGGCGGCGCTGGCGCGCTACGACCAGGCGCTCGCGGCCGCGCGGGCGGCGCGGGGGGCCCTCTACCCGAGCGTGTCGTCGGATGCCTCCGCCTCGCGGCAGAGGTACTCGGCCAGCCGGCAGAGCGAGTACCCGTCGACGCGCTTCGCCTACACGACGAACTCCTTCGACCTTCCCCTCGACATCTCCTACCAGATCGACCTCTTCGGGGCCGCGCGCCGGGCGCTCGAGAGCGCCCAGGCCGCGGCCCAGGCGCAGGGCGCCCTCTACCAGAACGTCCTCCTGACCCTCGAGGCCGGGGTCGCCCAGAACTACTTCACGCTGCGCTCCCTCGTCTCGCAGAGGGACCTCCTGAGCCAGAACATCGCGCTCCTGAAGGACGCGCTGGACCTCGTGCACAAGCTGCGCCGGGGAGGGGCCAACAGCGACCTCGACGTCTACCAGGCCGAGACCGAGCTCGAGACGGTCGAAAGCAGCGCGATCGCGACCGACCGCGCCATCGCCGAGCAGCAGCACGCCCTGGCCGTCCTCGTGGGCGAGAACCCCGAGAGCTTCAGGATCGACGCGGCGCCCCTCGACACGGCGACCCCCAACGTCCCCACGGGCCTCCCGAGCCAGCTCCTCGAGCGCCGGCCGGACGTCGCCGCCGCGGAGCGCAGCCTCGCGGCGGCCAACGCGAGGATCGGCGTCGCGAAGGCGGCGTTCTTTCCGTCCATCGGGCTCACCGGCTTCGCCGGCGTGAACAGCAACGACCTCAACAACCTCCTCACCTGGGGGAGCCGAGAATGGGCGGCGGCGCCCTTCGTGACCGTCCCGATCTTCAACGGGGGAGCGAACCTGGCGAACTACCGCCAGGCGCAGGCGGCCTACCGGGAGGCCCTGGCGGACTACCGCCAGCAGGTCCTCGTCGCCTTCCAGGAGGTCGAGGACGGCCTCTCCGACCTGCGGCTCCTCGCGACGCAGACCGAGATCCTGACAAGCGCGGTCACGTCCTCGAGCGGCGCGGCGAAGCTCTCCCTCATCCGCTACAAGTCGGGCCTCGTGAGCTACATCGAGGTCATCGACAGCCAGCGCACGCAGCTGGAGAGCGAGATCGCCCTCACGCAGGCCAGGGCCGACCGGCTCTCGGCGACCGTCCAGCTGATCCGCGCCCTCGGGGGCGGCTGGTGAGGCCGGACGGGCTCAGGACTTGCGCTCGAGCGCCTCGACGCGGGCCTTGAGGTCGGCGATCTGGGCCTTCTTCTTGCCGCCGCCGCCCGACGTGCAGAAGGCGGCGACGAGCGCGAGCGCCCCGGCGGCGAGCATGAAGACGGGAACGAGCGGGAGGACGTGGTGGATGTAGGCGAACATGGGGTGCATCCCTTGGGAGGGTGATCGTGGGAATGGGCGGCGACTCACGGGGAATGACGCGGGCGCCGCCCGAGGGGTTACATTTGAAACGCCGCCGATTTTGTGCCGTTCTTTCGGCCGACCCAACCCCAAAATGGCCTCCCCAACGTCTGAAACGGGCGCCCCGGGACGGAGCGCCGAGCCCGCAACCCGCACCCGCGGGCCCGACGGGACCGGCTGGCTCGCGGCCACGATCCTGGCGCTCGCCCTCGCCTGCTACTGGCCCGCCCTCACGGGGGGCATGGTGTGGGACGACGACGGCCACGTGACGAAGCCGGAGCTTCGGTCCCTGTCCGGCCTCGTCCAGATCTGGGTCAACGTCCACGCGACCCAGCAGTACTACCCGCTCCTCCACACGGCGTTCTGGCTGGAGCACGGGCTCTGGGGCGACGCGACCCTGGGCTACCACCTGGCGAACGTCCTGGAGCACGCCGCGGCGGCCTTCCTCCTCGTCCTTGCCCTCAGGCGCCTGGCGGTCCCGGGCGCCGAGCTGGCGGGCATCCTCTTCACGGTGCACCCGGTGTGCGTGGAGTCCGTCGCCTGGATCTCCGAGCAGAAGAACACGCTTTCCCTCGTCCTCTACCTGCTGGCGGCCCTGGCGTACCTCGGCTTCGACCGCGAGCGGGACCTGCCCCGGGGCCGGCGGCGCTACCGCACCGCGTCGGCGCTGTTTGTGGCGGCCCTCCTGACGAAGACGGTCACGGCGACGCTGCCGGCGGCGCTCCTCGTCGTCTTCTGGTGGAAGCGCGGCCGCCTGTCCTGGCGGCGCGACGCGGCTCCCCTCCTGCCGTGGTTCGCGCTCGCGGCGGCGAGCGGGCTCTTCACGGCCTGGGTCGAGCGGACGATCATCGGGGCCGAGGGCTCGGCCTTCGCCCTGACGCTCGTCCAGCGCTGTCTCCTGGCCGGCCGCGTGGTGTGGTTCTACCTGGGGAAGCTCGCTTGGCCGTCGGACCTCATGTTCGTCTACCCGCGCTGGGACGCGGGCGCGTCGACCGGGGCTTGGACGGCTTGCCTCGCGGCGGCCCTGGCCCTGACGGCGGCCCTCTGGGCCCTGCGGCGGCGCGCCCGCGGGCCCCTCGCTGCGTGGCTCTTCTACGTCGGCTCCCTCTTCCCCGCGCTCGGCTTCTTCAACGTCTACCCGTTCATCTTCTCCTACGTGGCCGACCACTTCCAGTACCTGGCGAGCATGGGCGTCCTCGCCGCCGCGGCGGCCGGGGCCTGCGCGCTCCACGCCCGCGCGGGGCAAGGCGGGCGCGCCGCCGGCCTCGGGATCGCCGCGGCGCTCGTCGCCGCCCTCTCGATCCTCAGCAACGCGCAGAGCGCGACCTACGCCGACGAGCCGACCCTCTACCGGGCCACCCTCGAGCGCAACCCCGCCTGCTGGATGGCGCACAACAACCTCGGCCTCTGGTACAAGACCCACGGGGAGCCGGACAAGGCCCTGGCGCATTACGGGGACGCGCTGCGCCTGCGCCCGGACTATCCCCAGGCGCACAACAACCTCGGGATCCTCTACGAGGACCGCGGCGACATGGACGGCGCGGTCGCCCAGTTCAGGGCAGCCCTCGCCGCGCGCAGCGACTTTGTCGCCGCGCGCAACAACCTCGGCGGCGCGCTGGCGAAGATGCCGGGCCGCCTGGACGAGGCCGTCGCCGAGTTCCGCGAGGCCGTGCGCCTCCAGCCCACGTTCGCGACCGCGCACCGCAACCTGGGCGCGGCGCTCGCCCGCCAGCCGGGGCGCCAGGGCGAGGCGATCGCCGAATACCAGGAGGCGCTGCGCCTGCGCCCCGACTATGCGGACGCCCACGCGAGCCTCGCCGACGCCTATGCGGACATGCCGGACCGCCTGGGGGACGCCGTCGCCGAATACCAGGAGGCGCTGCGCCTGGACCCCGGCAACGCGGAGGTCCGCAGCAACCTCGGCCTCGCGCTCAACGCGCAGGGGCGCGCCGCCGAGGCGATCGAGCAGTACAACGAGGCGCTCCGCCTCATGCCGGCCTTCGCCGAGATCCGCTTCAACCTGGCGCTCGCGCTCCTCACGGTGCCCGGCCGCCAGAACGAGGCGGCCGCGCAGCTCGAGCTGTTCCTGCGGCAACGGCCCGGCAACCCGCAGGCCCTGCAGCTCCTCCAGCAGATCCGCTCTTCCGGCGCGTCCCCGTAGGGGGCCGGGGTCACCCGCCCCCCGGCAGCGCCAGGACCCCCTTGGGAAGGTAGTGGGCCGCGAAGCCCATCTTGTCCGCCCACTCCTCGATCGTCTTCGAGACCGGGGACGTGCCGCTCGAGCCGCCGTGGCCCGCGTTGGACTCGATCCGGATCAGCACCGGCCCCGAGCCGGGGACCTTCGCGGCCTCGTCCTGCATCGTGGCGGCGTACTTGAAGGAGTGCGCCGGGAACACCCGGTCGTCGTGGTCGCCCGTCGCGATCAGCACCGGCGGGTACCTGACGCCCGCCCGCACGTTGTGGAGCGGCGAGTACGCCCGCAGGTACCGGAAGCCCGCCGGGTCGTCGCTCGTCCCGTAGTCGGCCGCCCAGGCCGCTCCGACCGTGAACGTGTGGTAGCGCAGCATGTCCATGACGCCGACGGTCGGCAGGGCCACGGCGCAGAGGTCCGGCCGCTCGTTCAGGACCGCGCCGACCAGGAGGCCGCCGTTCGAGCGCCCGTCGATCACGAGCCTGTCGCGCCTGGCGTAGCCCCGCGCCACGAGGAAGTCGGCCGCGGCGATGAAGTCGTCGAAGACGTTCTGCTTGCGCTCCTTCGTCCCCGCGAGGTGCCACGCCTCGCCGTACTCGCCGCCGCCGCGCAGGCTGGCCTGCGCGTAGACGCCGCCCATCTCGAGCCACACCGCCACGGGGACCGTGAACGCCGGCAGTATCGCGATGTTGAAGCCCCCGTAGCCGTAGAGCCACACGGCCGACGAGCCGTCCAGCCTGAGGCCCCGGCGGGCCGTGAGGAACATGGGGATCCTTGTCCCGTCCCTGGACGGGTAGAAGACCTGCGTCGTCTCGTACGGGGACGGGTCGAACGGGGTCGCGGGCCTCTGGAAGACCGTCTCGGCGCCGGTGTCGAGGTTGCGCGAGAGGATGGACGGGGGCGTGAGGAACGAGGCGTACCCGTAGAAGAGCTCCGGGTCCCCCGCGGTCCCGCTGATCCCCGAGACCTCCCCGATCCCCGGGAGCGCGACCTCCCCGAGGGGCGAGCCGTCCGTGCCGAAGAGGCTCAGGCGGCCCTTCACGTCGTGGAGCGTCGACACGACGAGCTTCCCCCCGATGAGCGCCGCCTCCTCGATGCTGTCGGCCCCCTGGGGCACGGGCGTCCTCCACGCCGCGGCGCCCGGGGAGCCCAGGTCGATCGCGACCACCCTGCCGAGCGGCGCCCCGAGGGTCGTCTGGAGGAAGAAGACCGGGCCCGCGTTGCCCACGAATGAATATTCCGCGTCGAACTTGTCCAGGAGGGGCACGATCGGCGCGCCGAGATGCGGCGCGGACGGATCGCCCAGGTCGCTGTAGTACACCGCGCTCTGGGTCCTGCCGTTCTGCCTCACGTCGATGACCAGGTAGCGGCCGTCGTCGCTGACGCCCCCGCCGAAGCGCCACTCCGGGTGCTCCCGGATCTCGTAGACGAGCCTGTCGGCCGACTGCTCGGTCCCCAGCCGGTGGTAGCACAGCTGCTCGCCCGAGAGCTTCCCGAACAGCTTGTCGCCCTTCGGGATCTCCGGGTAGCGGCTGTAGAAGAACCCCGCGCCGTCGCTCGTCCAGGACAGGTTCGAGAACTTGACCCAGTGGATCACGTCCGGAAGGTCCCTCCCGCTCGCGACGTCCCTCACGTGGAAGTCGTTCCAGTCGGAGCCCGCGACCGCGAGGCCGTAGCCGAGGAGCCGCCCGTCGCGCGTCGGCGACACCTCGGTCAGGGCCACCGTCCCCTCGCTCGAGAGCGCATTCGGGTCGAGGAGGACCCGGGGCGCGGCGCCCGGGGCGTCCATGACATACAGGACCGACTGGTTCTGCAGCCCGTCGTTCTTCCTGTAGAACAGGCGTCCCCCGCGCTTCCACGGCAGCCCGAACTTCGGGAAGTTCCAGAGCGCCTTCAGGCGATCCCGGATCGGGCCCCGCTCGGGCATCGCGCCCAGGGCCGCCGCGGTGTGGGCCCTCTCGGCCGCTATCCACGCCGTCGTCTGCGGCGAGTCGATCTGCTCCATCCAGCGGTAGGGATCCGGCACCTTTTCCCCGAAATAGTCGTCCACCTGGGGGCCCCTCGCCGCCGCCGGATAGTCCCCGGCCCGCGCGAGGTTCGCGGCCGCCACGCCCCCCATCGCGCACCCCAGCCACAATTTGCGCCATTTGGAACGATTCATGGTACAGAGTGTCGGCTTACCGTTGTGACTTCCAAGCTCGAAGTGCATCCGAGTGCCCGCGACCTGCGGTTCGACTCCCTGCGGGGCCTCTTCCTCGTCTGCATGACAATCAACCACTTGCCGACGGAGATTCGCGAGGTCACGGACCAGCCGCTCGGGATCTTCTCGGCCGCGGAGGGCTTTGTCTTCATGTCCGGCCTGATCGCCGGCTGGGTGTACACGCGCAAGTACCGCCAGCTCGGCCGCGAGGGGCTGTGGACGGCCTCCGCCAACCGGGCAAAGTCGATCTACCGGTGGCACTTGGCCTCGCTTGTCGGCGCCTTTGCCTGCGTGCAGCTGACGGAGCGCGCCCTCGGCTACTGCTCCCCGGCGGTCCCGAGGCTCTTCTTCGAGCACCCGCTCGAGTCGCTCGGGCTCGGCGCCACCCTCCTCTACCAGCCGGGCCTCCTCGACCTCCTGCCGATGTACTGCGCCTTCGTCATGCTGATGCCGGTCGTCATCCGGGCCCTCGAGGCGGGCCACAGGCTCCTCGTCCTCGGCCTGAGCGGGGCCCTCTGGCTCGCCGTCCAGTGGGCGCCCCCGATCGACGGCGCCCCGCTCTACCCGATCAACACGGGGAGCTTCAACATCCTCGCCTGGCAGTTCCTCTTCGTCGCCGGGCTCGCCATCGGGCAGGCCAGGATCAGCGGCAAGGAGCAGGTCGGCCGTCCCAACCCCTGGGTCGTCGGGTCCGCCCTGGCCCTGGCCGCCTACGGGTTCGGCCTCGACCACCTCCACTGGCGCCCGGTGTGGCCGGAGCACGCGTTCGGCATCCTGCTCAACAAGCCCGCGCTCGGGCTCTTCCGGATGGCGGACTTCGGCTGCGTGGCGTACCTCGTCGCCATCTTCGGCGAGCGGTTCCCAAAGGCGCTCATGTGGCGCCCGCTCGAGTTCCTCGGCCGCCATTCCCTGGTCGTCGTGGCGACGCAGAGCGTCGCCGTGATGGCGGTCCTCCAGTTCTCGCCCCTCTTCGCCTCGGCCCTCTCGCGGACGCTCACGACCGCCGTCATCGTCGCCCTCCTCTTCGCCGTCGCCTCGGCCCGGGAGGCCATGATCGCGCACCGCCGCTCCGCCGCCGCGGAAACACTCGGCACTCGCCATGCCGACGACGCGCCCCTAGGCCGTCCGGATGACGCACGAGCGGCTTGAGAGCCAGGTCCGGTTCATCCTCGAGGTCGACAAGCTGAAGGAGGTCTTCCGCCAGACCCTCTGCACGCAGAGCCGGCGGGCCGAGAACGACGCCGAGCATTCCTGGCACCTGTGCCTCGCCGTCATCGTCCTCGCGGAGCATGCGAACGCGCCCGGCCTCGACGTCCTGCGGGTCCTGAAGATGCTGATCCTCCACGACCTCGTGGAGATCGACGCGGGGGACACCTTCGCCTACGACACCGCCCGCATGGCGGACCAGCATGCGCGCGAGGCCCGGGCGGCCGACAGGATCTTCGGCCTCCTGCCCGCCGACCAGTGCGCGCAGTTCCGGGCCCTGTGGGACGAGTTCGAGGAGAAGAAAACGCCCGAGGCCCGGTTCGCCGCCGCGATCGACCGGTTCCAGCCGGTGCTCCTCAACTGCAGCACGGAGGGCGCGGCGTGGAGGCGCCACGGCGTGACGGCGGACCGCGTGGCCTCGCGCAACGCCCCCAT
>Ga0181537_10004989_pt1 | contig 10840 bp, 7 predicted proteins | sample PEATcosm2014_Bin_39_FD_119765 | JGI IMG/M metagenome (GOLD analysis project Ga0181537, IMG submission 119765) | Peatland microbial communities from MTU Mesocosm Facility, Houghton, MI, USA - PEATcosm2014_Bin23_10_metaG | ecosystem: Environmental > Terrestrial > Soil > Wetlands > Peat | place... | reverse complement strand
CGAATTTGTCATGCACTACAACGAATATACCTGCGCGCAAATCAACGGCGCGGCCGCGCCCGGTTACAGCGACGGCCAGGCGACCAAAGCGCTCGAAGAAGTTTTCAAGCAAACCATGCCGCCCGGCATCGGCCATGATTATTTCGGCATGTCGTTTCAGGAACAGCAGGCGGCGGCAGGCGTTTCCACCACGCTGATTTTCAGCCTTTCAGTTTTATGCGTTTTTCTGATTCTCGCCGCGCAATTTGAAAGCTGGTCGCTGCCCATGGGCGTTTTGCTCGGCACGCCCACGGCGATTCTCGGCGCATTTCTCGCGCTGACCGTGCGCGGTTTTCAAAACAATGTTTATGTGCAGATCGGTTTGATCATGCTGATCGGCCTCGCCGCAAAAAATGCCATCCTCATCATTTCCTTCGCCAAAACGGAATACGAAAAAGGCAAACCGATTGCCGAGGCCGCGCTGACCGGCGCGCGAATCCGGTTGCGACCGATTTTAATGACGTCGTTTGCATTTATTCTTGGTTGCATGCCGCTCTGGCTCGCGTCCGGTTCCGGCGGTGTTTCGCGTCAGACACTCGGCACCGTCGTCATTGGTGGAATGTTGGGCGCGACCTTCGTGGACATTTTTATCGTGCCGGTCACTTTTTCCGTCGTCGAAAAACTCGCCGCACGTTTCAGTAAAAAAAATCGCGAAGAACACGCGCCCAAACCGCCGGAGCCAAATGGATGAAAACTTTTTCGCCATTAAAACGCCGGGAATCAACCACGGATGGACACGGATGGACACGGATTTTTTCCAAATCAAAGTTTCTGAAATTTTTCATCCGTGTTTATCCGTGTTCATCCGTGGTTAAAAAATTCTTTCTCGTTGTCTTTGCGTTTTCGTGGTTGTTTTTAATTTCTGCTGGTTGCGCCGTCGGACCAAATTACAAACGGCCGTCAATCAACACGCCTGAAACTTTTCGCGGTGAAAGCGAAATTTCCACCAACTCATTCGCCAATCTTCCGTGGCGGCAGGTTTTTCACGACGACACGCTGCAAAACCTGATTCGCACCGCGCTGACCAACAATTACGATTTACGGATCGCCGTCACGCGCGTCGAACAGGCGCGCGCGATGGCAGCGGAAGCGCGTGCCGGATTTTTCCCGCAATTGGATTACGCCGCAACCGCCGCCCGCGGGCAAAATGTCGGCGGCGGAAACGCACCGTCCCCTACCGGCACGATTGGCAATGTTTTTGCAGCCGACGTGAACGCCTCGTGGGAAATTGATTTATGGGGACGCATCCGTAGGCTCAATGAATCCGCCCGCGCGCAATTTTTTGCGAGTGAAGAAGCCCGGCGCGACGTGATGATTTCGCTCATCGGAGAAGTCGCGCAAAATTATTTTCAATTGCTCGCGCTGGATCGGCAGCTTGAGATTGCGCGAGAAAGCACTAATTCATTCGGCGAAAGCCTGAACATTTTCAACGAGCGATTGCAAGGCGGTGTTGCGTCAAAACTGGAAACGTCGTCCGCCGAAGCGCTGATGGACGCCGCCGCCGCGACGATTCCCGTTCTCGAAGAACAAGTTGCGGTTCAGGAAAATCAATTGAGCGTTTTGCTCGGACAAAATCCCGGCGCAATTCTGCGCGGAAATGTTTCGCTCGAAAAACAAGCGTCGCCGGAAGTTCCCGCCGGTCTGCCGTCCGCATTGCTGGAGGGGCGGCCAGACATCCGCGAAGCCGAGCAGCAATTGCGTTCCGCCACCGCGCAAGTCGGCGTGGCGAAAGCCGATTTCTTTCCGCAACTGAATCTGACGGGCTTGTTTGGCAATGTCAGTTCTGATCTGACGACGTTCACATCCGGCGGCGGTGACGTGGCGTGGAGCATCGCCGCCGGTTTGACGGGGCCGCTGTTTCACGGCGGCGAGCTTCGCGCTCAATACGCGCAGGCCCGCGCCGCGCGCGAACAGGCAGCGTTGCAGTATCAAGAAACCGTGCTGAATGCATTTGAAGAAATTTCCGACGCGTTGATCTCGCGCGAAAAATCCGCTGCCGCGCGAGCGCAACAAAGCCGCGCGGTGGACGCTTACAAAGTGGCTGTAAAAATTTCGCTGGAGCGCTATCGCATGGGCCACGCGGATTATTACGAGGTTTTGCAAGAACAGCAGTTACTTTTTCCGGCGGAAAATTCGCTCTTGCAATTCCAACTCAACCAACTCCTCGCCGTCGTGCAACTTTACCGTGCGCTCGGCGGCGGCTGGGAAGCTGAAGCCACGATCATTTTACCACCGCCTACTCACGGCCAATGATAACCCGGAAAGAAATCGTTTTTGATTCGTTTTTTTGGAACGCCAAGTTTTTTTAATATCTTGTCCAAGGATTCAACCATTGGTTCGGGGCCGGAAACATAAAACACCGGCTTATCCATGTCTGGCACCAGCTTTGGAATGGTTTTTTCATCAATCCGGTCCGGGTTGACGACATAATCAATCCTGAATTCAGGGTGGCGCTTCTTCAATGCCTCCAGTTCTTTGCGATACGGAAAGTCGTCGTTCCTATTGGCATAGAGCAGTTGCACGTTCAGCGGTTTCTTATTGCGATCCATATCCAGCAAAATAGCGCGGAAAGGCGTGATGCCAATTCCTCCGGCAATGAACACAAACATTTTCCTCCGGTGATCTAAAACGAAATCGCCGCCCTTGTCGCAGACTTCGATGACATCGCCCGGCTTGAGCTTTTTCAATGCCTTCTTAAACGAACTTCCCTTCGGTGCGAAACGCGTCGTCAGCATCACCTGTTTTTCGTAAGGTGCTGATGCGATTGAGAAATAACGTTCCATGCCGCGATCATCCGGCTTCGGATGGTTGAGGATGTAATGCAGATACTGTCCGGCCTTCCATCGCAATGGCCGCTCCGGCACAAAAATAAAGGAGAAGATGTCGCTGGCTTCCTGTTTGGTCGCGCGAAGCGCAAGTTTCATGATTGAAAAGATACAAGGATTGACTGTCGCTGTCAGGCGGAAATAATTTTACAAATCGGGCGGCGAGTAGATGAAAAGTTTTCGGAAACGGAGGCCAATAATCCGCATTCATCAGCGGTTGAATTTTTTATGGGGTGTTCACCCCATTCATTTCTCCGTGTCAAAAAGATAAAGTTTTCAGCGTGTCGCGTGGTTGGACTCGCCACGGTCACTTGAACATGAAAAAACGAGAAGCCAGCGCGCCAGACCTTTCCGAAAGGATTGTGATTGTGGGCGGCGGTTTTGCCGGAGTGACTTTGGCGCAACGCCTCGAACGCTCGCTGCCAGTGCAGACGGAAATAGTTGTTCTCAGCGCTGACAATCATCTGGTCTTCACGCCCATGCTCCCGGAAGTGGTGGGACGAACCATCTCTCCGCTGCACGTTGTCGTGGCGGGCCGCCAGTTGACCCGGCGCACGAAGTGGCTGGAGGCGCGCGTCAGCCGGATTGATCGCGAAAAAAGCGAAGCGCATTATCTTCGCCGGGACGGAACAGCGTCTTCAATGCACTACATACAGTTGGTGCTGGCCTGTGGTGCGGCGGCAAATCTAGCGGAGATTCCGGGACTGGCTTCGCGGGGCTATGCATTGAAAACTGTGATGGACGCAATCGTCATGGGCAACGATTTGATCGGCAACTTTGAAGCCGCCGCGACCGAGCCGGATGCGGAAATGCGCCAGCGTCTGCTTACCGTGGTCGTTATTGGCGGAGGCTTCAGCGGAGTGGAGATTGCCGGACATATTGCGGATTTGATGCGGGCGATCCGCCGGTTTTATCCAGAGTTGAAACATGAATCCCCGCACGTTGTTTTGTTGCAGAAGGGCAAGCAACTGTTGCCGGAGTTGCATCACGAGTCCCTGTCCAAGTTCACATTGCAGAAACTCCGGCAAAACGGAATCAAAGTGCGATTGGAAACGTCGGCTAAAAAGGTTGACTCCATCGCGGTGCATCTGACTTCGGGTGAACAGATCGAGACAGGAATGATTGTCTGCACGGTGGGCACGGAGACGCATCAGTTGATCAAAGGCTTGGGTCTCACGTTGGAAAAAGGCCGACTGAAGACCGACCCGGACATGAAGGTGAGTGGCACGGCCAATCTCTGGGGTCTTGGCGACTGTGCGTTTATTCCCAACGCCTACGATGGCCGGCCAAGCCCCGCGACCGCGCAATTCGCAGTGCAGCAGGCGCGGCAGTTGGCAGAGAATCTCAAATGCGTCTCGCAAGGCGCGACGACGAAGCCGTTTAATTTTCGTCCGCGCGGAATGCTCGCCTCCATCGGCCATCGCAACGCCGTGGCGGTGATTTATGGAGTCAAGCTGTCCGGCTTCATCGCATGGTTTTTATGGCGGGGAATTTATTTGTTCAAACTACCGACATTCAGTCGCAAACTGGAAGTGGCCATTAGCTGGGCCGTTGGCATTCCCTTTCCGCCGAACATTGTTCAACTCCGACTGTCGAAAGAACAATCGCTGGATGTAGGCGGTGAACGCGCAGAAACCAAATGACAAACACAAAGGAAGATCATGAACATCACACTTGAAGGCAAACGCGCGCTCGTCACGGGCGGCAATTCCGGCATCGGTGCGGCGATTGCACTGGCTCTTGCCGATGCCGGTGCAAAAGTGGCGATCAATTATGTGGGCCATCCCAAAGCAGCGGACGCGCTCGTGAAGACGATCAAACAAAAACGCGGCGAAGCGATTTCCATTCAGGCGGACGTTTCCGATCCGAAGGCGGTCGGTAAAATGTTCCGGCGGTTGGATGCGGCGTGGAGCGGGATTGATATTCTCATCAACAACGCCGGTATTGACGGTCCCAGCGCTGTTGGCTGGAAGGCTGATATTGTCGCCTGGCGAAAAGTGATCGAGGTGAATTTGTTTGGTGCTTTCTACTGCGCCAACGAAGCATTGAAGCGCATGGTGCGGCAGAAAAGCGGCGTCGTGTTGAGCACCACTTCGGTGCATGAAGAAATCGCCTGGTCTGGACACAGCGCCTACACGTCCAGCAAGGCGGCGGTCAGTATGTTGACCAAAACTCTGGCCCAGGAAGCTGCGCCGCACGGCGTGCGCGCGCTGGCGGTTGGTCCGGGAGCAATCAAAACGCCGATCAACCGTTCTGTCTGGAGCAATCACAAAAAAATGAAAGACCTGCTTGAGAAAATCCCGTTGAAACGGATTGGCGAGCCGGACGAAATTGCTCGCATGGTCGTGGTGCTCGTTTCGGACACGGCCTCTTATGTGACCGGGCGCACAATTTTCGTAGATGGCGGTATGACGGATTATCCCGACTTCGCTCACGGCGGCTAATCACAAAAACAATTTATGCCAGCAAAAAACCAAATTGCGTTCGGCGCACCCGGCATTGCGCCGCGCTGGACATCCAGCGCCAAGGATGGCATCGGCACCGCCTATCACACGAGTTCCCGGCTTTGGTTCACCTTGAGCCACGGCATCGTCAACGAGGTTTATTATCCCCACGTGGACACGCCGAACACGCGCGATCTGCAATTTCTCATCACCGACGGCGAGACGTTTTGCCACGAGGAACGGCGCGACCTTGATCACCGGACCGAATATCCGGAAAAAAGCGTTTTGCTTTACCGGCTGACCAATTCGGATCGCAAAGGCCGTTATCGCATCGTCAAAGAAATTATCGGCGAGCCGCACTCCTCGGTTTTGCTGATGCACACCAAGCTGGAAATTCTCGATCCGAAACTGCGCGGCAAGCTGCGTCTCTTTGCGCTGCTCGCGCCGCATCTGAATGGCACGGGCCAAAATAATTCGGCGCACTGGTGCAATCGGGGAGGCCGAAAGTTTTTTCTTGCCGAACGCGAGGACGTTCACATGGTCTTCGGTTGCGCGCCTGATTTTATCCGGCGTTCCGTCGGCTACGTCGGTCACAGCGACGGCTGGCAGGACTTGATGGACAATTTCAAGATGGATTGGGAATTTGAACGGGCCGACGAAGGCAACATCGCGCTGACGGGCGAGATTGATTTGTCGCACGGTCTGGAATTCATCGTTGCCGTCGCATTCGGATACAACGCCCAAAGCGCTTCGACGAAACTGTTGCAAGCGTTGGCCACGCCTTTTGCCGAGCAGCGCGAAAAATATGTCAACCAGTGGCAGCGCACGCGTTGCGAAAATGATTTCAGCGCGCAGACCAAGGATGGCGCGCACCTGATGCGCACCAGCCAGTGTGTTTTGCTGGCGCATGAAGACAAAATGTTTCCCGGCGCGTTTGTGGCGTCGTTGAGCATTCCGTGGGGCGAGACGAAGGACGACAGTGATCGCGGCGGATATCATCTGGTGTGGACGCGCGACCTCGTGCAATCCGCGACCGCGCTGCTCGCCTGCGGGCGGACCGAATCGCCGTTGCGCGCGCTCATCTGGCTCGCGTGCGTTCAGGAAGGCGATGGCAGCGAGCCGCAAAATAGCTCGATCACCGGCAAACCTTATTGGAAAGGCATTCAACTCGACGAAGTGGCCGTGCCGATTCTGCTCGCGTGGCGTTTGCGGCGCGCGGACGCGCTCAAGGAATTTGATCCGTGGAAACTGATTTCGCGCGCGGCGGGTTATTTGATTCTCAACGGACCGGTGACCGCGCAGGAACGGTGGGAGGAAAATTCCGGTTACTCGCCTTCGACGCTCGCGTCAATCATCGCCGCTCTGGTCTGCGCGGCGGAATTTGCGCACGACCGGAAGGAAAAAATCGCGGCGAATTTTTTGCTCGCCTACGCGGACTGGCTTTCGTCGAACCTCGAAACCTGGATGGTCACCGATCGCGGCGAACTTGTGCCGGGCAAACCCCGGCACTATGTGCGCATCACTCCCGCCATTCCGCAGCAAGCCGATGGCACGGCCAATCCAAATACCGCTGTCATCCAGATTGCCAACGGCGGCGGCGAGCATCCCGCGCGAAATATTGTCGGCGGCGATTTTCTGCAACTGGTCCGGCTCGGCGTGCGCGCGGCCGATGATCCAACGATTGTTGATTCTATTGCGGTCACTGATCAAATTCTTAAACACGATTTGCCGCACGGCCCGTGCTGGCGTCGCTACAATCACGATGGCTACGGACAAAAATTGGACGGCAGCGCTTACGACGGAACGGGTGTCGGCCGTTCGTGGCCGATTTTGACCGGTGAACGCGGCCATTACGAACTCGCCGCCGGACGCGATCCCATGCCGTTCATCGCGGCGATGGAAAAATTCGCCAATGCGGGCGGCATGTTGCCGGAGCAGCTTTGGGACGCGGACGACTTGCCGAAAAGACACATGAAGTTTGGCGGCCCGACCGGTTCAGCGATGCCATTGTGTTGGGCGCACGCGGAATACATTTCGCTCGTGCGCAGCGCTCACGACGGCGTTTGTTTTGATCGGATCGAACCGGTCTTCCAGCGCTACGTCGTCAAGCCGGTAAAAAATTCGCATGAAATGTGGAGCGCCCATCATTCGATCCGCCGGATGTCCCACGGCAAGATTCTGCGTCTCATCGTTGCGGCAGAAGCGACCATTGTCTGGTCCGCCGATAACTGGACGAGCACCAACAAAATGGAAACCACTCAGGTCAGCGCGTTAAATATCTGTTTCGCCGATCTGCCCACGGCAAAATATCCAGTTGGTTCGGTGATCGAGTTCACCTTTTTCTGGAAAGATGGTCAGCGCTGGGATGGCAAAAATTATTCCGTCACGGTCAGCGGAAAAGTAATGGCAAATAAGTGACCGGCGCAGGAAAATTCAATGAGCAACTACGATGTCATTATCATCGGCAGCGGTGCTGGCGGCGGCACGCTGGCTCTCAAGCTCGCGCCGTCCGGCAAACGCATTCTTATTTTGGAGCGCGGCGATTATCTGCCGCGTGAAAAAGAAAATTGGGATGCGACGGAAGTTTTTGTGAAGAACCGCTACGTCTCAAAAGACATCTGGCATGACAAAGACAACAAACCGTTTCAACCGGGTGTTCATTACTTCGTCGGCGGTGCGACCAAGGTGTTTGGTGCGGCGTTGTTCCGTTTGCGGCAACAGGATTTCACCGCACATCGCACCGCCGATGGCCTGACGCCAGGCTGGCCAATAGGCTATGATGAATTTGAACCGTATTACACGCAGGCCGAAAAACTTTACAACGTCCACGGCCAGCGCGGTGATGATCCAACCGATCCGCCAGCCAGTGCGTCCTATCCATTTCCGCCCGTCAGCCACGAGCCGCGTATTCAGGAACTCACCGACAACTTGAAGCGCGCCGGTTATCATCCGTCGTTTGCGCCGACTGGAATTTTGCTGAATGAAACGGATATGCCGCACAGCCGTTGTATTCGTTGTGATACTTGCGATGGATTTCCTTGCCTCGTTCACGCCAAGTCTGACGCCGAAGTCATCGCGGTGCGGCCAGCGTTGCAATATCCGAACGTGACGCTGTTGACGAATGCCCATGTTCAAAAAATTGAAACCAGCGCGAGTGGAAATGAAATTACAAAAGTCGTCGTGGAGCGCGACGGCCAGCGTGAAGAATTTTCTGGCAGCATCGTCGTCGTGTCCTGCGGCGCGGCCAACTCGGCGCGGTTGCTGTTGATGTCTGCCAATGACAAGCATCCGCGCGGCGTGGCCAATGGCTCGGACATGGTCGGTCGCAATTATATGTTTCACAATTCCATTGCGCTGGTCGCCCTTTCGCGGCGCGAGAACCCGACCATTTTCCAAAAAACGCTGACGGTAAATGATTTTTATCTGCGCGCACCGGACTATGAATTTCCGATGGGAAACATCCAGATGATCGGCAAGACCAAGGGGCCAATGTTCCGCGAGGACTCGCACGGATTTGCGCCGGGCTGGACGCTTGATCAGATGGCACAGCACGCCGTGGATTTCTGGCTCATGGGCGAAGATTTGGGCCTGCCGCAAAATCGCATCACGCTGAATTCCGAAAACAAAATTCAACTGCACTACGAATTTACCAATCAGGAGCCGATCAATCGTTTGAGGCAAAAATTGCAATCCATGCTGGAGCATTTGGATATGCACCCGCATCTCTTCCCAAATAATCTCTATATGGGAAAACATATTCCTCTCGCCGGTGTCGGTCATCAATCCGGCACCTGTCGCTTCGGCACCGACCCAAAAAATTCCGCGCTCGACCTGAATTGCAAGGCGCACGAACTCGACAATCTTTACGTCGTGGACACGAGTTTTTTTCCCAGCATCGGCGCGGTGAACCCGTCGCTCACGGCCATCGCCAATGCGCTGCGGGTCGGCGATCATTTGCTGCAACGTCTCAAATAAAAAATCGAGATGGCGCAACGCAGCGAAATCCTGACCGTATATGCCGCAGGCTTGATTCAAGGGGTGGCGTTGGTCACGTTTCCGGCGGCGAGCGCGGTGTTCACGAGTTCCAGCGACTATGGATTATCGAGCACGGAATACGGCGGTATGTTTATTCCGCAGGCAGTCATGGCCATTATCTCATCACTGCTTGGCGCAGGGTTGAGGAGGCGTCTCGGCACCAAACGCATTTATATGATGGGGCTGGTCGCCAACTTGCTGGCCATGACGCTGCTCGTCGTGAGCCGGTTTGTGATGAAGGAACATTCATTGGCTTACGCAATTCTGCTGGTCGCCACGGGCTGCATGGGAATTGGTTTTGGATTTACCGTGCCGGCGCTCAATACATTTGCGGCGGCATTTTTTCCAAAAAAGGTGGATCGAGCGGTGCTGACTCTGAACGCACTTTTAGGTTTGGGAACGGCGCTCGCCCCGGTTTTTATCGCGCTGTTTGTGGGACTCGGAATCTGGTGGGGACTGCCCGTGCTCGTCGGCGCGCTGATTCTCGGACTGCTGTTATTCAGTGTCACCCAGACTTTGAACGAAGGCACAACCGCACGCGCCGCGCACGCGCACAAAGATAAAAATAAATTCCTCGCACGATTTTGGATTTTCGCCGCCTTTGCATTACTCTATGGCGTGTGCGAAACCATGAACGGCAACTGGGCGGTGCCTTACATGACGAAACATTTTGGCGCGAGCGCATCAATGGCGTCGCTCGCCTTGGCCATTTTTTGGAGCATGGTGACCGCCGGGCGCATCCTGTTTGCCGCCATTGAAAAATGGTTTCCCGAAAAAATGGTTTGCCGGGTCTTGCCATTCATGGTCGCCGCCGCCTTTATTACCACTGCGTGCGTGCCGAAAACCAATTCATTGCTCGGCATTCTGACTTTTGCGCTGGCGGGACTCGGTTGTTCGGCGCTGCTGCCGTTGACCATCAGTTTCGGCCAGAAAGAACTGACGACCATCGCCGCTTCGGCGGCGGGCGGCCTGATTGCGTTTTACCAGATCGGTTACGGCATCGCCGCTTTTGGTGTCGGCCCATTGCAAACGTGGGCGGGATTGGACTTGAACATCATCTACGGCGGAACCGCGACTGTCGCACTTGTGATGGCTGCACTGTCCTTCGCCGTAACTCCTGCCCAAGATATAAACAAGCGATGAAAATGATGCTGGCTCACCGCACTTAAAACAATTTGCTCAATACGGTGAGCAAATTTACTCAAGTTGGAATATGGCAAAAAAATTCTCGAACTGTCTCATGGAGCAAATCGAAATTCACAAACGGCATCAGATGGGTATCAAATGCTGTATCAGATCAAATCTGATACCGCCATCTGATACTGTTTGCCAATTTTAGGTCATCCCACATCCTAACAGGACAAAAGCAAAAATGAGTTTTAATCAATAAAGACGGGTGGTTTGTCATCATGTCATGTTAGGTCGAAACAGAACAAAAGGACGTTTTTGACACCCCAAGCAAGCGCGCTAGCCGGACTACGCTACGCCCCGAACCAT
>Ga0181537_10004988_pt1 | contig 10844 bp, 10 predicted proteins | sample PEATcosm2014_Bin_39_FD_119765 | JGI IMG/M metagenome (GOLD analysis project Ga0181537, IMG submission 119765) | Peatland microbial communities from MTU Mesocosm Facility, Houghton, MI, USA - PEATcosm2014_Bin23_10_metaG | ecosystem: Environmental > Terrestrial > Soil > Wetlands > Peat | place... | reverse complement strand
CAGCATATTCACCGCAACGTGCTCCAGCGGCTTGATATGCATCAGCACCGCGAGCGCGAAAACCGAGAAAAACACCGAGGTGGCCGTCAAGGCGAACAAGCTTACATCCAGGCTGCGATGAAACTTCTGCCGCGCTCGGCACCGGCTGCACTCCGCCAGATGGCCCTCATAATCCTTGCGCATCTCCGGCGATATCCCGGATATGTCATAGCGCCAGCTTGCCAGAATGGCACCTACGACGCGGTCATTGCATTTAGTTCTTGGCATAGTCTTTAGACTCACTGTGCTGCGAGACGTGCGCAAAAGCTGTGATCGAGAGCACTTGGCTCGGGAAGGCGATCACCCGTGCCCGTAAGATGCGCTGTCACCCTCAAGTGATGCAGCGAAAACTCTTCGCGGCGCCCAGCCAAATTATGCTGGGACTGGACCTTCGCCTGAGCTATCGCAGGGTAATGGCCCTGGAAACTATTGTAACTTATGTTGCTTAGAAAAGAACGGGATTGAGTGGCTGATGTTGCTCTGCAAGCAACAGTCGATTGGCCAGCAGGCTTGCCCGCCCATTCAGAGCACGCTCCGCCGTAACCCTCGCCAGCTCAGGAACATTATTGCTTTCTGACAGATGGGCGAGAATCACATAGGTCGCCTGCCCGTCATATTCGGTCTCGAGAAAATTTGCAGCCGCATCGTTCGACAGGTGACCAACCCGCGACAACACTCTCTGCTTCACCGACCACGGATAAGGCCCGTCCCGCAGCATTTCCAGGTCGTGGTTCGATTCCAGCAGCAGCAAGTCCAGTCCTTTCAATTGCGCCTTCACATTCGGCGGAATATACCCCAGGTCGGTGGCAATCGCCATCCTCACCCCTTCCGCTTGAAACACAAAACCCACCGGATCGGCAGCATCGTGCGGCGTTGTGAACGGACTCACAGCAATATCGCCAATTTGAAATGCCTCGCCTGCAAGAAAATACTCGACCGATGGCAACCACGTCGGATCCTTCACTGGAGCAACCGGGTCTGCGTTGCGCTCCGCTTCCTGCTGCCCTTCTTTGGCCTCCGCTGCCAGGTCCACCTCATCGGGATCGCCCTCATGCGCATCCGCTTCCGCCTGCCGAGCCGCTGCCTGCTGCCTGCATTGCTCAATCCATTGTGCATAGGTCATCTGTTTGCGCGGCGTCAGCCATCGCATCCACGCCCGGTGGGTCCCCTCGGTGAAATACACCGGAATTCCCAGCTTCCGCGCCGTCACTGCCAGCCCGTTAATGTGGTCCTGGTGCTCATGCGTCACGATGATCGCGTCGAGTGTCGCTGGATCCTCGTCCGCCAGCTTCATCCGCCGGAACAGTTCCCGGCAACTCAGTCCCGCATCCACCAAAATGCGCGTCTGGCCGCCGGTCACAACCGTACAATTCCCCTTCGACCCCGACGCCAGCACTGTGAATCGCACCATTAATTCAGCATACCGCGCTTGCCTGTGCATCGCTTGGCGTGGCCGTTACTGCCCGGAGTCCTGATCGAGCGGCGATCGTATGCACCTCCGAAATCTCTGGTCTCATCAGTCCTCGAGCTTTATCCTATGCTTACAAGGAATCTCCCTGCTTCCCTAACAACAATCTCAACCGCTTCGCAACCGGAGATCTCAATTGGCATCGACGCTCAGCCCATCACGATTCCTCCTGGCCGTCTTGCTTCTCTCCTGTTTGTTGCATGCATCCTCCGCGCGCGCTGCCGACCAATTCGCGCCGGCTCCCACATGGGACCGCGCCGCCGCCGCTCGCTATCTCGACAGCCGAGAGGTCTGGTGGCAAACCTGGGACCGCGCCCAAAAAGACCACGGCACTCTCTGCGTCTCCTGCCACACCCAGGCCACCTTTGCGCTTGCCCGTCCCACCCTCAGCCGCGACCTCGCTGAAAAGGACCCATCTGCCGCCGAGCAGGCCATGCTCGCGAGCGTTCAAAAGCGCGTCCGCATGTGGAGCGAGGTGCAGCCCTTCTACAGCGACGCCGTCTACGGCACAGGCAAAGAGATCGAGTCGCGCAACGCCGAGTCCGTCCTCAACGCCGTCATTCTCTCCAGTTACGACGCATCCTCGGGCCAACTGGGCGACACCACGCGCCTTGCCTTCAGCAACGCCTGGGCGTTACAAACCAAATCCGGCCCCGATGCCGGTGCATGGGTCTGGCAAAACTTCGACTACACTCCATGGGAATCAAAGGAATCGCAATACTACTGGGCCGCGCAGATGGCCCTCACCGTTGCCACCGCGCCCGGCAACTACCGCGTCGATCCACAGATCGCCGCCAACCTCGCTGCGCTCCAAGACTTTCTGCGCAGCCACTACGACGACCAACCACTCTTGAACAAGCTCGTCGTCCTTCGCACCTCATCGCAATTTCGCGACCTTCTCACCCCGGCTCAGCGCAAGGCATTGCTCACCACTCTCTATAGTCTGCAGCGACCCGACGGTGGCTGGAGCCTTACTGACTTCGGCGCCTGGCAGCGCCGCGACAAGACTCCCCTCGAGACCAAACCCGACGGAGTCGCCACCGGTATCGCACTACTTGCTCTCGAAGAAAACGGCCTCGCCAACTCTCATGTCGCTCTTGGCCGGGCCTGGCTCATCGCCAATCAGGACAAGACCACCGGCGCATGGCCTGCCTGGTCGCTTAACAAAAATCGCGATCCCAAATCCAACGTCGGCCAGTTCATGAGCGACGCCGCCACCGCCTACGCCGTCCTGGCCCTCGACGCCCGACACTGAACTCGCGCCAGCCGCCGACTCTCACTCAAGCAAGTTCGCCGGCAGCTCAATTGCCACCAGAGTTCCACGACCAGGACTGCTCGTCACGCTGAACTTCGCCTGATTCCCATAGAGCACTTCGAGCCGCTCCTGCACGTTTTTCATCCCGATCCCCGCGCCCGTCCGCTGCAGCGCTGAAACCGGCCTATTCCCCATGCCCACGCCGTCGTCCGCCACTTCAATGCGAATCCGATCGCCCTCGAGCTTGCTGCGCAGCGTCACGGTCCCGCCGTGAATCCGCGGCTCCAGCCCATGCTTGATGCTGTTCTCGATCAGCGGCTGCAGCAGAATGCTCGGCACCATTACTTCCAGCGTGCGCGGATCGATCTCCTTTTCCACGCGCAGCTTGTCTGCGCCAAATCGCACCACTTCGATGTCGAGATAATCGTCTGTGAAACTCAGCTCGTGGCTCAGCGGAACATAGGTGTCATGTTCCTTCAGCAACTCGCGCAAAATGTTTGCCAGCTTCACCGTCATCACCCGCGCCAGCTCCGGCTTCGAACGCACCAGCGACGCAATCGAATTCAGCGTGTTGAATAAAAAATGCGGATTGATCTGCCTCTGCAGCGCATCCAGCCGCGCTTCCAGCAGCAACCTCTTTTGTTCTTCGAGCTTGTTCTCGATCCGCAGCGCGTTCCACACCTTCAGCGCAATCCCCACCACGATCGGCGCACTCAGCAAAACCAGCCCCTGCAACCACCACGTGCTTGAGAGCAGCGCAAACAGCCTGCGCGGAAACTCGTGTGCGATCCATTCGCGGCAGCCTTCGGCCGCCACAATCAAAAACAACATCAGAAACTGCCGGTCGATGCGCGGCCTGCGCAAGATGCGCCGCACCCATCGATACAGGCTCAAGTCGATAAATGGCGTGAACGACCATATCTCCTCCTTGCCCATAAATCTTCCCAGCAACCCTGCCGCCAGCCCCACTGCCGCATCGAATGGCATCGCCAGGTATTCGTGATGCAGCATCGCGGGCACCGACAACACCACCCCGCCCAACATCGCCCATCCCGGCCCCAGCAGCAGGCCTAGGAGGATCGCCGTCTCAAACGAAACATCGGCGGCCAGGAAATTCGAAACCCTGATTCTTACCCACACCCCAAGCGTCAGCGGCACCACAATAAACGCCAGCAACGCCAGTGTCTGCTGCGGCGTGCGCCGCTCGGCAAAAAACAGCCGTCGAAACGTAGTGACGCGCGCCAGTACGCTGGCCACCGAAGCAGCCACGCCAAACTTCACCAGCAGCGTAATCAGAATCAGGTTGACGCTCACCCCACCAATGTATCGTCCCCGGTCCCTTAGCCCCTACTCCCTTACTCCTTAGTCCCTGTTCTTCAGTCTCTGTAGAATGGGACTATGGGCTTTGAAAGCATCAAGAAAATGGCCGAGGCCGATTTCCCCACACGCTGGGGCGATTTCCGCATCCTGGGCTTCGAGGGCACACTCCCCGCGCCGCGCCCCTGCTGCGAACACGGCTCTCAATCTGACAAAAAAGTCGAAGGCCTCGTCGCTCTCGTCATGGGAGACATCCACTCCGCCCCGCCCGTCGTCCGCATTCACTCGCAGTGCCTTACCGGCGACGTCTTCGGCTCGCTTCGTTGCGATTGCCGCCTTCAACTTGAACTGGCCCTCTCCAAAATCGCCCATGAAGGTGCCGGCATCCTTCTCTACGAGCAGCAGGAGGGCCGCGGCATCGGCCTCATGGCGAAGCTCAAAGCTTATGAATTGCAGGATCAGGGACTCGATACCGTCGAGGCCAACGTCGAACTCGGTTACGCCGCCGACTGCCGCGAATACGAACTACCCGCCGAAGTTCTCAAACTCCTCGGCGTCACCGCGGTCCGCCTAATGACCAACAATCCTGAAAAAGTTGCCGCGTTGGAGTCCGCCGGCATCACCGTCACCGAGCGCATCTCCGCCGAAGTCGAGCCGCAGGAATCCTTCGAGCGCTATCTCCGCACCAAGCACGAAAAGATGGGCCACATCATCGACAGCATCGACGAAACCAACATCGTCGGCTAACCAGCTGCAACAGTCTCTGCCTCGATCACCACGCGACAAAGCTCGCGCCCGCGAGCCAGGGCTCGCCCATCCAGCTCCCGCCACTTCGCGCTTTTCACCAGCCGCCGCAACGCCGCATCGATGCTCTCCTGCGGCAATCCCCCTGCGATCTCGAGCAGCGCTCCCAGCATCACCATGTTCGCCGCCCGCGCGTCCCCCAGATCATTCGCGATCTGCGTGAAAGGCCGTGCCAGCACGTGCACATCCTCCCGTGCACACTCCGCCGGAAACTCGTCGCCGTTGTAAATCACCCATCCGCCCGGCTCCACGTTGGCGTCAAATTTCTTGAGCGACGGCTCGTTCATCGCCACCAGCACATTCGGCTTCGTCACCAGCGGCGAGTCAATCGGCTCCCGCGACAGCCGCACGTGGCAGTTCGACGTGCCCGATCGCATCTCCGGCCCGTACGACGGCAACCACGAAACCTCCAGCCCCGCATCGAGGCCCGCCTCCGCCAAAATCTCGCCCAGCAGCAACACGCCCTGCCCGCCAAACCCCGCGACACGCACATGCAGATCGACATCCTTCGCGATCCCGTTCTGCGCCTCGCGCCGCTCCACAGCTTCTTCCCCGCCAATCTCGAGAATCTCCGGAATCGCCTCGAGCTCCGGTGCCGGCTCCGCCATCGCTCGCGGCTGCGCCTCCTTTGTGCGATCGCAAAACACGCCTAGCGGAAACGTCTTCTCCATCACATCTTTCACCCAGTGCTGCGCATCCACAGGCGTCATCTTCCAGATCGTCGGGCAGGGCGACAGCACCTCGATCAGCGAAAATCCGATCCCCTTCACCTGGTTCTCCACCGCGCGCTTGATCGCTTTCGTCGCCTGTGCAATCTGTTTGTTATCGCCCAACCCTACACGCTCGATATAGACCGGCGCATCCAGCGTCGCCAGCAGCTCACTCATGCGCAGCGGATAGCCCTCGTTTTGCGCGCTCCGCCCCTTCGGCGTCGTTGTGCTCTTCTGTCCCAGCAGCGTGGTCGGAGCGGCCTGCCCGCCCGTCATACTGTAAATCGCGTTGTTCACAAAGATGACTGTGATGTTCTCGCCGCGATTCGCCGCATGCAAAATCTCCGCTGACCCGATCGCCGCAAGGTCTCCATCCCCCTGGTAGCAGAGCACGATGCTCTCCGGCCTGCTCCGCTTCACCGCCGTCGAAACCGCCGATGCCCGCCCATGCGCCGCCTGCACATTGCCCACGTCAAAGTAGTAGTAGGTAAACACTGAGCAGCCCACCGGTCCCACCAAAATCGTCCGATCCTGTATTCCCAGATCGTCAATCGCTCGCGCCAGCATTTTGTGCACCGTGCCGTGCCCGCACCCAGGGCAAAAGTGCGTCTGGTGCTGCAGCTCGCCCTTGCGTTCATACGTTTCGTAGAACGCCTTTGCCTTCCCCTGCACCACTTCGAATTCTGAAATCAGCTCGCTAGACATGGGCCACCTGCTCCTCTCGCGCCATCGTTGACGCGCGCATCTCCCGCGCCAGCTCCCGCACAAACGCATACACTTCTTCATGCGCCGGCACATTCCCGCCCACACGGCTCAGGAACTTCACCGGCCTCGCTCCATTCAGCGCCAGCCGCACATCGTCCACCATCTGCCCGGTGCTCATCTCCACCACCACAAACTCCAGGGCCCGCTTCGCCACATGCTGCAATCGCACTGCGGGAAACGGAAACAACGTGATCGGCCGCAGCACGCCCACCTTCATCCCGTTCGCGCGCGCTTCCACAGCCACTGCCTTCAAGATGCGCCCTACGATGCCGTATCCCACCAGCACAATCTCCGCATCATCCGTCCGCCATTCTTCCGCGCGCGGCTCTCGTTGCTCCGCGCAGCGATACTTCGTTTCGAGATCGCGCACGTGCGCTTCCAGCTCATCGCATTCCAGATGCAGCGAAGTAATCAAATTCCCCCGCGACTCCGCCGTTCCCGCCACCGCCCACTGCGGCAGATGCGGCGCCGTTGCTGCCTGCGCAAATTCCACCGGCTCCATCATCTGCCCCACAAATCCATCCGCCAGCAGCACCACCGGGTTGCGATACCGGTCTGCCAGCTCAAACGCCAGCGCCGTCAGGTCCGCCATCTCCTGCGCCGAGTCGGGAGCAAGCACGATCGTCTTGTAATTCCCATTGCCGCCGCCCTTCACCACCTGGTGATAGTCGCTCTGCTCTGAAGCAATATTGCCCAGCCCCGGCCCTCCGCGCGTAATGTCCGCAATCACGCAGGGCAGCTCCGCGCCCGCCATGTAGCTGATCCCTTCCTGCATCAGGCTGATCCCCGGCCCGCTCGACGCCGTCATGCAGCGCACTCCCGCCGACGACGCGCCATACAGCATGTTGATCGCCGCCACTTCGCTCTCCGCCTGAAGGAAAGTCCCTCCCACCTGCGGCAGATACAGTGCCGCGGCTTCGGTAATCTCGCTCGCCGGCGTGATCGGGTATCCATAAAACGCCCTGCACCCAGCCAGGATCGCGCTCCTCACAATGGCTTCATTGCCCTTCATCAGTTGCTTGCGCATTGTGCAGCCCCCTCCGCAATCGTGCTCGCGACACCCACCAAAGTTTTCTTTCGATCGATCCTGCGCAGCACCGTAATCGCACCAGGTTCCGGGCACGCCATAAAGCAGATCCCGCACGCCGTGCATCCCGACCCCGCATACAGCGCCGTGCGATACCCGTAGTGATTGAGTCTCTCGCTGAGGCTGATCACCTTCGGTGGGCACGCCTCCACGCAAAGCCCGCAGCCTTTGCACTCATTCCCATCCACTCGTATCTGGCCCCGATCTTGCTTTTCCGCATTCATCTTTTCCATACCTCCCCGGCTCATCGCCGGCTCCAACCCATCACTCTGCAACGGCTCTTTTGCTATCCAGATAGTGCGCTCGCTCCGCAAAATCCTCCAGTTCGCTTTGAAACTTCGGATCGGCAATCGCAATCAACGCCTCCGCGCGCTCTCGCAGCGTCTTCCCGTGCAGATACGCGATCCCGTTTTCCGTCGCCACATAATGCACATCTCCGCGCGACGTCACGACCCCCGCGCCTGGTTCGAGCACCGGCACAATGCGCGAAACCGCCCCGTGCTGCGCCGTTGCCGGCAGTGCAATAATCGGCACGCCGCCCTTCGACCGCGCCGCGCCCCGAATGAAATCAATCTGTCCGCCAAACCCGCTATACGGCTTGGTCCCCAGTGAATCCGCGCACACCTGCCCTGTCAGATCGATCTGCAGCGCCGAGTTGATCGCTACCATCCGATCGTTCTGCGCCACCACAAACGGATCGTTCACATAACTGATCGACCTGAATTCGCAGCTCGCGTTCTCGTCGATGAAATCGAACAACCGCTTCGTCCCCAGCACAAAGGCCGCCACCAGCTTCCCGCGATGCAGCGACTTCCGCTCCCCGTTGATCACGCCCTTCTCAATCAGCTCAATCACGCCGTCTGAAAACATCTCCGTGTGAATCCCCAGATCGTGCTTATCGTCCAGGCACGTCAACACCGCCTCCGGAATCCCCCCGATCCCCGTCTGCAGCGTCGCTCCATCGGGAATCAGCGACGCCACATTCCGGGCCACGCGCAAATGCATCTCGCTGAACTGCTCCGTGTGCAGTTCAAGCAGAGGGTGCGAAGTCTCCACAATCGCCGACAGGTGGCTCACGTGGATCGACGTGTCTCCATGCGTCCGCGGCATCTGCTCGTTCACTTCCGCAATCACAATGCGCGCAAAGCGCGCCGCCGTCAGGGTGCAATCCACCGTCGTCCCCAGGCTCACAAACCCGTGCGCGTCCGGCGGAGACACCTGCATCAGCACCACATCCAGCGGCAACGTCCCGTTTTCAAACAGCCCTTCAATTTCGCTCAGAAAAATCGGCGTGTAGTCCGCCCGCCCCGCCGCCACCGCCTCGCGCACGTTTGCCCCGAGAAACAGTCCGCGATGCCGAAACCGTCCCGCATACTCCGGCTTCGTATAATCGGCCCGCCCCAGCGTCATCATGTGCACGATCTCTACATCGCGCACGTCGGCGGCCCGCGCCACCAGCGCATCCACCAGCATCGACGGCGTCCCGCATCCCGATTGAATCCAGACCCGCATCCCCGACCGCACCGCCCCGAGCGCCTGCGCCGCGCTCGTGCACTTGGACCGGTATTCCTCGCTCGAGACCACCGCCGCCCTGCCGTTCAGCTCTGCAATACTGCTCAAGCGCACCCTCCTCGGCACGGGAAATTTCCCCCTTAAGGCCCGAAATATGGTGCGCTTTGGTGCAGGGGTAGAGCAGTGACCCGCATCACTCCTAGCCCCTCACTACGGTGCAAGACCCGGTCGAATTGTTGGGGAAAATCACTTCCTCTAAGCTATTTAAATTAAACAAAATAGAGCGAGACCCCGCCGTCCACACTGCGCGCCTCTCAGATCCGCAATGCCTTCAGCACCTTCGCCGTGGTCACCACCTGCCCCACGTGCCGCTGCGTGTGATCCGCTACGTGAATCAGTGCTCCGCCAATGCTGGTCGGCAATTGCTTCCGTCCCACCGCGCGCGCAATGTTAAAGTCCGCGCCCGCCAGCGTCCTCACCCGCGCGTCCGCATTTGAAAACGACGCCTCAACTTCGCCCAGCAACTCGGCCAGCGTCTCCAGTTTCCCGTCCGAGGGGCCACTCTGCTCCGCCTTCAGCGCCGCCAACTGCTCGCCCGTCAACTGCCCGCCCTCGGCATAGGTCAAAATGCGATCGATCGACCGCGCGATGTGCCGCAGATGAAACGCCACCGACGGCAGTCCCAGCGGCTTCTCATGCGCCTCCGCGTCCGTCAATCCTTCCGTCCATTTTGTGATGTCATCCTGCGCCAGGTCCAGCGCATGCAGCACCGCCCTCCCCACCGCCGGTACGTCGCCATGCGTCCCGCTCAGCCACGGTTCAACATACTGCGGAGATGTGCTCATATCGACCTCTCGGCTTTCCGTCTACTTGTGAATTTTGCTTCGATCGGCGCTCAACTGTCTCAAGATCGACAGCAAATCATGGTCACTTTCTTTCGGCCCCGCCGCGGGATAATGAAAATTGATGAACTCCCACGTCCCGGCCGCCTGATCCAGTTCAGGATTCACGCTCTCCATCGGCACGCCATTCTGCATCCCTCTCACCTCCGCAATGCACCGGCCATCCTTGATCGTCGCGTCCTGCACTGTGAACTTTGTGCTGGGGTCCTGGGTGTTGAGAAACGGATCGAAATCCAGCCCGACAATCTCATCTGGATCGCTTTCGCTCGCCCGATAGTCGGCATCCAGCAGCTTCTGCAATCCGGCACTGATCGCATGAGGACGTGCCTGCGCCAGGCTGAACGAGCCGATCTTGTTATTCGGCGACGACTCTGCCTTCACATACCAGTCGTAGAAGTCCTGCACGAAGGCGCGACAGGATTCCTGCGCGGCATCGGCGGATTTCGCCGGCGCTTCCGTCGTCTGCGGCATCGCCGGTCCATTTGCATTTTGCTGAGATTTTTTGCAGCCCGCGGCGCTCACCATCAGCGCAATCCCGCAAAGACAAATGCTCGCTACGGAACCGCGCATTGACCTACCCCGCGCTCTTCACCCTGACCACTGTGATCTTCGCGAAGCCCTCTTCAAACATCGGCGCCTTCAGCTTCTCCGCCATCCGCCGCATCACTTCTTCGCTCACCGACCGGTCGCGCTGCCGGTTGCGGTCGAGGCACACGTCGAGCGGCACATCGAAAAACACTGCCTGCACCTCGTACCCGAAGCTCTTCGCCATCTTGATCCACTGCCGCCGCTCATGCACCGACAAATTCGTCGCGTCCACATAGTTCCATGGCATCCGTGCAATCAGCCTTGCCCGCAGCAAACTCCGAAGCGTCGAAAACACTAGCCCCTGGTAGCGCTGCTCCTCCACATCGTCAAACAAGATGTTCCTCAACAAATCGCTCGACAGCGGAGTCACCCCGCGCCGCCTGAACCACGTCGTCTT
>Ga0181537_10004987_pt1 | contig 10844 bp, 8 predicted proteins | sample PEATcosm2014_Bin_39_FD_119765 | JGI IMG/M metagenome (GOLD analysis project Ga0181537, IMG submission 119765) | Peatland microbial communities from MTU Mesocosm Facility, Houghton, MI, USA - PEATcosm2014_Bin23_10_metaG | ecosystem: Environmental > Terrestrial > Soil > Wetlands > Peat | place... | reverse complement strand
TCTTCGTGAAGGTGTTGCAGGCCACGACGCCGCCGTGCTCAAGGACCCACCCGCGGCACCTGGCGAGCCGCGGGTCGTCGGCGCCCATCCCCATGAGCTTGCAGGCGAAGTAGCACTTGACCGCCAGCGAGATGTTGCCCGGGCCCCCCGGGTAGAGGCTCCAGCTCCCGTCCTCGTTCTGGCAGCGCAGGATCTCGGCAAGGGCCCCCTTCATGCGCGCGGGATCGCCCGTCCCGAGGAGGACGTGCATGTAGATGTAGTCGGCCTCCAGCATCGAGTCCGCCTCGAGCTCGCCGCACCAGTGGCCGTCCGCGAGCGGGAGCGAGAAGAGGGAGTCCCGCGACCGCGCGACCGCCGCCCCCAGCTCGTCCGCAGGGGCGACCGGACGCCCGGAACCCGGGTCCGCGGCCTGCGTCCCCGTGCTTTTTTCCGGATCAAAATGCCCCGGGTCCACGCCTTGCCGACCCCCCCGACCTGCGGTTGATTCCACCCATTAACCTCTAAGTGAAAAGCGAGTTACGGCAACCGATATTTTTCCCGCGCCGGCGTTTTCGGCTATCGACAGGGCGGGGCGCCCGCCGCTTTGCTTGAGGGCCAGAATGAGGCTGGTGGAAACAGTGGACCGCCGGGGGGCCATCCGGCCTGCCATGGCCATCGTGGAGGCGCACCGGCTCGGGGCGCCGCACCGGGCGATCAGCGTCGTGGTGTGGAACGTCTCGCGCACGAAGATGCTGATCACGCGCCGCGCCGCGCAGAAGGCGACCTGGCCGGGCTTCTGGAGCAATGCCGTCTGCAGCCACCCGCTTCCGCGGGAGCCGTACGCCGCCGCGGCCCGGCGCCGCCTCTTTGAGGAGCTGCGCATCCGCGGCGCGGTCGCCCCGGCCTTCCGGATGTTCTACGGGCCCGTCCGGTGCCCCGTCTCGGGCGCGTTCGAGCACGAGATGGACCACGTGTTCTACGCGAGGCTGGCCGAGTCGGCGCCCATCCGCCCCAACCCCGCCGAGGTCTCGGCCCTGCGGTGGGTGGACCGCGCGCAGGTGGCCGCCCTCCGGGAGCTGGGCAAGATAACCCCGTGGTTCGAGATCATCCTCGGTCGGGTGCGCTGGTCCCGTCCGGATCGCTAGGCGCCGCCCCGCGCCGCGGCCGTGGCGGACGACTCGGCGACCTGCCAGGCGACGAGACCCGGCACGAAGATGATCAGGTCGCGGATCCGCCTCGCGCCCGCGAGCGCCAGGCTCGTCGACGGCCCCAGCCCCAGCGTGGTGCCGATCAGCATGAACGCCCCCTCCTGCACGCCGAGCCCGCCGGGGATGAAGAACGCCGCGCTGCTCACGGCCTGGATCAGCGACTCGATGACGAACGCCTCCAGGAGGCCGACGTGCGCCCCGAGGAAGCGCAGGGCGACCCATATCTCGAGGGACGTCGCGAAGTTCTGGAGGGTCTGCCAGAGGAAGAGGTAGCGCAGGACGACGCCCCGTTGCCGCCAGATCGCCTTGATCGACTCGTCGATCTGCGCCGACTTGCCGACCAGGGCCGTCAGCTGGCCGCTCGTCACCCGGTTCAGGAGGCGCGTCAGCCGCTCGAAGGGGTTCGCGTGCTGGACGAGCGCGAAGAGGAGGAGGACGGGCGCGAGGGCCACCACGCCCCACGCAAGCTCCCCGGCCAGCTTGAGGGCGCCCGAAGCCGAGTGCGAAAGCAGGAACCCGATGCCGACGAGCGTGAACATCAGCTGGCTGATGAGCGTCAGCTGCATGTCGGCGACAAGGCTCCCGACGGCTATCGGCGCGTCCAGGCCCCATCGCCGCAGGATCCGGTAGGAGACGATCTCGCCCCCGATGCGCGCGACGGGCAGCAGGCTGTTCACCGACTCGCGGATCCAGACGAGGTGGATCATGCGCCCGAGGCTCGGCCGGCCGGCGGCGAGGATGATCGTCTGCCAGTCCTTCGCGTTGGCCGCCATCGGCAGCACGTGCACGAGCCCCGCGAGGACGAGGCCCGCCCCCGCGGCCCGCAGGAGCGAGAGGACGGCGCCGGGGTTGTCGCGCCAGACGAGCCAGATCGCCGCGGCGAACCCGGCGAGCGCGGCGACGCGCCCGAGGCGCCTCATGGCCGCGAGGCGGCGCTGCGCGCCGCCGTCCGTCGCCAGCGCCTCCGGGCCGCCTTCCCCGGACGCGTCACTCATGGGGGACGGGGGACATGCGGCCCTGGCGGTCCACGCTGAACCTGTGCCCCCGCCATGTCACCCGCGACGAGCGGAAGCTGGCGGCGAAGATGCCGAGGGCGAGGAGGTCCCAGAGCGGGAGGAGAAGGACGTCGCGGCTGCCGCGCCGCAGCGCGCGGTCCACCCGGACCTTGAGCGCGAGACGCGCGGCGAGCGCGGCGGCGGCCAGCGCCAGGGACCACGCGGCGCCGCCCGAGAGCAGCGCGGCGAGGACCGCGAACGCGAAGGGGTGGACGAGCGCGGAGCCCAGGTGGCCCGCCGGGTCGACCGCGCGGATGGTGCGGCTCCACCGCAGCTCGTGCGAGACCAGGCTGGCGAGGGTCTTCTCGGCGCACGCGTGCGAGACGGCGAAGGGCGGGATCGCGACAGCGAGGCCGAGCGCGCGCGCCGCCTCCCCGACCGCGTGGTCCTCGGCAAGGTGGTGCGCGAACGGCGCGAAGCCGCCGATCCGCTCGAGCGTCGCGCGGCGCATCGCGATCGTCTGGCCGAAGCACGGGCGCGCCATCCCGAGCGCCACGCCCATGACGACCCCGGGAAGGAAATGGCCGTCGGTCGCCAGCGCCGAAAGCCTTGGCCAGAAGCCGGGGTCGGGCTGGCCGTGGTACACGCAGGTGACGAGCCCGACGCCGGGGCGCTGAAGCTCGCCGACCACGCTCCGCAGGTAGTCCCGGGCCACGCCGACGTCGCTGTCGGAGAAGACCAGCACGTCGTGCCTGGCCTGAGGGAGCATGTTCACGAGGTTGCTGACCTTGCGGTTCGGCCCGTGCAGGCGCGGGTCCGCGACGACCGTGATGTCGGCCTTCGGGTGCCGATTGCGGAGCTCCTCGATCACCCGCAGCGCGGGGTCCCCGGGATCGTGGGCGCCGAAGAGGTGCTGGACGGGGGAGGGGTAGTCCTGCTCGAGGAAGCTCGAGAGGTTGCGCAGGAGCCCCCACTCGGAGCCGTGCACGGCCTTGACCACGGTGACGGCCGGGAACCCCGCGGCCGGGGCGGGAGCCCGTCCGAAGAAACGGCCGGTCAGGACCGCGGCCGCCAGCGTGTAGACGATGCCGAGGGCCGCGGCGGCGGCGCAGGCGACGGCGAGCGCGGCAAGGGCCACGCGGACCGCGGCCTGCGGCCCCTCAAGGGCGGTCACGCCTCGTGCGCGCGCAGGAAGCGGAAGAATTCGACGCCCTCACGCAGGCGGCGCTTCATCATCTCCCAGCTCATCAGCATCTCGCGCACGATCTCCCAGATCTTCGCAGGCCGGAAATAGAAGCGCTTGTAGAACCTCTCGAGCTGGTGGTAGATCTCCTGGCGGGTGAGGTGAGCGTAGCCGATCGAGGCGAGCTGGACCCCGGACGCGCTGACGAGGTTGGCCGCCCGGTTCTCCTCCAGCCATCCGTTCTCGACGGCCTCCTTGTAGAGGGCCGTGCCCGGGTAGGGGGCCGCGAGCGAGACCTGGATCGTGAGCGGGTTGATCTCCTTCGCGTACTCGATCGTCCTCTCGATCGTCTCGCGCGTCTCGCCGGGGAGTCCCAGGATGAAGGTCCCATGGACCTTGATCCCGAGCTTGCGGCAGTCCTCGCTGAACCGCCTCGCGGTCTTCGTCAGGAGCCCCTTCTTGATGTTGATCAGGATCTGGTCGTCGCCGGACTCGAAGCCGACGAGGAGCAGGCGCAGCCCGTTCTCCTTCATTACCTTCAGCGTCGAGTAGGGGACGTTGGCCTTTGCGTTGCAGGACCAGGTGACGCCGAGCTTTCCGAGCCCGCGGGCTATCTCCTCCACGCGTGGGCCGAGGTCGGTGAACGTGTCGTCGTCGAACATGACCTCCTTCACCTGGGGCAGGTTGTCGCGGATCCACTTCACCTCCTCCAGGACGTTCTCAACCGAGCGGGTGCGGTAGCGGTGCCCGCCGACCGTCTGGGGCCAGAGGCAGAAGGTGCAGCGCGACTTGCAGCCTCGCCCCGTGTAGATCGAGACGTAGGGGTGCTTCAGGTAGCCGATGAAGTAGTTCTCGACCTTGAGGTCGCGCTTGTAGACCGGGGCGACGAAATTAAGCTCGTCCATGTTCTCGAGGATCGGCCTTGGGTCGTTGTGCCGGATCTTGCCGTCGGGCGCGCGGTAGCTGAGCCCGAGGATCTGCTCGAAGGGCCTGCCCTCGGCGAGCTCCTTGCAGGTGAAGTCGAACTCCTCGCGGCACACGAAGTCGATCGCCTCGGTGGCGGCCAGGGAGCCCTGGGGGTCGACCGCGACCTTCGCGCCGACCATCCCGACGAGGATCGAGGGCTTGCGCTTCTTCAGGTCCTGCGCGAACAGGGCGTCCGTGGGGAACGACGGCGTGCTCGTGTGCATGATGACGAGGTCGTACGTCTGCGCGATGTCGAGGGCGTCGGCCACGCCGAGGCCGTCGGCCGGAGCGTCCAGGAGCCGGCTGTCCGGCACCAGCGCGGCGGGCTGCGCGAGCCACGTCGGGTACCAGAAGGAGCGGATCTCGCGCTTCGCCTGGTAGCGCGAGCCCGCGCCCCCGTCGAATCCGTCATAGGACGGTGCCTGCAAGAAGAGCGTTTTCATGGGTGGTCCGGCAATCGTTCGGGGGACATTGGCCCTATTTGGGCGATATGCAAGCCCGTGGCCGGGAGCGCGGGGCTCCCTGTGTCAGCGGGCCGGGTCCGGCGGCACCTTCTGGCCATGGGCCTGCAGCATCGCGTAGGCGCGGGCCCCCCGCGCGGGGTCGAGCTTCATCACGGTGGACGCCTCGTGCTCCGCCTTGTCGTCGTCGCCGCCGACGAAGGAGGGGGCGCGCAGGTAGAACTCGAGGAGCCGCTCGTGGGCGTCGACGTTGCCCGGCTCGAGGGAGGACGCGCGCTGGTATTCCGCCACGCACTTGCGCGCCAGCGAGAACCGCGTGAAGATCGGGGCCTTCTCCGCCGACCGGCCGTAGGCGTCCCCGAGCCCGATCCTGAAGAGGGCGGACGAGGGCGCCAGCTGCACCGCCCTCTCCATCTCTCGCACGGACGTCCCCGTGTCGCCCCGGTTGAGCGCGAGCTCGCCCACATAGTAGTGGACGTCCGGGTTCGAAGGCTCGGCCGCCTCGAGCCGCTCGAACGCCGACCGGGCCTCGGGGAAACGCCTGGCGTCCAACAGGGCGCGCGCGGCCGCCAGGTCCGCCGGCTCGGCGGCCGCGAGCGTCGCCGCCGCGGCGAGCCAGAGGGAGAGGATCCTGGGAAAGGCGCTCAAGTCGGGGCCGGGTTGGGAGGTCTGGGCGGGTCGGGCGGGAATGCCACCGCGGATTTGACCCATGGGTCGTTTGCTTTCAAGCGAAAGGGCCGGATATGGAACGCCGGCGCGGACGGCGGTTCCAAGAGCGGCGTGCGAGCTTGCAAATCCGCGCCTCCTGCAGACAGATGGGCTGAGAAATGGACCCGCTGATCTGCCGCACGGTCGAGTTCAGCCGCCGGCATGCGCGGGTGCTGGCGGCGGTGATCCTGGCCCTCGCCGCCTGCGGCGCCTACTACGTCGCGCGGGGCATCAGCATCGACAGCGACACGGGCAAGCTCGTCGACCCCAACCTGCCCTGGCAACGGGCGGCGTTCGACCTCGACGCCCAGTTCCCGCAGAACAAGGACCTCCTTCTCGTCGTGGTCGACGCCGCGACGCCCGACCAGGCGTCGGACGCCGCCGCGGCGATCGAGCGCCGCATGGAGCTCCAGCCGGACCTCTTCCACTACGTGCGCAGGCCCGATGCAAACCCCTATTTCAGGCGCTACGGCCTCCTCTTCCTCCCTGTCCCCGAGGTGCAGGATTTCGCCGACCACCTGATCTCGGCGCAGCCCTTCCTCGGCACCCTTGCCTCGGACCCGAGCCTGCGCGGCGTCATGGACGCGATGGACCTGCTCGCCCAGGGGGCGCTCCGCAACGCGGTCGAGCCGGCAAAGATCGACCCGCCGCTCGCGGTCGTCGCCGCCTGCGCGGAGGCCGCCGCGGCCGGGCGCAGCCAGCCCCTGTCCTGGCAGTCGCTCCTGACCGGATCCAAGTCCCCGGCCGGCCAGGCGCGCCATTTCGTGCTCGCCCGCGCGGTCCTGAGCTTCGGCCAGGTGGACGCGGCCTCGAAGGCCCTCGACGCCGTCAGGGCCGCCGCGCTCGACGCGGGCTACGGGCCGGGCAGCGGCGTGCGGGTGAGGATCACGGGCCCCGTCGCGCTGAACAACGACCAGCTCGCGGCCCTGACCGAGAGCGCGACCCTCTCGACAGCGACCTGCCTCGGCCTCCTCTGCTTCTGGCTGGCCGTCGGGCTGCGCTCCGCGAGGATAGTGGCGGCCATCCTCGTCACGCTCCTCACCGGGCTCGTCGGGTGCGCCGCGTTCGCCGTCCGGTTCATCGGGCCCTTCAACCCGGTCTCGATCGCCTTCGCCCCGCTCTTCATCGGGATCGCCATAGACTTCGGCATCCAGTTCAGCGTGCGCTACTCCGCCGAGCGGATCGACGCGGAGCCGCCCGACGCGATGCGCCGCACGGCGTCCGGGGTCGGGATGCCCCTCGCGGTGGCCGCCGCGGCCACCGCGGTCGGCTTCCTCGCCTTCGCGCCGACCGCCTATCTCGGCGTGAGGGACCTCGGGCTTATCGCCGGGGCGGGCATGGTGATCGCGCTCGTCCTCAACCTCACGCTGCTGCCGGCGCTCCTGATGATCTTCCGCTCGAGGGCCGAGCGCCACGCCGCGGGGTTCGCCTGGGGCGCGGCCGCGGACGGGTTCCTCCACCGGCGCCGCCGCGCCGTGTTCGCGGTGACGCTGGCCCTCGGGGTCCTCTCCGCGGCGGCGCTCCCGCGGCTGAAGCTCGACTTCAACCCCGTCGACCTCGAGAACCCCCGGTCAGAATCGGTGAGGACGCTCTTCGACCTGATGGCGGACCCCGACACCTCGCCGTACTTCATCGATTTCCTGGCGGCGCCCCAGGCGGCCGGCGCCTCCGCCGCGAGACTGGGGTCCATGCCGGAGGTCGCGCGGGTGCTTGACCTCGCGAGCTTCGTCCCGGGCGACCAGCAGCCGAAGCTGGACATCCTTTCCGACGCGGCGTCGCTCCTCGGGCCGACCCTTTCGCCGGCCGCGGTCAGGCCGGCGCCGAGCGCGGCGGACAACCTTGCGGCCATGGAACGGTGCGCCGACGACATGGACGCGCTCGGCAGGCGCGGCGACCGCACCGCGGCCCGCCTGGCATCCGCCCTGCGCGGCATCGTGCGGCAGGGCGCCTCGGCGGTGCCGGCCGCCGAGCGCAACCTGAGCGCGGGGATCGGCTCCCGGCTCGAGGACCTGCGGGAGGTGTTCAAGGCGGCACCCGTGACGCTCGACAGCCTGCCGCAGGATTTCCGCCGCGACTGGGTGGCGCCGGACGGCCGCTGGAGGGTGGAGGTCTTCCCGCGCGGCGACGCCCGCGACAACGCGACGCTGCGCCACTTTGCGCGCTCGGTCGAGAAGGTGGTGCCGCTTGCCGTCGGCTCGGCGATCGCCGTGGACGAGTGGACCGCGATGGCGCCGCGCGCCTTCGCCACCGCCGGGGTGCTCGCGCTCGTGACGATATCGGTCCTCCTCGGCGCGGTGCTCCGGCGGGTCCGGGAGGTCGCCCTCGTCCTTTTCCCGCTTGTCGTGGCCGGGCTCCTCACGCTCGGGGCCGCGTCGCTCCTCGGCTTCTCGATTAACTTCGCGAACATCATCACGCTTCCCATGATGCTCGGGATCGGCGTGGCCTTTGACATTTACTTCGTCATGCGGCACAGGGCCGGCGAGCCCGGGCTGCTGGGCTCGCCGACCGCAAGGGGGGTCGTCTTCAGCGCGCTCACGACGGGGACCGCGTTCGGCAGCCTGGCGCTCTCGCGCTCGCCGGGCATGGCCGAGATGGGGAAGTTCCTCGCGCTCGCCCTCTTCTTCATCCTGGGCTGCACGCTCGTCATCCTGCCCGCGCTCGTGGGCGGCAATCTCCCCCCGGGGGGCGACCGCAGGGAATGAGGCGGCGGATCCCCCTCCTCGCGCTCGCGGCCGCCGCGCTTCTCGCGGCGGGCTGCGCGACCGTGCCCAGGGACCCGGTCGCCCGCGCGGAGTACCGCGCGAACAACGACCCGTTCGAGCCCCTGAACAGGAAGACATTCGCGTTTAACGACCTGCTCGACCGGCTGCTGATCAAGCCGCTGGCGCTCGGCTACCGCCACGTCCTGCCCGCCGGCGGCCGCGACGCCGTCCGCCATTTCCTCGACAACCTCAACGAGCCGCTCGTTTTCGTGAACACGGTGCTCCAGGGCCGCATCGACAATGCGCGGATCACGGGCTGCCGGTTCGTGGTCAACACGACGCTGGGGATCGGCGGCCTCGCGGACGTCGCCAGCAAGCACGACCTGCCGAAGCAGGTCGGCGACTTCGGCCAGACCCTCTGGACCTGGCGGGTGCCCGCGGGCCCCTACCTGATCGTCCCCGTCTTCGGGCCCACGAATCCCCGCGACGGGATCGGGACGGGCGTCGACCTCTACCTCGACCCGTTCCGCTATGTGGCCCGCGCGCAGGCTTACGGCTCCCCCGTCACGCTGGGACGGATCATCATCGACGGCGTCGACAAGCGGTCCCGGAACATCGAATCCCTCGACGAGATGCAGAAGGAGGCGATCGACTACTACGCGTCGTTCAGGAGCCTCTTCAAGCAGAACCGCGAGGCCGAGCTGAAGGGCAGCGCCAATCCGGGAAGGACGCCCCTGCCGGACATCTACGACGACCCGGGCCGCTAGTTGGCCAGCTCGGCCGTCTTCTTCTTCAGGAGGTCGACAAGCGCCGCGATGCCCCCCGTCCTGAGGACGGTCGAGTACTCCGAGCGTCGCGCGGCCAGCTCGCTGATCGTGCCGTTCAGGAACACGTCGATGATCCGCCACCGGTCGCCGGAGAGCCGCATCAGGTAGTCGAGCTCGACGGGCTCGGGTCCGCCCGTGTACAGCTTGGTGTGGACGACGCTGTCCCCGTTCGGCATCGCCGACGCCGTGGGATCCACCTCGAAGCGCTCTCCCGAGTAGCTCTTGAAGCGCTGCGCATAGTTCGCGACGCTGTAGTCGCTGAAGGCATCGATCATGGCCTGCTGGTCCGCCGGCGCGAGCTGCCTCCAGAGGGGCCCGACGACGATCCGGCTCATGAGCGGCAGGTCGAAGTCGCCCCTTATGTCGGGCGCAAGCAGCTGGACGCGCGCCGGGAAAGGCGTCGCCGTGCCCTGTTTCATCGCCGCGACGAGCGCGTCGCAGAGGTTCTGGGCCACCGCGGCCGGCCCGGACGTGGCCGGGGCGGCAAAGGAAGGCAGGGCTGCGCCGGCGAGGACGGCGGCGAGGAGAGCGGCGCGGCGGATGCGGATCATGGCGTGTTCCAGAGGGTTCCCATCCGACATGGACGGGGATTCATGGAAACAGATCCCGCGGGAGCGCCCCCTTGGCAACACCCGCGTGAGATTTTTCTTTCGAACCCGGGCCGGCGGCGTCGCCGCCGGCCGCCGCGCCCCTTTACGTAATTTTCACGGGAAGCAATGGCGCAAAAGGGGTTGCTGCGCGACTTGCACCCTGTTTTAAGCATGTCATGGCAATTTTCTCTTCAGCTTCTGCCGCGGCCGGAAACGCGCCCCGTTTGGACGGTACAAAGAAGCCGGGCGCGGACGTGCGCGCGGCGCAGGCGCTCGCGAAGCAGAAGTCGCTCGAGAAAAGCGCGAAGAAATACAAGCTGCCCCTGGGCGAGCTGACGATGTTCACGCAGCAGCTTGCGTCGCTCCTGGTCGCGGGCCTGCCGCTGGTCCAGTGCCTCGAGGCCCTTCAGGACCAGACGGAGGACCCCCGCTTCCGCATCATCATCCGCGACGTCCGCATGGACATATCGCAGGGCAACTCGTTCTCCTCCTCGGTGAAGAAGTTCCCGAGGGCGTTCCCGAGCCTGTTCATCTCGATGGTCGAGGCGGGCGAGGCGAGCGGCGGTCTCGCCGAGATCCTGGGGAAGGTCGCCGGCTACTTCGAGGCGACCGTGAAGCTGACGAAGAAGGTCAAGTCGGCGATGGCCTACCCGATCGGCGTCATCTCGCTGGCGATCGTCCTCGTCAACGTGCTGCTCATCTTCGTCATCCCCGTGTTCGCCGCGATGTTCGCGGACTTCGGGGCCAAGCTGCCGCTCCCGACCCAGCTCCTGATCGACCTGAGCCATTTCATGGGCCACTACTGGTGGCTGATCGCGATCTGCTGCTACGCCATCTGGTGGCTCGGCAACAAGTTTGTCTCCACGCCAAAGGGCCGGCGCATCAGGGACCAGGCGCTCGTGCGGGCGCCGATCTTCGGCAACCTCGTCCACAAGATCGCCCTCTCGCGGTTCTGCCGCACCTACGCGACCCTGATACGCTCCGGGGTGCCGATCCTGCGCACCCTCGAGATCGTGGCCTCCGCGAGCAACAAGGTCCAGATCGAGGACGCCTGCCAGGAGATCGCCAAGCACGTCAGCCAGGGCGGCCAGGTGTCGGAGATACTGGCGTCGAACGAGTTTTTCCCGCCCATGATGAAGCACATGGTCAAGGCCGGCGAGGCGACCGGAAACGTCGACGGCATGATGAACAAGATCGCCGACTTCTACGACGTCGAGTGCGACGC
>Ga0181537_10004986_pt1 | contig 10847 bp, 11 predicted proteins | sample PEATcosm2014_Bin_39_FD_119765 | JGI IMG/M metagenome (GOLD analysis project Ga0181537, IMG submission 119765) | Peatland microbial communities from MTU Mesocosm Facility, Houghton, MI, USA - PEATcosm2014_Bin23_10_metaG | ecosystem: Environmental > Terrestrial > Soil > Wetlands > Peat | place... | reverse complement strand
CTTCAGCAGGTGGGGCCTGCGCAGGATCGGGCTGTCCTCGGGCGCCGGGCCCCCGAGGACCACGTGGTTGCCGCCGCCCGTCCCCACGTGGCGGCCGTCGACCATGAACTTCTCGGCGCAGAGCCCGCATTCGCGCGCGGTGTCGTAGAGCCACTGGGTCTTCCTCGAGAGCTCCGGCCAGTTTGAGGAGGGGTTGATGTTCACCTCGATGACGCCCGGGTCGGGCGTGATCTTGATGTTGTCCAGGATGGGGTCGTTCGGCGGAAGGTAGCCCTCGAGGACGACGGGCATCGCGAGCGCGGTCGCGGTCGCCTCGACGGCGTCCAGGAGCGCGAGGTAGTCGCCCACGCGGTCGAGCGGCGGAAGGAAGACGTGGATGTTGCCGCCCCTCGCCTCGACGCAGAGCGCGATCCGAACCTCGTTGTCCGGGTTGGGCCCGATCGACCCGGGAATCCTCCACGGCTGGAGGGACAGCGGAAGGCGCAGCCCCATCGGCGAATCCCCCGGGATGAGGAACATCCTCTCCGCGACAAAATACCAGGGCGACGACCTCCACGGGCCGCCCAAGTCGCGGATGACGGGCAGCGCATAGCCCACCGCCGCGCCCAACCCGGCCTCGAGCACCGCGCCGAGGCGGTCGCGCTCCATCTTGTCGGTGAGGCTCACCTCGGCCGGGTCGTGCCCCGCGGGCAGCCGCCGCTCCCTCCACACGGTGTAGAGCGCGTCCTCGTATCCCGGGACGAGGCGCTCGTCGCCGATCCCGAGGCGGCTGGCGAGCTCGGCCGCGAAGGGAAGGGCGTCCTCCCTCGAGTATGTTCCGGGAACGGTCGGATCGGCGAGGAGCAGGGGGATGTTCCAGATCGGCCTTCCGTCCTTCCTCCAGTAGGACGAGAGCACCCACCGGGGAAGCGGCTCGCCCGGGTACCACTTGCCCTGGCCGTAGTGGACGATCCCTCCCCTCCCGAACTCCTCGAAGACCCTGGCGAAGAGCTTGCCGGCGAGCTCGCGCTTCCTTGCGCCGAGCGCCAGGACGTTCCACTCCGCCCCGTCCATGTCGTTTGCGGCGATGAACGTCGGCTCGCCGCCGATCGTGAGCCTGACGTCCCCCCCCTCGAGGAGCGCGTCGACCCTGAGGCCCACGGCGTCTATCGCCGCCCAGGTGTCGCCGGAGTAGGGGAGCGTGACCCTCGGCGTCTCGAGGATCCGGCGCACGTTCATCTCGAAGGCGAACGTCGTCTCGCACTTCTCGACGGCCCCGCTGATCGGGGCCGCGCTCGAGGGCTCCGGGGTGCACGCGAGCGGGATGTGGCCCTCGCCCGCGAGGAGGCCCGATGTCGGGTCGAGCCCGATCCACCCGGCGCCCGGGAGGTAGACCTCGCACCAGGCGTGCAGGTCCGTGAAGTCCTGGGAGGCCCCGGCGGGCCCGTCGATCGCCTTCACGTCCGGGCGAAGCTGTATCAGGTAGCCGGATACGAAGCGGGACGCCAGGCCGATGTGCCGGAGCAGCTGCACGAGGAGCCAGGCGGAGTCGCGGCAGGATCCGTTGCCGAGGGTCAGCGTCTGCTCGGGGGACTGCACGCCGTGCTCGAGGCGGATCACGTAGCGCACCGCCCGGCTGACCCGCAGGTTGAGGGCGACCAGGAAATCGAGGGCCGGGCGGGGCGTGAGGTCGATCGTCTTCAGGAGCGCGTCGAAGGCGGGTGCGCCGGCGTCCTTCCTCAGGAAGGGGGAGAGCTCGGTCGCGAGCTTGGGCTCGTAGGCGAAGGGGATGTTCTCGGCCACCGGGTCCAGGAAGAAGTCGAACGGGTTGAAGACCGTCATCTCGGCGATCAGGTCGACCTCGACCGAGAAGAGCCGGGTGGGCTTCGGGAAAACGAGCCGCGCGCTGTAGTTGCCCTGCGGGTCCTGCTGCCAGTTGATGAAATGCTCAGCCGGCTCGACCTTCAGCGAGTAGCTGAGGATGGGCGTCCTGCAGTGGGGCGCAGGCCTCAGCCGAACCGTCTGGGGCCCGAGCACGATGGGCCGGTCATAGCGATAGGAGGTCCGGTGATGAAGTGCGACGTGCAGGGCCATGGGTTGGGATTCACCCATGAAATGGGCGCCGCGACATTCACGCAAGTCTCGGGCCACCCGGCGGCGACTTCTTTGGGGAAAATCCGAGGGCAAGGGGTAACATCCTGCCTTCCAGGGCATTAAAATTCCCGTTTGGAAGGCCGCATATCGGGCCCAAAAGGGATGGGTCGGGCTCCCTGGTTTGAACGTCACCCTTCGGGTTGACGGTGTGCCGGTGAAATTCCAACCTCGGCCGCCCGCCCAGAGTCCGTTTTGCCCCGTCACCCAACCCGAAAACCAGCCGGGAAACCCTCATGACCTCAATGCACGCCCTCTGGCTTCCTGCGCTGCTGTCTTCCGTTTTCGTGTTTCTTGCGAGCTCGGTCATTCACATGGCGCTTCAGTGGTGGCACCGCAGCGACTACGGAAAGCTTCCCCAAGAGGACAAGGTGATGGACGCATTGCGCCCCATCGCGACGCCCCCGGGCGACTACATGGTTCCCGGTTGCTCCGGCTTCGATGAGATGAGGACGCCGGAATTCAAGGAGAAGATGCTGAAGGGCCCCGTCATGGTGGTAACCGTGATCCCGAACGGCCCCGTCAGGATGGGCAAGGCCCTGGCCCTTTGGTTCCTGTATCTCCTGGTGGTGGCCCACCTGGCCGGATATGTCGCGTTCCACGCGCTTCCCTTCGGGGCGAGGTGCACGTCCGTCATTCGGATCGTCGGGGTGACTTCGTTCCTTGGGTATGCGGCCGCGCTCTGGCAGATGACGATCTGGTACCAGCGCTCCTGGTGTACAACGATCAAGGTGACGATTGACGGGCTGGTCTACGCCGCGATCACGGCCGGCACTTTTGGATGGCTCTGGCCGAGGTAGGATTTCGCACCCGCAAGGGGGGAGCGAGGTGTTGTCCGGTATTCATGAGTCCCGAGCGCCCTTGTTTCCCGGGCAAGTCAGCCCGGAAGCTCGGCGTCGGTCCTCCCGTCCGCATCCCTGAGCGCGATCCCGCTGAGGCCAAGCCTCCGAGACTCGATGAGCATTCCCGCCAGTTTTCGGGCCGCCGCCGAGGGAGGCAGTCCCTCGCCACGAATATTCGAGACACAGTTGCGGTCGGCGTCGGTGCGCTCGGCTCCAGGACCGTAGGTCAGGTAGGCCCCGAGGCTGTCGTGGGCGCTTAGGCCCGGGCGTTCGCCGAGCAGGATCACGCTGTGGCGGGCGCCCAGGATGGCGCCCACCGCGTCCTGAAATTTCACCCGGGCGTACGGAACGACAAAGATCGGGTAGAGGGTCCAGCCCGAGCCCGTGAGGACCTTGGCGAGTTCCGCGACAGTCACGGCGGCGTGGCTGGCCGCCGCCCTTGCGGACAGCCCGTCGGAAACGATGATCGCCAGGTCCCGCGTGCCCCAGGCGGCCGCGCGTGTACGAAGACGCGCCTCCGATTTTGGTTCCAGGATCCGGCCGAGGTCGGGCCGGGCGAGGTACGTCCCGCGGTCTGAGGCGGCCGTGGCCAATCTCTCGGTCGCGAGGCCCTGTGCCTGAAGCGCTTTCTCAAGGGCCGCCGCGTCGAACGCCGAATGCACGGCGTCGCGGGCTCCGGCATGCGCGAGCCGCAGTTCCAGGAGGGACTCCGTGCGCAGGCTGCCGCCGGCGCGCCCGAGTGCGATCCGGGCGGGAGTGTGGGCGGCGAGCGCCCGCCACGAGTCGCGCCCGCCGTCGGGCGCGATATCCCCGCCGGGTTTTTCAGGCGCGGCCATGCGCGAGTAGGGCGTGCGCCCGGCCGACGGGCAGGAGGCGCCGTCCGCCCGAGGAGATGCGCATCCTCTCAAGCCATTCCTCGAACTCCGGCGCCGGCCTTAGCCCGAGCGCCTGGCGAAGGTACTGGCTGTCGTGGAACGAGGTCGACTGGTAGCCCAGCATGACGTCGTCCGACCCGGGGACGCCCATGACGTAGGTGCAGCCCGCGACGCCGAGGAGCGTGAGGAGCGCGTCCATGTCGTCGGGGTCCGCCTCGGCGTGGTTCGTGTAGCAGACGTCGACCCCCATGGGCAGGCCGAGGAGCTTCCCGCAAAAGTGGTCCTCAAGGCCGGCGCGGATGATCTGCTTGCCGTCGAAGAGGTACTCGGGGCCGATGAAGCCGACGACCGAGTTTACGAGGAGAGGGGAGAACCGTCGGGCCACGCCGTAGGCGCGCGCCTCGAGGGTCTGCTGGTCGACGCCGTGGTGCGCCCCGGCGGAGAGCGCGGATCCCTGGCCCGTCTCAAAATACATGACATTGCCGCCCACGGTGCCGCGACGGAGTGAGAGCGCGGCCGCCTGGCCCTCGGCGAGCAGCTCGAGCGTGATGCCGAAACTCCTGTTTGCCGCCTCGGTCCCCGCGACCGACTGGAAGAGCAGGTCGACCGGGGCCCCCCGGTTGAGGGCGGCCATCTGGGCCGTCAGGTGGGCGAGGACGCATCCCTGCGTCGGGATCTCATAGCGGCGGATCACCTCGTCAATCATCCGCAGGAGCGCCTCGAGGACGTCGGGGCGGTCGGTTGCCGGGTTGATTCCGATGACCGCGTCCCCGCATCCATAGAGGAGCCCGTCGATGATGGAGGCGGCAATCCCCTTCATGTCGTCGGTGGGATGGTTGGGCTGAAGGCGGACGGACAGGCGCCCCGGCAGGCCGAGCGTGTTGCGGAACGCGGTCACGACGCGGCATTTGCCGGCGACGAGGACCAGATCCTGGATGCCCATGATCTTTGAAACCGCGGCCGCCATCTCCGGCGTGAGCCCCGGTGCCAGCGCCGTCAGTTCCTCCGCTCCCGTCTCGTAGGCGAGGAGCCAGTCCCGGAAGGCGCCGACGGTCAGGCCGGCCACCGGCGCGAAGGCCGCCCGGTCATGGGTGTCGACTATCAGGCGCGTCACCGAGTCGGCCTCATACGGGATCAGGGGCTCGGCGAGAAAGCGCTCAAGGGGGACGTCGGCCAGGCAGAGCTGGGCGGCCGCACGCTCCTCGGCGGACTGCGCGGCCACTCCGGCCAGCTCGTCGCCCGAGCGCCTCGGCGTCGCCCTTCCCATCAATTCGCGAAGGGTGTCGAATTGGTGCCTCCGGCTGCCGACCATGCAGGACCACCCGGTCATGGGGCGACTGGGAGCATATTGCGCGCCGTGGTCAACGCCGGCGTGCGGCGCCGGACGCGGCAGCCGGGCCCGCCATGGGATTGTAACTCGCCCTTTGGGATCGGCGTCATGGTACCCGGAACAGCACGTTCAGTCACCCGTCCCCACAAACAGGAAAACACACATGCACCCCTTCTTTCGGCTTTTCTTCGTCCTGCTCACCTTTGCATTCGGGGCGGCGGCGGGAGCCGCCATGGTCAACGCGGGCAGGTCCGGCGGAAAGAGGAAGGCCAAGATGGCCAAGCTCGAGGCCAGGATCGAGGTTCTGGAGCGCAAGCCCTGATCTCACCATGTGCGGGTTTCCCGGACTCCTTGCAACCCGCCCGGCTCGGTGCGGCGGAACCTGCCGCTGCGGTCTTGCATGCCGGTTTTCTGCAGGGCATATCCGGCGGGATGATCGGCAAGGAACCGACACAGGGATCCGGCAAGCGGCCCTTTTTCCAGGTCGCGCTCAATCTTCCCCACGCGGGGCGGGTTGCGCGGCGAATCATCCTCATCCTGCCGGCGCGGGGGGCGCCTGAGGGCGCTGAGGCGGCGGCCCGCCGGACGGCGGCGGATATCCTGGAGCTCCTTGAGCCGTGCATGGAGATGGATGAGAACCCGCCGGGGGAGGCGGGGCTGCAGATCCGCGACAAGGCGGCCGTGCTCGGCCGCCAGCTTGTCGACCAGATAGAGGGCGGCGGCATCGGCTTCGACCGGCTGGGCCAGTGCGTGCGCAACCTGTTCGAGTGCCTGGAGCTGGGGCCCGAGGGTGCGGAGATTTCGCTCAGGGCCGGGGAGAATCCCCGGTCGCTTCAGCGCCCGGTGTGACGCGCGGGGAAACCTGGCCCCTTTCCTCCAGGGCGGACGCTTTCAGACTGGGACAATGGTCTCGACGTCAGTGAACGACTTGAGGTCCGCGTCGAACGATGCGATCTTGTCGCCCCGCCAGGCCGCAGTCGAAGCCAGATATCCATCGCCAAAATCCACGTTCGCCAAGGTGACCCGGCGAAGCGCATCGATGACGCGGGCACGGTCGTCGACATCGAGCACATCCGACTGGAGTAAAGGCAACAATCTCGCGGCGGCCTCGGCTTTGGTGAGCCTGTAAACGCGTGCGAGCACGTAAAATGTCTCGGCGACGGTTACAGCTGATATTGCCAGCCGGATTTCGCCATCCTTGGCGTTCGCAATGAGCCTTGCTGCGGCCGGGGACTGCTTCGGATCGTCGTTCCGCAGGAAGCGGAGCACGACGTTCGCATCGAGATGATAGCGAGGAATCATCCCTTCCTCCTCCGCTTCTCGCTCCCCTCGGCCCAGGCCTGGCGCGCCCTGCCTTTTTCATTGGGATCCCGGGCTTGGCCCGTCTTGGCTGAGCCCAGGAGCGACATGATGTCAGGCACAGGCCGGACCTGGGCGCTTCCGTCGGGCAGATCTTCCCAGACAACCTCAACCGATTTCCAGCGGGCCCGGTACCTTGCCGGGATGGTGGTCTGCCCTTTACTTGAAACATGGGTCTTTACCATGGGAGTAATCCTTTACCCTTGGATGACAGCTGTCAAACAGAACCGGGCAACACCTGGATCCTCAGGAATGTGGTCGGCAACGGGGCGGAGTTACTGCGATAGGAGGGTCGCGATGACCGAATAGGGCACCCGGATCGCCGTCCCGTGGCGCATGCGCTGGGGCGTGCCCTCCCCGGGGACGTGGAGCTGGGCGCTGACGTCCTCCCAGTTCCTCAAGTCGCGTGAGCGCACGGCGCCGTAGCGCCTGAGCTTGTAGCAGTCGAAATACACGACCGCGCTGTCGCCGACCATGATCGCCGTGGGACCCTCGGCCCAGACGCCCGCCGGGGAAAGGGGCGCGGAGAGCCCGTGGAACGGCCCCTCATAGGTGTCGGCTGCGGCCATCCGAAGGTGCTTTTTTGGCGGATTCACGGTCTCGTCCTTGATGATGAGGTAGAGGTTGCCGGCCGCGTTCAGGAACGTCGCGTCGATCTCGCTGAAGCCGGGATCATAGAGCAGCCGGGCCGGGGCGTAGGCCTGGAAGTCCCTTGTCGTCGTGAAATAGATCCTGTGGTTGAGCCCGCTCTCCGACGAGCCGTCGGTCTCTGGGAAACGCCCCGGTATCGTGGTCGCCCAGTGGATCAGGTAGTCCGCGTGCGCCGGGTCCCAGACGACCTCGGGGGCCCAGCAGTTTCGGGCGGTGGGCTCGGAGGCCATGACCGGGATCAGCTGCTGCTGCGACCAGTGAATCAGGTCCCTGGAGGAGGCGTAACCGATCCCGCGGTCCCACCAGCCGCAGGTCCAGACGACATGGAAGAGGCCGTCGGGCCCAAGCGCGACGCACGGGTCCCGGATCAGCTTCTCCTTCGAGCCGACCCCGGGCGCAAGGACGCTCCGTCCCTGGTTGAGGGCCGACCACGCGAACCCGTCGCGGCTCCACGCCAGGTGCAGCCCGTCCTCGCCGTTGCCCGTGAAATACGTGAAGAGGTACGCATCCGTGTCGGCGGCGCGGGCCAGGGCGGCGGCGAGGAGGAGGATCGGGATGAGGCGGCGCGGCATGGGGTGGGGTGTGGCCGGAGGCTACGGCCCCTCGGGCTCCATGGAAGCCCCAATTGGCAGGTCCCTTCCGGGGCGCTACCTTGCGCTGGCAGGCAGGAGAACCGTGACCGTGGTCCCGGCGCCGACCTTGCTCGACACCTGTATCTCGCCGCCGTGGTTCCTCACGATGCCGTGCACCACGGAGAGGCCGAGGCCCGAGCCCCTCCCGGCCGGCTTAGTCGTGAAGAAGGGCTCGAACATGCGCTCCCGCACGTCGTCCGGTATCCCATGGCCCGTGTCGCCGATGCTGAGCTTCAGGCGCCGCTCGGGGGCCGTTGAGCCGTTGATCACGGCCTCCTCGTCCTCCAGCCGGACGGTCAGGCGGCCGCCCCGCTCGTGCATGGCATGGATCCCGTTTGCGCAGAGGTTGAGCAGCACCTGGTGCATCTGGCCGGGATCGGCGACCGAACGGTCGTCGGCGACGAGCGATTCCTTTACGATCTCGATGTTGGGGGGGAGCGTCGCGCTCATGAGCGTCGCGACCTCCTCCGCGACGGTCCAGAGGCGGATGGTCTTGCGCACGGGCGGAGTCTGACGGCTGAAAAGGAGGATCTGCCGGACCAGGTCGGCCGCGCGGTGGGAGATGGCGAGCACCTCCCTCATGTATTTCTGGGCGGGCGTGCCCGCCGGCGTGTCCTCAAGGGCCAGCTCGGAGAAGCCGGATATGGCGGCGTTCATGTTGTTGAAGTCGTGGGCGATCCCGCTCGCGAAGGTTCCGATGGCCTCCATCCGGTGGGCCTGGCGCAGCTGGTGCTCGAGCTTGGCGGCACCGGCCTCCGCCTCCTTGAGCGGCGTTATGTCCCGGATCGTTCCCTCATAGAAGAGGATCCTTCCCATGCGGCTTCGCACCACGCGGGCGTTCTCCGAGATCCAGAGCACCTTGCCGTCGCGGCGGCGGACCTGGTACTCGAGGCCGCGCACCTCGCCGTCGCGCTCGATCATCCCCTGGAAGCGCCGGCGCATGTCGGGCTGCACGTAGACGTCCCTGGCGATGTTGCCGATCGCCTTCATCATCTCCCTGGGCGTCGCGTACCCGTAGAGCTTAGCAAGCGAGGGGTTCGCGTCCAGGTACCGCCCCTCGACGGTGCTCTGGTAGACGCCCTCGACGGCGTTCTCAAAGAAGCCGCGGTACTTGCGCTCGTTCGCCAGGAGAGCGCGCCTCGCGGCGCGCAGCGCCTTCTCCGCCTTGAGCCGGCCCGAATCCGCCTGGGGTTTCCGCTTTTTTTTCATCACAGGCCCGTCGGCACGGGGGATGAGCAACGCCGTCCCCTTGCCGCGCATGTCCAATTATGTACGCGTCTTGCAATAACCATGCCGAGTTGGAGCCATTTCGTGCGACGGCTGCGTTCGTTCGTGTGCCTTCAGCTCCGGGGCGCGGCGATAAGAATGCCCGATGCCGGCCCCCGGCCGCTTTCAGCCGGGCCATTCGGGGCCGATCCTCGGGCGGCCCCCGGTGCCCTTCAGATAGAAATACGCCTCCACGACCGTCTTCTCGAAAGGGGCCCCGAGGGGCACGGCCTCCCGGGAGTATAGGCCCTCCTCCAGGCCCTCGAGCACATCCAGGTCGGCGAGGCACTCGTCGTCGACGCTCCACACCTCGCCGCGCACCCCCTCGCGGTCCCCTTCCTCGCGCACCATGCCGGGATAGCCGGCAATCTCATACAGGGTGAAGCCGGGCGGAGTCTGCGCGTTGCCCGCGAACGACCCGCTCGCCATGAAATGGTGGTTGGAGCCCCCGCGCTTCAATGTCCCGTAGACGAAGACGAGGCTCATGGCGCCGCTACCCCGACCACGACGGCGGTCGTGTTGTCGCGGCCCGAATTGCGGACCGCCTCGTCGACAAGCCTCTGGGCCGCGCCCGCGTCCGGCATGGGCGCGTCCGAGCGGATGATTCCCTCGACGCTGCGGTCCCAGAGGCCGTCCATGATCCCGTCGGAGCAGATGAGGAAGCGGTCGCCCGCCCGGAGCGCAAGGGCCCCGATCTGGGGCTCGACGATCTGGTTGCCGGCCCCAAGCGCCTGGTTGAGCGCGTTCCGCCTGGGGTGGCCCCGCGCCTCGCGCTCGTTGAGTTCGCCCTTGCGCCTGAGCCAGCCCACATGGGTGTGGTCGTGGCTGAGCTGGGCGAGCCCGCCGTCCTTCGGCAGGTGATAGATGCGGCTGTCGCCGACGTGCCCGAAATAGAGCCACCCGGGCGTGAACCAGCAGAGGCTGAGCGTCGCGCCCATCCCGGCGCACTCCTCGTAGGATGAGCCGAGCTCCAGCAGGTCGTCGTGGATCTCCGCGAAGAGCTCCTGGAGGACGTCGGGGAAGCCGCCGGCAAGGCCGGCGGCGGACAGCCGGAAGATGCGCGGGAATAGCCGCGTGATCCGGTCGACGGTGATCCGGCTCGCGAACTCCCCGGAGCGCGCGCCGCCCATCCCGTCGCTGACGGCGAAGACAAAGTCGGCGCCCTTCAGCGAGGCCTGCCCCGTCTTGCCAAGGTAGCTCACCTCGCGGCCGTCGACCCTGAGCGCGAGGAACGAGTCCTCGTTGTTCGGGCGGAACCGGCCGGTGTGCGTCATGCCCGACCAGCGGATTTCGGAATCCGGGGCGCCGGGCTGGGGTTCGTTCCTTCCGGGGGTGTTCATTGCGCGGCCGAGGGCTTGAGCGAGAAGGCATCTGCGCCGTCCCCGAGAATGGTGGCAAACTCGAAATCAATGATGCAGAAGCGCCCGTCGGAGGTGCGGTAGGTGATGTTGCGCACGTCGGGATCCTCGTGGCGCACGCCGTAGCCCTCGAGCTCCGCGAACAGCTCCCTCTGCTTCTCCGGGCTCACCCTGTCGACACGCGTGCCGCAGTTGGTCGTGATGATCTTCAGCTCCTCCGGGAAGGATTCCAGGAGCCGGGGGACGAACGGGCAGTTCGCCTTCTGGAGGTAGCGCAGCACCCGGACCTCCTGCTCGAAGCGCTCCCTCGCCAGGTGCCCGCGGAAGGTCTTGTGCACGAGCCCATCGTAGCCGATGCGCACCAGCGCGCGCGGCGTGTCTTTCATTTCGTGCATGGGGGAGGT
>Ga0181537_10004985_pt1 | contig 10853 bp, 9 predicted proteins | sample PEATcosm2014_Bin_39_FD_119765 | JGI IMG/M metagenome (GOLD analysis project Ga0181537, IMG submission 119765) | Peatland microbial communities from MTU Mesocosm Facility, Houghton, MI, USA - PEATcosm2014_Bin23_10_metaG | ecosystem: Environmental > Terrestrial > Soil > Wetlands > Peat | place... | reverse complement strand
CTGCAACAGGCAGCGCACGATCTCGACCCGCTGACGCTCGCCCACCGACATGCTGTGCACCAGCCGCCCGGGGTCGATCGGCAGCCCGTAACGCTCGGCCACCTCGCGAATGCGCGGTGCGAGCGCGGCCGGCGTGATGCGCTCGTCCAAGGCGAGGGAAATGTTTTCCGCGACGCTCAAAGTCTCGAACAGCGCGAAATGCTGAAACACCATGCCGATGCCGAGGCGACGTGCTTCCGCGGGACTTGAAATGCTGACGCTGCGGCCTTCCCATGCGATGCCGCCCGCATCCGGCCGCGTCACGCCGTAGATTATTTTCATCAAGGTGCTCTTGCCGGCGCCGTTCTCGCCCATGACCGCATGGATCTCGCCGACGTCCACCGACAGGTCGATGGCGTTGTTGGCGAGGATGGTGGGATAACGCTTGGTAATGCGGCTCAATCGCAAACGCGGTACGCGTGCCGGCTCGTTCATGGCGTCTTGCGCAGCTCCGGACCGCAGCTTCGGCACTCGCCGCCGCAATCCTTGAGATCGAGCGGCGGCGCGCCGGGCCCCGCGTCTTGCTGCAGCAACTGCGCGGCAATCGCGATGGCGATGGCGGCCGGCAGCTTGCTGGCAATACCCGCAACGCCGATGGGGCAGTTCAGACGCGCCAAGGTGCCGCGATCGACGCCGTCGCGCAGCAACCGCGAGCGGAACCGGGCCGCCTTGCTGGCCGAACCGATGAGCCCGAGCCGGCACGAATCCGTGCGGGCGAGGACCCTGCGGCACAGCTCATAGTCGAGCGCGTGATCGTGAGTCATGACGACGAACTGCGTGCCGGCGGGCGCGAGGTCAACCCAGTCGGTCGGACAGGCGTAAACCTGCGCGCTGACGCCGTCCGGCAATCCCGCGGGCAACAGCTCCGGCCGGGAATCGATCCACGTGATCTCGTGAAGCCCGAGGTCCGCCAACAGCCGCACCAGCGCCTGGCCCACGTGTCCGGCGCCGAAGATGGTCAGCGTCGCCCGCTCAAGGCCGGCGATTTCGACCAGGGTGTGGCGGTGCGCCGAGCGTTGCAGGGCAGGGGACTGCGCACCCGCGAGGGAGCGCTGCAATCGACGCGAGACGACGCCCGAGGCGAATTCGGTGGTGATGACTACTCCGCCCCGTTCGCGCATCCGGCGCGCGGCGTCGAGCCACGACAGGTCATCGCGCGTGAGCCGTTCCAGCCACAGTTCCACGCGCCCGCCGCAGCATTGCCCGAGTTCGGTTCCCAGGGTGAGGTCGGTGATACACACCGGTGCGGCATTCGTATCGGCCAGCAGTTCGCGTGCCGCCTCGGTGGCGTACCGCTCGAGCCGGCCGCCGCCGATGGTGCCCAAGGTGCCGCGGGCGTCGATGAGCATGCTGGCGCCCGCCTCGCGCGGCGCCGAACCGCGCAACGCGACCACGGTGACCCGCACCACGGCCGCGTGTTGTTCGAGCAGCGTCCGTGCGCCCTCGGTCCAATGGCCCAAGAGCGGCTTGAGCCATGAGCCTTGGATGCCCGGCGCAATCGGCCGTTGCCGCCGTGACGTGGCCGTCATGCGGCGCGTCCGGGAGTCAGCAGATCGATCGCGCGCAGCACCGCTTCCGGGGTCGCGGGCGCCGGCAGATTCGGCACGCTGCCCGGAGCGCCGCACGCGGCGCAGGCATCGCGTATGGCGTGGAACACCGACAGCGCCAGCATCAACGGCGGTTCGCCCACCGCCTTGGAGCGGTAAATGGATTCCTCGGCATTCGGCGTGGAGGGCAGCAGCTCGACCCGCGCGGCAGCGGGCCAGTCGCGCACCGTGGGAATCTTGTAGGTCGAGGGCGCGTGCGTACGCAGCTCGCCGGCCTCGTTCCAATACAGCTCCTCGCTGGTGAGCCAACCGACACCCTGCAGGAAACCGCCTTCGACCTGACCCAGATCGATGGCCGGGTTCAGCGAGGCGCCCACATCATGCAAGATGTCGACGCGCAACAGCTCGGTTTCACCGGTGAGCGTATCGACCGCCACTTCGGCAACAGCGGCGCCGAAGGCGAAGTAGAAAAAGGGCCTGCCGATTTTGGTGTCCTTGTTCCAATGTATTTTCGGGGTGCGGTAGTAACCGGTCGCGGACAAGGACACGCGCGCCTCGTGGGCGCTGCGCGCCATGGCGGCAAAGGACAGGCGTTTCTCTCCAACGTGCACGAATCCATCGGCAAAGCGGATGTCCTGTGCGGCAACGCCATGCTGAGTCGACGCCAATTCGGCGAGCCGGTCGCGGATCGTGATCGCGGCGGCCTGCGCCGCCTTGGCGTTGAGGTCGGCGCCGGATGAGGCGGCCGTGGCGGAGGTATTCGGCACCTTGCTGGTATCCGTCGCGCTGATGCGGATCACCGACAGCGGCAACCCCAGCTCCGCGGCGACGACCTGCGCCACCTTGACATGCAATCCCTGACCCATCTCCGTGCCGCCGTGATTCAACAGCACGGTGCCGTCGGCATACACCTGAAGCAACGCCCCGGCTTGATTGAACAAGGTCGAGGTAAAGGCGATTCCAAACTTGACCGGTGTCAACGCCAAGCCGCGCTTGACGATGGGTTGCGCGCTGTTCCAGTGCGACACGGCGGCGCGGCGTTGCCGATAGCCGCTGCTCTGCTCGAGTCGCTCGAGCATCTGCGGCAGGATGTTGTGCTCGACCACCTGGCCGTAATGCGTGACGTTGCGCCGCTCGATGCCGTACAGGTTCTCGCGCCGCACGTCGAGCGGATCCATCTCGAGGGTGCGCGCAATGTCGTCCAATACGCCCTCGATCACCAGCATGCCTTGCGGGCCGCCAAATCCGCGGAACGCGGTATTCGACACGGTATGGGTCTTGCAGCGATGCGAGACGATCTCTACATGTTCCAGGTAGTAGGCGTTATCGATGTGAAACATCGCACGATCGTTCACCGGCCCGGAAAGATCGGCCGAGTATCCGCAACGCGACGCCAGCATGACCGACAGCGCGAGCACCCGGCCGGCATCGTCGAAGCCGACGTCGTAGTCGGCGATGAAGTCGTGCCGCTTTCCCGTGATCAGCATGTCGGCGTCGCGATCGAGGCGCAGTTTCACCGGGCGCCGGGTCTTGTGCGCCAACACGGCGGCTGCGCCGGCAATCAGCGCGGCCTGACTCTCCTTGCCGCCGAAGCCGCCGCCCATGCGCCGGCACAGCACGATGACCTGATTGACCGACAGTCCCAAGGCATGCGCGACGATGCCCTGCACCTCGGTGGGATGCTGCGTCGAGCTGTGCACCAGCATGCCACCGTCCTCTTGCGGCAGCGCGACGGCGATCTGTCCTTCGAGGTAGAAGTGATCCTGGCCGCCCATGGACACGGTCGAGCGCAGGCGCCGTGGGGCGCGACCGAGCGCCGCCTGGGCATCGCCGCGCGCCATGCGCTGACTCGGGAGCACGTAACTCCCGGCGGCGAGGGCTGCGCGGATATCGATGAGCGCGGGGAGGACGGCCAGATCGAAGATCGCGCGCTTGGCGGCGATGCGCGCGGCACGCATCGACCCGGCGGCCACGGCGAACAGCGGTTGGCCGGCGTACTGCACCAAGTCTTGCGCGAAGATCGGGTCGTCGTGGACCGCGCCGCCGTAGTTGTTCTCGCCCGGAACATCGGCGGGCAGCGCGATTGCGACGACGCCGGGCGAGGCGAGCACCGCGCTCAGATCGAGCCGGTTGATGCGTCCGTGCGCGATGGGGCTCACGCCGAAGGCCGCGTGCAGCGCGTTCGCGGGCAGGGCGATGTCGTCGCAGTATTCGGCGCGCCCGCTGACATGCAGCGGAGCGCTGTCGTGAATTTGCGCGGTGCCGACCGTCACGGCGCTTGAACTTCGAGCAGCGCATCGTGGGTGCGCATGGCCGTGCGCGGATGCTGCGTTTCGAGAAAACAACGGCGCAGCAGATTGCCCGCCGCGCGCAACCGATAGGCGCTGCCGGCGCGCAGGTCCGACAGGGGTTTGAAATCGCCGGCGAGCGCCGCGATCGATGCCTCGACTCCATCCGCGGTCCAGCCGTGGGCGAGGAGCGCGCTTTCCGCGTGGCGCGCGCGGCTGGCGATGCCCGCGAGACCGCCGAAGGCGAGGCGGGCGGTCAGGACTTGCTCACCCGCCGCACGGATGCAAAAGGTGGCGCATACCGCGGAGATATCCTGATCGATGCGCTTCGACACCTTGTAACTCGCGAGGATCTGATCGTCGGCGGGCAATGGAATGGCGACGGCGGTGACGAATTCGCCCGGCCGCAGGGCATTCTTCATGTATCCCAGGTAGAAATTCTCGAGCGGCACGCGGCGCACGTCGGCGCCGCAGCGCAATTCGAGTTCGGCGCCGAGCGCCAGCATGGCCGGAATCGAATCGCCGATCGGCGAGCCGTTGGCGAGATTGCCGCACAGGGTGGCGGAATTGCGGATCGGGGGAGAGGCAAAGCGGTTCGCCTGTTCGATGAGCGCGGGAAAGCGCTGCGTCAGTGCCGGCCACGCGTCGGTCAGGGTGACCGCGGCGCCGATCTGAAGTTCATGCGGCCGGACATCGATGCGCGACAGCTCCGGCACGTCCCCGAGATATACCAGCGCCGGCAACTGGCGCAGCTGCTTCGTGACCCAGAGGCCGACATCGGTGCCGCCGGCGAGCAACACCGAATCCGGCTCAGCTTCGAGCGCCTCGGCGAGCTCATCGAGCGAACGCGGCGCCTGATAGTTCGCAAGCTTAAGCGATGCGGCGCCGCCCGAATCGCGGGCGACTCGTTCGAGGCCGGCGAGGCGAGCGGCGGATTGCGAGTCCTCGCGGCTCCAGTGAGGCGGCGCGGGGTAATTCCATTGCCGCATTCCGGCATCGATGATCGGCCGATAACCGGTGCAACGGCAGAGATTTCCGGCGAGCGCCTCGAGTACGTCAGTACGTTGCGCAGCGGCGCGATTCAAGTACAGCGCAAACAGCGACATCACGAATCCGGGCGTGCAGAAGCCGCACTGCGAGGCATGGTTGTCGACCATCGATTGCTGCACCGGATGCAGCCCGCCCGCCGGCTGCTGCAGGCTTTCCACGGTGATCAATTCCTTGCCGTCCAAGGTCGGCAGGAAGCGAATGCAGGAGTTCACCGCACGATAGCGGACGCGTCGATTCGCGGCGTCGAGTTCGCCCAACACCACGGTGCAGGCGCCGCAATCCCCCTCGGCACAACCCTCCTTGGTGCCGCGCCGGCCCAAAGTGTCGCGCAAATAGTCGAGCACCGTCGTGGTCGGGGCGGGCTCAACCACGGATACGCGCTCTCCGTCGAGCATGAAGCGCAGGGTGTGCGGGGAGCTTGCCATCAACTCCCCCGGTAGGTCGAGTAACTCCAGGGCGAGACCAGCAGCGGCACATGGTGGTTCTGTCGGGGATCGGCGATGCCGAAGGCAATCACGACTTGATCCAGGAACGGCGGTTCAGCCAGCGGAATGCCGAGCGCGCGGAAGTATGCGGCGACATGAAACGTGAGCGAGTAGCGGCCGGCGCGAAACGCGGCCCCTTGGATGAGCGGTTCCGGGCAGCGGCCATCCTCGTTGGTCTGCGCGGTGCCGGCCAGCGTCATCGCGCCGTGCGACTCGCTGCGTAATTCGATGCGCATTCCGGCCGCCGGAATTCCCGCCGCCACGTTCAACACATGTGTGGTCAGTCTGCCCATCGCACCTCGCGTCGCGGATCATTACAGCACGTCCGCCGGATTTTTGTACACAATCTGCCGCACTAATCGTGTGCACTGCGACCGCGCGACGCCCCAAGAAAGGGCCGCAGCGGCAGCGCGCCGCGGGCAGGTTGCGTTGCACGGCACGCTTGTGCATTCTCACCGTAGAACAACTCGAGGCTCGCCGATGAAACACCAGCCGAACTCTCCACGCGCCGCGGCGCTCCTCGCCGCAGCGCTGCTCGCGTGCGCCGTGCTCCCGGGGTACGCCGCGGACGAGCCCCTCAAAGTGGCATTCGTCTACGTCGACCCGGTGGGCGACACGGGTTGGTCTTACGAGCATGACCTGGCGCGCAAGGAATTGGAGCGCGTGCTCGGCGCGAAGGTCAAGACCACGTATGTGGAAAGCGTACCCGCGAACGCGGATGCGGAACGCGTGATCCGGCAGCTGGCGGTGGCCGGCAATCAACTCATCTTCACCACCTCGTTCGGCTACATGGAGCCCACCTTGCGTGTGGCCAAGTTGTTTCCGAAGGTGCATTTCGAGCATGCATCCGGCTACAAGGCCGCCGCCAATGTGGTGACCTATGAAACCCGATTCTACGAAGGCGCCTACCTGCTCGGGGTGCTCGCGGGCAGGACCACGAAATCGAATACGCTGGGCTATGTGGGGTCGTTTGCCATACCGGAAGTGATCCGCAACATCGACGCCTTTACTTTGGGCGCACGCAGCGTGAATCCCAAGATCACCACCAAGGTCATCTGGGTCGATACCTGGTATGACCCGGGCAAGGAACGGCAGGCCGCCGAAGCCTTGATTGCGCAGGGCGCCGACGTGCTCGCGCAGAACACGGATTCGCCCGCCATCGTGCAGGTGGCCGAATCCCGCGGCGTGCATGCGTTTGGTTGGGATTCGGATATGGCCAAGTACGGGCCCAAGGCGCAGATCACCGCGAACACCGAAAACTGGGCGGATTATTACATCGACGAGGTGCGAAAAGTGTTGGCCGGCACGTGGACCGGGAATCGCCACATCGCCTATGGGCTGAAGGAGAACATGGTGGTGCTGTCGCCGCTCAACAAGTCCGTGCCGCCCGACGTGGTCAAATTGTTCGACGAGAAAAAGCAGGGCATCATCGACGGCAAGTTGGTGCCCTTTGCCGGTCCCATCAAGGACAATACGGGCGTCGCGAAAGTCCCGGCGGGCACGGCCCTGACCTATGAGCAACTCTTGGCCATCAACTGGTATGTCGAGGGCGTCGACGGCTCAATACCCAAGTAGCCGCCGCGCCGTCCATCGCCGGGTGAGGCATGCATAGCGTATGGCTCGTGGTCGGTGCGGCGCTGATCATGGCCGGTCTCGCCGGCGCAATCATACCCGCGTTGCCGGGGATTCCATTGATTTTCGGCGGCATCTGGCTGATCGCAGCCCTCGATCACTATCGGCATCTCGGCCTCTGGTGGCTCATCGGCATTGCCATCGTGGGCGCGGTCGGGCTCACGTTCGACTTGCTGGCGGGCGCTCTCGGCGCGAAACGCGCGGGTGCCAGCAAGCAAGCCGTGGCGGGCGCGCTTTTCGGCACGGTGATCGGTCTGTTCTTCGGGCTGCCGGGCCTTTTGCTCGGCCCGTTCGTCGGAGCCGTGCTCGGCGAACTCGCCTCCGGCAACAGCATGTCGCGCTCCACGCAAGTGGGGTTCAGCGCGTGGATCGGATTGCTCTTCGGGACCATCCTGAAGCTCGTGGCCTCCCTGATGATGGTGGCGCTGTTCGCGGCCGCTTGGTGGTGGAATCGCAGTCCCTAAAGGTTCGCGAGCCAAGCCCTCAGGGTTTGTCGAAGAAGTTCGGGCCCACCGGCTTGTGCTCGAGAATTTCCTCGCGCGTCAAGCCGACGATCTCGTGGGGGAAAACCAGCCATTTATCGGTGGCCAGGACGTAGTAGTCGGGCGCGAACGTCGTGCGGTTGCGCGAAGGCTTGTAGTACACCGTCGCGATGCGGAATTTCTCCGGCCAATTGCGCCGGCAGCGCTGCTTCAATTCGCCGATCACCGCCTCGAGGCTGCGGCCGGAATCGAACACATCGTCGACCAGCAGCAGCTCATCCTCGGCGCTCAAACGCGACACGAGATAGTCGACGGCGTGCACGCGCACCGTCTTGCTCTGATTGTCGATTCCCGTGTAAGAGGAGGTGCGGATGGCTATGTGATCGGCATAGATCGAGTGGTACTCGAGCACCTCCTGTATTGCGATACCGATGGGCGCGCCGCCGCGCCACATGGCCACCAAGAACGTCGGGCGAAAGCCGCTGCTGATCACGAGCCGCGCGAGCTCCATCGAGTCGCGAAGCAGCGAGTCTGCAGAGATGAAGAGTTTATCCATATTGCATGCCTTGATTTTTCGACGCCATCCGGATTTGCGGCCAGCCGTTTCAGCAGTTTCTGCGGCAGGATGATCCACCGTGCGGGTATCAAGAGCAAGGCTGCCCGCTGGCTGCGTCTGGTGCAAGCCGGCAATTAGGCATCGCGCGAGCGACGGCCAGCCGCTTCAGTCCTCGCCGGGCGGAACCGCGTTCCGCAACATGATCGGTGCGGCAATCGAATCGACAACCGGCCGCCCGTCCAAGATGGAGCCGGTGGTCTCCGCGGCCGGATGATCCACCCTGCGGGTTTTAAGATCGAGGCTGCTGTCTTGGTTCATGCGCACGATGCGCACGTTCTCGAGCGTCAGCGGCTTGCCTTGCGTCAGAACGGCGGCCGGTTGCTGCAGCGTCACCACCCAGGCACTGCCCGAGGAGCCGGGCGCGAGCCGCGCGAGGCCGTCCGCACCCACGAGCAATGCGGTTTTCTGATCGACGCCGATCCCGGCGATCGCGGCGGCCGGATGATCCTGCTCGATGCGCGCGATGAAAACGATGAGACGGCCGAGCCGGCTGCGCGTCGAAAAATGCGTGTCCGTGATCATGCCTTCGAGCCAATGCAGATGCAGGAAATCGCTCTCCAGAGTGACGCCGGAATTGTACGGATCGTTGAGCGCAATTTTCGATTCCAGGCTCCCGCCATCGCTCGCCGTATAACTGTACTCGCCCAAGATCGCGAGTCCGGCGCTGCTGCCACCCAACGGGCGGTGGGCGGCGACATGGTCGTTGAGCAACGTTTGTACCGGAGTGCCTTTCCAGTAACGCAGATAATTGCGCTGATCGCCCCCGGCCAGAAAGATGCCATCGGCCGAGCGCAAGGCGGCGAGCACGCGCGGATCATAGGATGCCTCACGATGATGGAACACGATGGTTTCCGCCGATCGGACCGGCCCCCACCGAGCGGCGAAGGAATCGCCGTAGTTGCCGTCGCCGGGGTCGAAACTATCGTCCGAGACGGCGCGCAGGATGACGATGTGACCGCCACCCGCATGGCTTGCGATCGAGGCGAATGCGGCATCGACCGAGCCGCCGCCGCCCATCAGCGCGAGCGCGAATCCGGTGTGCGCCGCGCGCGGCAGCGCAGGATCGCCGGCCACGAAGTAATCGAACTTCCTGTCGCGGTAATTGCGGGACGAGTCCGGTGCCGGCGCCGCATGGCCGGACGAGGCGGCGATGATGCCCGCGAAGACGGCACAGACGACCCGGTGACCGTGGAAGCGCATGTCGCATGGTATCCGAGTAATGGTACTCGGGCGGCAAGTTGCGCCGATCCACCGCATCGCGCGATACTCCGACCGGAGTAACCGCCGTCGCGGGCACCGCCTGGGTGAGTGAAGGCCAGCTCGAGTATCTGTTCGATCCTGCCAAGCACGACCAGAAGCCGCATGTGCCGTTTCAGCTTTTTGCCGTTGCGCTGCCGAAATAAGTGTTGCGCGGAAAATAAGAATTTCGCGGAAAATAACTATTGCGCGGACCTGAAGGGGAATCGCTTTGACCATTCGACATCGTGTGTTGCGTTTTTTGCCGGCCATGGCGATGCCTTGGGCGATGGCTGCGTTCGCAGCGCCTGCCGCCACCGAAGTCCCCTCCGCATGCAAAGGCGACAACGCCGGCCTGTCTCTGTCGCCTGGATTCTGCGCCAGCATCTTCGCCGACAACGTGGGTCACGCGCGACACCTCGTGGTGTCGGATGCAAACGTGCTGTACGTCAACACCTGGAGCGGGGAATATTTCGATTTCGACAAGGTGCCGGACGGTGGCTTTCTGCTCGCCTTGCAGGACACCAAGCACACCGGCCACGCCGATCTCATCAAGCGATTTGGCGACGGTGTCCCGGAGGGATCGGCGGGTGGTACTTGAAGAGCAGAGGGGTGCGATCCAGGTGCCTCGACAAACCGCGGCGCCCGACGCAAACTGCCCGTAGAACAGAAACCTTGGCCGGCAGGCGGGCTTGCCCATGGAAACTCCCCTCACTCCGCTCGAGTTCATGCGCCGCGCCGGCAAGTTGTACGGCGCGCGTCTCGCGGTGGTCGACGGTGATTTGCGCCTGACATACACGCAGTTCTACGAGCGCTGCGCCCGGTGGAGCGCAGGGCTCGCGGGCCTCGGCGTGGGGAAAGGCGATCGCGTTGCGACCATCTCGCCGAACACGCACCAACATCTGGAACAGTTCTACGCAATACCGCAGCGCGGCGCCATCATCGTGCCGATGAACTATCGTTTGACCGCGGACGATCTCGTGTACATGGCAACCCACAGCGGCGCAAAAGTGATCTGCGTGCACTCCGAGTATCTGGACCTGATCGATGCGGTCCGTGGGCGCATGCCGGACGTCAGGCATTTCGTCGCGCTGGAAGGCCGGAAGAGCGGCTGGTTGTCCTACGAGGCGCTCCTCGACGCGCGGCCGGCCGCGATCGATCTGAGCGAGATCGAAGAGACCGCCCCGCTCGCCATCAATTACACCAGCGGCACGACCTCGCGACCCAAGGGCGTGGTAATTACGCATCGGAATGCGTGGATGAATTCCGTGGGTACTCTGACGCACTGGCCGATGACTCCGGCCGACCGCTACCTTTGGACGCTGCCGATGTTCCACGCCAACGGCTGGACGTTCACGTGGACGGTGACTGCAGCCGGCGCCGCGCACATCTGCCTGCGTCGCGTCGATGCCGTGAATATTTACGAACACGCCAATCGGGAACGAGTAACCCATCTGTGTGCGGCGCCGACCGTGCTG
>Ga0181537_10004984_pt1 | contig 10853 bp, 9 predicted proteins | sample PEATcosm2014_Bin_39_FD_119765 | JGI IMG/M metagenome (GOLD analysis project Ga0181537, IMG submission 119765) | Peatland microbial communities from MTU Mesocosm Facility, Houghton, MI, USA - PEATcosm2014_Bin23_10_metaG | ecosystem: Environmental > Terrestrial > Soil > Wetlands > Peat | place... | reverse complement strand
GCGGGCAAAGTTGATAATTCCGGAGACCTGATTGCTCGCTTCTTTGGGCAGGCCCATGTAAGCAGCGTTGGTGATCGATATAAAGCACAGTGGAATGGCGGCGACTTGCAACATCCGCAACCACGAGCCGAAGCCGAAGCTCAACGACAATGTGACGTGGGTGGAGCTGTAGTAGAAGGCAGCGGCAAAGAAGGCGAATCCGCCTACCGCGAGATTGCGTGCGGCAAACTTGTCGCTAGCGATCCCAGAGAGCGGCGCGAGAATCAAAAGCACAAGACCCCCGCCCGTGAGTGCCTTTCCAGCAACTGTTGCGGTATAGCCCAGAAGCTGCTGCGAGAACTGCGGCTGCAACACAGTGCTCGCGTTGAGAAGTCCGCCGACCAACATCATGAGGAAGGCACAAATAGCGAAATTCTTAAACTTGAATAATTTGAGATTCATGATCGGGTTCTTGGCGTTCCACTCCCGCCAGATAAGCCCGATCATGCCCAGGACAAATAAGGCTGCACATATTCGAATGAAGTCAGAAGCCAGCCAATCGTTCTCTTCTCCTTTGTCGAGCATCACCTGCATCCCACCCATGGCGACTGTCAGCAAGCCCAGACCGATGTAATCGAGTTTCTTGACATTCGCCAGCGTCGCTTTAATCCAGGGGGGATCTTCCACAAAGCGTGTAACCAGGAGGAACGCAACAATTCCGACTGGAATGTTGATATAAAAAATCCATCTCCAGTTGTAGTTGTCGGTAATCCAGCCGCCGATTGTTGGCCCGATGGAGGGAGCCAGCACGGTGACCAGGGCATAGAGAGCGAAAGCTTGGCCACGCTTGTTCTCCTCGAACGAATCCGCCATGATGGCCTGCGCCATGGGTTGCAGGCCCCCGCCTCCAGCACCCTGTAAAATCCGGCAAATCAACAGCATCGGAAGTGAGACCGAGATGCCGCAAAGGAAGCTCGAAACCGTAAAGATGGTGATGCACAAAAGAAAAAAACGCTTGCGCCCGATAACGCTGGATGCCCAGGCACCCATGGGAAGAACGATGGCGTTCGACACCAGGTAGCTGGTAAGAACCCACGTTCCTTCGTCGGTGCTGGCGCCTAGATTGCCGGAGATGTGAGGCAACGCGACGTTTGCGATGGAGGTATCAAGGACCTCCATAAAAGCGGCTAGCGCCACCGTGGCCGCAATCAACCACGGATTGACCTTCGGCTTCCATTGTCGCTCCGCAGAGGCAGGCGCCATATTTGTTCCGGATTCGGCAGTGCTACAAGTAAAACCGGCATTCTAGGGCAAGAGCGGAATGCAGACTGAGCAAAAGGGAACAATTTTGAATTGCTTTCCTGCAAGACAATCCAGATTGCGCAAGAACATGCTGACCTCGTCGTCAGCAGGATCTTACGCGGGGGGAAAGGCGAAGTTCTATTCCTGAGGTGGTGGTGGGACCTTGTACTATTTGGCCCCGCGGTGCGCTCGATCTTGGTGTCGACTTCGTGCACTTGAGGCGCCCCGGTCGCGGCAAGTTCGCGTGGCCTCAATGTTATCGTGTCCTGCAACGTAAAGGCGGTCCTGCATTCTCGCGTCCTGGCGGCAAGACCTGCCCGAAGCGAAGGTGTAACCTTCAGCCTATTTGCCACCCCGCAATCGACGATAACGCCCGATCAGCGCGTTAGTCGAGCCATCGTGCTTGAGCTGAGGCTCTGCGGAACTCTGTAGCTCCGGAATGATGCGCTGCGCCAGCACTTTGCCGAGCTCCACTCCCCACTGGTCGAAGGAATCGATGTTCCAAACTGCGCCCTGGGTAAAAACACTGTGTTCATAGAGCGCCACCAGCGAACCCACCGCACGCGGCGTCAGTTTTTCAACCAGGATCAGGTTGGTTGGCCGGTTGCCTTCAAAAACGCGAAACGGAATTTGAAAGTCAGGCACGCGTTCGGCCTTCACCTCCTCGGCCGTCTTGCCAAAAGCCAGCGCCTCTGCCTGCGCGAATAGATTCGCCATCAGATAATCGTGATGGTCTTTAAAGTCGCTGAGCGGCTGGCAGAATCCGATCAGGTCGCACGGAATAAGCTTGGTGCCTTGATGAATGAGCTGGTAAAACGAGTGCTGCCCGTCGGTTCCGGGCTCACCCCAGATGATCGGCCCGGTCTGGTAGCTCACGGGTTGGCGGTCGAGGTCCACGTGCTTGCCGTTGCTCTCCATCTGCAGTTGCTGCAGGTAAGCCGGAAAGCGTTTGAGATTGTCCGAGTAGGGCATGATGCCGATGGTTTGCGCGCCGAAAAAATTGTTGTACCAGACAGTAAGCAGGCCCATCAGCAGCGGAAGGTTTTTCTCCGGCGGTGCCGTGCGGAAGTGCTCGTCCATGTCGCGAAATCCGCCGAGCAGATCTTCGAACCCCTTGGGGCCGATCGCGATCATGGTGGAAAGTCCGATCGCGGAATCCATCGAATAGCGCCCTCCGACCCAGTCCCAGAATCCGAACATGTTGGCGGTATCGATTCCAAATTTAGCGACGCCTTCCGCGTTGGTTGAGACTGCGACGAAGTGCTTGGCGACAGCCGCATCGCTCTTGAGCGCGTCCACGATCCAGCGGCGGGCGGTTGCGGCGTTGGTCATGGTTTCCAGCGTGGTGAAAGTCTTCGAAGAGAGAACGAATAAAGTTTCCGCGGGATCCAGGTCGTGTGTGGCTTCGGCAAATGCAGCGCCATCCACATTCGCCACAAAACGGAACTTCATGTTGCGGTCGGTAAACGTACGCAGCGCGTCGTAGGCCATCTCGGGCCCCAGGTACGAGCCGCCGATGCCGACGTTGATCACGTTCTTGATGGCTTTACCGGTGTGACCCTTCCATTCTCCGCTGCGCACCCGGTTCGAGAACGCAGCCATCTTATCCAGCACCGCGTGCACGTCCGGAACCACGTCTACACCGTCGACCTTGATCTGCGTGCCCTTCGGAGCGCGCAGGGCAACGTGCAGCACCGCGCGGTTTTCCGTGATGTTGATCTTCTCGCCGCGAAACATTGCGTCGCGACGATCAGCGACCCCGCGTTCTTTGGCCAGCTGGAGCAGCAGCCGGATGGTTTCATCGGTAATTCGATTCTTCGAGTAGTCCAGGTAAAGCCCTGCGCCCTCGGCAACCAATCGCTGGCCGCGACCGGGATCGTCGGCAAACAGCCGCCGCAGTTGCACTTCCTTGATCTTGTCGTGGTGCGCTTGCAGCGCATGCCAGGATGGCGCATCGGTCGTTCGCTCGGTCATTGCCGGCTCCTTTTTCGTTTTTCTTACTAAATGGTTTGATTTCCCCACGGTCCATCGTCGGTGATGAGCTGCGTAGGCTCATGCCTCACACGAATCACCCAGCCGACTCCAATCCAGCCCGCTGCTGCAGACGTTCTCGCACTGCGCCAAGACTCGGGAAAGTCTGTCTCACCGCGATAAGCCCGCCACGAACGTATTGTTCGGGCCGCTCCGATCGGTTCTCCAGTGACCCGTTCAGTGGTCTATTGTGCACAGTATTTTCCCGAAGATTGTCCGAAACTTAAAGCATATCTCAAGAGCAGGGCATGGCGAAAACCGCAGTTGGTTTGTTTGAGAATTGGGATTTGTTGGCGATGTCGGTCGCGATCTCGAGGCCAACGGTTTCCCTCCCAACGACGTCCATGTTTTAGGCGAGCCGTAGGAGATACCACAGGAGCTCTAAGAAATCATGAACATTTTCGGACGTGTCAAAGAGCGTGTTGGAGAATTTTCTCGGCGTGGATTGGCCGGGCACAGTTTGATTCCTGTTTTGTCTTTGGCGCTGCTGTTTGCCGGTGACCCTCAGAAGTCATTTGCCGCTCAGGACGCGCAAGCTCCCCCGCCGCAAAACGCGTCCCAGGCTGCGGACCAGCAAACCCCGGCCCCAGACGCGCAGGCGCCGACTTACACACAACAGACCGCCGAGCAGGTGCAGCAGTTGGTAGCGCCGATCGCGCTGTATCCGGATTCACTGGTGGCGCAGATTCTGGCAGCGTCTACCTTTCCCGAACAGGTTGTCGAAGCCGATCGTTGGGTGCAGGCGCATCCTGACTTGAAAGGCGACGCTCTGGGTCAGGCCGTGGACCAACAACCCTGGGACCCGAGTGTCAAAGCCCTCGCCGCATTTCCGTCGGTGCTGGGAAATATGGACAAGAATCTCTCCTGGACGTCGTCTCTGGGTGATGCTTACTACAACCAGCAAGAGGATGTGATGGCTGCGGTGCAACTGATGCGCCGGCGGGCGCAGGAATCCGGCAATCTCAAGACTACTCCGCAGCAGACCGTGGCGACGCAAGACGCAGACATCAGCATTGCGCCCACCGACCCCGATGAGGTTTACATCCCCGCATACAATCCGTGGTCGGTCTACGGTGGCCCGGTGATGGCGTGGCCGGGATGGTATCCCTATCCTGGCATCTGGTTCGGCGGCCCCTACTTGAGTTTTGGAATGGGCTTCGGGATCGGCTGGTACGGCGGTTTCGGATGGGGCTGGAATAACTGGGGATTCAACTGGCGTGGCGGATACGCGATGTACAACCACGGCCGGTACTACTCGCGGAGCAACACGTTTTACAACCGGAGCAATTTCTACCGGGCGGGAGGCGCACGCGGGGGAGCTAACGGTTACCGCGGCGGAGCTGGCGCCCGCGCTGGCGGAGGCAACAGGATTTCCAATGGGAACGTCGGCGGGCGGGACGGAGTGGATGCCCGTTCCGGCGCTGCGGCCAGGCCTTTTAATGGAAATACGCAAGCCGCTCGGGGATACGCTGCTCCTCGCGGCCAGAAAGGTGTCCGTTCCGGAGCTTTCAGCGGCTACCAGCATGGCGGGCAAGCCAAAAGCTCGTCATCGCGCGGAAGCGCCAGCATGGGCGCAGGCGGAGGAGGATCTCGTGGCGGCGGCGGTGGTGGAGGAGGACATGGCGGGGGCGGCGGGCACCGGTGATCGGAAGCTCATTCTGTTCATGGAGTGTGCAAAATCTTCAAATGGAGAAAATGTCTATGCGGCGAACCAAGCTGAACCTCGAAGGATTTCATTGCCCCCGTCTTACAAGTCTGGCTAGGTTGGCCACGCTGGCCGCGCTCACGATCCTTTTGGCGGCGTCGGCTTCGACGCGTTCCCTGGCGCAGCAACCGGGACAAACGACATTCGCATCGGCGGCGGACGCGGGCACCGCGCTCGTAACGGCAGCGCAGAATAACGACGAAAAAGTGATGCTCGATATCCTTGGACCTGACGGAAAACATATCGTCTCCTCGGGAGACGACGCCGAGGATGCTCAGAACCGCGCGAATTTCGTCCGGAAATATCAGGAGATGCATCGTCTGATGAAAGAACCGGATGGCACCACTACCTTGTATATCGGCGCGGAAAATTGGCCCACTCCCATACCGCTCGTGAACAAGGGCAATTCGTGGTATTTCGACACCGAGGCGGGCAAGCAGGAGATTTTGTACAGGCGAATCGGCGAAAATGAAACATCGACCATTCGCGTCTGCCAGGAACTCGTGGCGGCGCAAAAGGAATACCACGCGGCGCAACACGACGAGTACGCGCAGACCATCTTCAGCGATCAAGGGCAGCACAACGGCCTTTACTGGAAAGCCGGGGATGGCGAACCCCAAAGCCCCATCGGGCCGCTGGTGGCGTCGGCCGTGGCAAAGGGCTACGCCAAAAGCCCGGATGGTGCGCCCACACCTTATCGCGGTTACTACTACCTCGTCCTGACTCGTCAAGGAAAAAACGGACCGGGCGGCGCGAAAAATTATGTCGTCAACGGCAAAATGACCGGCGGCTTTGCCTTTGTGGCGTATCCGGCGGAATACAGGTCGTCCGGCGTGATGACCTTCATCGTTGGCGAAGATGGCGTTGTGTACGAGAGGGATCTCGGTAAAAAGACCGATGCTGCTGCCAACTCCATGAAGGAATACAACCCCAACTCAAGGTGGCAAGAAGCTGAGGTGGAGCCGGTGGCAGCTATTGCCGGCCAAGCCAGCAGGTAAGGGGTAGCGCAAGAAGCCTGGCAACACCGCAACCCGCGCGAAGTGTCCGTCCACGACTCGAGGGTATGCGGAACGAGTCACTCCGCCAAACTTCTAATACTTCACAATCGCCGCAAACGATTTTGCATCCAATGATGCTCCGCCTACCAGCGCCCCGTCTATCTCCTCCTGCGCCATCAGCGTCGCCGCGTTCTCCGGTTTCACCGATCCCCCGTAAAGAATCCGTAACTTGCTGGAAAACTCTTCGCCAAAAATCTCCGTAGCCTCGCGCCGAATCACCGCATGCGCCTCCGCTGCAATTTCCGGAGTAGCCGTCTTGCCCGTGCCAATTGCCCAGACCGGCTCATAGGCCACTACCATCTTCGCCGCCTTCTTCGCTGAAATCGCATGAAATGCCCGCACGCATTGACGACGCAGCACGTCGTCCGTCAATCCTGCCTCGCGCTCTTCGAGCACTTCTCCCACGCAGCAGATCGGCATGAGTCCGGCCTCGAGCGCGGCTTTCAAGCGGATGTTCACCGTGTCATCGGTTTCGCCAAAATACTGCCGCCGCTCCGAGTGTCCGACGATCACATGTTTCACTCCCAGCGCGAGCAGCATCGCAGCAGAAATCTCGCCGGTAAACGCCCCTTCTTCCTTCCAGTGAACATTTTGAGCGCCGATGGCCACGCTCGATCCCTTCACTGCCTCCATCGCGTCCGCCAGATCGATATACGGGGGGCACACCACAATTTCATCGCGCGCGTGCCCCGCCACCAGCGGCAAAAAATCGCGAAAAAACTCGCGAGTCTGGTCCGGCGTTTTGTACATCTTCCAGTTGGCGGCTATTACCTTTGTTCTCATATGTGAGCCTTTTCAATCTTGAATGGGGACGGAGTGTTCAAGCGTTCGAGTTTCTCGGCAGCTCGCTCGAACGCGCGAACTGTTGAGATGTCGAAGAGCACGAACTTACATAACGTTACGTGCTTTGCAGACGCGAGAGCTTCGATCGTCGCAGAAATCGCGATCGGAGCCGCTTCGGCCAGCGGATATCCATACGCGCCCGTCGAGATCGCAGGAAATGCCAGGGAAGCGAGAGCATGATCGTCGGCTAAACGCACCGACTCGCGATGGCAGCTGGCTAACGCTTCGGCTACGCCAGGCTCCCCACCGCGATAAACGGGACCGACCGTATGAATGACATGCTTAGCTGAAAGCCGTCCGCCGGTGGTGATGACCGCTTTCCCAGCCGGTAGAGTCCCAATTTTGCCAACGATTTTGCGGCACTCGGCGAGAATAGCGGGGCCCCCGGCGGCGTGAATGGCGCCATCGACTCCGCCGCCCCCCAACAGATATGAGTTAGCGGCGTTTACAATCGCGTCGGCATTTTCCTCGGTGAGATCGGCAGGGCCATAAATCTCAATCGCTTTGCCCTGGTCGAGCACGAGTCTTATGGCAGAGTTTTGCACGGAAGCATCTAGAGCGGTCACTTCTTATCCGTCAGCGCCTCAACCCCTGGCAGTTTCTTTCCTTCCAGAAATTCCAGTGAAGCGCCGCCTCCGGTCGAGATGTGCGTGATCTTGTCGGCCACTCCCGCCGCGTGCGCGGCCGCCACCGAATCGCCGCCACCGACAATCGAAATCGCTCCCACATTTTCCGCTATGGCTTGGGCGATCTTGAACGTACCCTTGGAAAATCCGGGAACCTCGAACACTCCCATCGGGCCGTTCCACAAAATCGTCCGCGCTCGCGAAATCTCTTCGGAGAAAAGTTCGATCGTCTTCGGACCAATATCCAGCGCCATCTTGTCGGCTGGAATTGGCTGGCCCTCGCCAATCTGTTGCACGACCGCATTGATCTCCGGCTTGCTCGCAACGACATGGTCCACCGGCAACAGGAATCTCAAGTTTCGCTTCTTCGCTTCATCCAGCAACTCCCGCGCCAGTCCGACCTTGTCCGCCTCGAGCAGCGACTTGCCAATCTCCTGCCCCTGCGCTTTGAGAAACGTATAAGCCATCCCGCCGCCGATGATCAGCGAGTCCACTTTTTTCATCAGGTTCTGAATCACGCCGATCTTGTCACTCACCTTGGCCCCGCCTAGAATCGCCACAAACGGTTCTTCGGGATGCTCCAGGGTCTTGCCCAGATACTTGAGTTCCTTCTCCATCAGCAATCCGGCCGCAGACTTCTGCACAAATTTCGTAATTCCCACCGTCGAAGCGTGTGCCCGATGCGCCGACCCAAATGCATCATTCACGTAGTAAGGCGCAAGAGCTGCGAGTTGCCTGGCGAATTTCTCATCGTTCGCTTCCTCTTCTGCGTGGAAGCGCAGATTTTCGAGCAGCAGGGTCTGCCCCATTTCCAGCTGCGTCGCCACCTCCTCCGCTTCCGGCCCCACGCAATCCGGACAGAACCCCACGTTTTCACCGCGCGCCAGTTCCTTGTCGAGCAGCATCCGCAGCCGCTCCGCCACCGGCTTCAGGCTCATCTTAGGATTGGGCTTGCCCTTCGGCCGTCCCAGATGCGACGCCAGAATCAGTCGCGCTCCATGCCGCAGAGCATACTCAATGCTCGGCAGCGTCTCGCGGATGCGCGTGTCGTCCATCACTCGCCCATCTTCGAGCGGCACATTGAAATCGACCCGCATGAATATACGGCTTCCACTGAGCGGAAGATCACGAATGGAAAGTTTGGACATGGCTGGTTGTCCTTCGGAAGGCAGAATTTAAAATGCGACGGGTGGCCCATCCTAACGTCGCCTCCATTGCGACGTTAGGGTGGGTCCGTGTACTCCTAGAGGCCCTTATCCGCGATGTAATGAATCAAGTCCCGCACGCGGCAGGAGTATCCCCATTCATTGTCATACCAGGAGATCACCTTCACGCAATTTCCTGCCACCACAAGAGTCATGGGCGCGTCCACAATCGAAGACCGGGAGTCGCCCTTGAAATCCGACGACACCAGTTCGTGCTCTTCGAATCCCAGATACCCCTTAAGCGGCCCTGACTCCGACGCTTTTTTCAGCGCCGCATTGACTTCTTCCTTGGTCGTTTTTTTCTCGACCCATGCCACCAGATCAACCACCGAAACGTTCGGAGTAGGCACGCGCATGGCGAAGCCGTCCAGCTTCCCCGCAAGTTCCGGAATCACGAGCTTCAACGCCTTGGCCGCGCCTGTGGATGTGGGAATCATATTAATCGCCGCCGCCCGCGCGCGCCGCAGGTCCTTGTGCGGAAAATCCAGAATCACCTGATCGTTGGTGTAGGAATGAATCGTCGTCATGGTCCCGCTGACAATCTTGAATTCATCCTGCAGCACCTTGGCCACCGGCGCCAGACAATTCGTGGTGCATGACGCGTTCGAAATAATGTGATGCTTCGCGCCATCATATTTGTCGTGATTCACTCCCAGCACCAGCGTGATGTCCTCGTTCTTCGCCGGAGCCGAAATAATGACTTTCTTCACCGTCCCGCGCAAATGTTTTTTCGCATCGTTCGCATCGGTGAAGTGTCCGGTCGATTCGATCACCACCTGCGCCCCCACCGACTCCCAGGGCAGCGCTCCCGGATCTCTCTCTTTGAACACCTTGATCGTCTTGCCGTCGACCGTAATGCTGTCCGCCCCGGCCGAAATTTTGTTGGGCAGGTTGCCCAGAATCGAATCGTATTTCAGCAGATGCGCCAGCGTTTTCGGATCGGTAAGATCGTTCACCGCCACGAACTCCAGCCCCGGATCCTGCAGCGCGGTACGAAAAACGTTGCGCCCGATTCGTCCAAAGCCATTAATGCCAACTTTAATTGCCATAGTTCCTCCCTTGATTATGATTGCCGATTACTCACTAAGTAAGGCGGCAGGCTCAGAGCCGGCACGACCCCGAACCACAAACAAATTATGTTAGCAGGGAATTGCAAGCGCCGTAAAATAACCGCGGCGTTTATCGCATGTCTGTTTTTCAGTCGCCACTGCAATGATCCGGATCGCCGACAATTCGATCACCGACGCTTCCTCCGACCCCTCTGTATATAAGTTCTGTCATCCTGAAAGTTCGTGACTTTTTCGAATTTTCGACGATTTTTTCGTCGTAACTGTTTTGGTTTGCAGCATTGATTCTTGGCAACTTCGAAAAAGTCACAAACTCTGAGCGAAGTTGCCGTTCGCAAAGCGAACGACAACGTAGTCGAACGATCTCCACCAGCCCGCGCGACTGTCGGCCTCTACGGGAATTTGCCCGACATCATCCTCGCGGGCGGCTGAAAGCAATCAGAGTGCCGACCCAACCGTCCCGTTCACCCAAACGTCAACTCCACGAAAGCATCCGCACGCGACCACTTCGCAGACAGGCGCGCCGCCCAATACTTGCGATTGATAGTCTGCCGCGCCCTTGCATGTTCCTCGGGCGGCAAAACCCGTGCCGTCGCCGCGAACTCCGCCCCGGTAACTTTCCCCAGAATCGTGCACGGGGCTAGTTTGGCCTGCGGACTATTCCGGATGCGCTTCATCTTGCCCGTATCGCTCCGCGTCATCACGTAAAGCTTTCCATCCTCTTCGCCGAACCAAATCGGAGTCGCGACGCCGACGCCGCTCTTGCGAAACGTGGTCAGTGAAATATATTTCTGTCCGCGAATGGAATCGGGAACCTGGCTAGCCATTCTTTAATTCTAACCGCGAAGTTGAATCTCGGGATCAGACCACCGAGGCCCTAGCCGATAGCGTCGGGGTTCTACCCTGAATTCCCGCTGCCTTATGGGTCTGCGATTTCGGGACACCACCGGACACCACCGCGAACCATTGCTCCCGCCGCGGCATATGTGTTACAAGCCTGACATGCGTAAATGGATGCGCGATCGTTTTCAGCGCCG
>Ga0181537_10004981_pt1 | contig 10859 bp, 9 predicted proteins | sample PEATcosm2014_Bin_39_FD_119765 | JGI IMG/M metagenome (GOLD analysis project Ga0181537, IMG submission 119765) | Peatland microbial communities from MTU Mesocosm Facility, Houghton, MI, USA - PEATcosm2014_Bin23_10_metaG | ecosystem: Environmental > Terrestrial > Soil > Wetlands > Peat | place... | reverse complement strand
ATGTTCCAGCGTCAGTCCCTTCGTGATCTGGTGCGGCGAGATGTCGAGCGATTGTCCCGTGAAAATCCAATGTCCCAGCACCATCGAGCCGTAAAGAATGAACGGCACGACCGGCGGAATGGATATGTGGCTCGCGAGCAGCAACGTCGCCTTGTTCAAACGCAATTGATGCGCCACCGCCGCGCCGACCATGATTTGAAAACCGTAAATCGGCAGGATGCCGAAAAATAATCCCAGCCCTACCGCCGCCGCGAGCCGCGACGATTTTTCCGTGTGCTCGGCAAAAAATTCGCGGACGGTTTTCCGCAGCGACCACTTTTCGCCGTGCGACCACGCGACGCGCAACGTCAGCGGCACAAACCACGATTGCAGCACCAGCCCGATGTTCATGAGCGTGATGTGCCCGAGGTCGCGCACGGGACGGAAGTGCGACTGGCGGATTTGATCCGGCGCGTAAGTGCATTTCACCGGCACGGCGACGATCGGCACGCCGGTCCACGACGCGCGCACCATGAATTCCAGTTCAAATGCATAACGACCGGAGCGCGGCTTCAGCCGTTGCGTCAGCGCGAGCGGATAACAGCGAAAGCCGCATTGCGTGTCCGGCAAACGCACGCCGGTCTCGACCCGAAACCAAAAAGTGGAAACGGCGTTCGAGCGACGGCGATGCGTCGGACAACCGGCGGCAAAAAAATCCCGCACGCCGACAATGAGCGCATCCGGCTGCGTATTTGCAGCGGCAAGAAATTTCGGCAAATCTTCCGCGAAGTGCTGGCCGTCCGCGTCCGTCGTGATCGCGTGTGTGAAACCAAGCTCAACTGCGCGTTGAAAACCCGCGCGCAAAGCCGCGCCTTTGCCGGAATTTTTTTCGAGCCGAATGATTTCGCAGCCCGGCAGTTCCGGCAGCGACTGCGTCGAGCCGTCGTCAACGACGATGACGGGACAAAACAAATTCGCCGCCTGCGCGACAGCGGCCACCGTCGTCGGATGGTTGAAGCAGGGGATGATGACGCAGAATTTCATCGCAAGTCCACGAAGGTTTTCCGTTTGCGCGCCTGCGGCGGCATTTGCAACGCCTCGATTTCCGCTCGTGAAACGTGGCGCACTTTCGGCGCGATTTTTGCCCGCGCCTGCAACGCGTCGCGCAGCGTTTCAATTTTCGTCGGGCCGTGAATCAGAATTTCAATCGCATCGGAAAGTTCATTTTCCTTGCGCGCGATGATGACGAAGGCTTCCACGCTTTCCGTTTCTTCCAGCACTGACGCCAGCGTGGAAGGAAACAAGGATGCGCCCTTGAATTTTAATTTTTGGTTTTTGCGCCCGACAATCGGCCCGATGCGCGGCGTCTTGCGCCCACACTTGCATTTTTTTGAAAAGAGCGCGGCACAATCGCCGGTGCGATAGCGGATGAGCGGCATCGCTTCGACACCAAACGTCGTGGCGACGACTTCGCCGATTTCGCCGTCGGGCAAAATGTTTCCAGCGTCGTCGAGAATTTCCAAATGCAATTGCTGATCGTGCAAATGTCCGCCCGCGCCCGCGTCGCACTCGCAAAGTGAATTGGCCAGTTCGGTCACGCCGTAAGTCGAATAAATTTTTGTGCCCCACGCATTTTGAATCGCACGACCGGAGGCATTTAATTCAAACACGCCGTCACGAACCGGTTCGCCGATGCAAATCGCTTTTTTGACGGAAGATTTTTTCAAATCGAATTTCGCTTCTCTTGCCTTGTCCGCGACGTGGCGCAAAAATGACGGCACGGCGACGATGGCCGTTGGTTGCACGCGCGCGATCGTTTCCAAAACGAGCGCGGCGGACGACGCGCCGACGCGCACCACCGCGCAGCCGAGTTCGCGCAGACCTGTCGTGTAAGCAAGTCCCGCGACAAAGCAGCGATCCAGCGCGACGGCGACGAGCACCGTGTCGCGCGCCGTCAATCCGGCGCACGCGAAGGAAATTTTTTCATTCAGCGCGAGCCGCCGCGCATCCGATTCCGTCAACATCCACACCAACGGCTGGCCGGTCGTTCCGCTGGTCGTGACGATTTCGACCACGCGCTCGCGCGGCACGCAAAGGAAATCCAGATTGCGTTCGGACAAAATGGTTTTGTCCACCGTCGGCACTTCGCTCAATGGCGGCACGCCTTTGACGCTCCGAAACAAGTGGCGATAAAACGGCGAATGCTTTTTCGCGTAACGAAAAGTTTCCGGCCAGAATTTTTTTAACGCGTTTGTCATTTTTGCTTCGCACACTCTAAATAATCCGCCGCGAGAATTCCAGCCGCCGCTCCGGTCGCGAGGCAGCAGCCCATGACGCGCGCGCTGGCGATCGCGTCCGCGTCCGCGCTGATGGTTTTGCCGGCCATGAAAAGATTTTTGATTTTTGCGGCGCGCAGCGAGCGCGCGGGGATTTCATAATGCTCGCCCGGCGGCAGATAACGCAGCCGCGTTTTGCCGTCGGCGTTCCATTGTTCAACCGGCCACGCGCACTTGGCGACGGCATCAGGAAATTTTTTCGCTGCGAGAACATCCGCGCCAGTCAGAATATATTCGCCAACAATCATCCGCCCGGCGCGGCGCGCGACGGGAAATTCTTTCAACGGCGTCAAGCAGTTTTCAAAGCCGCGAACATTCGCGCGCAAAAATTCGATCAGTGACGCAACTTGCTCCGGCTGGCCGGCGAATTTGGCGGTGACGGAATCCGGTTCGAGGTTCGACTGGAAATTGACCGGCGGAAATCCGGCGCGGGCGAGCGGCAGCAAAACCTGCGTGGCGGCGGCGGGCGTGAGCATTTCGCGCGCGACGTTGTGCAGCGGAAAAATCACGGCAGAAGCTTGAGTAGTCTCATTAGTTTCCAGACATTCGATTCCAATCTTTCGCGCGACTTCCGCGCTGCCGCTGCAATCAATCACCGCGCTGACCTTGCAATCATTGAGCGAAATAATCCGGTCGTTTTCGACGACGATGTTTGCGAGCGGCGTGTTCCAGCACGTTTGCAGTTTTGGTTCGGCGGCCAAAAACTTTTCGGCGGCGGCGCGAAATTTTTCCGGGCGATAAGGCAGCACCCAGACTTTTCCCATTTGCAGCGGCGCAGTTTCGGAAATAGCCTCCGCAAATTCGCGCGTGAAGCCATCGTTCAAAAAAATTCCTGCGTCGTCATAAAGTCCGCAGAGCGTGGTCAGGCCGCTGAAACCGCCCGTGCCGCCTGCGGAATTATTTTTGTCGAGCAATAACGTTTTCCGACCGGCGCGAGCGGCGCAAACGGCGGCGGCGATTCCCGCCGCGCCGCTGCCGACGACCGCGATGTCTAATTTTTCATTCATGGATTGAGCAGGCGTTGGCGCAGGCTTGAAGTGAACTCGGCAGCTTCTTCGTCGGAAAAATATTTTTCCAGGTGAAAGACGGTCACGCGCATCAGGCCGCGAAAAAAATAAAAGATGACGCCCAGTCCCGGCGACGGAGTGGTCGCGCCGATGTGGGCAAAATCTTCAATCGTCGCGCCGAGAAACGTCGTGAGCAGCGGCGTGACAGCGGCGGTGTCGCCGTAAAACAACGAGCAGATTTCGCCACGCAGACCTTGCTTGAGCATCGCCATATAAATTGGCAGCGGCAGAAAACGAAACAGTTCGGCGAGCACCACGCCGCTTTCGAGCAGTCCCATGCGCAGCGCCGACGCGGTCTGCGATTTCAGCGCGGCGACGGCGTCGGCGGTCGAGCTGAGTTGTTCCGGCAGAAATTGCGCCATGAGCATCGTGAGCTGGTTGCTGAAGAGCGGCTCGACGGTGCCTTTGGGCCGCAGACCGACTGGCACGGGCAGAACGTAACTCGGACTGGCGCAGCCGAGCCGTTGATGCAGGCGATGCAGTTCGACCATCGAAACGGACGCGTGAAATTGCGCGCAGCCGAGCGCGCCACAAAGTCGCGCGCCATTGGCGCGGATGCGCGCGGTTTCATCGGCGGAAAATTTTTCGACGCGGAATTTTTGGCGTGCGCGCGCGTCTGTAAAGCGCAATCCAACGGAACGCGGCGCGGCTTTGCAAAATTCGTCGAGCTGACGGATGTTTTTCCAAGCGAGCTTGAACCTTTCTCTCAACGACTTCTTCGCGCGCGCCGGCGAAGTTGGTTGTGAGGCGGGCAAGGGAACATTTTCGCGTCCGACGACGGCAAGAAAATGTTCGGCGCTGTTTGCGTCCATGAGCGTGTGTGCCCAAGTAAAAATTACATCCATGCGTCCGCCATCGCATTCGATGAGATCGAAGCGCATCAATTCGCCGCGCTTCATGGCGAGCGGTTCATTGGCGAGTTGCTGGCGCAAGTTTGGCGAATCGCGATGGACGCGGATTTGCGGCGGGACTGGGCGACGCGGCAATTTCCATTCCGGCAAAAAAATTCCGCCGGGACGAGCGTTGAGGATTGGATAACGATTCACCAAATCCGCGAGCCGCTTTTTCAGCGCGTCGGGCGAAATGGCAGAATTCAATTCCAGCACGATCTGGCAGGAATTGCCCGCGAAGCCGCGCCGACGCAGCTCGTAGTCGAAGCCGAGCATGAGGTAATCGCTGCCGTTGAGTTGCGGATTAACGCGCATTGAGCAGCCGGGCAATCGTGTTGGCGAGCGCGCGGACATTTTTTAAGGCGTCGCCGGTGATTTCACTTTCGGGAATCCAGAAACCGTAATCGGTCTCGATGAACAGCAGCAGCCGCACGAGCGACATGGAATCAAAACCGGACGCGACCAGATCGGTTTCGGGAATGACGGCGACTTCCGGCGCGAACACTTCGCGTTTCAGGAAGTCGAGCAATTTGGTTTCAATCTCTTGCGCTTCGATCATGTCAGGCGACCGCAGTCGCGCGGCGAATCTTGCCTGTGACGGGCGTGCGTGGCAAGGCGTTGACGACGGTGAAGCGCGTCGGGATTTTGTAGGACGCGAGCTGCTCGCGGCAAAAAGCGCGCACGGAATCGAGTCCGGCGTCGGGCGCGTTCAACACAATTTCCGCCTCGACGGTTTCGCCCAGATGCGGATGCGTCGCGCCGAAGACGCGCGATTCGCGCACGTCGGGATGACGGTTCAGGACGGTTTCGATCTCTTCAGGAAAAACTTTTCGTCCTGCGAGGTTGATTACGGCAACTTTTCGTCCGGCCAAAAATAAATAGCCTTGCGCGTCCACGCGCCCGATGTCGCCGGTCGCGAACCAGCCGTCGGGCATCAATTGTTCGCGGGGCGTCCATGGATTGTCGTAAGCGTCGAAAAATCCCGGGCCGGCAAAGACGATTTCGCCGTAGCCGTCGCTATCGGGATTGCGGATGTGAACGGCGTAGTCAGGTTGCGGACGCCCGACCGAATCCGCGCGCGCCGCCGGATTGTCGTTCACGCAGACCAAGCCGAGTTCAATGACGCCCAAAGCCGGCGTCAGTCGCAGGCCGAAACGTTGATGAAAATTTTCCGCCACGTCTTGCGGCAGGCTGCACGTCGTCGAAACCGCCAGTCGCACCGAGGAAATTTTTGCGTCTGAATTATCCCGCGCGAGCAATGCATAATGAAACGGCGCGGCGTAAAGCACTGTGCCACGCCAACGATTGACTGCTTCTAAAAATGGCCGCGCCAAAACGTGTCGCGCCAGAACGATGGTCGCGCCCACGCTCAAATACAAAACTATGGTGACAAGAAAATGATGCGACATCGGCAGGCACCACATCACCGTGTCGTCCGGGCCGATGCGTAAAAATTTGTTCGAGGCCAAGACACGGTCGCGGATGGTTTCGTGGCTCAACACAACTCCTTTGCGCGCGCTGGTCGTGCCGGAGGTGAACCGGATGAACGCAACGTTCAATCCATGATTTTCCGGCGGCGAAGTCGGTGATAATTTTGTGAAAAATAAATCCGCAGATAATCGCACGCTTTGTCCGTGCGGTTTCTGACCGATGATTGCGTCAAGTCGCATCGCTTCGGCGATGTTAGAAGATTCTTCCTCCGTGCATTCCGTCGGAATCGGGACGACCACGGCGTTGACGCGCCAGAGCGCGAATGTCAGCGCGACGTAGTTGATGCTATTGGGAAGACAAAGTCCGACGCGGCAGCATGGCTTCATTTGAAGCAACTGCAATTGCGCGGCCAGTTCGGCGATTTTCTGAACCAAACCGGCGTAAGAAAGGATGATTTCTCCTTCAATGAGCGCCGGTTTTCTTGGCCAACGGCTGGCGGTCTGGTCCAACAATTCCGTCAGGTTCATATCACGACTGATTAGCGGGGGACAGCCTAGGCCAAGGGTCTTCGCCCCGTCAACGATATGTTGCGCGGCCAGGTTTTTGGATCGCCACAAAAACTTCACTTGCCATTTGCGCTGGCTTGTGAAAAGTTTCACGAACCGTTTTTTAATTTTATGCCACACGTCAAACTGCACATTCCGGGGCCGGTCGAGGTCAGCGAAAAAACCTTCAAGGCGTTTTGCTCGCCCATGATCGGCCATCGCGGCCAGGGTTTCAAAGACCTTTACGCGAAAGTCCAGCCACAGCTCCAGCAACTGCTCTTCACGAAACAACTCGTTTATCTTTCCACGTCGAGCGCGTGGGGCGTGATGGAAGGCGCGGTGCGCAATCTCGTCCAGAAAAAAGTCCTGAACTGCATGTGCGGCGCGTTCTCGGACAAATGGTTTGATGTCTCCAAAAAATGCGGCAAGCAGGCCGAGGCGTTGCAAGTCGAATGGGGTTCGCCGATCCGCGCCGAGGCGATTGACAAAAAACTCGCGACCGGCGAATTCGACGCGCTGACGTTGATCCACAATGAAACTTCCACCGGCGTGATGTCGCCGCTCGCCGAAATCGCTGCGCTCAAGAAAAAATATCCCGACGTGATGTTCATTGTGGACGCCGTCAGTTCGCTGACCGCGCTGCCGATCAAGTTTGACGAACTCGGCATTGACGTTTTGCTCGCCGGAACGCAAAAAGCTTTTGCGCTGCCGCCGGGACTCGCAGTGTTCGCCGCGTCACCCGCCGCGCTCGCCAAAGCGGCGACGGCCAAAGATCGCGGTTACTACTTTGACTTCGTGGAGTTCCAGAAAAACGCCGAGCAAAGCATGACTCCGAGCACGCCGAGCATCGGCCACATCTATGCGTTGAGTTCCAAGCTCGACGATTTCTTCGCTGAAGGTCTGGACGCGCGTTTTGCGCGACACAAAAAAACCAACCAACTCACGCGCGACTGGGCGGCGAAACACGGATTTAATTTGTATCCTGAAAAAGGTTTTGAATCCGTCACGCTCACCTGCGTCAGCAACGGCGCGCGCCCCGGCGGTCGCACCGTGGACGTGGCGAAATTGCAAAAGTTGACGAAAGACCAAGGCTTCCTGATTGACGGCGGCTACGGCAAAATCAAAGGCACGACCTTCCGCATTTCCAACATGGGCGACGAAACCGAGGCGACCATGAACCAGCTTTACGCCGCGCTCGACAAGGCGATGGCGCAACTCTGATTGCAGCAAACGAAATTCAACCGGCAATCCGTTTGGGTTGCCGGTTTTTCTTTTCGCCGACAGCAATTCTCGCAAAACTAAAACGTGCAAACCGATTCTCGCTACCAACTCGTCCGCCTGAACAACGGCATTTGTTCCGTGCGTTCGCTCGCGGATGGCGAGACGTTTCATCCGGTCATCGGCCCGGTCGCGGAGGCGGAGGCGCTTTACGTCAACCAACTCCGGTTGCGTGAGCGGCTCAAAAATCATTCCGGCGAATTTGTGATCTGGGACGTTGGCCTCGGCGCGGCGGCGAACGCGCTCACAGTTTTACGGGCCACGCGAGACCTCGCGTGTAACATCCACCTCGTAAGTTTTGACCACACGCTGGAACCGCTGGAGTTTGCTCTGCAACACACAGCCGAACTCGGCTACTTCGGCGGTTACGAAAAACATCTGGAAAAATTTCTACGCGAGCATCGCGTAACATTTCAGGACGGCGCGCAATCAGTTAATTGGGAATTGCAACTTGGAGACTTTCCGAAATTTTTGAAATCTAAAATTGAAAATCCAAAATCGAAAATTCCTTCGCCGCACGCGATTCTGTTCGACGCCTTTTCACCCGTCAAAAATCCCGCGATGTGGACGCTGCCTCTTTTCAAAAATTTATTCCAACTGCTCGACCCGCGGCGTCCGTGCGCGCTGCCGACGTATTCACGCAGCACGATTTTGCGCGTGACGCTTTTGCTCGCCGGGTTTTTCGCCGGCGTCGGCCACGCGACCGGCGAAAAAGAGGAGACGACGATTGCCGCGAACGGTTTGGATTTGATTTCCGAACCGCTTGACCGCCGCTGGCTGGAACGCGCCCGCCGTTCGCACAGCGCCGAGCCGATGATTGAACCGATTTATCGCATCGCACCGTTGACCAACGCGTCATGGGAAAAACTTCGGGCGCATCCGCAGTTTCAACTTTAAATGGCGGCGCAAATTTTTTACGCTGCGCGCATGAACGTCTTTGTCACCGGCGGCGCGGGCTATATCGGCTCGGTTTGCGCGGAAGAACTCCTCAATGCCGGACATCGGGTCACGGTCTATGACAATCTCACCGAAGGCCATCGCTCGGCGGTGGACGCACGCGCAAAATTTATTTTCGCGAAGCCGGAAGCGGACGGCGACATCTTGAACGCCGTCAAATCCGCGCAGCCTGACGCGATTTTGCACTTCGCCGCGTTCGCGCTCGTCGGCGAATCCATGACGAATCCAAAAAAGTATTTTCACAACAACTTCGTCAACGCGCTCAAGCTCGCCGACGCCGCCGTGGAATGCGGCGTGAAAAAATTCGTCTTCAGCTCGACCTGCGCGACCTACGGCCCGCCGGACAAAATTCCGATGACCGAGGATTTGCCGCAGCGCCCGATCAATCCTTACGGCGAGGCGAAACTGATGTTTGAAAAAGCGCTCGTTTGGTATCAGCAGATTTACAAACTGGAATTCATCGCGTTCCGCTACTTCAACGCCGCCGGCGCGAGCGAGAAATTCGGCGAGCACCACCGCGTCGAGACGCATCTGATCCCGAACGTGCTGTTCGTCGCGCTCGGCAAAAAAGCGCACGCGGAAATTTTCGGCGCGGATTATCCGACGCCCGACGGCACGTGCATCCGCGATTACATCCACATCAAGGATTTGGCGCAGGCGCACATCCTTGGATTGCAGCGGGGCAAGAGCGGTTTTTACAATCTGGGAAATGGCGACGGTTACTCCGTCCGCGAAGTCATCCAGACGTGCGAAAAAGTCACCGGCAGAAGGATTTCCACGATCGAAAAGCCGCGCCGCCCCGGCGACCCTCCCAAACTCGTCGCATCTGCCGAAAAGGCAAAACATGAATTGGGCTGGAAACCGAAATTTCCGAAGCTCGAAGACATCGTTGCCACCGCGTGGGCATGGCATAAAAAACATCCCGACGGCTACCCGGATTGACGGCTGGATGGCAGAAAACCTGCTGGCAAACGGCGGCATGAAGACCATTTTGTTCGTTGAAGACGACCCGATCATCATCCGAGTCTATTGCACTAAACTTTTGCGCGAAGGCTTTCTCGTCGAAGTGGCGGAAGACGGCCTGGCTGCCGTGAAAATGCTGCCTGCGGTCAAGCCCGACCTCGTCGTTTTGGACTTGATGATGCCCAAGTTCAACGGTGCTGACGTTCTTAAATTTATCCGTTCCGACTCTGTCCTGCGAGCCACGCCGGTCATCCTGCTTTCGAACGCCTTCATGTCCGACCTCGCGCAGGAGGCGACGGCGGTGGGCGCGGAACTGGCCTTGTTGAAATCAGGCTGCACGCCCGCGCAGCTCGTCATGGCAGCCGGCAAACTTCTTGGTTGTGCGACTCGTGAAGATGAATCTTTCCAACGCGTTGCCGTGAAAGAACCGTCGAGGTGGTGAAATGGCTTTGCAGGATTTTGCGGAATTTTTCTTGCCAAACCCGTCGGTTGTTAGGCATTTTCCGACATGGCAGCGACGCGCAAATCCACTTTAGATGATCCGTTCTACCAACCGGCGGATAAGTTTTTTCCTGCGAACAGCAAGATCGGCCTGACGTTCGACGACATCACGCTCGCGACGCTTTATTCCGAAATCCTTCCGCGCGACACGCATCTCGAAACCGCGCTCGCGGAAAACTTGCGCCTCAACATTCCCGTCATCTCGTCTGACATGGACACGGTGACCGAATCGCGCATGGCCATCGCGATGGCGCTCAACGGCGGGCTTGGTCTCATTCATTACAATCTGTCCGAACGCGAACAGATTTCCGAAGTCAGCCGCGTGAAAAACCACGTCCACGGTTTGATCCAGGAACCGATCCAGGTTTCGCCGGAACAGTTCATCGGCGATGTGCTGGCGATGATCGAGCAGAAAAAATTTGCGTTCGGAACTTTTCCTGTTGTGGACAAAAATGGAAAACTCGTCGGGCTTCTTTCCGGCCACGTCGTCAAGCCGCGTTACGCCAAAAAGAAAATTTCCGAGGCGCTCACGCCGCGTTCGCAAGTCCACACCATCAATCAAAAGGAACTCGGCAAAGACCCGATCGCCCGCGCCGACAAATTTTTCAACGAACATCTCGGCATCCACAAACTGCTCGTCGTGGACGACAAGGACAAGCTTTGCGGGCTCATCACGTTGAGCGACGTCGAGCGCATCACGCATGAGCGCGCCGCGCAATTCAAGCCCGCGCGCGATTCACACTTCCGCCTTGTTTGCGGAGCGGCAGTTTCAGCCACGCGCAACGCGTTCGGCGAATTGGATAAAAAAAGAATCCTCGAACACGTCGGCGCGCTCGTGGAACGCGGCGTGGACACGATTGCCGTTTCCACCGCGCACGGCCACACGAAAGGCGTCGGCGACACCGTGAAAGT
>Ga0181537_10004977_pt1 | contig 10862 bp, 9 predicted proteins | sample PEATcosm2014_Bin_39_FD_119765 | JGI IMG/M metagenome (GOLD analysis project Ga0181537, IMG submission 119765) | Peatland microbial communities from MTU Mesocosm Facility, Houghton, MI, USA - PEATcosm2014_Bin23_10_metaG | ecosystem: Environmental > Terrestrial > Soil > Wetlands > Peat | place... | reverse complement strand
CGGGTACAGGGCGTAGTTCTGGAACACCATGGCGATGTCCCGCTCCTTGGGCTGCAGGTTGTTGACCACCCGTCCGCCGATCCAGATTTCGCCGCCGCTGATTTGTTCCAGGCCGGCGATCATGCGCAGCAGCGTGGTCTTGCCGCAGCCCGAGGGGCCGACCAGGACCACGAATTCCTCGTCTGCGATTTCGACGTCCACGCCCTTCACCACGTGGGTGTGGCCGAAATATTTGCTGACTTTGCGTATCGATACGGCTGCCATCGTTGTTCCCCGGTTAACGCATCGGCATCGACAGCTGCGCCGAATTCACGCAATTCTGCAACACGCCGTCGCGCAGGTAGCGGATCGCGGTTTGCATCGACTTGATGCGCATGTCGGTCGACGCGTCGGGGCTGTAGAAGGCCGCGTGCGGCGCCACCATGAAGCGCCCGCGGATCCAGGCTTCCTGCTTTTGCCACGCCTGGATCAGGCGCTCGCCGGTGTCCGCCGGTTCTTTGGGCAGCACGTCGAGGCCCACCGCCGCGAGGCGATTGCTCTTGAGACCGTCGTACAAAGCGTCCAGCTTGCAAATCGGGCCGCGCGCCGTGTTGATCAGTATAGCGCCCGGCTTGATCGCGGCGACAGCCGCTTCGTCGATCATTCCGCGTGTCTCCGGAGTCAGGGGCGTATGCACGCTGATGACATCGCTCGTGCCGAGCAACTCATAGAGACTTTGGCAACGCCGGAAATTGTGCGGCAATTCGACGCCGTTCGGCTGGTAGGGATCGAAGAATGCGACTTCCATGCCGAAGGCTTTGGCCCGAAGGGCCGCGGCAGTGCCGATGCGGCCGAAACCGACCACGCCGAAGATCGCGCCCCGCAGTCGCCGCATCGCGGGCGCGCGCCGGTAGTCCCAGTTCGCAACCGGTTCCTGCCGCAGCACGTCGTCGTAGGCTGCCACCCCGCGCGCAAACGCCAGCATATAGGCCATCGCGGTGTCGGCGACCTCGGTGGTGCCGTAGTCCGGCGTGTTGCACACCGGTATGCCGCGGCTGCCCCAGGCTTTGAGGTCGACGTGGTCGAAGCCGACGCCGGCGCGAACCACGACGCGCGCTTTCTGCGCCAGCGACGCCGCACGTTCGTCCAGCGCCATCAGGTGATAGACCACGATGCCGTCGGCCGCGGCCCAGGCCGAAGCCGGGATGTCCTCGACGCGGTCGGCGCGATGCACGTCGAATTCAAACTCCGCGCCGGCCGCCTTGCGTTCCGGCTCGAGGTCGCCATCGTAGATAAGATCGGTGAAAAGGATGCGGATGGTCATAAAACGGATGTCAGAATCGAACGCCGAAGGCGCCGAGTGCCGCGAGCAATGCCGCCACGATGATCACGCCAAAGGTTCCGATTACGCCGCTGAAGCGGCCCGGTGTCAACCCGGACGAACTCAGCAGGCCCCAGATATGAGCAAGCCGCGACAGGACCAGGACCGCGCCGAGCGTGTGCACGATCCACAGGCTGTACCCGGCCTGCTGCACAAAATATATCAGCAGCAAGGCGAATGGAACGTACTCGATGAAATTTGCGTGAATGCGGATGCGCCGCAACATGGCGGGATTGCCGCCGTCGCCGATCCCGATCTTGAACGCTCCGCGTCCGTTGATTACATAAGCGGACAGCGCGACGAGGATCAGCGCGCAAAGCGCGGCATAGAACAACACGGGCTGGGTCATGGCCTGCTCCTCAGGATATTTGCGCGGGCGGCGGCTTCATGCTCGTCAATGCGAATCGCGCTTGACGGTCGAGCCGCTGGCGCCCACCAGGAAATCGAGGTCGGCGCCAAGATTGGATTGCTGCACGTGGTCGATGTAGAGCTTGACGTAACCGCGCCTGAATTCGGACTTGGACGGCTTCCAGGCTTTGCGCCGGCGCGCGAGCTCCTTGGCCGATACGTCGAGATGCAGTCGGCGTTTCGCCACGTCGAGCTCGATCATGTCGCCGTTTTTGACCAGCGCCAGCGGACCGCCGGCAGCCGCCTCCGGCGCGATGTGCAGCACCACGGCGCCGTAGGCGGTGCCGCTCATGCGCGCGTCCGACACCCGCACCATGTCGGTAATGCCTTTTTTCACGAGCTTCTGCGGCAGCGTCATATTGCCGACCTCGGGAAAACCGGGATAGCCCCTGGGCCCGCAGCCTTTCAGCACCATGACGCAGCTCTCGTCGATGTCGAGCCTGGGATCGTCAACCCGGGCAAGGTAATCCTCGATATTCTCGAATACCACGGCGCGTCCGCGATGCTTCAGGAGCTTCCTGGTCGCGGCCGAAGGTTTGATCACCGCGCCGTCGGGCGCGAGGTTGCCGCGCAGGACGGCGATGCCGGCTTTCTTCTGCACCGGCTTGTCGAGCGTGCGAATGACTTCGCGATTCCAGCACTCCGCATTTTTCACGTTCTCGCCGATGGTCTTGCCGGAAACCGTCATGGCGTCGCGATGCAGGAGTTTGCCGAGTTCTTTCATCACCACCGGCAGCCCGCCGGCGTAGTAGAAATCTTCCATCAGGAAGCGGCCCGACGGCATCAGGTCGACCAGCAACGGCAGGTCGTGGCCGAGGCGGTCGAAGTCGTCGAGTTCGAGCTTGACGCCGAGCCGCCCGGCGATCGCCAGCAGGTGCACGATGGCGTTGGTGGAGCCGCCGATCGCTGCGTTGACCCGGATCGCGTTCTCGAAAGCCTTGCGGGTGAGGATTTTCGAAATGCGCAGGTCTTCCTTCACCATTTCCACGATGCGGCTTCCCGCCATATGCGCCAGCACGCGGCGGCGCGAATCCACGGCGGGAATCGCGGCGTTGGTCGGCAGCGCGATGCCGAGCGCTTCGGACATGCTGGCCATGGTGGACGCCGTGCCCATGGTCATGCAGTGGCCGGCCGAGCGCGACATGCAGGCTTCGGCCTCATTGACGTCGGATTGCTTCATGGTGCCGGCCTTGAGCGCCTCGTGGATTTTCCACACTCCGGTGCCGGAGCCGATGTCTTCGCCGCGGAACTTGCCGTTGAGCATCGGTCCACCCGAGACGAGCAGGGTGGGAAGATCGACCGAAGCCGCGCCCATCAATTGCGCAGGGGTCGTTTTATCGCAGCCCGCGAGCATGATGACGCCGTCGATCGGATTGGCGCGCAGGCTCTCTTCGACGTCCATCGCCATCAGGTTGCGAAACAGCATGGCGGTGGGACGCATCAGCGTCTCGCCGGTGGAGGTGGTCGGAAACTCGAGCGGGAAGCCGCCGGCTTCGTAGACCCCGTATTTCACGCGCTCGGCAAGTTCGCGAAAGTGAGCGTTGCACGGGGTGAGTTCCGACCAGGAGTTGCAGATGCCGATCACCGGTCGGCCGTCGAACAGGTGATGCGGCAGGCCCTGGTTCTTCATCCAGCTTCGATGAATCAGGCCATCCCTGCCGCCGCTGCCAAACCAATGCGTGCTGCGCAAAGGTTTGGCGTTCTTCTTCGCCAACGTTATTTACCCGGCCAGGCGACGACCTCCTGATGCTGTTCGCCCAGTCCATCGATGCCGAGATGCATGACGTCGCCGGGCTTGAGGAAACGCGGCGGTTTCATGCCCATGCCGACGCCCGGCGGGGTGCCGGTGGTGATGATGTCGCCCGGAATCAGGGTCATGAACTGGCTGCAGTAGGACACCAGCTTGGCGCAACCGAAAATCATGGTCTTGGTGTTTCCCGTCTGCATGCGGTCGCCGTTGACGTCGAGCCACATGCCGAGCTTCTGCGGATCCTTGATCTCGTCGGTGGTCACGAGCCAGGGGCCGATCGGTCCGAAAGTGTCGCAGCCTTTGCCCTTGTCCCACTGGCTGCCGCGCTCGAGCTGGAAATTGCGCTCCGACACGTCGTTGACGATGGTGTAGCCGGCGACATAGTCGAGCGCGGTTTCAACCGGCACGTAGCGCGCCTTGCTGCCGATGACGATTCCGAGCTCGACTTCCCAGTCGAGCTTGATGGAGTCGCGCGGCTGGATCACTTTGTCGTGCGGACCGGTGATGCAGGTCGTGGCCTTCATGAAAACAATGGGTTCGGGCGGAATCGGCATGCCGGCTTCGTTTGCATGGTCGACGTAATTGAGGCCGATGGCGACGAACTTGCTGATGCCGGTATACGGCACGCCGAGGCGCGGATTGCCCTTGACCATGGGCAACGTCTCCGCCTTGATGCCGCGCAGGCGCTTGAGGCCAGCCGGCGAAATCGTGGTCTGGTCGATGTTGGGGAGCACTGCCGACAGATCGCGCACGTTGCCCGCGACGTCGATCACGCCCGGCTTTTCGAAGCCGTCGCGGCCATATCGCACCAGTTTCATGGTCTTCCTTTCGTTTTCGTATTGTTAGATGTCCATGCCGCCGTCGATGACGAAAGCTTGGCCTGTTGCAAATTTCGATTCATCCGATCCCAGGTACACCAGGAAATCCGCGATTTCCTCGGCGCGCCCGAGGCGGCCCATCGGTTGGCGCGCGATAAAATCCTTGCGCGCCTGGACCGGGTCGGGAAACGCGTTGATCCGGTCGGCGAGCGAAGGGGTATCGATCGTGCCCGGGCAGATCGCGTTGCAGCGTATGCCCTGCTTGACGAAATCTTTTGCCACGGCCTTGGTGAGCCCGATCACCGCGGCTTTGCTCGCCCCGTATGCAAAACGGTTCGGCAATCCCTGGATGCTCGAGGCAATCGACGAAATATTAATAATGCTGCCTCCCCCTTTTTCCAGCATCCCGGGCAGCACCGCCTTGATCATCACGTACATCGCGCGCACGTTGAGATTGAAGGCAAAATCCCATTCGCCGTCCGTGCAGTCGAGAATGTTACCGTGATGCACGAAGCCTGCGCAATTAAAAAGCACGTCCGGCGGGCTGATTTCGGCCGCGCATGCACGTACCGCGTCGTCGTCGAGCACGTCGAGGCGCTTTGTTACAATTCCAGTTTCGCCCTTGAGACTGTCGAGCAGGGCCTGGTTGAGGTCGGTGGCGACGACTTTTGCGCCCTCGCTTGCGAAGGCGAGGGCAGTCGCGCGGCCGATGCCCGCGCCCGCTGCGGTGATCAGCGCGGTTTTACCGGCCAGTCTGCCCGACATTTTTCCTCCTCATAGCCAGCCCTCATGCGGGCCCCGTTTGATGGTGCAACTGCGGCCTGTTCCGGCCGCTTGAGATGTCGAACATAACCGGCATTTACCGACGCGGAGGGCGGCTTGACACCCTCATTTCCCTGTGTAATTCTGACCAGGAACTGGCCTGACCACTTTACCAAAGTTTACCGGCCAAGCACCCCGAAGTCCAGATATTTGCTCCCCACGCATTGAAACCTCGCCCATGCCGATCCAGGCTGTCGAACCGCGCCGCCTCTATCGCCGGATTGCCGACCAGATCGGCGCGCTGATCTACAGCGGCGAATTCGCGCCCGGCAAACGCCTGCCGCCGGAGCGAAACCTCGCGCAGCAATTCGGTGTGAGCCGGCCGTCGGTAAGGGAAGCCCTGATCGCCCTGGAAATTGCCGGCCTGGTCGACGTGCGCGTAGGTTCGGGCATTTACGTGAGGGAGGCTTCGGCGGCGGCCGCGCTGACACGGCGTGCGATGCCGGGCGGCCCGGATCAGCCCGATCCCGGACCGCTTGAAGTGCTGCGTGCGCGCTGGCTGATCGAAGGCGAAATCGCGGCGCTCGCCGCCAGCCACGCGAGGGAAGCGGATCTCGACGCGATCCGCGATACCCTGTTCACGATGGCCGAGGAAAACGCGCGCGGCGGGGGCACGCAGGAAGCGGACCGGCTATTCCACCTGCGTGTGGCCGAAGCCTCGGGCAACAGCGCTTTGGCGCTGGTGGTGCGCGGCCTGTGGGACCAGCGGGCCGGGCCCATGTACGCGAAATTCGAGCAGCACTTCAGCTCACCCAAACTGCGCGCGCAATCCCTGACCGATCACCAGGCCATCTTTGCCTCGCTGGAGAAGCGAGACAGCCGTGGCGCGCGCGCTGCGATGCGCCGTCACCTAAACCGCGTGTTCAAGGAATTTTCCCAAGCCTGGAAGCACAGTACGCGGCATACGGGTGCCGAAGTCCTTGTTCATGATCGTAGAAACGACATGAATATAGTTTTATAATCGATTGATTAATTAATAATAATAGAGTGACAATATGCTGCAGGAAACGCCGCTCTACCTGAGACTCAACCCGGCCGACGACGTCGTGATTGCCTGTCGCGACCTCGACGCGGGAACCAGCCTGCTCAAGGAAAAAGTGGTCTGCGCCGAGCGCATTCCGGCCGGCCACAAGGTCGCGACGCGGGCAATAGGAGTCGGCGAGCCGGTCAGGCGCTATAACCAGATCATCGGCTTTGCCACCAAGCCGATTGCCGCGGGCCAGCATGTGCACGTGCACAACCTCGGCATGCAGGAATTCTCGCGCGACTATGCGTTTTGCACCGATGCCCGGCCCACCGCGTATGTCGACAGTCCCGCCACGTTCCAGGGCATCGTCCGAGCCGACGGCCGGGTTGCCACCCGCAACTTCATCGGTATTTTGTCAACGGTCAATTGCTCGGCGACCGCGTCGAAGGCGATTGCCGATCAATTTCGCGTTACGGCGCTCGATGCCTACCCAAATGTAGACGGGGTCGTGGCGCTCACCCATTCGTCGGGCTGCGGCATGGCTTCCAGCGGGGAAGGAATCGACGTGCTGCGCCGTACGCTTGCGGGCTACGCGCGCCATCCCAATTTCGCCGGCATCCTCATTATCGGATTGGGCTGCGAAGCCAACCAGATGGGTGCGTTGATGTTCACGCAGGGCCTGCGGGAAGGTCCGCTGCTGCATACCATGACCATTCAGGACACCGGCGGCACCGCGAAGACCATTGCGGAAGGCGTGGCCAAGGTCAAAGCCATGCTGCCGATTGCCAATGAAGTGAAGCGGCAGAGCGTGCCTGCCAGCCACATTACGGTCGGACTGCAATGCGGCGGTTCGGACGGCTATTCGGGCATTACCGCGAATCCGGCCTTGGGCGCCGCGGTCGATTTGCTGGTGCGGCACGGCGGCACTGCCATTTTGTCGGAGACGCCCGAGATTTATGGCGCCGAGCATTTATTGACCCGGCGCGCGGTCAGCCGCGAAGTGGGCGAGAAAATCGTCACCCGCATCAAGTGGTGGGAAGACTATACCGCGCGCAACCACAACGAAATGAACAACAACCCCTCGCCCGGCAACAAGGCGGGCGGACTTACCACCATCCTTGAAAAATCGCTGGGCGCGGTGGCGAAGGGCGGCACCACCAATCTGGTTGACGTGTACGAATACGCGATGCCGGTAACAGCCAAAGGTTTCGTCTACATGGACACACCCGGCTACGACCCGGTCTCGGCCACCGGCCAGGTGGCGGGCGGGGCCAACCTCATCTGCTTCACCACCGGACGCGGCTCGGCCTACGGCTGCAAACCGGCGCCTTCGTTGAAGCTCGCGACCAACACGCCGCTTTACCGCAAAATGACCGACGACATGGACATCAATTGCGGCGACATCGTCGATGGCTCGGCCTCGGTGCAGGAAGTCGGCGCAAAAATCTTCGAACTGATGCTCGCCACCGCCTCGGGCAGCCGCAGCAAAAGCGAATTGCTGGGTTACGGGCAGGATGAATTCGCGCCGTGGATCATCGGCGCGACCATGTAACTTTTCCGGGAAATCGCGCCGCTAATGGCCCATACGGAGTTCGCCGGCGTCTTTCCCTACCTGGTTTCACCCATCGACGCGCAGGGCCGCGTCAAAGAGGCCGTGCTAACAAGGCTGGTCAACGACCTCGTCGCCGCTGGTGTGCATGGCCTGACTCCTCTTGGTTCGACCGGCGAATTCGCCTATCTCGACCGTGAGCAGCGCCATCACATCGTCGAAGTGGTGGTGCGTGCAGCGGCGGGTCGCGTGCCGGTGGTGGCCGCGGTGGCCGCCACCACCATTGTCGATGCCGTGAAACAGGTGCAGAGCTACGCGGCGCTCGGGGTGGATGGCATCCTGGGCATACTCGAAGCGTACTTCCCGGTGCCCGAAGACGGTGTCATCGAGTATTTCAGCGCGCTGGCGGGCGCGGCCAGGCTGCCGGTCGTGCTCTACACCAACCCGCAATTTCAAAAAAGCGACCTGAGCCTCACCGCGATCGAACGCCTGTCCGCGGTCGAGAACATACGCTACCTCAAGGATGCGTCTTCCGACACGGGGCGGCTATTGAGCATTCTCAACAGCGTGGGCGAACGAGTCCGGGTGTTCAGCGCGTCTGCGCATATTCCGGCGTGCGTCATGCTGATCGGCGGCGTCGGCTGGATGGCGGGTCCCGCCTGTGTCGTGCCGCGCGCCAGCGTCGAGCTCTATAAATTGTGCCGGATGGGCGACTGGACTTCCGCGATGGCTTTGCAGCGCCGGCTCTGGAAAATGAACCGGGTGTTCGCCAAATACAATCTCGCAGCCTGCATCAAGGGCGGGCTCGAACTCCAGGGTTACGACGTCGGCCCGCCGATGCCGCCGCAGGCACCGCTGTCCGAAGCCGGGCGCGAAGAAGTAAAGGCGGTCCTTGCCGATCTGGACGCACTGTGAAAGAGCGCTGACGCGCGTCACAAAATGCAACATAATTCCAAACATCGCGCAGTACACTGGCTCGTTGGTCGATGAGTCTCGAATTGCAATACTCCTTTAATTTTCGACGCCGCATTCACAGCGCTACAGGGGACGCACATGGCAAAGCTCAACATTAACGGCAAGGTCCGCAACGTCGAAGTCGAAAGCGATACGCCTTTGCTATGGGTGATCCGCGAGCAGGTCGGACTTACCGGCACCAAGTACGGTTGCGGCGTTGCCCAATGCGGCGCGTGCTCGGTTCACCTCAATGGCGAGGTGGTGCGCTCCTGCTCGATTCCCGTGTCGGCCATCAAGACAAGCGACAAAATCGTCACCATCGAGGGCCTGTCGGCGACCAGCTCGCACCCGGTGCAGAAGGCGTGGCTGCAGATCGACGTCCCGCAATGCGGCTACTGCCAGTCCGGGCAGATCATGGCGGCCGCGGTCCTGCTCAAGAAAATCCCGCATCCGACGGATGCGGATATCGACGCGGCGATGACCAATATCTGCCGCTGCGGCACTTATCAGCGCATACGCGAAGCCGTGCATATCGCGGCGGCTGCCGCCACCGGCAAGACCAAGGCTGCGGCCTGAGGAGGATATCGTGAAAAAAATCTCCCACAGGATCGCAAGCCTCTCGCGCCGCCGTTTCATCGTAAGCTCCGCCGCAGCCGGCGGCGGGTTGGCGCTGGGTTTTCATTTACCGTTCGCGATTGCCGCCAAAGCCAGGACGGCAGACGCAGGAACCGAAATCAACGCCTGGGTCGTGGTGCGTCCGGATGACGTCTGCGTGGTGCGCATTGCGCGTTCGGAAATGGGGCAGGGCACGCTTACCGGCCTCGCGCAACTGGTGGCCGAAGAACTGGAATGCGACTGGAACAAGGTGACAACCGAATCGCCCACCCCAGGACAAAACCTCGCGCAGAAACGCATCTGGGGTGAAATGGGCACCGGCGGCAGCCGCGGCATCCGCACGTCAGAAGACTATGTGAGGCGCGGCGGCGCGGCAGCCCGCATCATGCTGCTGCAGGCGGCGGCCGAGCAATGGGCCGTGCCGGCTGGCGAGCTCACGGTATCCGATGGCATCATTACCCATGGACCGAGCAAACGCACCGTAAGCTATGGCAAGCTCGCAGTGGCCGCCTCGAAACTGACGCCACCGGATCCCAAGAGCATCAAGCTCAAAGACCCGCACACCTGGAAAGTCGCCGGCAAGCCGATGAAACGGCTCGATACGGCGGATAAACTCAACGGCAGCAAGATATTCGCCATCGACGTCAAGCTGCCCGGCATGCTGTGCGCCGCGGTGAAATCCTGCCCGGTGTTCGGCGGCACGCTCACGAGTTTTGACGAGGCCAAGGTTTCCGGCATGCCGGGGATCAAGCGCGTGGTCAAGGTCAACGATTCCACCGTGGCCGTGGTAGCCGACACCTGGTGGCGGGCGAAGAAAGCGCTCGACGTCTTGCCCATTGTATGGGACGAGGGCCCTAACGCCGCGCAGTCCAGCGCGACCATCGCCGCGCGCCTCGAAGAGGGGCTGACCGCGGCCAATGCCTTCGCCTATCGCAGCGAAGGCGATGCACTGAACGCCATCGCCGGCGCCGCAAAAAAAGTCGAAGCGGTCTATAGCACGCCGTTTCTCGCGCATGCGACGATGGAACCGATGAATTGCGTGGCGCGCGTTACCGCGGACCGCGCGGAAGCCTGGGTGGCGACCCAAAATGGCGAGGCATCGTTGGCGGCGTTATCCGAGGAGTCCGGCATTGCGCTGGAAAAGTGTGAGGTCTACAAACTCGATCTCGGCGGCGGCTTCGGCAGGCGCGGCAGCAACCAGGATTTCGTGCGTTATGCCGCGGATATCGCCAAGCAGTTTCCCGGCGTGCCGATCAAGATGATCTGGAGCCGCGAAGAGGACATGCAGCACGACTTCTACCGCCCGATTTCGCAGTGCAAGGCGGAGGCGGGTCTCGACGCCAACGGCAATCTCACTGCGCTGCACGTTCGGGTATCCGGGCAGTCGATCAACGCCTGGGTCAATGCTTCGATGGTGAAGGATGGCAAGGACGAGCGCCAGCTTCAGGGCTATTACGACAAACCGGGCGACGCGCAACTCGGCTACAGCGTGCCGAACCTTCTGATCGAATACGCCATGCGCAATACCCACGTGCCGGTCGGTCCCTGGCGCGGCGTCAACACCAACCAGAACGGCGTCTACATGGAATGCTTCATCAATGAAGCCGCGGTTGCCGCCG
>Ga0181537_10004976_pt1 | contig 10864 bp, 10 predicted proteins | sample PEATcosm2014_Bin_39_FD_119765 | JGI IMG/M metagenome (GOLD analysis project Ga0181537, IMG submission 119765) | Peatland microbial communities from MTU Mesocosm Facility, Houghton, MI, USA - PEATcosm2014_Bin23_10_metaG | ecosystem: Environmental > Terrestrial > Soil > Wetlands > Peat | place... | reverse complement strand
GCCATGTCGAAGGCGTAGGCCAGGTCTTTCTCGCCCTCGCGCGTCTGGCTCGGCACGAGCCCGTAAAGCCGTTTCCCCGCGGTGTACGGCTTGGCCGTCGCGGTGCGGGCCACCGCGTCGGTGACCATCTCGATGCTTGTCAGGCCGCGGAACTCGCCCGCGTAGATCTCCGTGATCCCGGTGGGGTGGCTGAGCAGCACCTCTACCTTGCCGTCCGGCTGCGGCCGCCAGAAGCCCGCCTCCACCGCGAGCGGCTCAAGCCGGACCAGCTCCCCGTGATCGTCGCGCTTGAGCTGGCCCTCCTCATCGGTGGCGAGGCGCCAGGAGCGGCTGGTGTAAATGAGGTACGGCTTCCCGATGTGACTGAATGTGACTTCCTGGAGGAAGTCGAACGCCTTGATGGTGGGGTAGTCGCCCTTGCCTGTGCCCCGCCAGCGGCCGAGCAGGAAGCTGAGCGGCGCGATGGCAGGGTGTTCCTGCGGCAGCGGAATCCGTTCCGTGACTCCATCGTCGTGTGCGCTCTCGGCCTGCTTGCCGTCATCCGTCATGCGGGCCTCCCCGGAACACCTTGACCGCCGTGTAGCCCGCCGCGACGGCGACCACGGCGTAGGCGAGGATGATGACCGCCGCGCTCAGCATCCCGTGCATGCCCTGGGAGCCTAGTAGGGACGTCCGGTTTGTGCGGCGCGCCGCGCCGACCGACTAGAGTTCTCTGTGTGGCGCGGAAGCTGGTGATCAAGGTCACCGCGGGCAAGGATGAGCCCGAGCGGTGCAATCAGGCCTTTACCGTGGCCTCGACCGCGATCGCCAGCGGCGTGCCTGTCTCGCTGTGGCTCACCGGGGAGGCGGCGTGGTTCGCGCTGCCCGGCCGGGCCGACGACTTCTCGCTGCCGCACGCCGCGCCGCTCGCCGACCTGCTCGCGGCGGTGGTGTCCCTCGGCACGGTGACCGTGTGCACTCAGTGCGCGGCTCGCCGCGACATCGCGCCGCAGGACGTCATCGCCGGGATCAGGATCGCCGGCGCGGCGACGTTCGTCTCCGAGGTGGTCGCGGAGGACGTTCAGGCGCTCGTCTACTGAGCGGGTGGCCTGACGATTACCCGGCCGGTGACCCGGCCACCGCGGCGAGGCGCTCGGCGCGCAGGCGGTTCGCCAGTTCCTCGGCCTGTGGCGGCAGCGGCGGCAGCGGCCCGGTCGCCCAGTAGAGCAGCAGGTCGGCCAGGCCGGGGTTGCGGACAAGCGCCGGGCCGTGCAGGTAGGTACCGAGTACCCGGCCTTGGTAGGCCCCCTCGGTGCCGTCGCCGTTGCCGGTTCCCAGGGTGGTACGGGCGAGCGGCCGGGCGTTCGGGCCGAGCCGGGTGACGCCCTGGTGGTTCTCGAAACCGGTCAGCTGGCCCACGTTCAGCCGCGGGTCGACCTCGGCGACCACCTCGCCGACCGCCCGCACCTCGCCCCGGCCGCTGCGGATGTCGAGCAGGCCGAGCCCCTGGACCGGCGCGTCGTCGACGCCGCCGAACTCGGTGCCGAGCATCTGGTAGCCCGCGCAGACCGCGAAGACCACGGCACCGCGACCGGCCGCCTCGTGCAGGCCGCCGTCGGCGAGCAGCCGCCTGGTCGCGAGCGTCTGCGGCAGGTCCTCGCCGCCGCCCATCAGGTAGATGTCGCCGTCGCGCGGCACCGGCTGGTCGGAGTTCACCTCGACGATCTCGACCGGCAGGCCGCGCAGGCGGGCCCGCCGCTCGAGCACGAGCGCGTTGCCCCGGTCGCCGTAGGTGCTGAGCAGGTCCGGGTAGACCCAGGTCAGCCGCAGCGGCCTTGTCGGACTCATTGCACCCTCCCCAGGGCGACCCGGTACTGCTGGAACGCGGTGTAGTTGGCAAGCACCTCAAGGTTCGGCGCGACCGCGCGGGCCGCGTCGATCGCCTCGTCGATGTCGTCGACGAGCTTGAACGCCACCTCGTCGGCCTCAAGACGCACCGCGAGGTCGAGCTTGCGCTCGCCGCCGACCAGGACGTTCCTGCCCCGCAGCCTACGGAAGTCCACGTCCCACAGCCATGAGGTGTCCCGGCCGTCTGGTCCCTGCGCGTTGACCGAGAGCAGCACCGGCGCCGGCGGCGGAGCGATCACGTCGAGCGCCTCCAGCCAGCCGGCCGGGTTCTTGGCGAGCAGCAGCCTGACGTCGCAGCCGCGCCTGCTCACCTGGGTGTACCGGCCCGCCACCGAGGTGACCTGGCGCAGCTCACGCAACGCCTGCCCGGTATGCACGCCGAACGCATCCGCCACGGCGAGCGCGATGACCGCGTTAGACCGGTTGGCCCGGCCGGGCAGCGCGAGGTCGAGCCGGGTGGCCCGCCCCTTCGGGTCGATCACCTCGTTGTCGTAAAGCATCCAGCTCACCGGCGGCCGCCGTTGGCCGCACTCGCCGCACGACCAGTCGTCACCCTCGCGCTGCTGTCCCTCGGGGGGACGACCCCCCGGACGAGTGCTCCAATCTTGCCGTTGTCCATCAGTTTGATCCATGTCGGCAGGCCAAGATTGGAGTACTCGACCCCCCGGGGCGCGCCCGATGGCTCCGCCATCGTATCGGTCGCGCTGCAGGTGGGCGCCGCAGTTGGGACAGCACCAGGAGTCCTCGCGCCAGCGCTGGCCGGCCGCCACCCAGGTGACCTGCCGGGCCGAGCCCGCCGCCCAGGCGACGAGCGGGTCGTCGGCGTTGGCCACCACCCGGCAGTCAGGCGCGGCAGCGAGCGCCTCCCGCCAGCGTCGGGCGAGCAGCCAGATCTCCGCGGCGCGGTCCATCTGGTCGCGGCTGAGGTTCAATAGCACGACGACCTTGGGGCTGGTCGCCCGGACCATCGCCGGGATGTACTTCTCGTCGGTTTCCAGCACGGCGACCCGCGCGTCGGGCGCACGGGTGAGCGCCGACGTGAGGCCGGCCTCCATGTTGGCGCCGTAGATGTTCGACGCGATCTGTCCGCCGAGCGGCGCGAGCGCGGCGGTGATCAGCTTGGTGGTCGTGGTCTTGCCGTTGGTGCCGGTGACCAGGACCACCCGGCGCCCCGCGGCGAGCAGGGACAGCAGGTCGGGTGCGAGGCGCAGGCTGATCACGCCGCCGATGACCGAGCCGTCGCCCTTGCCGGCGAGGCGGGAGACGGTGGCCGCCGCGCCGCCGACCGTGGTCGCGACCCGCGCTCGGATCGGCAGCCGGGAACGGTGCCGGGTGTTGTCATCCATCGTGGGCTGATGCTATCCGCTCACCGCGGCCAGGCGAGCGGCGTACCGCCGCCGCCGCGTGACGGACGCGTTAACTCTGTGGCCTAGGCGCTGGCCAGGGCCTGGGGTCTGGCCGGGGGACGGGGGCAGCCTGGCCGGGCGCTCGGCCGGGCGCGGCGGGCTCAGTAAAATCGGTGCGCCCGGTGAAATCGGCGCCCGCGCGGCTCGACTCAGTGAGCGGGGCCAGGGTGGCGACGGGCAGGGCGCCGATCGCGGGGTTGGCGTCGGCGAGCAGCACCCGGCGTTCCGCGCCCGCACCGTAGCTGACGATCATGGCGGTTACCGGCAGCCGCTGCAGCTCGGACGGCTCAACGACAAGCTCGCGGGAGCGCTGCAGTGAGCGGGCAAGGGACTCGCTGTCCCCGGCGGCGCGCGACGTGGAGACGCCCCAGGCGGTGCTCGTGCTGATCCCTTCGGTCAGTGACACCGACTGCGTCGTGCCCCACGACGTGCCGGTCTGCGCGGAGCGCGAACCGCCGTCCCGCAGCGGCAGGACGCCGCCTCCGACCGGGACGGTCCGCCCGGTGCCCGCCGACCCGGACTCATTGCTTGAGGCAGAGGTGGCGATCGAGGCGGAGTCACCGACCGTGCTCGTGTAGGACCCGCCGAACGTGTCGGTGACCGACTCGCCGACAGTCTCTGTGAGCTGGGAAAGCACGAACCGGTAAGCCATGCCGACCTGCTCGCTCGCCGCCTTGGCGTCCTCCGCGTTGCCAAGCCGCATGAAGGCCGTCACCGCGTTCCCCCGGCCGATCCGCTGCCTGACGTGCGGGGGCAGCGTCCGGTAGCCGAGCACGAGGCCGGACTTGCTGGCCTCGCAGGCGTCGGTGAACCGGTCGAGCACGTCGTCGCGGAGCCGCTCGGCCCCGAGCAGGAACAGCGGGTGCCGCCATGAGGCCGGCCCGGGACCGGCCGGCGCCCGGGCGATCAGCTGGGTGAGCGCGGTCACCACGAAGCTGCCGAGTATCGCCGCCGACTGCGGGCTGGCCCGCCGGTCGACCGCGATGACGCGCAGCCGGCCACGCGGCAGGCGGGCCGGCTCGGTGCCCGCGCTAGCCAGCGTGCGCAACTGGGCCTCCATCCCGAGTGCCCGCTCAAGAACCACCCGGTCGGTGGCGCCCTGACCGAACAGCGTGCCGAGTGCGCCTGCCTCGCGCTCCGTCAGCAGCCCGGCGGCAAGGTCCGTGCGCGGGTCACCCACCTGGGCGAGCGCCCGCAGCGCGGCCGCGACCCGGGCCACCTGGACGGGACCCGGGCCATCGAGGGCCTCGATGACGCGCTGGAGTATCGCCGTGTCAACGGCGAGGTCACGCGCTGAGCCTTCCTGCCGCCCAGCGGCGCTGACGGAGAGCGCGAGCACGTCGGCGAGCGAGCCGGGCGGCAGCGACGACGCGAGGTCAAGCCGCGGCAGGTCGTGCGGCAGCACCCAGATGGCCGGCGGCGTGCCGCCGGCCGCCGCGCACAGGCCGGCCAGGTCGGCCGCGACGGCACCGCCCGACAGGTCGACGACGGTCACCTCGCCGCCCGTGGCGAGCCGGTATGCGGCGGACATGGTCAGCGCCGCCGACCAGCCGGCCAGCGTGCCGCCCGCCACGTCCACCCGGTCGATCCCTTCGGGGACAGGGACGGCGTACCACCGCTTCTGGCGCGTGAAGGCGGACCGCCGCGCCTGCCACTCCTGGGCGCGCCGGGCGTGGCTTGCCCGCTCCTGCGCCAGCCGCCGCTCCTGGTCGGCGTGCAGCCGCTCCGCCCGCAGGAGCTCGGCGCTGGCCCGCGCGCGCAGCACCCGCTCGCCTTGCCAGATCTGATATCCGCATCGCACCCCGGCCACCAGGCATCCGGCGGCGCCGAGCGCGGCGATGACGGCGGGCACCCACCCCGCGGCGGCACAGGCGGCGAGGACGCAGGCGATCACGGCTGCGGTGGCCGCGGTCGCCTTGAGCGGCCAGTTGATGAGGTTCTCCTCCCGGCGCTGCGCGGCGAGCCATCCGTCGCCCGCCTGGTGCGGCGTCGGCGGCTGGTCAGCTGACACCGGCAGACTCGGCGCCGGCCCCGGGTCCGCATGCGGTGTCGCGTACTGCCAGCCGAGGTAAAGCCGCTCCGGGTCCGCGCCGGGCCAGGGCGTCATGCCCGTCCTCCCCGCGGTTCCCTACGTTGCGGCAGGTCGCTTGCGCGCGGCCGCTCTTTGCGCCACGGCAGCCGGGCGGGCACCAGGCGGCTCTGCGCGACCACTCGCCGCCGCGGCACCGAGGCCACGAGGGCGAACTCGGCCGGCCGCAGCGACAGGAGCGCCCGGGGGTCTATCACCGGGCAGGGCGTCAGGGATGCCTGCTGCCCGGCCGGCGCCGGGAAGGGCTGGCCCGACCGCGCCGCCGCGACCGCGGCGGGCAGCAGCCTGGTGCCTGCCCGCGCGGCGAGGCGGTCAGCGAGGTCACGGTCGGTGAGCCGGTACACCAGTAGCGCGCCGACGAGCCCCGCCAGCTGGCCGGCCGCCGTTGGCGTTACCGCGCCGACCACGACAGGAAGGCCCGCGGCCGCGCCGTCGCTGACGAGCGCGGCGAGGACCTGGGCGGGCAGACGCTCGGCCGAGGGCACCCAGATCAGCCCGTCGCCGTCGACACCGATCCGGCGCAGCCCCGCGCCCAGTGCCGTCAGGCGGCTGGCCGCCCAGGCGGCGGATTCCGGCGAGTTCACGGAGACGAGCGCGGCCGAGCGCTCGCTGACCACGCGGCTTAGGTCGAGGTCTGCGCCGGACGGCTCTCGCGCCGGTTCCTCCCGCCTCCCGTCACCGGGTCCAGCGTTGCCTGGTCCCGCCCTGCCGGAGCCTGCCGCACGACCCCAGAGCTGGCTCGCGCCCGCCGCGCCGCGGGACGCCGCGACGCCGGGCGCCGCCGCACGGGACGCCGCGACGCGGGGCGCCATGGCGTGGCCCGCGCCCGAACCGCCGTCGTCGCGGCGCAGTGGCGTCCCGGTCGCCACGCAGGTGGCCGCCAGGGCGTGCGCGATGCCGGCGTCGTGCCCGTCGTCGAGCACGACGACCGGTTTGCGGCGGCGGACCGCCGCGTGCACGAGCTGGAGGCCGGCGAGCGTCACCTCTCGCGCGTCAGCCCCGGCCACCAGGACGCCTTGGGATACCTCCGGCCAGGTCAGCTTGGTGACGGCGCCGGTCGACGGCGTGATACCGAGGGCCAGGCCGTCCCTGGTGAGCACGGCGCCCGAGCGGATGCGGCGGGCGGCGCCGGCGGCGCGGCACGCAGCGACGACGCCGGGGCGCGGAGGTGGAACCGCCCATTCGTCCGTGTGGAGCCAGTCAAGCCAGCCGAGGAGCCCGGCCTCGGCGGCGGCGAGCGGCAGCGCCACGGGGAACTGCCGCGGCAGCCAGCCGCCGATCCCGGCGAACGCCGCGAGCGGGCGGGCGACGTGCCCCGCCGCGTGAGCACCCGCCAGGTGCCCGAGCACGCTCGACGGTCCGGCGGCGAAGCCCGCGAGAGTCGCGCCTGGGCCGGCGGCCAGCATCCAGGCCACGCCGGCCACCGCCGGCGCGAGCAGCCAGTACAGGCGCCACCTGGTAACCTTGCCGACCGCCGTGAATGCCAGCGCGAGGACGAAGGTGAGCTGTGCGAGCAGCAGGTGGGCGAGCACGATCAGGACCAAGCCGGCCGCGATCAGCTCGCCCCTGCGCGGGACTCCCGCGGGAATCAGCTGCCGGGCACGCCGCGGCATCGGTCCCGCCTCCGGCAGCATCCCAGCAATCATGACTCTAGGTTGCCAAGAATGTACCCTGCGTGTCGAGACCTGATGAATTGTTCATCTGCGGCTCAGTCCGTCAGGTGCGGGGACCGTGGCAGCTGGTCGCCGGCCTGGATGACCACGCGGAAGTAGTGCGGCTTGAGCGTAACGACCGTGAGGCCCGCCGGAATACCCGCGGCACGGTCATCGAACCTGATGGTTACCGAGATGGCCGGCTGGCCGGGCGGCAGCCGGAGGCTGCGCGCGACTGAGGGCTGCGGCGGCGCCAGCTCGAGGTCGACCGCGCGGGCCCGCACCGCCCCGGGCCCGACGGCCGGCGGCGCGTGCAGGATCGCCTCGAACGCGTCCGGCTCGGCGGCGGCCTGGTCGACGGGGCTCCCCGGCACGTAGGCAGTGGAGATGGCGACCGGCTCGGCACCCGCGGCCCACGCGCACCGGATGATGCGGACGGGGACCGACTCGGTGACCGCGAGCGACCAGGCAACATCCTGCGGCGCGGCGCGCAGTGACACATGGCGGGCGGCGCAGGTTACCTCACCGCCCATGGGATCGAGCCTGGTGCTGAGCCCGCCGACTCCCTCGATCGGTATCAGGTACTCGGCTGCGCTCGCGCGGTAGAGCTGCCCGTCCGGCAGCCTGCGGATCAGCGACCTGCGGGTGAGCTCCCCGATGGCCGCGTCGATCTCCGCCATGCTGACGTTGTACCTGCGGGCGAGTGCGCTGCGGCGCGGCAGTTGCCAGCCGGGCTCGCGATGGACGAGCGCGGCTGCCATCCGGTCGGCGAGTACGCCGCTGGCCGCACGCTGAGCCGGCACGACTCCGCCGCTTTCCGATGGCACCTGACCGCCGCTCCCTACCAAGCGCGTCCGCGCCCGTGCCCGACTTAAACAGAAAAGCAAAAGCCCGCTCAGCCCCATTGATATTCACTCAAGGTTAATTTGAGCTAAACGGCAATCCAATAGAAGCAATCTTCTGGACGTCAGGTAGGTAACCGGTTACCCAAGCCCATGATCATCTTTCCGTAGATCAATTCATCGACTGTTCATCTTAAATCAACCAGCCGTTTGCTATAAATTCGCCAACGGTCACTTTTTTGGCATATTACCCCACGGGCCGGCATGCATGGCGCGCCGCCACACCGGGCACACAAGAGTCACGCAGAGCTATTATGCAAATACAATTCGTCACGTTGGATGATGGGGGATCATCGCATGGAACTCAGCGGCAGCAGGCCGGCCGTCCTGGCCGGGGGGCGGCCGGAGTACCGGCCGCACCCGTGCCCTGCCGTGCCTCCCGACCGCCGCGACGTCTTTCCCGCACTGGCCGGGGCACACGAAAGTGACCTGCGCTAACTCCACTGAGCAGCGCCGACGGCAGCAGCCTGTCAGGTCACAACCAGGTCAAGTCACTAGAAGTTTGCTTAAAAGCTGCTTCATGTCCATCTCGACTTCAGTGAAAGCTACTTAAGCCGCCTATCACTGAGACCGTTGACATTCAAAGCGGCTACGCCGAACCCATCAGCGGTTAATCACGCGCATTGCGCTTGAGCTACAAGGAGAACCCCCACATGCAGCTACGAGGCAAGCAGGCCGTCGCGGCCGGAGGCGCCGCCATCGCGGTGCTGGCTATGGCCGCGTGCTCGTCAAGCTCGTCGTCAAGCACGTCGGCTCCGGCGGCGTCCACCGCCGCGTCCTCCGCGGCGTCCTCCGCGGCATCGAGTTCGGCGGCGGTGACCGGCACCATCAACGCGGCCGGCTCCACGTTCCAGACGAACTTCCAGCAGGCGGCGATCTCCGGGTTCAAGTCGGTGCAGCCGGGCGTCACCGTCAACTACGACCCGGTCGGCTCCGGCACGGGCCGCAGCGACCTGTACTCGAACACGGTGCTCTTCGCCGGCTCCGACTCACCGATCCCGGCCACGGAGACGTCCAAGGTTCCCGCGGGCAAGACGGTGCTCTACTTCCCGGTCCAGATCGGCCCGATCGCCATCGCGTACAACCTGTCCGGCGTCACCGGCCTGAAGCTGGACCCGGCCACCCTCGCGGGCATCTTCCAGGGCAAGATCACCTCCTGGAGCGACCCGGCGATCAAGGCGCTCAACCCGGGCGTCAGCCTGCCGAGCACCTCGATCACCCTGGCGGTCCGCTCCGACTCCTCCGGCACGACGGCGAACTTCTCCAAGTACCTGGTGACCGCCGCGGGCAGCGCCTGGACGCTCGGCACGGGCTCGACCATCAAGTGGCCGTCCACGGCGCGCGCCGGTAACGGCGGCAGCGGCCTGGCCCAGATCGTCAAGTCCACCCCCGGCGCCATCGGCTACGTCGATTTCTCGACCGCCACCGCGTCCGGCCTGTCCGCCGCGTCGATCAAGAACTCGGCCGGCTCCTTCGTCGCGCCGTCCACCGCGGGCGCGACCGCGGCCGCCTCGCACGTCACCCCCGCGGCTGACCTGACCTTCTCGACGGTCGACGAGCCGGGCGCCGACTCCTACCCGATCACCTACCAGTCGTGGGACCTGGTGTACTCGGTCCAGCCGAACGCGACCGACGTGGCGCTGCTCCAGGCCTACCTCGGCTACCTGCTCAGCAGCCCGGGCCAGGCCCTGCTCTCCACGCTCAACCTCGCACCGCTGCCGTCCAGCATCGACCAGGCGGCCGTCGCGCAGCTGAGCAAGATCACCGCCTCTAGCTGAGCCAACACACCACCTCATAGGGTAAATCTCATGACTCACGTAGCTCGGGCTACCGGAACCTCATGAGCGCCGTGACTAAGGCGGACCCGGCCACCCCGGCCGGGTCCGCCAGCGCGCTCGCGCACCGCAGGCCGCTCGGCGACCGGGGATTCCAGATCCTGACGCTCGCCGCAGGCCTGCTTGTGCTCGTCATCCTCGTCCTCATCGCCATCACCACCGCACAGCAGTCCACGGCCTGGTTCAGCACCGTCGGGCTCAAGGGCATCTTCTCCACCGACTGGGACCCGACGACCAACCACTACGGCGCGATGGCGTTCCTCTTCGGCACGGTCATCAGCTCGGTGATCGCGCTCGTCATCTCGGTCCCGATCAGCGTCGGCGTCGCGCTGCTGCTCACCGAGGTCGTGCCGCGCCGGTGGTCGCAGCCCATCGTGTACGTGATCGACCTGCTCGCCGTCGTCCCGTCGGTGGTCTGGGGCCTGTGGGGCATCCTCGTGCTCGTCCCCTGGCTGAACGGCGTCTACCGGGACATCGCCTCTGGCCTGGGCGGCGTCCCGGTGCTCGGCACGCTGTTCGGCGGGCCGAACACGAGCGGCGCCTCGTTCTTCACCGCCGGCATCATCCTGGCGGTCATGATCACCCCGATCATCACCTCCCTGTCCCGCGAGGTCATCGCGACCGTGCCCGCGATCGACAAGGAGGGCGCCTACGCCCTCGGCGCCACCCGCTGGGAGATGATCCGCGGCGCCGTCTGGCCGCACAGCCAGGGCGGCGTGGTCGGCTCCGTGCTCGTCGGCCTCGGCCGGGCGATGGGGGAGACGATCGCGGCGGCGCTGGTGATCGGCGACTCCGCGGAGATCACCGGGCACCTCTTCTACAGCGGTTACTCGATCCCCGCGGTCATCGCCAACCAATTCGGCGAGGCCACCGGCGGCGCGTTCCGCGCCGGGCTGATCGGCCTCGGCCTGTTCTTGTTCGTGCTCACGATCATCGTGAACCTGGTGGCGCGCGGGATCGTGGAGCGCTCCGCACGGCGAGCGAGGGGGGCCTGATGGCTGTCGCTACCAACCCCGCCGGGCGAACGGTAGACCTGCGGGAGCCGTCCGGCTGGCGGCCCACCAAGAACCAGATCATGACCGTCCTGATGTGG
>Ga0181537_10004975_pt1 | contig 10864 bp, 10 predicted proteins | sample PEATcosm2014_Bin_39_FD_119765 | JGI IMG/M metagenome (GOLD analysis project Ga0181537, IMG submission 119765) | Peatland microbial communities from MTU Mesocosm Facility, Houghton, MI, USA - PEATcosm2014_Bin23_10_metaG | ecosystem: Environmental > Terrestrial > Soil > Wetlands > Peat | place... | reverse complement strand
CCCTACTCGCCGAAGGGCGCCGAGTGGGACGCCGCCGTGGCGCGGTGGCGGGCCGTCGCCAGCGACCCCGGCTGCGCCTACGACGACGTCGTCAGGATCGACGCCGCCGACATCGCCCCGACGGTCACCTGGGGGATCAACCCGGGCCAGGGGATCCCGATCACGGGATCGGTGCCCGACCCGTCCCGGGCCGCCAGCACCGACGAGAGGGCCTCGATCGAGGAGGCCCTCGCCTACATGAAGCTCAAGCCGGGCGCGCCCATCAAGGGCACCCGCATCGACGTCGCCTTCCTCGGGTCGTGCACGAACGGTCGACTGAGCGACTTCCAGGAGGTCGCGCGGTTCATCAAGGGCCGCCGCGTGGCCCCGGGGGTCAAGGCCATCGCCGTCCCCGGCTCGCAGGGCGTGGGCGTCCTGTGCGCCGAGCTGGGGATCGACAAGATCTTCCGGGACGCGGGCTTCGAGTGGCGCAACGCCGGCTGCTCCATGTGCCTCGCGATGAACCCCGACAAGCTGGTCGGCGACCAGCTGTGCGCGAGCTCGTCGAACCGGAACTTCAAGGGCCGCCAGGGCAGCCCGACCGGCCGGACGATTCTCATGAGCCCCATCATGGTGGCCGCCGCCGCGGTCACGGGCTCGGTCGCCGACGCCCGCGAGGTGTTCGGCGTGAGCGCGAACTGAGCCCCGAACCCCCGCAGCCATGGCACTCGAAAAAATCACCCGCGTCGCGGGCCGCGCCGTCAGCGTCCCCGGAAACGACATCGACACCGACCGGATCATCCCGGCCCGTTACCTCAAGTGCGTCACGTTCGACGGGCTCGGGGAGTTCCTCTTCTACGACGTCCGCAAGAACGCCGACGGCACCGACAAGCCGCACCCGCTGAACGAGGCGAGGCACAAGGGCGCGACGATCCTGCTTTCCGGGGCGAACTTCGGCTGCGGGTCCTCGCGCGAGCACGCGCCGCAGGCCCTCCAGAAGTACGGCATCCGCGGAATCATCGCGGAGGGCTTCGCCGAGATCTTCCACGGCAACTCGACGACGCTCGGGATGCCTTGCGTCAGCGCGGCACGCGAGGACATCGCCCGGATCGCGGCCGCGGTCGAGCGGGACCCCGGCACCGAGGTCGTGATCGACCTGGTGAACCTGAGAATTTCCTTCGCGGGCCAGTCGGTCCCGGCGGCGCTGCGGGAAAGCGCGCGCGACGCGCTCGTCAACGGGCGCTGGGACCCCATCGGCGAGCTCATCGAGGGGGCTCCGGACGCGGCGAAAGTCGCTGCGGGCCTGCGCTATATGTCAGCCTAGAGCGGCCGGGCCGCCGCCGCTTTGGGGCGCGCGGGCGCCCCCGGGCGGCATAGGGCGCGGCCCTATGCCGGAGTTTTGTTATCAGCTTGGCCTCGCGAGAGTTGGTCGGTAATTTCGGGGACCTTTTTGACCAAAGAAGCGTCTTACAGGCACATTATCGACCATGACACTTGGAATGATTGAGGTTTTCAAGGGGGCCGGCCTCCTCATCTACCCCCTGGGGCTTTGCTCGGCGCTCGCCGTCTTCATCATCTTTGAGCGCATCTACGCCCTCAGGACGGCGGCCGTGATGCCGCCCGACCTCGTGGACGCCGTGATGAACGGGACGACGCTCGTGGGGGGGCGCCACACCGTGCTCTCGAGGATCGTCGAGTTTTCCCAGAAGCATGAGAACGACGCGGACTCGCTCAAGGCCTTCGCGAGGCTCGAGGTGAACAGGATGGAGCGGGGCGTTCCGTACCTCGACGTCATCTACGCCGCCGCGCCGCTGATCGGGCTCTCGGGAACGGTGACGGGCCTCCTGCAGGTGTTCTCGCAGATCTCGCCGGACACGGGCCTTCCCGACCCGGTGGTCTTCACGAAGGGCGTGGCGCTCGCGCTCTCCGCCACCGTCATCGGCCTCGCGATCGCCATCCCGTCGCTGGTCGGCAGCGGCTACCTGCAGCGGCGCATCGACAACTACGCGGCGCAGCTGGACGTGCTGATCGAGCGCATCATCAACAGCGCGAAGAAATGAGCGGCGGGTTCAGAGAGAAGCGCCGCAAGCGGCCCGAGCTGAACCTCGTGCCGCTCATCGACGTGCTGGTCATGCTGATCTTCTTCGCGTTCGTCACGATGCAGTTCCGCTCCGCGACGATGCTCAACATCACGCTGCCGAAGATCGCGACTGCGGGCAAGAACGAGTACAAGGGCACGGTCACGATCGGCATCGACAACAAGGGGCAGGTCTCCTTCAACGGCAAGGACGTGACCGACGACCAGCTGCTCGGCCTCCTGAAGGCCGTGAGCGAGCAGAACAGGGACATACCCGTCCTCATCAAGGCCGACGAGACGACGCAGCTGAAGAAGCTGGCCTTCGTCATGGACGCGTGCCGCACGGCGGGCCTCGACAAGTTCAGCCTCCAGGCGAGGTAGCCGCTTGAACATCGTCATCACCGGCGTCACGCGCGGCCTGGGAAGGGCGCTCGCCGAATGGTACATCGCGAACGGGCACACCGTGGCCGGCTGCGGGCGCAGCGGGCCGGCGATCTTCGACTTCAGGTTCACCCATCCCGAGCCGAACAGCTTCGACGCGGTCGACGTGACCCAGCAGGTCAAGGTGTCGCTCTGGTCGGAGCGCGTCCTCGGCGCCATGGGGGCGCCCGACATCCTGATCAACAACGCGGGCCTCATCAACAGCCCGGCGCCCCTCTGGAAGGTCCCGGCGGACGAGGTCGGGCGGGTCGTCTCGGTCAACATTGTCGGCGTCATCAACGTCATCCGGGCGTTCGCCCCGGCGATGGTCGAGCGCGGGAAGGGCGTCATCGTGAACCTGAGCTCGGGCTGGGGGCGAAGCGTGTCGCCCGACGTCGCCCCCTACTGCGCGACGAAGTGGGCCATCGAGGGGCTCACCAAGGCGCTCGCCGAGGAGCTCCCGGCGGGGATGGCCGCCGTCCCGCTGAATCCCGGCGTCATCGACACGGATATGCTTCGCACGTGCTTCGCCGACGGCGCATCCTCGTACCCGAAGGCCGACGAATGGGCCAAAAAGGCGGGCCCGTTCATCCTCGGGCTCGGCCCCGGCGACAACGGCCGCTCGCTCAGCGTCGGCGGCTACGGGGACTGACGGCCCCTCAGGGCATCAGCACGTGCGGCTCGACGTCGGCCTCGTAGTCGACGCCGGAAAGCCCGAAGCCGAACAGCTTGAGGAACTCGCTGCGGTACCCCGCGATGTCGGTCGAGCCGGCCAGCGTCTCGGTCGTGACGCCGGGCCAGATGGCCGCCACGGCTGCCTGCACGTCGGGCTTCATCTCCAGGTCGTCCACCCGCACCCTGCCGGCTTCGTCCAGGCTCGGGCCCGACGGCGCGTAGAGCTGCGTCGCGAACAGGCGCTGCATCTGCTCGATGCACCCCTCGTGCGTCCCCTGCGCCTTCATGATCCTGTAGAGGATCGCGATATAGAGCGGGACCACGGGTATGGCGGAGCTCGCCTGCGTGACGAGCGCCTTGTTGACCGAGATGAGGGCCCTGCCGCCGCCGTTGAGCTTCAGGAGCGAGTCGATGTTCCTCGCGGCGCGCTCGAGGTCGTTCTTCGCGAGCCCGATCGTGCCGTTCCTGTAGATGGCCCAGGTGACCTCGGGCCCTATGTACGAGTACGCGACCGAGTGGGCGCCGGGCGCCAGGAGCTTGGCGTCCGCGAGCGCGTTCATCCACATCTCCCAGTCCTCGCCCCCCATGACCGTTATCGTGTCCGCGATCTCCTGCTCGCTGGCGGGCTCGATCGTCACCGAGCTGACGACCCCCTTGTCCGTGTCGACCGTCTTGTTCGTGTAGGGCGCGCCGACGGGCTTGAGGACGGACTTGTGGACGACGCCGGTCGCCGGGTGCACCCGGCGCGGCGATGCGAGCGAGTAGACGACGAGGTCCACCTGGCCGAGGTCCCTGCGCACGGCCTCGAGGGCCTGCGCCTTGATGTCGGCCGAGAACGCGTCGCCGTTGATGTTGCCCGCGTGGAGGCCGGCGGCGCGCGCGGCGCGGGTGAAGGCGATCGTGTTGTACCAGCCCGGGGTCGCGGTGCGGCCCTCCTCCGACGGCCGCTCGTAGAAGACGCCAAGGGTGGACGCGCCCGAGCCGAACGCCGCCGTCACCCGCGACGCGAGGCCGTAGCCCGTGGACGCCCCGATCACAAGGACCCTCCTTGGGCCGCCCGCGATGGGACCCTTTGATTTCACGTGACTTATCCACTCTCCCACGTGGGCGGCGCAGCCCACGGGGTGGGCCGTCACGCAGACAAAACCGCGGACCTTGGGCTTGATGATCATCAATTTGTGATTTTCCCGGGGCGGGGAAGGGAGGCAAGGACGATTGAGCCTCCCGCCTGGGCCTCGGCGAGCGTCCGGGCGCCCCCTTTTTTGCCGTCAATCAGCAGGATGCGGGATCCGCGCGGGACGGGCCCCCCGAGGCGGACGACGAGCGCCCCGGGGTCGCCGTCCTGCGGCGCCTGCACGACGCCGCAGTCCTGCGGAAATCCGGCGCCCGCGCCGTCGATCCAGAGCTGGTAGTCCCTCCCGCTCGCGGGCGCGGGCAGGCCGGAGAACCGGACGAGCACCGTGCCGGCCGCGCCGTTCCAGCGTGCGACGCCCCACGGCCGCCCGGCGAAGGGGGAGTCGGCCGTGGCCCCCGGCGCCGCAAGAAGCTCCGCCGCCGACGCGCCGAGCTCCTCGATCTCGCGGCGATCGACGATCCGCTCGGCCTCGAGCTGGTTCTGGGCCGCCTTGAGCGAGGCCTCCTCGAGCCGCCTCTCGTCCCGCTCCAGCTGGTTGCGGGCCCTCTCGACGATCCAGAGCTCGCCGACGCAGGCGACGAGCGCCGCCAGGCAGGCCGTCGTCGCCCAGGGAAGCCATGCCGGGAGTTCAATCTTGGTTTCGTCCATCGCCCGTGAAACAGCCTGACAGTGGGGCCCGCCGGGCTTCAGTAAAGCCCGGGAACGCGGGCCCGGTTGGAAAAGCGCGCGCCGGCGCCCGGGCGCGCAACGGTCCCTAGACGGTCACCTCGAAGAGCTCCGGGCTCAGCTCGCCGTCGGCGACCTTGTTGACGGTCCCGGTCATGGTGATCGCGAAGCCGTCGCCGATCTCGATGCCGAGGGAGCCGCCCGGCATCCGGACCGTGACCGACCGGTCGACGAGCCCCAGCCGGTGGGCCACGGCGGCGGCCGCGCTCGAGCTGCTTCCGGAGGCGAGCGTGTAGCCGGCGCCGCGCTCCCAGATCTCGATCTGGATCGTCCCGCGGTCGAGCACCCTCAGGAACTGCACGTTGGTCCTGTTCGGGAAGAGCGGGTTGACCTCGATCGACGGGCCGTACCTGCGGGCGATCTCCGGGGTCGGCTGGTCGACCAGGATGACGCAGTGGGGATTGCCGATGGTCGCCGCCGAGAAGGTGAACGTCCTCCCGTCGGCCTCGATCGCCTCCCCCAGGACCTCGCGCCTCGGCCCCCCGACCGGTATCCTCGCGCTGTCGAAGCTCACCGACCCCATCGCGACCGTGATCAGGCCGCCCGACTCCTTGACCTCCGCCTGCACGACGCCGCCGGGGGTCTCGATCGCGAATGAGGGCCTGCCCGAGCGCCCCTTGTCCCAGAGGTAGCGCGAGAAGATCCTCAGGCCGTTGCCCGACTTCTCGGCCTCCGAGCCGTCGGGGTTGAAGATCCTCAGCCCGAAGTCGGCGTTCGCCGAGGGGAGAGGGCCCCAGAGGATGCCGTCCGATCCCACGCCGAAGTTGCGGTGGCAGACCACCCGTATCTGCGAGCGGCTGGGCGCCTCCCACCCGGGGTAGTCCGCCGGGTCGAGCACGATGTAGTCGTTTCCGAGCGCATGGTACTTGTGGAACCGCATGTCACTTATCCCCCTCGAGCACGGGGACCTCCGCGTACCCGAAGAGCCCCCGGCGCTTGATGGCGTCGGCCACCTTGGGCGGGACCATGGTCTCCCACGTCGGGTCCTGCTCCTTTATCCTGCGCAGGACGTCGCGGGAGAAGATGTTCAGGAAGTCCATGTCGTAGCCGACGATGCTGTCGATGTAGTGGTTCTCGAGGAGGTGCGCGTAGAGGTTCGCCAGGTGGTCCACGATCTTGACGTTCTTCGCGTTGATGAGGACGTTCGAGGTGAAGGCATGGTCGGCGGCTCCGCTCCCGAACTCGCTGCCCGCGATGTACATCTCGTAGGCCTCCTTGCGCATCGGGTAGATGTAGAGCTTGACCGAGTTGCGGAAGAGGCGCCCGAACGATTCGAGGATGCCGCCCTCGAGGTTCTCGTAGTACTTCTCGTTGAAGATCTCGAGGAGGTTGTTGATCCCCATCGCGACGCCGATCATCTCCTTCGTGTAGCGCCGGAAGTACGAGGTCAGCCTGTAGTACTCCGAGTAGTTCGAGATGAGGACCGTGAAACCGATGTCGGCCAGGAGGTCGACCCGCGAGAGGAAGTCGTGCGCGTCGAGGGACCCCGCCGCGAGGAGGTTGTTCATCGTGATCTCCATCAGGACGACCAGGTCCTTGCCCTTGACGAGCGGCTCCTGGACGAACTGCGCCGTGGCGCAGTTGAGCATGTCGACGTTCACGTGGGTCACGGGGCGGAAGCTCCCGCGCTCGACGAGGATCGCCTTCTTGTGGAGCACCTCGGAGGGCTGGAGGACCTCGCCCTTCTGCCCGAACATGACGGCGTTCGTGAGGCCGAACTTCACGAGGAAGAGCGACATCAGCCGGTTGTCCACCTTGTCGAACGCCGGGCCGGAGAAGCGCAGCATGTCGATCTCGATCCGGTCCATCCCGAGGTTGTCCCTAAGCGACTCGATCAGCTTGCCGAGGTCGGCGCGGTAGTAGAGCGCGCCGTAGATGAAGTTCACGCCCACGATGCCGAGCGCCTGCTGCTGGAGGACGGCCTCCTTGTCCCACATCCGGACGTGCAGGACGATCTCGCTCGGCTCGCCCCGCGGCTCGGTCTGGAAGCGGAAGCCGAGCCACCCGTGGGCCTCGTTGGTCCCCTTGTAGTTGCTCGTCGCCACCGTGTCCGCGAACACGAAGAAGTTGGTGTGGTCGCCCCTTGAGCCGGAGAGCCGGTCGATGAGGAGCTGGTACTCATGGTCGAGCATCAGCTTCAGGCGCTCGCGCGAGACGTAGCGGGGCGCCTTGCCGTAGATGGCGTCGCTGAAGACCATGTCGTAGGCCGAGATCGACTTTGCGATCGTTCCCGACGCGCCGCCGGCCTGGAAGAACTCGCGCGCGACCTCCTGGCCGGCACCGATTTCCGCGAACGTTCCGTACTTCGGGATGTCGAGGTTTATGGTAAGCGCCTTCTGATTGGTCGTCAGGAGTTCCTTCTTTTCGCTCATGCCGGGCACATTGTGCGCCGCGCCAAACGTATGCAATCCGTTCCTGTGTCACTTCTTCGCGTCTTCGCTTTCGACTGGTGGAAGTGCGGAAAGCGGGTAGGCTTAACGGGTTCATGAAGAATTTCATCACCTCGATGCTGGGGGCCCTGGTGGCTCTCGTGATATTCACGGCGGGCGCATGCCTCCTCTTCATCGGCCTTATCGGCGCCATCGTCGCCCTGGGCCAGCAGAAGAAGGCCCCCGAGATCTCCGACGGGTCGTACCTCGTGTTCGACCTGTCGACCAACATCACCGACGCTCCGCCCCCGTTCGACCTCGGCGACTTCTCGAACGCCAGGACGGAGGTCCTGCAGCTGCGCTCGATCACCAGGGCGCTGCACCGGGCCGCGGCGGACAGCCGGATCCGGGGCGTCCTCCTCATAGGCAACCTCTCGCCAAACGGCCTCGGCACCGGGTACGCCGCCCTGAAGGAGGTTCGCGCGGCCCTCGCGAGCTTCCACGCCTCGGGGAAGCCGGTCGTGGCCTACCTCGACTACGCGACCACGAGGGACTACTACCTCGCGTCAACGGCCAACGAGCTCGTCATGGACCCCTACGGCGAGCTCATCATGCCGGGCCTGGCCAGCGAGCCCTGGTTCCTCGCCGGCGCCTTCGAGAAGTACGGCATCGGGATCCAGGTGACGCGGGTCGGCAAGTACAAGTCGTACGTCGAGACCTTCACGAGAACCGACATGAGCCCCGAGAGCCGCGAGCAGCTCCAGAAGCTCCTGGACGACGTCTGGGGGACATTGATCACCGACATGGGCAAGTCGCGGGGCCTCGCCCCGGCCAAGATCCAGTCGACCGTCGATGCCGAGGGCATCATCAAGGCCTCCATCGCCCTCGACGCGCGGCTTGTCGACAGGGTCGCCTACCGCGACGAGATCATCGACCAGCTGAAGAAGGAGACCGGCGTCACGTCGCCCACAGAGTCCTTCAAGCAGGTCCAGATCGGCTACTACGCCAAGACGGCCCTCACGCCGACCGCGTCGCTCGGCCAGGGCCAGGTCGCGATCGTCTACGCCGAGGGGGACATCGTCGAGGGCGAGGGGGACCAGACGGAGATCGGCGGGACCAAGTTCGCACGGGAGATCCGGCGCCTGCGGGAGGATTCCTCGGTCAAGGCGATCGTGCTGCGGGTCAACAGCCCCGGCGGCAGCGCCACGGCGTCGGAGACGATCCAGCGGGAGCTGGTTCTCGCGCGCAAGGCCAAGCCGGTGATCGTCTCGATGGGATCCTACGCGGCCTCGGGGGGGTACTGGATATCGACCTTCGGGGACCGGATCTTCGCCGAGCCGAGCACGATCACGGGCTCGATCGGGGTCTTCGGCATCATCCCCAACGTCCAGAAGCTGGCCAACGACCACGGCGTCACTTTCGACAGCGTCAGGACCGGCCGGTTCGCGGACGGGCTGCTGACGATATCGCGCCCGAGGACCCCGGACGAGCTGGCGGTCTTCCAGAAGGGGGTCGACTGGATGTACAGCCAGTTCGTCGCCAAGGTCGCCGAGGGGCGCAAGCTGCCTGTCAGCAGGGTTGAGGAGATCGCCCAGGGCCGTGTCTGGTCCGGCACCGACGCGAAGAACATCGGGCTTGTCGACGAGATCGGCGGACTCGACGCTGCGATACGCTACGCCGGCAAGAGGGCCGGTTTCGGCGAGCACTTCCGGGTCACCGAGTACCCCAAGTCGAAGAACCTCTCGGAGGCCATCGCGGAGATGCTCGGAAAGTACGCGCCCGCGAGCCTGCACCTGCGCTCCACCGGCCTCGTGGGCCAGATCACGGAGCGCATCGAGACCGAACTCTCCTGGCTCAACGCCCTCAACGACTCGAAGGGCATCTATGCGAGGATGCCGGTCGACCTGCTGATCCGCTAGCCCCGCCCGACGATGGCCCACCGAATCCTCAAGGACTGCCCGGCGACCGTCATCCCCGCCGGCGACGCCGTGACGCTGCGCGCGGGCGAGCTGGTCGAGGTGGCGCAGACGCTCGGCGGGAACGTCACCGTGAGGACCGACGCCGGTCTCTTCCGCGTCGACCGGCAGCACGCGGACGCCATCGAGGGCCTCTCCCTCGCCGACGCCTCCGAGGCGCACGTCGGCGAGTTCAGCGAGAAGGCGGTCTGGGACGCGATGCGGACCTGCTTCGACCCCGAGATCCCGGTGAACATCGTCGACCTCGGCCTCATCTACGACCTCTCGGTCGAGAAGACCCCCTCCGGGGCGAACGCCGTCGACGTGAAGATGACGCTCACGGCGCCGGGGTGCGGCATGGGCCCCGTGATCGCGGAGGACGCGCGCCGGAAGATAGCGGCGCTCCCGAGCGTCGAGCGCGCGAAGGTCCACATTGTCTGGGACCCGATCTGGAACCCGCGGATGATCTCCGAGGCCGGGCGCAAGACCCTGGGCCTGGAGTAGCCGCGGCCGCTCAGGCGGTCACGGTCTCGAGGGAGCAGCCGTCGGCGTCCTCCGGCGTCTCGCAGTTCGGGCGGGCGATCACGCCGGGATGCGGCTCCGGGGCGAACTCCCCGCCGCCCGCCAGCAGGTGCCGGTCGCAGGCCCCGAAGAGCTCCGCCTCGGACTCGGCGCGCCGCACGTCGTGCAGGAACGCGCCCCTCGGGTCGACGCCCTGGCCCACGAAATTGAGGTACTTCTTCATCTTGTTGACGTGCGCCCTCTCAGGGACCCCGGGCTGGCGCGTCGCCCGGTACAGGCGCTCCACGTACTCGCGGACGTCCAGGAGCGAGATCCGCCCTGGGGTTGCGCCCGAGAAGAGCTCCCGGCATTGCCTGAAAATCCAGGGGTTGCGGATCGCGTGGCGTCCGATCATCACCCCGGCGGCGCCGGTGTCGCGGGTCGTCCACCGGGCCTTCGCGGCCGACGTCACGTTTCCGTTAGCGAGCACCGGGCAGCGCGAGCGCGCCGCCGCGCGCGCGATCCAGTCATAGTGCACCTCGCTCCGGTACATCTCGCGCACGGTGCGGCCGTGGACCGTCAGGAGGTCGACGTCGTTTTCGTTCACGATGTCGAGTATCCTCTCGAAGTTGGACGTGTCGTCGAAGCCGATCCGCATCTTGACCGTGAGGAGGCCGGGGACGGCCTGCCGGAGCGCCGAGACAATGACGCCGATCTTCTCCGGGTCGCGCAGGAGGCCGCCGCCGACGTTCTTCTTGTACACCTTCGGCGCGGGGCAGCCGAGGTTGAGGTCGATGCCGGCGACCGGGTGGCGGGCGAGCTCCTCGGCGGTCCTCACCATGTGCGCGACGTCCTCGCCGATCAGCTGGGCGAAGACGGGCCGGCCCGTGTCGTTCTCGTCGATGCTTCGAAGGATGTGCCTCTCCGGGCGGGACTGGGCGTGGACGCGGAAGAACTCGGTGAAAAAGTAGTCGGGCGCCCCGTAGGCCGCGATCACGCGCATGAACGCCAGGTCGGTGACGTCCTG
>Ga0181537_10004974_pt1 | contig 10865 bp, 19 predicted proteins | sample PEATcosm2014_Bin_39_FD_119765 | JGI IMG/M metagenome (GOLD analysis project Ga0181537, IMG submission 119765) | Peatland microbial communities from MTU Mesocosm Facility, Houghton, MI, USA - PEATcosm2014_Bin23_10_metaG | ecosystem: Environmental > Terrestrial > Soil > Wetlands > Peat | place... | reverse complement strand
CGGGACTCGACATCGTCTCGCGCAAGCCGCACTCCCGACCGAGCGCCTACATGCCCCTCGGCCTCGACGCCGCCGTCATGTACGACGCCAACCTCGACCTCCAGATCCGGAACCCATTCGCCTTCCCGATCGTCCTCCACGAGATCGTCCGGCAGGACCGCATCAGGACGGAGATCCTCGGCGCCGACAAACCCGCCGAGGTGACGTACGGCTGCCAGGTGCTTCACACCATGGACTTCGACCGAAAGGTCGTGATCGACCCCGCCGTCCCAGCACCCGAGCGCACGCAAAAGGGGCTCCGAGGCATCGAGATCCGACGCACGCGCTCGCTGGCGTTCACGGATGGCACCAGCCGCAGGGAGTCGTCGATCGACATCTACCCGCCCACGCTGGAGATTTGGCACGTTCCAGAAGGCTACGATCCGCAGCGGCTACCCGCGCTCGGTGTGGCGATGCCGCAAGCCTCCAATCCGTAGAGGAGTCCCCACCATGAAGTGCTCGACGTGCAACACCGAGTCAACGGTCCGCTGTCCGTGCGGCGAGTGCACCGTGGTGACTTCGGTGCCCATCTGCCCCACCTGCGAGCCGGAGCGGCTCGCCAAGTGGTCGAAGGCCAACGGCACCAAGGTCTGCAACGCCTATGTCGAGCAGCAGCTCGGGCAACGAGGGACGACACGCTAGGGCGCTCCGTCCGGTCCGGGCTCGCACGTGTCAGCGGTCGAGAGCCACCAGCTCCAGCTCCATGCCAACGCAGACCGGCTCGGAACCGTAGAGCAGCAGACCTGCTGGCTTGCCGTTCGTGTGGCTGCGCGGCATCGCGTGCGTCTCGATACCGTGGACCGTCCACTTCGCATCACCGCTACGAACCACCATCCAGCACTCCAGTTCCGATGGAAGTGCGTCGATGATGGCGAGGACGCCTCGGCCACGGATGGGGAACGTCTCGACGATCTTCATGCGCGAGACGTAACCCAGCGCCTGACCGTGACAGCCATCCGCCACAGGTCCCTGGGCACTCGAACGCACTCATCCATCAGGAATGCTGCGACGATGACCAACACGAGCGCGGTGAGAAGGCCAAGAAGAAGCAGCTCTCCCGGCAGCACGGCGAGCAAACAAAGCGACCGCCGATCGCTCTGGCGATCGAGCCACTCGTTCAGCCGCCCACAGCACTCTCCGATTCGGTTCGCCAGGTCCACGAGATGCTCTCGATAATCACGCCGCACTGGGGACAGCGGCGCCGAAGACTGCATGGCAACCCGGTAGGGGGCTCTCATGGCCGACTCAGAATGAAGGCGGGCGGCACGGCATCCGTCAGCCACACGCCGTTGGTCGAGAGAAAGAACTTGTGGCCTTCCTTAGCCATCTCCGCGGCCATGATCCGAAGCACCACGGGATTTCGACGCCGACGCGCCACGATGCCCGCCGTCTTCTCGTCCGCCGACAGGTGCACGTGGTGTCGCTCACGCTTGTCGAGGCCGGTCATCAAGATCAAGGGGACCCAGTCGGCGCTCGTCCCGTGAAAGAGCCATTCAGGCGGCGACTGCTCCTCGTAGCCGAGATCGACGTCCACAGAGTGGCCCTGGCTTGCCCGGATCATCGTACCGTCGGACGACAGCTCGAAACGTTTTTTTGTCGTTGCGGCCAACGACCTCGTCGAGCTGTTCACGCGTCATCTTCATGGCGACGAGCAGCACGTCGATCGAGACCCAACCCGCCTTGTCGAGCGTGATGCCCACGCTGCCAGGATCGTGGCGAAGCACGAGGCTCAGATGTTTGCTCCTACGGACGAGCGGCGAGTGACTCACTGGGCGCCTCTTCTTCGCGTGAGCGGGCTTGACACCGACGCCATGTGGACGTCATACACGACGTCTGACGCGAAGGCTACCCCGTGGCCTTCTCAGGATGTCGCCCCTAAGAACCGCCCGAGGAGCGCTGCTGTGACCAAGACGTACTTCATCTCCGGCCACTTGGATCTGACCGCCGAAGAGTTCAAGGCCCATTACGAAGAGAGGATCGCCCGCGCCGTCCGAAGTGGCGCACGCTTCGTTGTCGGCGACGCGAGAGGGGCCGATTCTATCGCCCAGCTATCGCTCATGGACCTCTTGAAGGACGATCCGGCCGGGATGTACCGGGTCGCCGTGTACCACATGCTCACCGGGCCGAGGATCAACCACGGCAACTTCAGTTGCCGTGGAGGCTTCACGACGGACAAGGACCGTGACGCGCGGATGACTGCCGACTCGGACGAGGACATCGCCTGGGTGCGTCCCGGACGCGAGGCGAGCGGCACAGCTGCGAACTTGCGACGTCGAGGCCCGCAGCCAGTTCCGCCGCGCTCGATGCTTCAGATCCTCTACAACGTGGAGAGCGGATTTCTGCGAAAGCTGAACGCCGATCCGACCGGATGGAACACGCTCGACATCATGTACGAGCCGCCACGCGTCGAACGCCTTTGGCGCCAGATCGACGACGAGGTGCGCGTCTTTCTCCATCGAATCCACCCGTGCGACAAGGCGCTCTTCCACCCGCATCCGTGGCCGAGCGCGGTGCACGTACTTTCCGGCTCGTACTGGATGGAGATCGGCTTCGGTGCCGGGCAAGTCGAGCCGCGACGCGCCGCAACGACCATCCTGGAGGCCGGATCGCGCTACGAAATGGTCGACCCCGACGGGTGGCACTCCGTACGGCCCGTTGGCGCACCCAGCCTGAGCGTCATGGTCACCGCCAGGCCGTGGAAGCGCTGGAGCCCCAAGCCGAACGTCACACTTTCGGGGCTACCCGACGCGACGCGCGACGAACTGCTCACCCTCTTCGACCACGAACTGCGGCGCGTCGACTACGGTGGGAAGCCCGACTGCTTCTGACACCGGGATCCGTACTCGCATCACAGCCTCGGCTCGGCTGACGCTTCGCCTTCCGGCAGGTACTGACCGAACATCGCCTGCGGTCGGTATGTGGCGTGCGCACCGTTGAAGCGCGTCAACACGTCCGCCTGCGCCTTCGCACCCGCTTCCGTCATTCCTCGCGCAGTCGAGACGAGCCCGATACCGTCACGGTAGACACCCCACGCTGGAGTCCTCTTCATCGAAGAATCCTCTCACCGCGCCACGCACCGTGTCCACCCGTGGGTCTCGCGCCTAGGCAAGGAGCGTCGGCAGTCGAGAGATACCTCGCACCCGCGGTCGACAAGCATTTCGTTCGTACTTGAAGTACACGGGCGCGAGAGGCACGCCGAGCGCGAGCGCCATCACGAGACGGTGGTTGCCTTCCGCAACGACGACGCAACCGTCCTGCCCGATGGCGAGCCATGCAGGATCATCGTCACGCCATCCGTCACGCCTCATCGAGCGCGAGATGGAATCCCACTGGCGCGGCGTCAGTCGACCCGCCGTCCGACTTCGGTCGTAGTCGCGCAGAGGGTACAGCTCGCGCACGGCATAGTGCGCCTGCGTGAGCGTGTCGCCAGGAGCATCTTTCACGCGTTGCCGATGGTACTTCCAACGCGCCACCACTTCGGCGAGCGATTGACCGGTCCACTCGTACTCGTCCATCAAAAGGCGTCCCTTCAGTGAACCGTTCGGGCTTTCCGCGGCTTGTCGTCGACCCAGATCCATTTGTGCACCGCGTTCGGGCTCGTGAGGACCGTGTTGCCCATCGCGACCTGTCCCGGTGGTACGCCCACGACGGCCGACCAACGCCCGAGATCCTCCCAGTCCTTCTCGGTCGACCCGCGGCCTTGAGGATAGAGCTGCGCGGAGAAGATCCACATGGGCACAGCCTCCGCGCCGCCTGGTTCACCTATCCCGCACGACAAGAGAAAGGACCAGGAGCCATCGTACCAACGGACCATCTGGCCCCTCTCGCGCATGGCCTTCGCGCGGTAGCCGGCTCCTCGTTCCACGAGACCAGCGTCCATGGGCGGCGCTTCGGGCACCTCGCCACGTTGAAACCGCTCGACATACTCGAAGAAGTCCTTCCACAGACCGGGGGACTTCTCCGCCGACCGCCGAATCTCGGACATCACAGCCTCGTCACGCAGCATCTCGTCGAACTTTTCGGACGGGATGGTCTCCGGGTGCACTCGCAGCACATGCCCACTCAGCAGAACCTTGAGTGCATCCTCGTGGTCCCGGCAGTGCACGAAGATCCTACCGCAGACCTTGCATTACATCCGACCGCTCTGAGCCCGCCCGCAACGGTCGTCCCCCATCTTGGCGTCACAGGATCCGCTCGTCGTGTTCACGCTGGAAGCGCCACCGCGGCCCTTGTTAAGGCAGCAGTGTTTGTACTTCTTGCCGCTGCCACACGGGCACCGCTCATTGCGACCGACATCCATGAGCGCCATCCTACACGCGATTCGCGTTGCCGAAGAAACCTGGGGTATAGTTCAGGCAACCAGCCGCGCCACGGAGGTCAGGTTGGCCAGAGGTGCCGTTCCAAAGGACGAACTCCTTCCGTGGCACGAGGAGCGGCACCTCGGACGTATAACAACGTCCAGACCGCGGACGAAGGACTTGCGCGAACGTATGACACGGTGTAAAACATCGACATGGTGCCGGGCTGCCTTCGTTTCACCGTGAGCCCGCGAACGGCGGCTCCGGGCCCGAACGGCGACGGCGTCCAGGGTGGCTTCGCACTTTCTGCGACCCGGGACGCAACTTTCACCGGCAGCGGCCGATAGGTGATCCAAAGGAGCCCTCCAGCCATGGATCCCATCCAGTCCCGACCCTACAGCGGCGTTTCCACCGACACGATTCTCTCGCAGACCATGGAGGGCGTCGGCGACCACGATCCGAGCACCATCAAGGGCTCTACCGGCAAGCTCCTTCACTTCGATGCCACCCGGTCCGCGGATGTCCACCGCGCCGGCAACACGAGCAACAGCCAGGGCGTCAAGAACGCCGTCGAGGCCGGCATCGACCAGGCCAAGGAGAAGGTCGTCGATCGCCTCGTCGATGGCGCCGCCGAGATGGCCGGCAAGTTCGGGCCCGCCATCTCCGGCACCGCCTTCGTCCTCGGATCGGTCGCCCAGCTCGGATCGCTCTACTACAGCGGCATCGAGAAGGCCCACCGCGAAGGCGAGTCGCAGCAGGCCCTCGGCGCCAGCGACGCCGGGGTCGTCGCGATGACGCAGAGCCTCGACTACGACAGCAGCTTCAAGTCGGTCATGTCGGTCGGGCACAACGGGTCGAGCAACGTTGCCGCCGCGATGACCGTATCCCTCAACGGCAACACCACCGAGAAAGCCGAGCTTCAGCTCCGCTCGGACAAGGGCTTCGTCGACGCCGCCGGCTTCGCGCGCACCGCGGCCTCACAGATGAAGCCCTTCGTCGACGACGGCAACGCCAAGCTCGCGCAGGCCAAGATGACGACCGACCCCAAACAAGCCTCCGCGCTCCGCGCGCAGGCCACGGCGTCGTTCTCGAAGGCCGCCGACGTCGAGAAGAAGGTCATGGCCCCGGTCATGGGCAAGGCGCAGTCAGACGCCGCCTACGGGCTCGGCGTCATGTACGCCGTGCACTGCGCGGTGACCCAGACGCCCGCCACCTTCGACAAGACCTTCGCGAAGGCGAACAGCAACGTCCAGTCCGTCTCCCCCTCCACCATCTTCATCCAGGGCTGAAACCGAGAGGAGCTTTTCCACCCATGCGCTTCATCATCGCTGCCGTTCTCATCGCCGCCTCGACCATCCCGATCGGGTGCCAGTCCAAGGAAGCGAGAGACCGCGAGCAGCTCGAACGCGATCAGAAGCAGATGATGGAGAAGCTCCTCGTCATCGAAGCCGAGAGGGAAGCGCGCGACGGCGGCGCACCCGCTCCACAGGCACCGGTCGACGCCGGAACGCGCTGATCGATGCGCTCGCTCGCCCTACTCCTCGTAGCGCTGGCCATCGGCCTCTGCGCGTGCTCCGGTGCCAGCTCATCCGGCAGCTCAAGCGGGGCCAGCGGCAGCTCGGACCTCGGCTACGGCGCGAGCGGCGCGACGTCGTGTGTCTTTCAGCAGCAGACGTTGACATCATGCGTCGGTGCCGGCGGCAGCCAGTCCGGATGGTTGCCGACCTGCCTCAACGAGGCGTGCGAAGTTGCTTCGTTGGGGGCAAACAGCCTCGTCGAGGACGGCTGCTCGGCCTCGACCGTCTACCAGAACATCAACGACTTCAAGGGCACGTGCGACGACTGGGCCGCCGCCGGATCGCCACTGGGCGGCCTCTCCCCCTCCGGCGACGTCTGCGGGGCACCTCCTTACTCGGTCAGCTCGACCTGCCAGTCCTGCATCGACAACCAGTGCTGCTCGGAGACCGCCGCGTGCCAGGCCGGTACGCCGTGCGCGAGCTACCTTGCCTGCTTGGATGCCTGCACCCTCAACGACACTGCGTGCGGGAACGCCTGCGGCGCCGCGTCCACGAGCGGCTACAGCGCCGCCGCCGCATGGTTCGACTGCGTCTACAACAAGAGCCCGACGAGCTGCCTTTCCCGGTGCGGAGGAGCCGCGGATGCTGGCGTTTTGGAGTGAGATGAGGGCCTGTCGTTCGATGGACGCCGCGACTCCGTTTCCGCAGAATGGTGAGATCGTCCGCACCTAGGGGAGGACCGTGATGGAGAAGGATGACCACGCGTTTCCGCCCGGCGAGCGTATCGCCGGCACGAACTACGTGGTCATCCAGCACGAAAGCGCCGGAGGCCACGGCTCGCTCTACCGCGTCCGACACTACCGCCTCGAAAAGCTCATCTACGCGCTCAAGGTTCTCCACGCCAACCTGCGCAGCAACACTGATCTGGCCATCCGGATGGAGCGCGAGGCGCACATTCTATCGGCCATGAACCATCCGCACATCGTGCGCGTGGTCGACGCAGGAACGACGCAGGAAATCGACCCCGTCACCGGCGCCAACATCTCGCGGCCCTTCCTCGCCATGGAGTGGCTGAAAGGCCGCTCGCTCGCGCAGATCCTGAAGAAGCTGCCCAACATCGGCATCGGACTGCACGACGCGCTGGAGATCGGCATCGAGGTCGCCGACGCGCTCGACTACGCGCACACGCACCACGACGTCATCCACCGCGACATCAAGCCGGACAACGTCTTCCTGAAGGCAGGGCACAACGGGCGCACCGTGACCCAGCTGCTCGACTTCGGCATCGCGACCGTGCTCGGAGCCGCCGAGAAGATCACGCAGAGGCCGTCGTTTCTCGGCACCATCCGCTACTCGTCTCCGGAGCAGCTCCGTGGCGAGACCCCGACGCCCCAAACCGACCTCTACGCGTTCGGGCTCCTCGTCTACGAGATGCTCGTCGGCTACGGGCCATTCGACGACAAGCGCGACTTCAAGTCGATGGGCCTCGCGCACCTGGCCGAAAAACCGGCGCCGCTTCCGCCCAGAGACTTCCCCGAGGCCATCGTGCATCTCGTCGCGAGCTGCCTGGAGAAGGACCCGGCAAAACGACCGCGCTCGGCCGTCGACGTCGCCAACCGGCTGCGAGAGATCAAGTTCCGCGCGGAGGAGCGCCGCGCGCAAGCCGCGCTCCTGACCGACCTGTCGAAGACCGACCCGGCACCCGTCGGCGGCGTCATTCTGATCGCCGGAAACGAAGCCACCGATCCTGGACCCCCACCTGAATCGTCGACCGCGCATTCCGAGCCGACGAGCGTGGCCAACACAGGACACACCGATCGAACCGCACCCAGCTCCCCGGACGCCCTGCACTCGCTCGACGTGAACGGACCCACGCCACCCGCAAGCTCGGTCCCCGGCTCCAGAAGCCCAAGCTCGGCGCATCGCTTCAGCATCGCCCAGCCGATTGACTCGACGCAGGTGGACCCGTCCCCGCGCGGTGCACAATCCACAGCCGCAGTCCCACAGCCACGCAACCCGCAACTCCTCGTCGAAACCGCTCGGCCGAGCGCTCACTCCCTCGTGGACCGGCTCGCCACCACGAGCACGTCACCGCCCGCGGCCGCGTGCGCTCAGCCCGCGCACGGCACCGAGGCCTTCGCGCTCCCGCCGCCCGTCGTCACAACACCAATGCCCACGTGGCAACCGCCGCCCCAGATGCAGCAGGCGCCTCCACAGGGGTATGTGTTCGCGAACCCGGCTCCGGTGCCGCCACCACCGCATCTCGTTCGCGGCGCCTCGGCCCCAACGATCCGTGCACTCCCCCAGCTGCCAAGTCCCTCCCCGGCTCTCGCAACACCACCGCCCTTCTTGGCGGGGATGGAGGGCGCGGTCGGCACAAGCACCACCACGGCCGGCGAGGGCGTCTCGGTCGATCGCACGTTTCGGTCGATGCTCGTATCGCCGGTGCCGCGACGCTATGCGCTCCTCGTCATCGCCGTCGGCGTGTTCTGCCTCGGCATCATCGTCACGGCCGGTGCCATGCGGTTCAAGGCGAAGCAAGCCGTGGAGACTCCACGCCCGACCGCTTCCTATGCGCCGGCCCACTCGACGGCGGCGGTGAGCCTTTCCGCGACCCCTGCGCCCGTCCTCCCAGCGACGCCTCCGAGCGCACCACCAGTACCACCCACCCCCGCCATCGAGACGGCCGCCTCAGTGGCGCCGCCGCCCGCCCTCAGTGTCGCAGGCGCTCCATCCACCACAGCGCCGCCCCTCCGTCGTACCGCTCCGTCCGCCGCTCCGTCGAGCACGAATCCGCGACCTTCTCACGCTCCGGCCGCACCCGCCAAGAGCACCGACGACCTCGGCGACTTCATCACGAAGTGGAAGTAGACTGAGAGCTACCACCTCCATGCCAAAGCCGGCTCTCTCCCCTTCCTACCTCGAAAGCATCGCGTGGAAGGCGCGCGCGAAACTCATGCCCGACCGCGACGCCCAAGGCGGCGATTGCGAGACCGTCTCCGACGAGATCGTGCGACGGCTCCAGCGCGCGGGGCACCGAGAGGCGTTCACCGTCCTCGGCAGCTTCAAAGGACGTCCTCACTCCTTCGTGAAGGTAGGCCCTTACCTCGTCGACGCCACGCGCGAACAGTTCGCAGTCTTCGAGGACGACCCCGACGAAGAAGAAGAGCTGCGAGATCATCCGGTCCTCGTCATGCTCGCGAATCGCATGGGCTCGCGATCGTATTCGTACTCGTAGACGAGGAAGGACAACCGTGGAGCCGAAGCTCACCGAGCACGTTCGCGAGGTAGACGGGCGTCCCGTCTCCATTCTCGTCGACGACGTGCACCTCCTGGCTCACTTCGACGACTTCTTCCTTCCGTTCGATGAGGTCATCTCGTTCGTGGCGCGGGCGCTTGCGGGCACCCACGGGTACGTGCACACCGCACTACGTGTCGAGAAGACCGTCGGCCGCAGTCGCTGCGTCACGGTGAACGCATCGAGCGGCGCCTTCTGGGGCCTGCGCAAGAGTCGCACCTATCCGTCGCACCTGGTGCACGGAAAGCCCGAACCGACATCGAGCCTGTGCGTGTGGGGAGAATGGACCGACGCCAGCACCTTCCGGCTTTACACGACGTACGCCGGGGGAACGGCACCTCGCGAGATTCACGATCCGAAGATACCGATGAGCGAAATGGACGCCGCGATCGCCTTCTGGACCACGCATGCGCTCATCGCAGACGTGGAGCCCGCCACCAACGCCTAGCCCTCGGCCGCCGGTCGTCCGCTCAATCGATCGGCCTTCGCCATGATCGCGTTGGCCGCCATCGGGAACCCGTCGTGCAGGAGGCGCGAGGAGAATCCCTTCAGCCAGCCGATGTCGTTCTGGGTCCTGAGCGCCTCGGCGACCGAGGTGCAGACCTGCATGTTCTTGACGGCGTCGAAGCAGTCGGACACCTGACCGACGCTCCAGCTGGGCGCAACGCCGCCCGCAGCATGCCGCGGCGGAGGCGGCCGCGGCGGTGGAGGCAGCCGAGGGAGCAGCGCGCGCGGCGGCGAGGCATCCTTCGACTGGCCCACCTTCCAGAACACGAGAGCGGCGAGGCCCGCGCCGATCGCACCACCCACCAGCAGCGCGCCGTCACCCGTCGATTTCGCTCGCCGACTCATCCACTCATTCTACGCGGCGACCCTACGGCAACGCAACTCAGGGTGAGACCGCTGCTAGGCCAAGCTTGGCCGAGAGCTTCTGCCAGGCGCCGTCCGTCAGCGATTCGCAGATGGGCGTTCCGGGCTCCAGCGACACGACCGACGCGCCGCTCCCGTTGCCAAAGTAGATGCAGGCGTACATCTCGCCATCGCCACGTATCGTAAGGCAGGTGCCCCCATTCGCATCGGCATCGATGCTCTCGACCGGCAAGCCGCTACAAATCGCACGCTCCGCCGCCGCGCATACGGCATCGATGGCCTGCTTCGTCGGCCTCGGCGCGTGGGAGCCGTCGTGATCCAGGTTCCAGTCCTCCGGCAACGCGAGGAGAGCTTGCCGGCGCTCCTCGATGTCGATGACCGACACAATCACGTGCCGCTCGGGCTCTCGTCCGACGCTGGCTCGCCGGAAGCCACGTTCGCCTCTTCCTTGGGCTCGGCTTTCTTGCGGCTCTTGCGAGGCTCCAGCAGGGTGCCCGGCTTCCGCTCCTCCTTCAGTCCCATGCGCCGGAGCCCGACCATGGCTTCGTGCAGCTTCTTCTGAAGATCGACGATCTCACTCGGCGGCAAGTTCAAGGCCCAGGCGCGCCGGAGCCTGTCCTTGCACGCACGAACGACGGTTCGAAACCCCTCTGCCTTCTCGTTGATCATGGGGCTCGTCCTACCAGGCCAGCTCGACGTTCATGGCTCGGCCGTTATACGCGAAGTCTGACGTACACACAAGACGGCGCGCGCACAAGGTGACCTCTTGCACCAACGTCCGACGCCACGTATAACGTCCGAAGGAGCAGCCGCGTGGAAGGTGAATACGAAGTCTTCACGATT
>Ga0181537_10004973_pt1 | contig 10867 bp, 9 predicted proteins | sample PEATcosm2014_Bin_39_FD_119765 | JGI IMG/M metagenome (GOLD analysis project Ga0181537, IMG submission 119765) | Peatland microbial communities from MTU Mesocosm Facility, Houghton, MI, USA - PEATcosm2014_Bin23_10_metaG | ecosystem: Environmental > Terrestrial > Soil > Wetlands > Peat | place... | reverse complement strand
CGGCAAGGAGGTACCGCTCATCGCGGTAACGCGGTCACAGCGCCAGCACGGCACCATGTGGCTGCGCCACGACGGGCAGTTTCCCTCGGTGACGATCTCATTCGACACCGCGCCCGGGCGCAGCATCGGCGATGCGATCGCCGCGATCCATCAGCTCGAAACGACGGTTCATTTGCCCGACGACATCCGCGCCGGTTTCCGCGGCGAAGCGGGCGAGGCCGCCAAGACCGGTTTCCGCCAATTGGCGCTGTTCCTGATCGCCGTGTTCGCCGTCTATATCGTGCTCGGCATGCTGTACGAGAGTTTCGCCCACCCGTTGACCATCCTCTCGGCGCTGCCTTCGGCGGCGTTTGGCGCCTTGCTGGCATTATGGGCGACCGCGACCCCCTTTACGCTGATGACGACGATCGCCTGCATCCTGGTTGTCGGCATGGCGATGCGGAACACGGTGATGATGGTCGATTTCGCACTCGCGGCGGAGCGCCGCGACGGGCTGTCGCCGCAAGAGGCGATCCTTCGCGCCGCGCGGCTGCGCGCTCGCCCGATCGTCATGACAACATTAGCGGCGGCGCTCAGCGCGGTGCCGCTCGCCTTTGGGACCGGACCCGGTCACGAAATCCGCCAGCCCGTCGGCATCGCTTTGGTTGGCGGTCTCATCGTGTCGCAAATATTGACGCTGTATACCGCCCCGGTGGTCTATCTCGTGATCGACCGGCTGCGCTCTCGTTCGATGCGAAACACACCGGAGGCAGCCGCCCCGCAGGCCAGCCACGCCCGTTCTAGCGCTTGAGGGCGCGGCTTATTGGTGAAGATTGCCGTTGGGATCGCGCTGCTGCACCTGGATCGCGGCAAGAACGGTCGCGACATTGTCGCTGTCGACCGGACGCCCATCCTTGCGGCAGATGCTGGCATGGATCAGGTAGATATAACCGCCGCCCCAGCGCGGCCCGCGCTTTTCGAGCGCCAGACAGGTATCGCGGCCGACGGTGAATTCCATCGTCGCGAGGTCGCCGTTGTCGACGAGGTTGCGCCACCCAGTGCCGGGTCGGGTCATCTGGTTCATGTCGGCGAATTGCGTTGGCAGCTTGGCGGGAAGCGCCTCGACATAGCAGTCCTGTCGCTGATGACCGATGGCGCTAACGTAATAGGGATCGAACACCAGGCTATCGGCCTCGAATGACAAACCGCCCAGCGTGCTGATCACCAAATCATGGGCGATCTGGCAATTCGATAGCGGGCGATTGCCGCTGGCGTCGCCGTGTTCGAAATTCATCTGCGACGGACCCTTGCGGCAGCTTCCCGGCGTGGCGGCGCCGATGCGCGACGCACCACAGGGAATCTCGGGCCATTTGGTTTCCTCCACGCGGAGATTGCCGAAATAGGGCATGCCTGGCGCGCTTTGCGATGTCGGGTTGACCTCTTGCGGACTGGCCGGCGCCGTAACCGTCACATCCGGCAACGCCATCGGTTGCTGCGCTCGCGCACCGTCAGCCAAACAGGCGATTGCCACGATAATGAGGCTGGCGGCCGTACCGCGGATTGGACGCATGTGATGTCTTTTTTGCCTGTTCCCGTTCAACGCGCGCTTTTTTTAAATTGTTCGCCTTTTTATACGATGGCGGCAACCGTGTTCGTCCCCGGCTGGGCTGATTGCGCTTGCTCTAGGGATGAACCGCTCACGCCTGCAGCATCGTCACGACGTGGTCGAGACTTCGTATGCGCGCATACATCTTCATCGCCTTGTCGAGGCTGTAGGCGTGGGCGGCCGCATCGCTGCCCCAGCAGCATTCGCGCACGACGACAGTCGCGAGGTCGAAATTGAACGCCTCGCGGACACTGGTCTCGACGCCGCGATTGGTAGCGCCGCCGCCGATGAGGATGGTGTCGCGCCGCAGCATGTGCAAAAGCTCGGCGACGCCGGTCCCGTAGAACGCGCTCGGCCGGCGCTTGAGAAAGACGTAATCCTCGGAGCGCGGCGCGATCTCGTCGGGAAAGCCGGCTTCTTGCGTACCCTCGACCGCATTGGTGAGCGGCGGCACGCCGGTCTCCGCCGCAAGGTCCGTCGGCAACATGACGACGTCGGCACCATCGGCGCGGCTGACCGGCGTCGTGTAAATCACCGGCACGCCCGCCGCCCGTGCGGCCGCGATCATCCGCACCCAGGCGTCGAGCACAGGACGCATCGCGGCGCGCCGCGCGGGATCCGGCGGAACCAGCGCGCGCTGGCAAACATCGTAGGCGATCAGCGCCGTCCGGCGCCGATCGATGCGTTCGGGTTCCGGCATCGCTAATCTCCTCAGGCGAGAGGGAAAACGGCTTTTGCAGCCGCGTCGCAGCTCCGCGAGCGTAACCGCTCGGCGCGCGAAATCAATCGGACGGGTGGCGCGTCCTTTGCAGCAGCTATCCTGCCCAATCGAGGACGAGCCATTATGAAGCGGCAGTTGCACCTCAACCTGTTCATCAACAGCCGCGGTCACCATGAGGCCTCGTGGCGGCATCCCGCGGCGTCGCCGCTGGCGCTGACCGATATCCGCTATTTTCAGGATCTGGCGCAACGCGCCGAGGCGGCGTTGTTCGATTCAATCTTTCTGGCCGATGTCCTCGCGCTTGGCGAAGATGTCGCGCATGCGGCGCGCACCTGGCTGGAGCCGATCACCGTGCTCGCGGCGGTCGCCGTGACGACCAGCCGGATCGGGCTCATCGCCACGGCGTCGAGCACCTATACCGAACCGTTCAACCTCGCGCGCCAATTCGCCTCGCTCGACCACATCAGCAATGGGCGCGTCGGCTGGAACATCGTCACCTCGTCGCTGGCGTCGTCGGCGCGCAATTTTAGCGGCGCCGGGCAGTTGAGCCATGCCGACCGCTACGCGCGCGGCGAAGAATTCATGAAGGTCGTCAATGCGCTGTGGGACAGCTGGGCCGAGGATGCGATCGTCGATGATCGGGCCAGCGGCATTTATGCGCGGGCCGACCGCGTCCGGCCGATCAACCATCGCGGCGATTTCTATCAAGTTGAGGGGCCGCTCAACATTCCGCGCGGTCCGCAGGGTCGGCCGGTTCTGGTGCAGGCGGGCTCGTCCGACACCGGCCGGCGTTTCGCCGCGCGCCATGCGGACGCGGTGTTCACCGCGCATCTGGATAAAGGGACGGCGCGGGAATTCTATGCCGATTTGAAGGCATTGGCGGTGGCCGAGGGGCGGTCGCCCGATGAAATCCTGATCCTGCCCGGTCTCAACCCGATGATCGCCTCGACCGAGGCCGAGGCACGACGCCTGGCGCGCGAGGTGGACGACCTTGCCGATCCGGAAGTGGGGCGCAAGCGGTTGTCCGACTGGTTTGGCGGGTATGATTTCTCGCATCTGCCGCTCGACCGCCCGTTGCGGCCGGAGGAGCTTCCCGACCCGAGCACGGTCGAGGCGGCGCGCAGCCGGGCCGAGATCGTCCTGACGATGGTACGGCGGGACAACGCGACCTTACGGCAGGTGATCGCCTACTTCGCCGCCGCGCGCGGCCACTTCACGACGGCCGGCACGCCGGAGCAGATCGCTGATCTGATCGAGGACTGGTTCACCGACGGCGCGGCGGATGGCTTCAACATCATGCCGCCGCTGCTGCCGGTGATGTTTGACGTCTTTGCCGCCGAGGTCGTCCCGCTGTTGCAGCGGCGCGGGCTCTTCCGCACCGCCTACGACGGCGAGATGTTGCGCGATCACTATGGCCTGGCTTGGCCGAAGAGCGCATACGCACCATCGCTCGTGTGATCGGCATCCTCGCGGATGCGGGGCCGGACTGGACGACTGTAAGCGCCTGGTCTCCGCCGCCGCGGGATGACGATTGCGCGGCTTGGCTCTACGCGGCCAATGAATTCTGCGCGCTCTTCAGGTAATCGATGATGCGCGCCGGGTCGGTCTCGCCATAGGGGTCCTCGTCGGTGCCGGCGTCGTTGATGCCCGGCTCCTCGAACCATTGCTCGACAACCCCGTCATCAACCACCATCGCATAGCGCCAGCTGCGGTAGCCAAAGCCGAGATGGTCCTTGTTGATCAGCATGCCCATGCGCCGGGTGAAATGACCCGACCCGTCGGGGATCAGTTTGACGTTTTTCAGCCCCAGGCTCTTCGCCCAATTGTGCATGACGAACGCGTCGTTGACGCTGACGCAATAAACCTCGTCGACGCCAAGCTCGCGCATCTCGTCATAGACGAGGTCGAATCCCGGGCATTGATGGTTGGAACAGGTGGGCGTGAACGCGCCGGGCAGCGAAAACACGACGACGCGCTTGCCGCGAAACAATTCGGCGGCATCGACATCCTGCCAGCGATACGGGTTGGGGCCCTCGACGCTCTCGTCGCGGACACGGGTCTTGAACACGGCATTGGGAACGGGGCGGCCTATCATCGGTCAGTCCTCCAGTTACGAATTGGAACTATTCTAAAATAGGGAGTGGGAGCGCTGTTGCAAGTCGTTCGCAAGGCTGCGACGTTTCGCGCCAAGCGAATACGTTCTAGGCTCGCCGGCGCCATCTTCAGCGAGGAAATCTCCGATGGGTTACACGGTGTTGCGCGGCGGGCGCGTTCTCGATATCGCGGCGGGCACGGCCGCGCCTGCGGACATCCTGGTCGAGGACGACACGATCCGCGAAATCGGCCCGCCGGGCCTGGCCGCGCCCCAGGGGGCGGCCGAGATCGATGCCGCGAACCGGTTGATCCATCCCGGCCTCGTCAACGCGCACACCCATTCGAACGGCAATCTCGGCAAGGGAATGGGCGATTGCTGGACGTTGGAACTTTTGCTGACCGCGGCGCCGATGCTCAACGGATATCGTGGGCTCGACGATCTGCGGCTGTCGGCACAGCTCGGCGCGATCGAGATGATGCTCAAGGGCTGCACCGCCTGTTACGATTTGTTCTTCGAATGGCCGGTGCCGACGCGCGACGGAATGGCCGCCGTCGCCTCTGCCTATGCCGAGCTTGGCATGCGTGCGGTGATCGCGCCGATGGTCGCCGATCGCAGCTTTTACGAGGCGATCCCTGGCCTCGCCGACGCGTTGCCGCCGGCTTTGCGCGACAAGGTCGCCACCTTGCGGCTGCCGCCGGGTATGACGACCATCGCCGCGATCCGCGACGTGTTCGGCGCCTGGGCGGTCGATCGGGATCTGGTGTGCCCGGCGGTGGCGCCGACCATCCCGCACCATTGCTCGGACGAGTTCATCCTCGGCTGTGCCGCCCTGGCGCGCGATTTCGATGTCGGGCTGCACAGCCATGTCGCGGAGTCGAAGGTGCAGGCGGTAGCGAGCCTCAAGGTCTACGGCAAGACGCAAACCGCGCATCTCGACGCCCTTGGCGTGTTGGGACCGCATTTTACGGTGGCGCATGGCGTGTGGCTCGACCCGGACGACATGGCGCGGCTCGGCGACAACGGCGCCTCGGTCGCGCACAACCCGGGCAGCAACATGCGGCTCGGCAGCGGGCTCGCCGATACGCGAACGATGCTCGAACGGCGGGTCAATCTCGGCATCGGCACCGATGGCGCGACCTGCGCCGATAACCAGAACATGTACGAGGCGCTGCGCTTGGCCTCGTTTGTCTCCAAGGTGCAAGGGCCGGAATGGCGGCGCTGGCTGACCACGCGGGAGGCGGCACTGGCGGCCACCGAGGGCAGCGCCCGGGCGCTCGGCTTTGGCGACAAGATCGGGCGGATCGCCCCGGGCTGGAAGGCTGATCTCGTCTTGCTGGACCTCGATCACCCCAACTGGATGCCGCTCAACGATCCGGTCAACCAGCTCGTCCATTGTGAGGACGGCACCGCGGTCGACAGCGTGATGATCGGCGGCCGGTTGGTTGTGCAGAACCGCCGGCCCGTCGGCGTCGACCTCGCACGATTGCGCGAGCGCGCCGAGGCCGCGCGCGAGCGGCTTACCGCCGCCAACGTCGACAATCGCCGCCTCTACGAAGCGCTCGAGCCGGTCGTCGGCAGCTTTTGCCCTGGCCTCGCGCGCATGCCCTACCACGTCCACCGCTACGGCGCGCGTGTCGAATAAAGGATCACCCCTCGTTCGTCATTCCCGCGAAAGCGGGAATCCAGGGCAAATGATGGGGCAGTTGCCTTGGACCCTCGCCTGCGCAGGGGTGACGAAAAGACGGCTCAGCCGCTGCTGCTGCCCAGTTCGCGCCACCAGCGCCAGGTCAATGCCAGCGCGACGAGCCCTTCGACCCCGCTCAGCGTCGTCGCCGCAGGCGCGCCGATCAATTCGGCCATCAGCCCAATATTGATGAACCCGAGAAGACCGGAGCCGATGCACAGCGACAGCACGCCGTAAAGCCGACTGCGCATCGCGGCCGGGGCGGCCAGGTAGATCAGCGTCGCCTGCATGACGCTGAACCCGGAATTCGCCAGGCCGGTCGACAGCAGCGCCGCTCCGGCGAACAGCGAGCTGGGCGCCTGGGCGACGCCCATCATCAGCACGAGATAACCCAGCACCGCACCGACATAGAGCCGGGTGAAATGCCGCGGCCGCGCCCATAACGCGATTGCGGTCGCGCCAAGAAACGCGCCGATCCCGTCCATGCTCGCGAGCACGCCGATCCCGCCGGCGGCAAGGTGCAGGCTGTCCTGGCCGATCACCGGGATCATGCTGGTAAACGGCCAGCCGAACACGTTGTAGATGATGGTGATCGTCAGGATCGCGACGAGCCGACGGTCGCGCCGCGCGATCAGCAAGCCTTCGAGCACATGAGAAAAGACCGCGCCCGTCGCCGCCGGCGCCACATTGTTGCGATGCCGCAGGCGGACCGCCGCGACCACGGCGAGCGCATAGCAGACGACGCTGATCGAAAACGCCCCGGCGATGCCGATCGTACCCAGCACCAGCCCGCCGATCGTCGGGCCCAGCATCCGGCTCGCATTATTGGCGCCGACATCGATCGCCATCGCGGCGCCCATCCGCTCGGGGCCGACGACCTCGCCGATCATGACGCGGCGCACCGGGTTGTCGGCGGCCCAGGCGATGCCGTTGCAAAAGCTGGCAAGCGCCAGTTGCCATACTTCGAGTCGCCCGTCATAGGCGAGCACCGCGACGACAATGGCGGTCGCAAACATCGACAGGCTGACAAAAACCTGTGCGACGCGTCGCTCGACACGCTCGACATAGGCGCCGATCAGCGGCCCGAACAGCACCATCGGCGCCATGCGCAGCAATGTCATCATTGCGACTTGAAAGGCCGACCCGGTGTGCTGGTAGACAAAGACGCCGACCACCAGCATCTCGAGCCAGCGCACCGCGAAGACGATAAGCCCGATCAACCACAGCCGCCGGAAATCGGGCAGGTCGAAGAGCCAGCGATTGGCGCGAATCGGGACAGCGGCGGGCAAAAGCGCCGCTGGTGCCGGAACGATCCCGGCGCGGTCTGAAGGAGGCATAAGCTCTAGGCGTCTAAAGGCATTTCCCGCGTGTGGCCGGTTGTTGGCCCGGCCTCGGCTTTGTAGTCTACACGCTCGCGGGCCGGCGCGGTCTGCCATTAGCGGGATGCTGCAGCGATGGATCTTGGGCTCAAGGGCAAAAAGGCGCTGGTCACCGGCGGCACGCGCGGCATCGGTCGCGCCATCGTCGAGCAGCTCGCCGAGGAGGGCTGCGACGTCGCGCTCTGCGCGCGCAGCGCCGGGCCGGTCGCGGAAGTTGTCGCCGCATTGGAGCGCAAAGGCGTCAAGGCGGAAGGCGGCGCGGTTGATGTCGCCGATCTGACCGCGCTCAAAACCTGGGTTGGCGAAGCCGCCGCTACGCTTGGCGGCATCGATGTCTTTGTCGCCAATGTCAGCGCGCTGGCGATGGGAATGGACGAGGATTCCTGGCGCCGCGGCTTTGAGATCGACGTGATGGCGACCGTCTTCGGCTGCGAGGCGGCGCTGCCGTTTCTCGAGAAATCCGGCGCCGGCGCGATCGTCATCATCGGCAGCACGGCGATGGCCGAAATCTACGCGCCCAACCGCTCCTATTCGGCGGTCAAGGCCACGCTGATCCCCTATGTCAAAGGCCTGGCGCGCAATCTCGCGGCTAAGAATGTGAGGGCCAATCTGGTCTCACCGGGCAATGTCTATTTCCCCGACGGGGTGTGGGGCAATGTCGAGCGCAACAACCCGGAAGCCTTTAAGGCGATGCTGGCGCGCAACCCCACCGGCCGCATGGGGACGCCGCAAGAGGTGGCCAACGCCGTCGTCTTTCTCGCCAGCCCGCGCGCCAGCTTTATCACCGGCACGAATCTGATCGTCGATGGCGCGTTGACCCAACGCGTCCAGTACTGAGCGGCGGCGGGCGCGTCAGGCGGCCTGAGCCGGAGCTTTTGGCGCCATCGCCTCGGTGGCACCGAAGACCGCACTCGACGGCAGGATAATCGTCGCAGTCGTACCAAAATCAAGCCGGCTCGCCACCACCAGATCGCCGCCATGCAGCCGGGCCAGCGAGCGGGCCAGCGACAGACCGAGCCCGGTGCCCTGTTGACGCCTCGCCTCGACGCCGCCGCCGCGGCCGAACGGCTCGAAGACGACGCGCAAATCCTCGGCGGACATGCCGATGCCGGTATCGGTGATCTCGATCGTCGCGCCGCCATCGTCGCGCGCCGCGAAACGCAAATCGATCCGCCCGCCCATCGGGGTGTACTTGATCGCGTTCGACAGCAGATTGACCAGCACCTGCTTCATCGCCCGCGGGTCGATGTTGAGATCGGGGCAATTCACCAGCCCGCTTGTCGACAGCGCGATATCGCGCTCCTCAGCCAGGAGTTCGACGAGATCAAGCGCCGAGCGCGCCAAGGCGGGCGCCGAAACGCGGATCGGCGCGATTTCCATCTTGCCGGCCTCGATGCGGGCATTGTCGAGAAGATCGTTGATCAGCGACAGCAGATGCGCGCCGGCGTCGTGGATCAGCCCAGCATATTCGAGGTAGCGAGCATTGGCGATCGGTCCGAACATCTCCTGACAAATCGTCTCGGAAAAGCCGAGAATCGCGTTCAGCGGCGTGCGCAATTCATGCGTGACCTGCGCGAAGAATTGCGACTTGGTGCGGTTCAGCTCGTCGGTGCGGTCGGCGACAGCGGCGGTCGCGGCCAATTTCTCGCGCAGTTCGCGCGCGCCGATCACTTGCCGTTCCGCCTCGCGCCGGGCGCCGTTGAGCTGGCGGATCAGCAACGCCAGCAGACCCAAAACAGCGGTAAGGCCGATGATTCCGGCTCCAATCAACGGCCAGGCGCCGTGCGGCACATGGAACCTCGCCACCGCCGGCTTGTCGCGCAACATCAGCGGAAAACCGCCAAGCGCGGCCCACTTGGTGCCGGCTTCATCGGCGCCGCCAAAGAGCGGCGCACCATTGTCGCGTACCATATCGAGCCCGGCGAAGGCCGTCCGGTCGATCGCGACAAAGACAATGCCGGCGAGGCCCCCATCGGTCCCCAGCCAGGGTCGCGCGAGGCCGACCAGCGCAGTTGCGTCGTCGGCGCCATGCAATGGTTGCGTCACCAGCATCGCGGCATGGGGTTGGGCGGCGGCCTCCTTGGCCGCGTCGGCACCCAAGGCATAGAGCACGGTATCGTCCGGGCCGTGCGTGCTGCGCAGCTGCACCAGGCCGGTCGGGTCGCTGACCGCGGCGCCGCGAATGCCAGGTGCGAGCATCGGAAGGCGGTCGAGAAATTGCTGTATTGCCGTGTCGGGAGCGGTCGCGGCGATGAGGGCAAGCTGGTCGAGGCCGCGCTGTTGGCGATCGAGGATCGCCTCCGCTCGCCCGACTGCGGTCGCTCGGATCTGGCTCGCCGCTCGCGTCTCATTGCGCCGCAGATCGATCGTACCGATGATCCCGACCGCGGCAAAGCTGAGGATGACGGCCGCCGCCAAGGTCGCGATCGCCCCGTGCCGGCGAGTGATTTTCGCGGCGCGACGCAGATCTGCGAGACGAAAGATCATCAAATTTTTGTCCCGGCTACCGAGGCTTGTTGTCAGATCAATCGACGATTACGGTTAATTTTAGGTTTATGCTGGATTTATGAGTGCGCGCCCGGCGCGGCGTTGCCCCGTACGCAGGCGTAGATCGCATAGTTTTCCTTGGTTTCGCGCAGTACCGGCACGCGCTCGTACTGTGCGCAATGCTGGCGGGCGAGCGGTATGGTGCCGGCGATCGCGCCGACGTAATTGATCATCACGCCATCGGCGTTGCCTTGCATCGCCACGGCATCCTGGTGCGGGGCGCAGGCCGATAACGGCATGCTAAGTACCAGAAGAAACGCCCGAATCGAGCGCCGCATCACCCACAGCCTCCATCCATAGATTTTACCGGGCGCAGATTTTTCGGGCGCAGATTGGCGATTTCGGCGAGCACTGTCGACTCTATCTCAGGTTAATTTCCGTTAGCCATGTTTGCTGCGAACGGCTGGGCCTTTCGCTGACCGGGGCGGTAACCTAAAGTCACCGCATGTCGCTTGAAAAGGCGTAAGCATGGCGCCCTCGCCGCAACGTTTGACGGTAAGCCGGCGGTCCTGGCCGCTGGCCCAGCCCTTTGCGACCTCGCGCGGCAACAAGACCGCCGCCGAAATCGTGCTCGCCGAGCTGTTCGACGGCGACTGTCGCGGTCGCGGCGAAGGCGTGCCCTATCCGCGCTATGGCGAGAGCGTCGACAGCGTCGTCGCCGCGCTCGAAGCGATGAAAGGCGCGGTCTTTTCCGGGCTCGATCGCGAAGCGCTGCAGCGCGAGATGCCGCCCGGCGCGGCGCGCAACGCGCTTGACGCGGCGTTTTGGGACATCGAGGCCAAGCGCGCCGATTGCCGCGCCGCCGATCTGGCCGGACTCGGCCCGCTCAAATCGGTCGTCACCGCCTATACGCTGT
>Ga0181537_10004972_pt1 | contig 10867 bp, 7 predicted proteins | sample PEATcosm2014_Bin_39_FD_119765 | JGI IMG/M metagenome (GOLD analysis project Ga0181537, IMG submission 119765) | Peatland microbial communities from MTU Mesocosm Facility, Houghton, MI, USA - PEATcosm2014_Bin23_10_metaG | ecosystem: Environmental > Terrestrial > Soil > Wetlands > Peat | place... | reverse complement strand
CGGGGCAACGGCAAAATCATCCAGGAGCTGGAGGCGGTATTTCGCGGTGCCGGCTGGAACGTCATCAAGGTCGTATGGGGCTCCGGCTGGGACAGTCTGCTCGCCAAGGATACCGCCGGCCTCTTGTTGAAGCGCATGCAGGAGTGCCTCGACGGGGAGTATCAGGACTTCAAGTCGAAGAACGGCGCTTATGTGCGCGAGCACTTCTTCAACTCTCCGGAACTGCGGGCGCTGGTGGCGGACCTGAGCGATGAGGAAGTGTGGAATCTCAATCGCGGCGGTCACGACCCCGCCAAGGTATTTGCCGCCTATGCGGCCGCGGTCGCGCACAAAGGGCAGCCGACGCTGATCCTCGCGAAAACGGTCAAGGGCTACGGCATGGGCGAATCGGGTGAGGGCCAGATGATCGCGCACCAGGCGAAGAAAATGACCGAGGACGCGTTGAAACAATTCCGCGACCGGTTCCAAGTGCCGCTGAGCGATGCCGAGCTCCTCGACCTGCCGTTCATCAGGCTGCCGGAACGCAGCGAGGAGATGCAATACCTGCGCGCCCATCGCGAGGCGCTCGGCGGTTTCCTGCCGCAGCGCCGCCAAAAATCCGCGCCCTTGGAAATCCCGCCGCTGACCCTGTTCGACCGGCTGCTCAAGGATTCCGGCGAGCGCGAGAACTCCACCACCATGGCGTTCGTGCAGATGTTGGGCACGCTGGTACGCGACAAGGCGATCGGCAAACACATCGTGCCGATCGTGCCCGACGAGTCGCGCACCTTCGGCATGGAGGGTATGTTCCGCCAGCTTGGCATCTATTCCTCGGTGGGTCAGCTGTACAAACCGCAGGACGCGGATCAGCTCATGTATTACCGCGAGTCCAAGGATGGACAAGTGCTGCAGGAAGGCATCAACGAGGCGGGTGCGATGTCATCCTGGATCGCCGCCGCGACCTCGTACAGCACCAACAATGTGCCGATGATTCCATTCTATATTTACTATTCGATGTTCGGCCTGCAGCGAGTCGGCGATCTTGCATGGGCCGCCGGCGATATGCGCTGCCGCGGCTTCTTGCTGGGTGGAACCGCCGGCCGTACGACCTTGAACGGCGAAGGCCTGCAACATGAAGATGGACACAGCCACGTTCTGGCGTCGACCATTCCCAACTGCGTTTCCTACGATCCCACCTTCGCCTACGAAGTCGTGGTGATCATTCGCGAAGGCATGCGGCGCATGTACCAGGCACAGGAAGACGTCTACTATTACCTGACGCTCATGAACGAGAATTACCCGCAACCCGGCATGCCGCCCGGGGCGGAAGACGGCATTATCAAGGGCATGTACCTGCTCAGGGACGCAGGCCGCACGACGGGGCCGCGGGTGCAGCTGTTCGGATGCGGCACCATTTTACGCGAGGTTCTCGCGGCGGCCGACTTGTTGAGGAGCGACTTCCAGGTGAGCTCCGATGTGTGGAGCGTGACCAGCTTCAACGAATTGCGGCGCGATGGCATGAGCGCCGAGCGTTGGAGCCTGCTGCACCCGGACGCGCCGCGCCGCAAGAGTTACCTCGAAACCTGCTTGGAGGATCGCTCAGGTCCGGTGATCGCCTCGACCGATTACATGCGTGTCTTCGCCGATCAAGTGCGCAATCAAATCTCCAGACGCTACGTGACTCTCGGTACCGATGGCTTCGGGCGCAGCGACTACCGCGCCAAACTGCGCCGCTTCTTCGAAGTCAACCGCTACTATGTGGTGCTCGCGGCACTGAAGGCATTGGCCGATGACGGCGAGATCAAACCCGGCCAAGTCAGCCAAGCCATCGAGAAATACGGCCTCGACACCGAGCGCCCCGATCCCTGGTTGGTATGACGGAGCGAGCCATGGCGACAACGACGGAAGTCAAAGTTCCGGATATCGGCGACTTCAAGAACGTGCCGGTGATTGAAGTGTTGGTCAAAGTGGGTGACACCGTCAAGGCGGAAGATCCGCTCGTGACGCTGGAGTCCGACAAGGCGACCATGGACGTGCCATCGCCCCTCGGCGGCATCGTCCATCAGCTCAACGTCCGGGTCGGTGACAAGGTCGCCGAGGGCAGCGTCATCCTGACACTCGCGACCGCCGGCGACACGGCTGCGGCCACCGCCGCTGCCCCCGCCGCCGCTTCCTCTGAGGCTCCTGCCGCCGCCGCTTCCGCCCCGGACCTGCCGCTCGCAGCGCCTCCTGCGGCTGCCGCTCCTCCGGCGGATCACGTGGATTTCGCTCTTGCCTACGCGGGTCCCGCCGTGCGCAAGCTGGCCCGCGAGCGCTCCGTCGATCTCGCCAAAATACAGGGGACCGGCGAGAAGGGTCGAATCACCCTGGCCGACGTCGAAGCCTTCGCTCAAGGCGGCGCATCGGGGACAACGACCTCGGCTCCGGCCGGTGGATCGGGTTTGGGTCTTCTGGCATGGCCGACGGTGGACTTCAGCAAGTTCGGTCCCATCGAAACCAAGCCGCTGTCCCGGTTGAAGAAGATTTCCGGCGCAAATCTGCATCGCAATTGGGTGTTGATTCCGCACGTCACCAATCACGACGACGCCGATATCACCGAGATCGAAGAGTTTCGCGTCAAGATCAACAAGGAAAATGAGAAAAGCGGCGTCAAACTGTCGATGCTCGCCTTCCTGATAAAGGCAGCGGTCTACACCCTCAAGAAATTTCCCGAGTTCAATGCCTCGCTCGACGGTGAGAATCTCATTTTCAAGCAGTACTACCACATCGGATTTGCCGCAGATACGCCCAACGGCCTGGTCGTTCCCGTGATTCGCGACGCAGACAAAAAAGGTGTCACGCAGATCGGCAAAGAGATGGGCGAGCTCGCCAAACTCGCTCGCGACGGCAAGCTGAAGCCGGACCAGATGCAGGGAGGTACGTTTACCATCTCCAGTCTCGGCGGCATTGGCGGGACGTATTTCACGCCCATCATCAACGCACCCGAAGTGGCCATCATGGGCGTATGCAAGTCGTCGTGGAAACAGGTATCGCCGGATGGCAAGCAGTCGTCCTGGCGCTTGTTGTTGCCGCTCTCGTTGTCCTGGGATCATCGCGTTATCGACGGCGCCGCCGCGGCGCGATTCAACGGCTATTTCGCTTCCGTCCTCGCCGATTTTCGGCGCGCATTGATGTAGGGGATTGATCATGGCCAACATTGTCGAAGTCAAAGTTCCGGACATCGGTGATTTCAAGAACGTGCCCGTGATCGAGGTCCTGGTGAAGCCCGGTGACGTCGTCAAGGCGGAAGACCCGCTGATTTCCTTGGAATCCGATAAAGCCACGATGGAGGTGCCCGCTCCGAGTGCGGGAACCGTTGCCGACGTGAAAGTCAAAGTCGGCGACAAAGTCTCCGAGGGCACGCTCATCCTCACGCTGTCGAGCGCAGCCGCCGCCGGCGCCGCTCCTGCCGCAGCGGGCACGCCCTCGCCTGCTGCCGCACCAGCTGCTGCGCCTGCCGCACCTGCTGCTGCACTTGCCGCCGCGCCTGCTGCTGCACCTGCTGCCGCACCTGCTGCCGGCGGGGAGCAGGCCGCGGCGAGTGCGGATCGCTACTCCGGGGTTGTGGACTTCGTATGCGAGGTGTTGGTGCTGGGCGCGGGTCCAGGCGGCTACTCGGCAGCGTTCCGTTCGGCTGACCTTGGAATGAAGACCGTGCTGGTCGAGCGTCACGCAACTCTCGGCGGGGTGTGCCTGAACGTGGGGTGCATCCCGTCCAAGGCACTGCTGCACACGGTCGCGGTGATGGATGAGGCGAAGGCGATGGCGCACCACGGCATCACCTATGGCGCGCCGCATGTCAACTTGGGCAAGTTGCGTGACTTCAAGGACGGCGTCATCAAAAAACTCACGGGCGGCCTCGCCGGGATGGCCAAGGCGCGCAAAGTGGATGTGATACGCGGGCAGGGCCGCTTTGTGGATGCCCATCATCTGGAAGTCGAGTTGATCGAAGGACCCGGCGGCCACAATAAGAGCGGCGCGAAGAAAGTCGTGAAGTTCCAGAAGGCGATAATCGCCGCAGGCTCGGAAGCCGTCCGGCTTCCCTTCATGCCCGACGATCCGCGCATCGTCGATTCCACGGGCGCGCTTCGGATGCAGAGCATTCCGAAGCGCATGTTGGTGGTGGGCGCGGGAATCATCGGCATGGAAATGGCAACCGTGTACGCCGCGCTCGGCGCGCGAATCGACGTCGTTGAAATGTTGGACGAGATGATGACCGGCGCCGACCGCGACCTGGTCAAGGTCTGGGAAAAGATGAATCTGCCGCGCTTCGGCAACGTCATGATGAAAACCAAAACGGTGGGTGCGAGAGCAATGCCCGACGGCATCGAAGTCAGCTTCGAAGGCGAAAAGGCGCCGCAGGGGCCGCAACTCTACGATTTGGTTCTGGTGGCCGTCGGGCGCAGTCCCAACGGCAGGCAGATCGCCGCGGAAAAGGCAGGCGTCGCCGTGAGCGAACGCGGCTTCATCAAGGTCGACCGGCAAATGCGCACCAATGTCGCGCATATCCACGCCATCGGCGACATTGTCGGCCAGCCTATGCTGGCCCATAAGGCTGTACACGAGGGGCACGTCGCCGCAGCGGCGGCCAACGGACAAAAGGCGTACTTTGATGCATTGCAGATTCCCTCGGTCGCCTACACCGATCCGGAAGTCGCCTGGGCCGGCAAGACCGAAACGCAGTGCAAAGCCGAAGGAATTCGCTATGGCAAGGCCGTGTTTCCCTGGGCGGCCAGTGGCCGCGCCATTGCGAACGGCCGTGACGAGGGATTCACCAAGCTGCTATTCGATGAAACGACGCATCGTTGTATCGGCGGCGGAATCGTCGGCACGCACGCCGGGGATCTGATCGGTGAGGTATGCCTGGCGGTTGAAATGGGCTGCGATCCCACCGACATCGGCAGCACCATTCATCCGCATCCCACCCTGATCGAATCGGTGGGCATGGCCGGCGAGGTGTTCGAGGGGGTGTGTACGGATCTACCGCCGGTGAAGAAACGATAGCGCGAAGCAACTCTCCCTTCCGACAGCAACTATGCCGTCAGTCTTACAAGCGCCGCGCCGCCCGGATGCGATAGTCGCCGCTGGCAAACAGGAGACACGCATGGGCATTAACAAAGATCAGGTTCAAGGTCGGGTCAAGGAAGCGGCGGGCAAGGTGCAGGAAGCCGCCGGTAAAGCCGTCGGCAATACCACGCAACAGGCCAAGGGTGCGGTCAATAAGGCGGCGGGCGTTGCGCAGGCAACGTACGGCGACGTCAAGGAAAACGTGAAGGAAAACCTCAAGGACGCCAACAAGCGCCCATAAGCTTGACCCGGTCACTTTAATCACGGAGCGGCGGGCAACGGAATTTATGCCCGCCCTCCTTCAATCCAAAATGCGGGACTGGATCGGCGCTCGCCTCCTCTCGCGGCGCACGCACAAGTATGTCGCCCTCTCTGTGGCGGCGGCAGCCGGAGCCGCCGCAGCTTCGTTCATCGTGCTGTGCATCCTGCTCGACTTCGGCTTCTTCCGCGGAGCGCTTCTGCACGCCGTGGCTGCCCGCATCGGCCGCCCGGTCAGCGCGGCAACGTTCGATGTTCGACTCATGTCCTTGCATCCGCAAGCAGTGGCAACCGGCGTCAGCGTCGCCAACCCACCCTGGATGCCCCCAGGCACAACGGCGGAAATCGCCAAAATCACACTGATGTTCGACTTACCGGGCCCGGGTCATTCCTTCAACATTGCCAAACTCGCCATGGAGGATGCCAACCTGCACTTGGTGCGCGATTCCGCCGGCCGCTCGAACTGGCAATGGACGGCTCCTGATCGGCCTGCTCGTGCGGGTGCTCTCATCATCCGCAGCCTCTCCATGCCGCGCGCCCACGTCGAACTCGCCGATGACAGGCGGCATTTGAATTTCAAGGGGGTCGTGGCCGCGGGAGACGCGGGCGGCAAAGGCGTGGGGGCTGCGCTACGTATCGCAGGGAACGGGGAACTGAACGGGAGGGATGTCGCGTTCGATGTCACCGGCGACGCGCTCGCCACCGCCCGTCACGACACGCCCTATCACTTTTCATTCGTTGAGCGCTCGAGCGGTTCCAAGCTCAGCGTTAGCGGATCTTTACCGAGGCCCTTTGATTTCAACCAGCTCGACACGGCCTTCGAGGCGGCCGGAGCGGACTTGAAGGACCTGTATTTTTTGACCGGTGTGAAATTGGTCAATACCGGCAGCTACGCGCTACACGGCAAGTTCGTGCGCCGCGGAACCCAGGTGACCATCAGCGAGCTCGCAGCCACGTCGGGTCGAAGCGATATGCGCGGCACCGTGTGGATCGATTCCTCGAGCGGTCGGGCGCGTCTGCGCGCCGAGCTCGACTCGCAGTCCCTGCGTCTGGCGGACCTGGGTGCGCGGGCGGCGGGCCGCGATGTCGAATCGGACGCGAATAAATCCTTGTTGCTGTCGAATACGCCTTTTAACCCGGGTGCGGCACGCCGCGCTGATGCGGTGGTCAGCTTCCACGCACGGCATGTGGAGGTGGGCCGGATCCCTCTGCAGGCGGTCGATGCACACATGACGCTCGATCACGGTGTCATTGTGATCGCTCCCCTGCAGGCCGACACCTTCGATGGGAAGCTCAGCGGCCGCATCCAAATTGATGCGTCCAAGGACGATCCACCCACCGACGTCGATCTTAAGATCTCCGGCGTCGAGGTGGGGCAGCTGCTGCAGAAGGGGTCGGCACAGGCCCCAATGGATGGAGTGTTGCGGGCGCGGATCCTCCTCAAGGGGCGCGGCAGTTCCGTACATCAGGTCGCGGCAACCTCCAACGGCACGCTGACCGCAGTCCTCTCGCACGGCGAGCTTCGTTCATCCCTGGCGGAGCTCACCGGCATCGATCTTCGCGGCCTCGGCTTGTTGCTCGCCAAGAGCACACGGGAGACGGGGGTGCGTTGTGGAGTGGCGAGTTTTCGCGCTGAAAGCGGCACGCTCGCCGCCCAGAGCTTGGTGCTCGACACCGACTCGGTTCTGATCAGCGGCGAAGGTTCCATTCACCTCGATTCGGAGTCGCTCGACCTCGAGCTGCGCGGCCGTGCGAAGACGATGCGGCTCGGGCGCCTGCGCTCGCCGGTGTTCGTGCACGGTACTCTCACGCATCCTTCAGCCGGCATAGAGGCACGCTATTCCGCCGCGCAAGCGGCCGAAGCCGTGGCGCTCGGCGTGTTGCTGACGCCGCTCGCCTCAATACTGGCCTTCGTCGATCCGGGTCTCGCCAAGGATGCGGATTGTGCGGCTCTGACGGCACAACCAAAAACATAGCTCACCGCTCGCGCGGCAGGTTCATTGCGCAGTCCAGCCGCCGTCGATTGTCCAGGCGGCGCCGCGTACCTCGCGCGCTGCGTCGCTCGCGACAAACAACACCAGCGCCGCCACCTCATCGATGCCGACGAATCGCAGCGAGGGTTGCTTCTCCTGCAACAACAGCCGCTCGGCCTGCGCGATGTCCACTCCCAGTTCCCCCGCCCGCGAGTCGACCTGCTTCTGCACGAGCGGCGTGTGCACCCAGCCGGGGCAGATCGCGTTGCATGTTATCGGCGATCCTGCCGTCTCCAGAGCCACGACCTTGGTCAATCCGATGAGCCCATGCTTTGCCGCCACGTACGCCGACTTGTCGACCGAGGCCACCAGTCCGTGAACCGAGGCGATATTGACGATGCGCCCCCAATTTCGGCGGCGCATGCCCGGCAGCGCGGCGCGTATCGTGTGGAATGCAGAGGACAGATTCACCGCAATGACGGCGTCCCATTGCGCGGTCGGAAACTCCTCGATGGGCGAGACGTGCTGAATGCCCGCGCAGTTGACCAAGATGTCAACCGCGCCAAGTTCGGTCTCGCAGCGCTGCACCAGCGCCGCCAGCTCCCGCGGGTCGCGCGCATCGGCCGGCATATACACCGCCGCAGCGCCGCGGGCCTTGAGCTCCGCCGTTACACGATCGATCTCATCGGCCGATGCGAATCCCGAAAACGCGACAACCGTGCCTTGCGCAACGAATGCGCGCGCGATGCCGAGCCCGATACCGCTCGTGGCTCCGGTAACCAATGCGACCCGCTGCTCCGGCATATGGAATCTCCAGAATCAATCATAATCGGAAATCATGTCAGGCAATGCGCTAATCGAGGATTTCGGCGCATGGTCCAAATCGTCTTGGACTTAAAGCTCCCCCACAGTTACGATGTGCACCCCCCTTTGTCTTGGGTCAGACAGCACTCATGTTCGTCATATTTACTCATGCCTGACCGCAGGCGGCGGCAGGTTGCGGGCCAATTCATCGAAGCATCGTTTACGAACGACGCCGGCACTCGCGACTACAAGCTCTACGTTCCGAAGCGCTACCACGGGCAGGCCTTGCCGCTGCTCGTCATGCTGCACGGCTGCACTCAAGATCCGGACGACTTCGCCGTGGGCACCCGCATGAATGAAATCGCCGAGAGCAATTCCTGCTTCGTGGCGTATCCCTCGCAAGCCGAATCGGCGAATAAATCGAGATGCTGGAACTGGTTCGACGAGCTCAATCAGCAGCGCGACCAAGGCGAGCCTTCGATCATCGCCGGCATAACGCGCGAGGTCATCGCGCAATACCATATCGACGTCAAGCGGGTTTTCATCGCGGGCATGTCGGCCGGCGGAGCAATGGCAATCATCATGGCCGCAACGTACCCGGAGCTATTTGCCGGCGTGGGCGCGCATTCGGGGATGCCATATAAGGCGGCCCAGACTCTGTACACGGCCTTGTCGGCCATGAGCCGGGGCGCCACGACTCTGCATCCCTTGGCGAGCGCCGGAATTCCGATCATCGTTTTCCAAGGCGACAAGGACAGCCGTGTGAACCCGCGCAACAGTGAACAGATCCTGTCGCAATGGATGGGCAGCAATGTCTCGCAAACCGCCGCCGGCGCCGTCACCTCTGAAACCAAGGCAACCAACGGCCGCGTCTACCAAAGAACGATTTACCCGGATGCAGCAGGCCACACCGCCGCGGAACTCTGGGTTGTTGAGGGCGCCGGTCACACCTGGTCCGGCGGCAACTCGCTCGGCAGCCATACCGATTCTCTCGGACCCGATGCCAGCAGCGAGATGCTGCGCTTCTTCTTGGGCGGCCCGCAGAAGGCCGTGCCGCGCCGCGACCGGCGCCTGCTGCGCGGCCTGGTCAACCGTTGTCTGCGGGCGTTGCGGTTGAAACGAACGGCGGCCTGAACGCACCAGGTGCGCTCACTTTACTGCCTCGCCTGATTGCTCAACGGAATCTTCAATCTGAAGGTCGACCCGAGACCCTTCCCCCCGCTCAAGGCGTCGATGGCGCCGCGGTGCAAATCCACCAATTGTTTGACGATGGCGAGTCCAAGCCCCAGACCGCCGTGACTTTTCGTGGTCGCCGCGTCCTGGCGGCTGAATCGCTGGAAAATCCGCGGCAAGAATTGCGGCTCGATTCCGTTGCCATGATCGGTCACCTCCAAGGTGAAATATCCGCCGCTGCCGCCGGCGCGCAATTCGACCACGGCGCCTTTCGGCGAGAACTTGATCGCATTGCTGAGCAAGTTCACGACGATCTGCTGCAGGCGCGCAGGATCCGCATCCACGCGCAGTGTCGCATCGGCGAAGGATTCGTGAATTTTTACCTCCGCACCCGCCGCCACGGAAGATACGACATCGATTGCCGCGCGCACCGTCGTATACGGATTGATGTTTTCGGGAACCAAACGAATCTTGCCGGAGGTGATGCCGGCATAGTCCTGCAGGTCTGAAATCATTCTCGCCTGGATTTTGGAATTGCGGTCGATGGCTTGCAGACCGCGCAGCACGGGCGCCGGCAGGTCGGGCACGCGATTGAGTATCGCCGCCCACCCGACGATGGCGTGCAAGGGGTTTCTGAGCTCATGCGACAGGGTCGTGAGGAATTCCTCCTTGAGCAGCAATTCCTCCCGCGCCTGTTCGCCATGCAATCTCTGGGTGATGTCAGTCGCGCTCAAGATCCTGGTGGCTGAAATGTTCTCTCGAGCTATCTGCCATTCGACCTCGGCCACGCTGCCGTCCTTCTTGCGGAAGCGTAATTGCCGCAGCCAAAGGCCGGTGCCGTCGACCGGCGCGGCCGTCAAATCCTCGAGCCTCAGGGGTGAATCCACACCGAATGTTGCAGGCTGCCCCACCAACTCGTCCGGCGAATAACCCGTGAGCGCGCAGAAGCAGGGATTGACGCTCGTGTAAATGAACCTGTCGTCCAAGATCGCAATGCCCACGGGCGCGAGCTCGAACATGGTGCGCAGTGTTGCATCGAGCCCGCGCCGCAGATGCTCGGCGTGGCTTGCGAAGAGCAGCGTGCGAACGGTGGCTATCAACACGGGTGCCTCGACCGGACGCGTCAGGTAGCTGTCGGCGCCGGCCTCGAAACCCTGCGCGGAATCGTCCGTTTGCGTGAATGTGGCCGACAGATGCAGCAGCGGGATCCGCGCGGTATCCGGGCGGGCGCGCAAGCGGCGGCGCACTTCGAGACCATGCATGTCCGGCAGGTTGACATCGAGCACCACCAGATCGACTTCGCCCGCCATGTCGAGCGCTGCCGCGCCCGTGGTTGCTTGAATCACCTCGTAGCCCGCCGATTCGAGCACCCGCGACGTCGCAGACAAAGCGGCAGGATTGTCATCCACTGCAAGAATGCGAATCGGCCCGGCCTTCTCGATCATTTCGCTGGCGCGCACCATGGCTATGGCCCGATCGCGCGGTAACGGATTGGAATCAGCACCGCGAAACGCGATCCTTTTCAATCGAGATTTTATTCGCCATGCACCCTCCCTACGTCAGCTCCATAGGAT
>Ga0181537_10004971_pt1 | contig 10867 bp, 10 predicted proteins | sample PEATcosm2014_Bin_39_FD_119765 | JGI IMG/M metagenome (GOLD analysis project Ga0181537, IMG submission 119765) | Peatland microbial communities from MTU Mesocosm Facility, Houghton, MI, USA - PEATcosm2014_Bin23_10_metaG | ecosystem: Environmental > Terrestrial > Soil > Wetlands > Peat | place... | reverse complement strand
GCTCCCAGGTCGGGCTCGTGCCGCCAGCGGGCATGGTTCAGAGCAAGGCATTCAGCGGCTTTGCCGATCCCGACAAGAACGCCGCCATCCTTCTGGTGACGTTCGCACCTGTGGCTTTCGATCAGCTCGACAAGTCGATGACTCCCGGCGAGCTGAAGAAACAGGGCATCGACGTCGATGCCCGAGAGCCGATCACGTTCGGTTTTGGCAAGGGCTTCATCGTCAAGGGCATCCAGTCCACCAACAAGGGCAGCTATCGCAAATGGCTGATGGTGGTGGCGACGAGCGATCTCACCGCGCTGGTCACCGTGCAGGTCCCGGACGGCGACACCGCTTACACCGACAAAGTCGTGCATGAAACGCTGGCGAGTCTCGCGGTGCGCGCCAGCGTGCCAGATTCCGAACGCCTTAGTCTCTTGCCGTTCACAGTTGGCAATCTCGCCGGATTCCACATCGACGACATCATGCCGGGCAGCGCGCTGATGCTGGTCGACGGCCCGCCGGGCGCAAACAAGGACGCGTCCAAGCCGTCGCAAAGCGCCCACTTCATTGTTGCTGCGTTGCAGGGCGGTCCGGCGCAGGAAAGGGATCGCGACAATTTTGCCCGCGAGGCTTTCAACCAGATCGGCGGCCTTAAGGACATCGAGATCCAGGACGCCGAACCGCTGCGTATCGATAACCAGCCGGGTTATCAGACGCTGGCGAAAGCCAAGGACGGCAAGACCGACACCCCCATTATAGTCGTGCAATGGCTGCGGTTTGGCGACGGCGGCTATGTGCAAATGATCGGCGTCGCGCGCGCGCAGGACTGGCCGGACGTGTTTACGCGGCTGCGCGCCGTGCGCGACAGCGTCGATGTGAACTAGATTTGAGGCTGGCTAGTCCGCCGCTTTGGCGTTGTCGTTGGTCACCGGCGCGGTTTTCGGGCCGCCTTTCGAAACGCCGACCATGGCCGGGCGCAGTACCCGTTCGCCGATCATGTAACCGGGCTGCACCACCTGCACCACGCTACCCGCAGGCACTGAGGCGTCGGGCACTTCGAACATCGCCTGATGTCGGTTGGGATCGAATTTTTCGCGCTGCGGCGTGAATTGGTGCACGCCGTTTTTCTCGAGCGCCTTGAGAAGTTCACGCTCGGTCAGTTCGACGCCGTCGATCAGCGCTTTGACGCCGCCTTGCGCGCTGGCGCGCAATTCCGGCGTCACGGCATCGAGCGCGCGGCGCATATTATCGGCAACGCCGAGCACATCGCGCGCGAAAGAGGAGACGCCGTAGGCTCGGGACTCGGCGACTTCGCGATCGGTACGCTTGCGTAAGTTCTCCATGTCGGCGAGCGCGCGCAAAAGCCTGTCCCGAAGCTCGGTTGCAACGGCCACCGGGTCGGGCTGTGCGGGAGCCGGCTCCGCGGCGGGCGCAGTTGTATTCTCCGGCGGGACGGCCGCTTCCTCAGCGTGAGCGGTCGGTTTCGTCATTTTTGGAACCCATCATTAGCTGCCCCGGATATCAGGGCTGAAACGGCAAAAATCAAGCGCGGCTCGCGCCGGTTAACCGCCGAGCAGCTTGCTCACCACCTTGGCGGTGTAGTCCACCATCGGCACGATGCGCGCGTAATTCAGCCGTGTCGGCCCGATCACGCCGAGCACGCCGACGATCTGGCCGGAGGCGTCGTGATAAGGCGCCACGATGGTGGATGAGCCGGATAGCGAGAACAACCGGTTTTCCGAGCCGATGAAGACGCGCACGCCCTCGGCCCGCTCGGCGCGGCCGAGCAGATCGATCACCTCGCGGCGGGTTTCCAGATCGTCGAACAACAACCGCACCCGTTCGAGTTCGGCTATCGCCTTGAGGTCGTCGAGCAGATGCGCCTGGCCGCGAACGATGAGCTTGCGTTCGTCGCTCTCTCCGCCCGACCAGCTCGCCAAGCCCTTGGCCACGATCTCCTTGGTTAACTGGTCGACTTGCGCCTGGCCTTCCTTGAGCGTGCGCTCGATCTCGGCTTTGACCTCATCGATGGTGTGGCCACGGATGCGCGCGTTGAGAAAATTACCCGCTTCGGTCAGCGCCGACGTCGGCAGGCCGATTGGAATATTGAGGACGCGATTTTCGACCTGGCCGTCCTCGGCGACCAGGATCACCATGGCCCGCTCCGGTTCGAGCCGGACGAACTCGATGTGCTTGAGCCGCGGATTGGCTTTGGCGGTCAGCACCACGCCCGCGGCGCGGCTTAAGCCGGAGAGGAGCCCTGACGCTTCGGTCAAAACCCCTTCAACGGACTTCGCTTGACCGGAAGCGGCGACCTGGGCCTCGATCGCGCGACGGTCGTGTTCGGTGAGGTCGCCGATTTGCATCAGCGCATCGACAAAAAAGCGCAACCCGATCTCGGTCGGCAGCCGTCCGGCCGAGGTGTGCGGCGCATAGACCAGCCCGAGCTGTTCGAGATCGGACATCACGTTGCGCACCGAAGCCGGCGACAACGTCATTGGCAGGATGCGCGACAGATTGCGCGAACCGACCGGCTCGCCGGTCGCCAGGTAACTCTCGACGATCAGGCGGAAAATTTCGCGCGAGCGCTCGTTGAGCTGGGCTAGGCCCTGCTGGTTCACACCAAGCGTAAAGTCATGGCTCGCCATAAGCGATATGTATCACTCCGCTGCCGCCATCGCACGTGGCGGCGCGCGCAGCAGATCCATCAGCTTGCGCACCGAGCCGAAATCTTCGAGCCGGTTCACCGCCTTCAGGACGTCGGCGATATGCGGATCGGGCAGCATGCCGGCCGCGTAGCTGCGGAATTTCTGCTCGACCTGTGCGCGCGACAGCGGATTTTCGAACGAGCCGAGCGGATGCTCGCAGCGCGCCAAGAATGTCTTGCCGTCATCCATCTCGACGGCGACCGTGGCTTGCGCGCCAGTCAGTGCCGGATCGGCGCCGACTTCGACCTTTTGCGCAGCAAAGGCGCGCAATTTTGGATCGTCGTAACGCCGCGGCTCGAATTGCGCCAGCGTCAGTTCCCGATCGTGCAGGATCACCGCAGCCGTGTAGTGGGTCGAAAGCAGCGCTTCGAACTTGGCCTTGTAGGTGTCAAAGCCGCCATGCATGTCGAATGTGGTCTTGCTGAGCGCAATGCGGGCCTTGCGCACGTGCGTGGGATCGATCTTGTGTTTCCCAATAATCTCGAACAGCGCCGTATTCATGCCTTGTATGGAAGAGGCCGAAGGCCATAGCCGCAGCGCGATCTGTTCGAGTTCGAAGCGCTTGCCAAGATCGGCGAGCGCCGCGTCGGGCTTACCGCCGGCGGCGTAAGTATTGTAGAGGCCGCCGTCCTTGGCGGTGATGAACTCGTGCGTGGCAACGAAGTCTTGCTGCGCGAGCAAAGCCGCCATCAATCCCGACAACGCACCGCGGCACTGGTGGAATTTGACCGTCGGCGTCCCCCATGCCGCAAAGGTTCCGGCGGCCTGGCTGCCGGCAAGCCCGAAGGCGCGCGCCATCGTTTCGGCATCGAAATCCAGAAGCGACCCTACGGCCGCGGCGGCGCCGAACGGACCAAGGACTCCCGGTCCGTGCCAACCGAGCGCGCGAAACACCGGATAATCGAGGCCGATACCGATCCGCGTCGCGACTTCGCTGCCTGCGGCGATGGCGACAAGGAGACCACGGCCCGAACTGCCCTCGCGCTCGGCAATGGCGAGCGCCGGCGGCACGATTTCCGGGGTGATGTGCGTCACGGTTGCACGGTGTACGTCGCACATGGTGACCGCGGTGACGAGATAGCCGTTGAACAGCGTGGCGCCGGCAAGCGACAGGCGTCCGCCGCCGATCACGCTCGATTCCTCCGACTGCGCCAGCGCCGAAGCGAGGGCGGCGACCTGTCCAGTCTCTTCGCCCAGATGGCCAGCGACCGCGCAGGCGAGCGCGTCGAGAAGGAGATTCTTGGAGTGTTCGCGGGCTCGGTCCGGAAGATCCTCATAGCGCAGCGTGGTGGCGAACTTCGCCAGTACTTGCGTCGGTTCCAGCGTTGCGTGCTGCGCCAGGTCTTTCGACATGTATTCACTCCCTTGCGTTCTGCGCCGCAAACGTAGCGGTTTGCCGCCCCCCAAGGCAATTGGCCGCTAGGGCGCCGTAAAATAGCGGCTTGTGAGGGCTATAGCTCACCACTACAAGCGTCACTGCGCCGGTGCGCCGCGCCGGCCGCTAGTGTCCCGATTCCGAAGTTCGCATCATTGTGCGGCACACTCGTTTGCGAACTTCGGAATCGAAAGGACACTAGCAAGTTATTGATCATAGTGTGGCCCTGGTTCAGAAGTCCGCATAACGAGGCGACGGCAAGAATGATGCGGACTTCTGAACCGCCACACTAGGAGAGCTGCATGCGGCCAAGCCGCCGACAACCCGATGAGTTGCGCCCCGTTTCGCTCGAACGTGGCGTGGTGAAATATGCCGAGGGGTCCTGCTTTGTGAAATTCGGCGACACCCATGTGCTGGTCACTGCGACGCTGGAAGACCGCCTGCCGCCATGGCTCAAAGGCCAGGGACGGGGCTGGATTACCGCCGAATACGGCATGCTGCCGCGCGCAACGCTCGAGCGCACGCGGCGCGAGGCTTCCGCCGGCAAACAGAATGGGCGCACCGTCGAGATTCAGCGCCTGATCGGCCGCAGCTTGCGTTCGGTGGTCGATCTTAAGGCGCTTGGCGAACGGCAGATCACCATCGATTGCGATGTGATCCAGGCCGACGGCGGGACGCGCACTGCATCCATTACCGGCGCCTGGATCGCGCTTCACGATTGTCTTGTCTGGATGAAGACGCGCTCGATGATCGAGACGGATGTCTTGCGCGATAATATCGCGGCGATTTCCTGCGGCGTCTATTCCGGCACAGCCGTGCTCGACCTCGATTACGCCGAGGATTCGCAGGCCGATACCGACGCCAATTTCGTCCTCACCGGCTCCGGCGATATCGTCGAGGTGCAGGCGACGGCGGAAAAAACGCCGTTCTCCGAAGCGCAATTCGCCGCACTGTTGGGGCTGGCGCGCAAAGGCGTCGCCAAGCTTGTCGACTTGCAAAAGATGGCGGTGATGTGAGCGGCGCGTTGAGCGATGTCGCCCACCGCCGCATCACCGGCCGCCTTGTGATCGCGACGCATAACCCAGGCAAGCTCGCGGAGATGCGTGATTTGCTTGCGCCTTACGGCATCGACGCCATATCGGCGGGCGAACTGAGGCTCGAAGAACCGGACGAGACTGGAATGACGTTTCGCGATAATGCGCGCATCAAGGCAGAGGCGGCGGCCAAAGCGACCGGCCTGCCCGCCTTCGCCGACGATTCCGGCCTTGTCGTCGAGGCGCTTGGCGGCGAGCCGGGCATCCATTCCGCGCGCTGGGCCGGGCCGGACAAGAACTTTCGCCGCGCCATGGAGGCGATCGAAACGAAACTGCAAGAGCGCGGCGCGACTATTCCGGAGCACCGCAAGGCGCATTTCGTCTCGGCGCTCGCCGTCGCTTGGCCGGACGGCCACATAGAAGATTTCGAGGCGCGTGTTGACGGAGTGCTGGTCTGGCCGCCGCGGGGCGACAAGGGCTTTGGCTACGACCCGATGTTCCTGCCCGACGGCCATGACTGGACCTTCGGCGAAATGTCTAGCGACGAAAAACACGGCCTGCCGCCACTGGGAAAGGGCCTTTCGCATCGCGCCCGTGCCTTCGTGAAACTTGCGGAGGCGTGCCTTGAGTGAAACTGAGCACGGCGCAGAGCAAGCCTTCGGCGTCTATATCCATTGGCCGTTCTGCCTGTCGAAATGTCCCTATTGCGACTTCAATAGCCATGTCCGGCGCGAGCCAGTCGACGAGCAACGGTTTCTGCGCGCCTTTCAAAAGGAGATCGTGAGCACCTCCGAAAGGGTGCGCAATCGCACGGTATCGACGATCTTTTTCGGCGGCGGTACGCCATCATTGATGCAGCCGGCGACGATTGCCGGCGTGCTCAATTCCATCGCTCGGCAGTGGCGGGTGGCGCCGGACGCGGAAATCACACTTGAGACCAATCCGACCAGCGTTGAGGCGACGCGCTTTCGCGGCTATCGCGCCGCCGGCGTCAACCGCGTGTCGCTCGGCGTGCAGGCGCTCGACGATCGCGTCCTGGCCGAGCTTGGCCGGACTCACTCGGCGCGCGAGGCGCTCGACGCCGTCGGCATCGCGCGCAGCATTTTCGGCCGCTACTCGTTCGACCTGATCTATGCGCGCCCGAACCAAGAGCCGAAAGCCTGGGCGGCGGAGCTGCGGACAGCGCTCGACGAGGCCGGTGAGCATCTGTCGCTTTATCAACTGACGATCGAGCCGGACACGCCGTTTGCGGCACTCCATGCCGCGGGGAAATTGCGCCTGCCCGACGAGGACACAGCGCGCGCGCTCTACGACACCACTCAGGAAGTCTGTGGCGCGCAGGGACTGCCGGCTTACGAGATCTCCAATCACGCCCGGCCGGGCGGCGAGTGCCGGCACAACCTCGTCTATTGGCGCGCCCAGGAATATGCCGGCATCGGGCCCGGCGCTCATGGCCGTCTCGATATCAACGGCGAACGGCATGCCACCGCAACGGAAAAGCGACCGGAAACGTGGCTTAACCGCGTCGAGAGCGACGGCCATGGCCTGGTCACCGACGACATCCTCATCAGCGAGGAAAGGGGTGACGAATATTTGCTGATGGGCTTGCGGCTGGCGGAGGGTATCGATGCCGTGCGTTATGCCGCGATCGCCGGCCGGTCGATTGATCCCAGCCGCATCGCCATGCTGCGTGAACACGGCCTGATCGAAACCACTCCCGAAGGCCGGCTGAAAGTCACATTGCCCGGCTTCCCGGTTTTGGATGCCGTGGTTGCCGATCTCGCAGCGTAGAAGACATTCCAGATTTAGTAAGCTAGCTTATTATCGTCGGCAAATTTGTGATCGAGGGCGATATTTGAGAGGGTTTGAGCCGGAAACAGCCAGATATTGGTAGTTGTAACAGGCCGAAGCTATCTCCGAGGAAGAGATACACAAGGCTATACACCGAGAAGCAAGTTAATGAGCTAGCTTACTATCCCGATGCCGACCCGCCGAAGCTGCGTGGCGACGGTGAGATGATCTGCGCCCCCGATGCGGCGACCCGCAAAACTGCCAAGCCTCGCTCATTGGTGCCGTCCGCGCGGAAACGAAACAGCCCATCGATGCCGGAAAAGCCGGATGGATTGGTCAGCACTGTTTGCGAAAACGCCTGCGGCCCTTGCGTTTTAACCAGCGCGGCGATCAGCGCCACCGCATCATAGGCTAGTGTCGCGGTACGCACCGGATCCTGATTGTACCGGATGCGGTAGCGGCCGGCAAAGTTCTTATAGCCGGTGCCGTCGGGCGCCGCGTACCAGCCGCCGTCCATATTGGCCGCGGCGTAGATGCGTGGATCGTCCCACAAGCCGGTGCCGAGGAGCTGAAGCCGCTTGAGATTAACGCCGTCCGCGGCAAGCCCGGCGACGACATCCGGCACGGCGTCACCACCGTCGGGAATGAACAGCGAGTCGGCGCGGGCCGAAGCCTGCGCGATATTACGCACGGGCCCGGCCATGGCGGCCTTGTCATGCGGATAGCGCTCAAGCGCGACGATCTGGCTGCCGCTCCGCCGCGCGATGGCCTGCTTGAACGCCGCCTCGACCACCGTACCGTAAGGATTGTCGGGAATAAGTGCGGCGTACGAATGCTTCCCGGTCGAGGCCGCGTATTGCACGATGCGGTCGACGTCGGATTCCGGCAGGAAGCTCAAGAGATACACGCCGTTCGCGGCGACATTGGTGTCGGTCGAAAACGCGATCACCGGCACATTGCGGCTGCGCGCCACCTGGCTGACGAAACTGACCGATTGCGCAAACAGCGGACCGATAATGATCTGAGCACCCTGGTCGAGCACCTGCTGCGCGGCAAGCTGCGCCGCCTGGGCGGTGCCGCCGTCGTCTTTCACCAGGAGCTGGATGTTCGGATTGCTGAAATCGGCGATCGCCATGTCGGCGGCGTTGCGCATCGACTGGCCGGCAAGTCCGGCATTGCCGGGCGCCGACAGCGGCAGAATGAGACCGGCTTTGACCTGGCCGGCGCCGATGGTCGTATCCGGCGGCGTCTGCGGACTCTGCGGCGGCGGCGCCGCAGGCAGGTATTGGGAATTTTGCGAGCAGCCGGCCAGCAACGCGCCCGCGGTGGCAAGCAGGCCCGCCATCGAATGGCGCCGGGTCGGCAGATGCTGTGTGGAATCGGCCGTCAATGTCCCCGGCGCGGGAACCTGCAACTGCGCAGACGCGGACACGGCAGCACTCCCCTCGACGCCCACGCGTCGATGCCATGCAAAGGCAACGCCAATCAGACATATTGGGGGCGAATGGTTAACCAAATGAAAAAGAATAGGAATTTGCTCTGAAATGACGGCATAAAGAGGCGACGCTAGAGTGCCACGATGCGCGACAAAACCCGCTCTTATGCGTTGGCCGGACACCCGGTCGAGGTGGCGCGGCTGGCGCCGGGGCTGCATATCGTCGCGACGCCAATTGGCAATCTCGGCGACGTCACCCTGCGCGCGCTGGAAGCTTTGGCCGGCGCCGACTTGATCGCTTGCGAGGACACGCGCGTCACCCGCAAATTGCTCGACCGCTACGTCATCGCGACGCCGCTGTCGCCCTATCACGAGCACAACGCGGCAAAGGCGCGGCTGCTCTTGTTGCGCCGGCTTGGCGAAGGCGCGTCGATCGCGCTCGTCTCCGACGCCGGCACGCCGCTCATTTCCGATCCCGGATACAAACTGGTGCGCGCGGCGCAGGAGGCCGGCCACGCGGTCACCGCGCTGCCCGGCGCGTCGGCGATGCTGACGGCATTGGTGGTCGCAGGACTGCCGACCGATCAATTTCTGTTCGCCGGTTTTCTGCCGCCGAAAGAAGCCGCGCGCCGCGCCCGCATTGCCGAACTCGCGCGCATTCCGGCGACGCTCGTTCTGTTCGAGACTGGGCCACGCCTTGCCGCCGCTCTCACCGATCTTTCCGCCGGGCTTGGCCCCGAGCGCGACGCGGCGGTATGCCGCGAGCTCACCAAGTTGCACGAAGAAATTTTGCGTGGCGGTCTGAAAATGCTGGCCGAGACCTGGGCCAACAAGACGCCGCGCGGTGAAATTGTTATCGTCGTTGCGCCGCCAACGGAACCGCAGCGCGCCAGCGTCGGCGAAACCGAGGACTTGCTGCGCCAGGCGCTCAGCCGCGTTTCGCTCAAAGACGCCGTGGGCGAAGTCGCCGATGTCACCGGCCTGCCGCGGCGCGAGGTCTATCAGCGCGCGCTAGCCCTCGCCAAGGAAAGCAAAGATGGCGCGCCGCGCTGAACCGCTCAAACCGTTCAAGCCGGCGCCGCGCCCGGAGCGCGTCAAAGCGTTCCGCCTTGGCCTCTCCGCCGAGAGCCGCGCCGCCATGCTGTTGAGGCCTACCGTATCGTGGCGCGGCGCTGGCGGACGCCGTTTGGCGAGATCGACATCGTTGCCCGCCGCCGCCGGTCGCTGCTCTTTGTCGAGGTCAAAGCGCGCGACACCATCGAGGCCGGCCTGGAAGCGGTGAACGAACGCAGCAAACGCCGCATCGTCGACGCGGCCGAATTCTGGCTCGCGAGCCATCCCGACGACGTCACCGCCGAGATCCGCTTCGACGTCATCGTTGTCGCGCCGGGCCAGATGCCGCGTCACGTCGTTAACGCCTTCGATGCCAGCCGTTAGGCCGCACTGACAGCGGCATGGCGGTCAGGGCAAAAATTGCTTAAGTCATTGGGCCTATTTAGGCCCCTGCCCGGCCCCAAAGCCCGGCCACACAAACCATGCACCTGAACGTCGCCGTACAAATGGACCCGATCGAGCGGATCAACATCCGCGGCGATTCCACCTTCGCGTTGCTGCTTGAAGCGCAGGCGCGCGCGTATCCGCTGTCCTATTACACGCCGGATCGGCTGGCGATGCGCGACGGCAAGGTGTCCGCCGCGGTGCGGCCGCTCACCGTGCGCGACAAAGCCGGCGACCATTTCACGCTCGGCGAGCCGCGGCACGTGCCGCTCGATTCCTTCGATGTCGTGCTGTTCCGCCAGGACCCGCCGTTCGATCTCGCTTACATCACCTCGACGCATATGCTCGAGCGCATCCAGCCGAAAACGCTGGTGGTCAACGATCCCGGCCATGTGCGCAACGCGCCGGAAAAAGTCTTCGTCACCGAATTTTCTGATCTGATGCCGCCGACGCTGATCACCCGCGACCTCGAAGCGATCAAGGCGTTTCGCGCCGAGCACGGCGATATCGTGATGAAACCGCTCTACGGCAGAGGCGGCGAGGCGGTGTTCCGGCTCGAACGCGAGGATCTCAATTTCGGCTCGCTCTACGATCTGTTCGCCGCGACGTTCCGCGAGCAATGGGTGGTGCAGAAATTCCTGCCCGAAGTGCGCGACGGCGACAAGCGCATCATTCTGGTCGACGGCGAATTCGCCGGCGCGGTCAATCGCGTGCCGGCGGCCGACGATCTGCGCTCAAACATGGTGCGCGGCGGCGTGCCCAAGGCGACGGATTTGACCAAGCGCGAGCGCGAGATCTGCGCGCGGCTCGGCCCGGCGCTGCGCGAGCGGGGGCTGTTGTTCGTCGGCATCGACGTGATCGGCGATTATCTGACGGAAATAAACGTCACCTCGCCGACCGGCATCCGCTCGGTGAAAGCGCTCGGCGGCGCCGACATCGCGGCGTTGCTCTGGGACAAGATCGAAGAGAAGCGGGCGGGCGCGCCGGCGTAATGAGCGGCGTCTTTCTGCTGCTTCTCGTCGGCGGTGTTGTCCTTCAGATTGCG